>Ga0190273_10000061_pt1 | contig 66337 bp, 59 predicted proteins | sample Popmic504IS_FD_134513 | JGI IMG/M metagenome (GOLD analysis project Ga0190273, IMG submission 134513) | Populus adjacent soil microbial communities from riparian zone of Shoshone River, Wyoming, USA - 504 IS | ecosystem: Environmental > Terrestrial > Soil > Riparian zone > Trees stand | place...
GGCCGAATACGAGCAGAAGCTCAGCATCTACAAGCCGGACTTCCCGGCCATGCAGCAGCTGAGCGCGCAGATCTCCGAACTCGACCGGCAGATCAACAGCCAGGTGCAGACCATCCGCCGCTCGATCCAGGGCCAGTACCAGGTCGCCGCGCGTCAGGAATCGCAGATTTCCGGTCAGGTGAACGGCCTGAAGTCCGGCGTCATGGACCTGCGCAATCGCTCGATCCAGTACAACATCATCCAGCGCGAGGTGGACACCAACCGCACGCTCTATGACGGCCTGCTGCAGCGCTACAAGGAAGTCGGCGTCGCCGGCGGCGTCGGCAACAACAACATCTCCATCGTCGACGAGGCCTCGGCGCCGAACTCGCCGTCGCGGCCCAAGCCGCTGCTGAACCTCGGCATCGCCGCCCTGCTCGGCGCGTTGCTGGGCGCGCTCGCCGCCTTCCTGCTGGAAATGCTCGACCAGTCGATCCAGATGCCGGACGACATCGAGGCCAAGCTTGGCCTGCCGCTGCTGGGCGCCATCCCCGTCCTGCCGCGCAATGTCGGGCTGGAGGAGGCGCTGGAAGATCCAAGGTCGCCGATTTCCGAGGCCTACCAGTCGGTCCGCACGGCCCTGCAGTTCTCGACCAGTTCAGGCGCGCCCGACGTGCTGCTGATCACCAGCACCCGTCCGGCCGAGGGCAAGTCGACCAGCGCCCGCGCCGTGGCCGCCAACTTTGCCCGCGTCGGCCTGAAGGTGCTGCTGATCGACGGCGACCTGCGCAATCCATCGCTGCACAGGGCCATGGGCTTCGACAACTCGGTCGGCTTCAGCAACCTGCTGGCCGGCATCAGCTCCGTCCCCGAGGTGGTGCGTCCGACCAAGGTGCCGCTGCTGTCGTTCATGGCCTGCGGACCGCTGCCGCCCAACCCCGCCGAGCTTCTTGCCGGCCGCGTGCTGCCCCGCGTGCTGAGGGAAGCGCGCGACCTCTACGACATGGTGGTGATCGACGGACCGCCGGTGCTCGGCCTGGCCGACGCCCCGCTGCTGGCCAATGCCGCGTCCGGCGTGCTGCTGGTGGTCGAAGCCTCCAGCACCCGGCGCGGCCCGGCGATGGCGGCGCTGCGGCGTCTGAACCAAGGCGGCCGCGGCAAGGTGCTCGGCGCCATGCTGACCAAGTTCAACGCCAAGCGCGCCGGCTACGGTTACGGCTATGGCGACGGCTATGCCTACCAGTACGAGTACGGCGTGCCGCAGATCAAAGCCAAGACCTGAGCGCGCCGGTAGGGAGGGGGATAGTTCACGATGGCGAACACCGTGCAGCGACCGGTGGCGCTCGTCGTGTTCGCTCTGGTGGGCGCCTTTCTGAGCTGGGAGATAGTCTCCTCGCAGATGTCGACCGACATGCAGACCAGCAACCCCCGCGCCGCACTTCAGTGGCGCACCGACGAGCCGCGCGCCTGGGCGACGGCTGGAGAGCGGGCCTTTAGGGCGGGCGATCTGCCGAGGGCCGCGCGCTACGCACGCCACGCCATCGCCCGCAGCCCGATCGAAGCGCATGCCTACACCGTTCTCGGCAAGGTGGCCTTCGCCAACGGGGAGGCGGAGCGGTCGTCTCGCCTGCTGATGTTCGCCGGCGGGCTGACCCGGCGCGACGCGGCGACCTCCTACGCCCTTTACCGGCAGTCGATGGCGGCCGGCGACTACAAGACGGCCTTCTTCCATGCCGACGCCCTGATGCGCCGGGCGCCAAGTTCGACCGGTGTCATCATGCCGGAACTGGCCGGCGCCGCGAGCAACCCGGCTGCGGTGGCGCCGCTGGTCGAGCGCCTCGCCGCGAAACCCGCCTGGCGCCTCGACTTCGTCCGCCTGCTGGCCGACACCGCGCCGACCTCGACCACGCTGGCGGTGCTGCAAGGGCTGGCGCGGAGCAAGGCGCCGCCGACGGCGGACGAGGCTTCGCTGCTGCTCATGAAGATGATGCGCGCGGGCCAGCAAGCCGCTGCCTACGACGCCTGGCTCGGCCTGTTGCCCGCCGAGGCGCGGCCGGCGGACAGGGGCGTCTATGACGGCCAGTTCCGCAGGGCCGAAGGGCCGCAGCCGTTCGGCTGGCGGTTGCTCAGATCGGCCGCGGCCGAGGCGCAGCTGACCCCCCAATCGGGGGCGGGACTGCAGGTTCAGACCGATAACTCCGCCAGATCGCCCGTGGCCCGGCAATTCCTGACGCTGCCGCCGGGCGGCTACCGCCTGTCGAGCCGCGCCGAAATGGTCGAAGGGACGCACGCCTGGCTGGAATGGCGGGTGTCCTGCCGCGAGGGACCGACGCTTCTACAGGCGCCGCTGCGGGTCGGCACGGCTGGAGGCGTGGCCGACGCCCAGTTCGCCATTCCGGCCGATTGCGGCGTGCAGCAGTTGACGCTCAGCGCGCTGGCGGGCGAGCGCAGCTCCACCGCCTTCGTGCGTGTCGCCCATGTCGCCATCCAACCGCTGAGAGGCGCGCCATGAGCGCCTCCTGGCCCCAACGGCACCTGCGGCGTCCCTACGAGGGTGACGGCGGCGGCGGCGCGCCGCGGCCGGCGGGCATGTGGGCCGAGCTGAAAGGCACGCGCATCAGCGTTCTCTTCTGCCTGACGGCCTTGCTGCTGGCCGACGCGATCCTGTTCGGAGGCGCCAGCCGTCAGAACGAGCCGCAGCTGATGATGCTGGAACTGCTCAGCCTGCCGGTGATCGGCCTGGCGCTGCTGCAACTGCAGACGCAGCGCGGGTTCGGCCGCATCGCCGCGCCGCTCGCGCTTCTCCTTGCCATGATCGCCGTGTCGTTGGCGCAGCTCGTGCCCATTCCCTTCGATCTGTGGCAGGCGGCGCCCGGACGCGGCGCCCTGGTCGGGGGCCTGCGGCTCACCGGCTTCAACAAGGGCTGGCTGCCGCTCAGCCTCACCCCCGACGAGACCCGCAGAGCGACGCTGGCGCTGCTGATCCCGCTGGGGATTCTTCTCGGCGCCGGCGCCTGCTCGCGGGACCAGGTGCGGCTGCTCGCCGCCATCGTGGTGCTCGCCGCCGGGGTTTCGCTCCTGATCGGGGCCTTGCAACTGGCCGGCGGTCTGGAGAGCCCGCTGCGGTTTTACCCTCGCGCCAACGAGGACGCGGCGGTGGGCGTGTTCGCCAACCGCAGCCACCAGGGCGCGCTGCTGCTCACCGCGCTGCCCGTGCTGGCCACCTGGATCGTGCAGCTGACCCGGGAAAACCGGAAGCTAGGCGTCAGCGCGCTGATCGGCATCGCGGCCTTCGCGGTGGTTATCGTCGGGGTGGTGATCACCCACTCCCGCGCCGCGCTGATGCTGGGCGTGATCGTGGTGGTCGCCTCGTTGCTGCTGCTGTGGCGCAATTCCCGGCGCGCCCGCGTCAACCCGGCGATGGGGCTTGCAGGCATGGCGGCCTTGCTGGCCATGGGGGCGGCCGGCGTGTTCGCCATCAACCCGGTGCTGAAGCGCTTTGCGCCCATCGGCGAGGAACAGCGGCTGGACTTCTGGCCATCGGTCATTGACGGCGCGCGGCACTTCTCGCCGCTGGGTTCGGGGGCGGGCTCGTTCGTCGACGCCTACCGGATGTTCGAGCCGCTGGAATTGGTGTCGAGGGCCTATCTTAACCATGCACACAACGAGTACCTGCAAGTATGGTTCGAGCAGGGCTGGCCCGGGTTGGCGGTGCTGGGCCTGTTTGCTGTGTGGGTGCTTTGGCGAGCAGTGATGGTGTGGCGTAATCGTGAGGGCGCGGAACAGAGCCTGGGTCAGGCGGCGACCGTCATCATCGTGCTTCTGGCCGTCCACTCGGCGGTCGACTATCCGCTGCGCACCCCGGCGCTGGCGGCCGTATTTGCCCTGATGTGCGCCATTCTCGCCAGGTCCGGGCCAAGACAGGCATCCGCCCGGCGCGACGTTGCGGAGCGCTCGGTCGCCGCGCCCAGGTCCGAGGCGTCACGATGAAGTACGCGTTCAAAGTCGCCATCCATCTGACCATCGTGCTGGCGGGGTTCATCCTCGCCTACGCGCTGCGGCGTGGGCTCGGCCCCGAGTGGTGGCTTACCAATCCGCAGGCGCGGCTGGTGATCTTCTGGGCGGTCGGCTACGCGGCGCTGGCCGGGCTGCTGGAGGCCTTCTTCCGCATCGAGCGCACGACCTGGCGCTACTCCTCCGCCCGCGAAGTCATCCGGCTGGCGCAGAGCACCGGCCTGACCTCGCTATTCTTCCTGGCGGCCATCTTCCTGTCCAACCGCGGCATCTCGCTGCCGCGCTCGACGCTGCTGCTGTCGTGGCTGCTCAGCTTGTGCGGGCTGGTCGGCGTGCGGCTCCTGTGGCGGCTGGCGTTCGACCGGTCGCTGGCCATGTCGCTGCTGCTGCCCGGGCTGATCGAGCCGAAGACCAGCGCGCGGCCGCTGGTGATCGTCGGCGACGCCTCGCAGGCCGACGCCTTCCTGCGCCGCCACGCCGCCGAGGGGTACGCCGACTACCGCCCCATCGCCATCATCGGCCGTGACGCGGGCCTGCGCGGTCAATTCCTGCATGGGATTCCCGTCACCGGCATCGCCGACGAATTCGAGGGAGCCCTCTACGAGGCGGCGCGGCGGACCCGCTCGACTCAGCCGCTGGCGCTGCTGTTCCTGCGAGACCCAGTGCTGGAGCTGGGCCTCACCTCGCAGCAGATCGGCCGGCTGCGCGCCGAGGGCGTGCAACTGCTGCGCCTGCCGAGCATGGCGGAGCTCAAGCAGAAGGGCGCGCCCGCCCTGCGCGAGCTCAAGCTCGAAGAGTTCCTGCCCCGCAAGCCCGTCTCCCTCGACCCCGCGCCGATCCAGCAGCTGGTCCGCGGCCGCCGCGTGCTGGTCACCGGGGCCGGCGGCAGCATCGGCTCGGAAATCTGCCGCCAGCTGGTCGGCTTCGGCTGCGCCCACATCAGCCTGATCGACCACTCCGAATTCCTGCTGTTCGAGATCGAGCGCGAGATCGCCGCCCTGCAGCAGGACGGCACGCGCCGCGCCCTGCTCTGCAACGTCCGCGATGGCGCGCGCGTGCAGGCGGTGTTCGAGGAAGAGCGCCCCGACATCGTCTTCCATGCCGCGGCGCTCAAGCACGTCACGCTCGTCGAGGGCAACCCGGGCGAGGGCGTCCTGACCAACGTCAAGGGCACAATGCATGTCGTCGAGGCCTCGCGCGCGTGCGGCGCCGGCCAGATGGTGCTGATCTCCACCGACAAGGCCGTCGATCCGACCAGCATCATGGGCGCCACCAAGCGCATCGCCGAGTCGCTGCTGCCGAGGGGCTCGACAGACACCCGGTTCTGCGCGGTGAGGTTCGGCAACGTGCTCGGCTCGGCCGGCTCGGTGGTGCCGATCTTCCGCAAGCAGATCGAGCAGGGCGGTCCGGTGACCGTCACCGACCCCAACGTGCAGCGCTACTTCATGACCATCCCGGAGGCCGTGCAGCTGGTGCTGCACGCCACGGTGCTCAGCGCCGCCTCGCCCAGCGAGCAGCCGCGCAAGTTCACGCTGGAGATGGGCGAGCCGGTCAAGATCATCGACCTCGCCCGCCAGATGATCGAGATCTATGGCCTCAAGGCCGACCGCGACATCGAAATCCAGATCACCGGCCTCAAGCCCGGCGAGAAGATGTCTGAGGCGCTGATCGACGAAGACGAGGTCGTCGAGCCCTGCATGGACTTCATCTCTGAAATCGTCGCCGAGGCTGACGGCCGCGATCACCGCAAGGCGGTCGACCGGCTCATCGCAACCGCGGAAGGCGCCAAGCCCGCCAACGTCGCCGACAAGGTGCTGCAGACCGTGGCCGTGATCCGCGGCGACGACGCCGGCAGGGGCGGCAAGATCGAGCGCCTGGCCCAAGCCTGATGGCGCAAACGCCGCGACGGCAGCTGGGCCGCAAGTCCGTCCTCAGCGTCCTGTGGGGCGTCGGCGGCATCTTCCTCAACAACATCGTTGGCCTTGCCAGCTTCATTATCCTGGCGCGCCTGCTGTCGCCGGCCGACTACGGCCTGATGAGCGCCAGCATGGTGCTGGTCAATTTCGCTGGCCTGATCTCCGACGCCTTCATCGGCCCGTCCATCATCCAGCGGCAGAACGTCGACCGGCGATACTACCACGCCGCCTATACCGCCGCCCTGATCGTCGGCGTGTTCCTGATGGTCGCGATTGCGCTCGCCTCGCCGCTGGTGGCGAGCTTCTACCGCATGCCGGAAGTGCGCCTGATGGCGCTGGCGATCTCGCCGCTGCTGCTGCTGCGCGCGCTGACCACGGTGCCGCAGGCGATCATGCAGCGGAACCTGCGTTACAGGGCGAGGACCGTCATCGCGGTTGTGGCGGCGGTCGCCGACGCGGTGGTCAGCGTCTGTATCGCGCTGGCGGGTTACGGCGCCTGGGCGCTGGTGGGCGCGGTCTACACCAACGTCATCGTCAGCGGCGTGATGACCACCTGGCTCGAGCGGCGCAGCCTCGGCCTCAATCTCGACATGCACCACATCCGCGACCAGCTGTTCGGGCTCGGCGGCGGCTTCGTGCTGACCCGGGTGTCCAACTTCGTGGCCCGCAACGTCGATAATGTGGTGGTCGGCCGCACGCTCGGCGGGCCGGCGCTGGGGCTCTATTCACGGTCTTACAGCCTGATGAACCTCGGCGTCACCGCGCTGGCCGGCGTGGCCACCCAGACCCTGTTTCCAGTGCTGGCGTCCGTCCAATCCGATACCGAGCGCCTGCGCGTCGGCATGAGGCGCAGCGTGGCGATGATGGCCCTGCTGTCGCTGCCGGTGTCGGTCGTTGGCGTCGTCGCCGGCGATGCGCTGATCCGCGCCGCGCTGGGCGAGCGCTGGATCGGAGCCATCCTGCCGTTCCAGGTGCTGATGGCTGTCTTCTTCGCCCGCACCGGCTACAAGGCCACCGAGACCACCTCGCAGGCGCAGGGCAGGGTCTACGGCACCGCTTGGCGGCAGGCGATCTATGCCCTGATGGTGTTCGGCGGGGCGGCGATCGGCTCCCAGTGGGGCATCACCGGCGTCGCGGTGCTGACCTCGGTAGCCATCGTCGTCTTCTACGCCATGTCCGCCGACTTCGCCCGCCGCAGCGTCGGCATGCCGTGGCTGGAATTCCTCGCCGCGCACCGGCCGGGCCTGCTGCTGGCCCTGGCGGGAGGCGTCCCGGCCTGGCTCGCGCTGCTGGCCGCGCCGACGCTTCCGGCCCTTGGCCAGCTGGCGTTGCAGTGCGTCGCCGCGGGGCTGGGTATGTTGCTCGCCATCAAGCTGCGGCCGTCGCTGTTCCTCGGCGAGGCGGGTCTGTGGCTGACCGGAACGCTGGCCGAGGCCGCGCCGTTCGCCCGGCCACTGGTCGGCTGGCTGGTCGGGCCAACGCCAGCGGTTCCCAACGCCTAGGCGGCGCGAGCCTGCTCGACCGACAGCCAGGCCGACAGGTCGCGGCCGATGATGTCCTGGAAGCGCAGGGTGTCCTCGCGAAATAGCGGCAGCAGGCGCTCGCGCACCTCTGGCGGCAGTTTCGGCTTGTAGAGGTTGCGGTTGGTGACCTGCGCCTGCACCCGCCGCAGCTCCTCCAGCATGTCGCGGGGGAGGACGGCGCGGGCGAGACCGCTGGCCTTGCGGGCCACCACCATCGCCTTGTGCAGCGCCTGGTTCTTCGGCAGGCCTGACGCCGCGCGCCGGACCATGCGCGGCTGGGCGGCGGCGGGATCGACGCCGATGTGCCGGTAGACCTGCCCGGTGACAGCCTGAGGGTCGCTGGCCAAGTCCTCGAACAGCATCAGCAGGTGCTGCTCGCGCGGGAACAGCGTCAGCCAGGGCTCCAGCATCGCCGCATAAAGGCCGGCGTCGACATAGGCGTGGTCGCGTTTGCGGTCCTTGCCGGCGACCCTCACGGGCTCGCCTCGGACCAGGGCTTCAAAGGAAACGCTGGCCGGGAAAATCCCCCGGTGCACCTCGAACAGATAGTGCGAGTAGGCCCGCTCGACCGGATCGCGGAAGACGGAGATCAGCCTCGCGTCAGGGACTTCGTTCGCGATCGCCGCCGCCGCCTGCGGGTAGTTCAGATAGAGCGAGCAGTCGCCCATCCGCTGATGGGGCGCGGCTCCCTTGTAGAGCGCCAGATACTCGCCCCGGTCGGTGATGACGTTGCGGGTGAAGACGTCGTCCGGATCGATCCGGTGGCCGCGAAAGGCGTAGTAGCGGGGCTCCTTGTGATGCGGCACGAAGACGTCGGGATGCTGCTCCAGCGCGTCGTAGATCGACGTCGTCCCGGCCTTGGTGACGCCGGTTACAAAGAAGGACGGGAGCCGTTCGGTCATGGCCAAGCCTTGTACGCTACGGCCCGCCTTATGTCAGAGCCGCCGACGCACGCCAAGCAATGCGCGACTGCCTCCACGACCCGCCTCGCACGGTGCGGCAAGCTGCTTTACACAGGGCGAGCGGCGCGTCTAAGACGCCGCCCTTTCAAGCCCCGAGCCCCCACTTGGTCGATCGAATCATGGCCACGCCCGAGTTCGCCACCAAGCGCCTGCTGGACGTGGCGGCGGCGCTGATTGGGCTCGTCCTGGGCTCGCCGTTGTTGCTGGGAGCGGCCCTCGCCATCAGGGCCACTTCGCCCGGCCCGGTTATCTTCAGGCAGGAGCGGGTCGGCCGCGATGAGCGGCGCTTCACCTGCTACAAGCTGCGCACCATGTACCAGGCGACGCCCCATCTTGCCTCGCATCAGGTCAGCAGGAGCGCCGTCACGCCGGTGGGCTCCCTCCTGCGCCGCACCAAGCTCGACGAGCTGCCGCAGCTGGTGAACGTCCTGCGCGGCGAGATGAGCCTGGTCGGCCCGCGGCCCTGCCTGCCGGCCCAGGTCGAGCTGATCGAGGCGCGCCGCGCCGCCGGCGTCTATGCGCTGCGGCCGGGCATCACCGGGGTCGCCCAGGTGCAGGGCGTCGACATGTCCGAGCCCACGCGACTGGCGGCGCTCGACGCGGGCTACCTGCAAAGCGCCGGCCTGCTCACCGATCTGAAGATCCTGTTCCTGACCGCCGCGGGACGAGGATCGGGCGACCGGGTGGCCGCTTGAAAGCCGGACGGACGCCGCTGCGGGTGCTGTTCTACACCGCCTATCCGCAGCGGATGGCGGGGGCCAACCGCTCGATGTTCGAACTGGTCACCAACCTGCCGGACTGGATCAAGCCCACGGTTCTAGTCGGCGGAGAGGGTGAGGTCGCCCGCGCCTATCAGGACGCCGGCGTACCTTGCCGGGTGCTCCCCGCCCGCGGCGCCCTGGGCCGCTTCGGGCGCGGCGCGCTGGCGGGCGGCGCAATCGGGCGGCTACGCACGGCGCTCGCCGACCTGCTGCCCTTCATCGCCCAGCTGAAGCGGGTGGTCGCCGAGGAAAAGGCCGATCTCGTCCACCTCAACGACCTGCGCGGCGCCATGACTCTTGCGCCTGCCGCCCGGCTGAGCGGCGTTCCGGTAATCATGCACCTGCGCGGCGAAATCCCGTTTCGCGGCCTCCTGCACCGCCTGACCGAGCGCGCTCCGCACCGCATCATTGCGGTCTCCGACGGCGCGCGGAACTCCCTCTCTCCCGCAGCCCGCAACCGGGCGGTCACTGTCTACAACGGCACAAGGGACATCTCGGACCGGGGCGCCGCGCCGCTGCGCTGGCTGTCGGCGTTGCGGGCGGAGGGCGTTGCGGTGGTCAGCTGCTTTGCCTCGGTGGTGCCATTCAAGGGCCACCATCACCTCATCCGAGCCGTCGGCCTGCTGAACCGGCAAGGCTGGCGCGACCGCGCCGCGTTCGTCTGCGTCGGCGATCTGGTCGAGGAGCATCACGCCTACCAAGCCTGGCTGTATGAGTTGATGGAGGCTGAAGGCGTCGACAACCTGACCTTCACCGGCTGGCAGCCGGACCCCTTCGCCTTCTACCGCAACGCCGACATCACCGTGCTGCCCTCGGTCAGCTTTGAGCGCCTCAGCTACGGCGACGCCGAGCACGACGTGCGCGGCAACGAGGGCTTCCCGCGCACCCACCTCGAGGCCATGAGCTTCTCGTTGCCGGTCATCGGCACTCGCATCGCCGGCGTGCCCGAGCAGGTCGAGCACGGCGTCACCGGGTTTGTGGTCGAGCCTTCCGATCCCCAGGCGTTGGCGCAGGCGCTGGAAACGCTCTTGAAGTCCCCGGACCTCCGCCGGCAGATGGGCCACGCCGGCCGCGAGCGGGTCGAGGCGCTGTTCTCGACCGATGCCTATGTGGCCGGCGTGACAAGGGTCTACCGCGACCTGCTGGGCGACCCTTCATGACCGCCGCTCCCACCCATGTCGCGATCTTTGGCGGCGACGCGGTCTACATGCGCAACTTCCGCCTGCCGATCCTGCTGGCGCTGAAGGCGCAAGGCCATCGGGTCACCGCCATCTGTCCGGATGACGGCAAGATCGGCGCGGTGCTGGCGGAGTTCGGGGTCAACTTCGCGCCGCTGCCCATGCATCGTTCGCGGCTCAATCCCGTCTCCGAGCTGCGTGTTCTCTGGCGTCTGCTGCGGCTTCTGCGGCGGGAGAAGGTCGATGTCCTCCTCGCCTACACGATCAAGCCGATCATTTATGGGCTGCCGATGGCCTGGCTGGCGGGCGTCGGCCGGCGGGTGGCCATGGTCACGGGCATCGGTTACGCGCTGATGGAGGGGTCGGACCTTCGCCGCCGGGTGAGCCGCCCGCGCGCCAAGCTCGGCTACCGGGTGGCGTGTTCGCTTTCGGACCGGGTGATCTTCCAGAACCCCGACGACCGGGACCTCTTCCTGAACGAGGGCCTGCTCGCCGATCCCGACAAGGCGGTGCTGGTCGCCGGCTCCGGGGTCGACCTACAGCACTTCGCGCAGCAGCCGCTGCCCGATGGGCCAATGACGTTCGTGATGGTCGGACGCCTCCTGCGCGACAAGGGCGTTCACGAGTACGTCGCGGCTGCCCGGCTGGTCAGGCGGCAACATCCGGAGGCCCGCTTCCTGCTCGTCGGCGGCACGGACGACAACCCGAGCTCGGTCACGCCGGGCGAGGTGGAAGAGTGGGTCGCCAGCGGCGCCGTCGAGCACGTCGGGCACGTCGACGACGTCCGGCCTTACCTGGCCGCCGCCCACGTCTTCGTGCTGCCGTCCTATCGCGAGGGCACGCCGCGAAGCGGGCTGGAGGCCATGGCCACCGGACGCGCCATCGTGACCACGGATGCGCCGGGTTGCCGCGAAGTGGTGCGCCCCGGCGTCAACGGGCTCCTCGTCCCTGTCGCCAACTCGCAGGCGCTGGCCGAAGCGCTCCTGCAGCTCTGCCGCTCGCCTCAGACGGTCGCCGCGATGGGCGCCGAGTCACGCCGGTTCTGCGAGGAACGGTTCGATGTGGCGCTCGTTACCCGGGACATAGTCAAGATACTGATGGGCGAGGAGGTTGGCGGAGCGCCGGTGAGGGCAGGGGACGGTTACGCTGGTGGAGCGGGCCGTGAGTCTCGTCCGCGCGTCCTGCATGTCGTTGCGAGCAGCTGGGCTATTCCCTTCCAAATACTGCCCCTTGCCGAAGCGCTGGTGAAAGAAGGCTGGGAGGTGGATGTCGCCTCGGCGCCGGGAGCCGAAACCGCGGTTCTGGATCGTCCCGGCATGCGCCACCTGCCCATCCCCATCGATCGCAGGTTCCTGACCTTGAGCCACTTTTCGGCGGCGCGGGCCCTGGTCCGTATCCTGCGGGAGGGGCGCTACAACGCCGTTCACCTGCATGGGCCGCTGCCCTCGGTGCTTGGCCGCATTACTGCGAGGATGGCGGGCGTGCCGGTCATCTATCACTGCCGGGGCACTTACTACGAAGGGGAGCACGCGCTGCTGTCCGAGAAGGTAGCGCGCCTGGCCTACCCGCCGCTTGAATGGGCGCTGGGGCGCTGGACCTACTGGACCTTCACGCTGACGCCCCAAGACGCGGCCGATCTGGTGGCCAAGGCCGGCCTGCATCCCGAGCGGGTGGAATCGCTGGGCGCGGGGGGCTGCGGCCTCGATCTCGATACCTGGTCGGCGGACCGCTACGACGATGCCCGCAAGACCGAACTGCGCGCCCGGTTCGGCGTGCCCGAAGGGCGGCGGGTGATCGGCTTCGTCGGCCGGCTAGTGCAGCTGAAGGGGGTGTTCGAACTGCTCGACGCCTTCATCGAGCTGCGGCGCACCCGCCCCGACCTGCACCTGCTTGTCGTGGGCGACACCGAGGCCGGATCCCGCGATGAGGGTGCGGGTGACCGCTTGAAGCGACTGGCGGCGGCCGCCGGGGTGGCCGACGCCGTGACCTTCACCGGACACCTGCCGCAGCCGACCGATGCCGTGGCGCTGATGGATATCCTAGCCCTGCCGTCCTACTGGGAGTCCTTCGGGCAGGTGCTCGCGGAGGCTGGCGGCATGGGTATCCCGGTGGTCGCCACCGACACCCGCGGCGCACGCTTTGCGGTGGTCGATGGGCAGACTGGCATCCTCGTACCGCCCCGCGATGCAGCCGCCCTCGGCGCGGCGCTCGCCCGCCTGCTCGACGACCCCGCGCTGGCTGCGCGCCTGGGGGCGGCCGGTCTGGCAAGGGCTCGTGAGTTCGGGCGCGAGCGGGTGATCAGGCGCATGCTCGACGTCTATGACGGGCTCCTGATTCCCCAGCGGAAGGTCGCGTGACGCAGCCGCTGCGCGTTGCCGTGACCGGCGCGGGCGGCTTCATCGGCAGGGCCGTGGTCAAGGCGGCGCGGGAACGAGGCCACACGGTTGTGGCGGTCGTGCGGTCGGCTCCGGAGCACAGCGTTTACCCGGAGGGCGTGGAGATCAGGGCGGTCGGAGACCTTGCCGGTGGCGCAGCTCAGGAGCAGGCGGTTGAACGCTGCGATGCGGTTATCCACCTCGCCGGGCGGGTAAGGATCCCCAAACCCGACAGAGCGCGGGCAGCGGAAATCCTGCGCCAGAGCAATGCGGTTATGGCCGCCGGCTTGGCGGACGCCGCAGCGAGGGCGGGCTGCAGGCGGTTCGTCTTCGCCAGTTCGTTCTCCGTTTACGGCGCTGCAACGGCAGAGGGCGCAATCCTCACCGAGGATAGCCCGCTCGCGCCGGTCAGCGCCTATGGTGCAAGCAAGCGCGACGCCGAGGCGGTGCTGTCGGAGGTGGCCGCCCGCACGGGGCTTTCACTGATCGTCCTTCGCCCGCCGGCGGTCTTCGGGCCGGGCGCGGCGTCGCCGTTTGCATTGCTGGTGAACGCCGTGCGCCTCGGACTGCCGCTGCCTTTGGCGATGGTGAAGAACAGCCGCAGCTTCATCTATGTCGACAACCTCGCCGACGCTTTCGTCGCGGCGGCGGAGAGCGAAGCGTGCGGCGCCTTCGTGGTCACCGACTCGGCGCCGGTATCCAGCGCCGGGATGGTGACGCAGATCGCCCAGGCGATGAGCAGGCGGTCGAGCCTCGTGCCGATGCCGGTGGGCCTCATGCGCGCCGCCGCAAGGACGATCGGCGCCGGTGCGGTCGCCGACAGCCTACTCGGCTCAATGGCGGCGGACGGTTCGCGATTCATGCGGGCGACCGGCTGGACCCCCCGTGTGCCTGTCGAGGAAGCCCTGGCGCGAACGGTGCGAGCCTCGCAGCGCTAGGGCCCGGGCGGTTGTATCGGCCGAGCTCCCAGCGGCGCCCTGCCCGGCCGCATGGGAGGACCCGCCCTGGCCATCGCCGGCCGCCGTCGTTCGCGCCTGAGGAGCCCGAACAGGAAGGCCAGCGCAAACACCGCCGACATGCCCTGCACCCACTCCACCGCCTTGCTGCCGGGCTGGCAGAGCACCAGCGTCACGGCAAGGATCACCCAGGTCAGGCTGTTCTGCTGGTTGGCGATCACCATGCGCGCCAGGTGCCGGTGGAAGGCGCCGAACAGCATGTAGACGCCGACAATGCCGGCGACCCCGAAGTTCCAATAGGCCTCCGCGACCGGCCCGATCGGCACGCCCCCGAAATCGTCGCGCTTGTTGAGGAACTGGGTGGCATAGTAGTGGCCGGCGCCGCGCGGCTTGTCCTCCCAAACCGCGCGCGGAATGAAGAAGGTCACGAGCGAGCCGTACGACAGCCCCTTGAGATAGGGCACATCGTCCGGGACGCGGGCGATGACGGGCACCTCGCCCATGATCACGTCCCGGGCGGCGAGGGTCCTGTTGGTGTAGTCGATCAAGCCGCTGAGGCCCTCGCCGTGGCGCGCCGCGACGTGGCCCACGCCGCCGTCCCAGGCGCTGTTGCGAACCATCCCCAGCGCGCCGATGAGCAGGAACACCAGCGGCAGCGCGACCGCGACCTGAACGACCGGGATCTTGCGCGCTCGCGCCACCAGGCAAAGCCCGATGATGGCCAGGAACTGAACGATCGAGCCACGCGAGGCGGCCGCCAGGAAGCCGATCGCCGCGGCTGAGAAGGCCACGCCCCAGAACAGCGGGTTGCGCGCCGCCTGAGGCCGATAGGCGGCCCACAGCGCCACGGCGTAGGGCGCGATGGTCACGAACACGGTGACCGGCGCCCAGACGTTCAGCGAGCGGAAGCGTCCGAAGGCGAGCGAGGTCAGGTGGGCCGCATAGCCGCCTCGGGAGACGATGAACGCGGTGAGGATGCCGAAGCCGACCAGCACGGTGGCCAGCACCTTCCACTCCAGCCCCTTTGGCGCGGCGAGCGGGACAGACCTGGCCGGCAGCACCGGCAGCAGGAAGTAGCCGACGAAATAACAGGCCAGCGCCAGTATCTTGGCAAGGTGCGTATAGATCATCGCCAGCGACGTATCGCCGGGACTGGCCATCGGCAGGCCGGCCAGGATGGGCAGCTCGACGATGGGTCCGGGGACCAGCACCGCCAGCGGCGAGACCAGCATCATCGGCTCGGTCGCCAGGTTCTGCAGGATCGAATAGAGCAATGGGAAGATCAGCGGGTGCAGCCAGCCGTAGTCGCGCCGGTAGAAGAACAGCGGCAGCAGCGCCAGAATCCAGTAACCGGCATTGAGCAGCATGCGCACGCCGACGTGCGGATCGGCGATGCCGTGCGTCACCGCCAGCAGGGCCGGCGTGAAGGCCTGATAGATCAGGACGAAGGCGATCACGCCGTAGCGGGCGCGCTGGGAAATCGGGATGAACGGGGACGTTGCGCCGGGAGCGGACGGCGCGCGCGGCGGCGCGGGGGGGCGGCGGCGGGGAATCTCCTGTTCGAACGCTAACGTCATCCAGGCTTCACGATAAACGAACTGAACCCATGGACGCCGCGGCGCACGGCCACCGGCGTCAGGCCCACGTCCTTGCAGAAATCGGCCCAGGCGAGATTGTCGGAGACGTCGTCCGACATCAACACCCCGCCCGGCGCCAAGGCCCGCCAAAGCAGCGGGTAGGCCCGGCGGCGGCCCTCGTAGGCCTTGTCGGAATCGTAGTGGATGAAGTCGAACGGCCCCTCCTTGAGGGCCTGTGGCAGCCCGGCGCGGTCGGGTCTGCGGATCAGTTTCCAGCGGCCGGCCAGCTCCGGCGGCACCGCCATTCCGACCCAGCTCCCGCCTGCCAGATAGGGATAGGGCATGTCGACGCTGACCAGCCGTCCGTCCGGCCCCATGCCGAGCAGGATAGCCAGCGACGACCATCCGAGCGCCACACCGGTTTCCAGCACGCGTCGGCGGCTCAAGCCCGCGACGATGGTGTAGATGACATCAAGCTGACCGGCCCCGGCGAGACCCAGTTCCTTGAAGCGCACCGGATGGGCGGCGACCCGCCTGTCCGCGGCCTCAAAGGCATCCGGATGCTCCACTCGGGGGTCGCGCAGGCCCGGCAGGCCCAGCGTCCGCACGGCGTCCTCGGCGCTCATCTCGTGCGCGCCGCCATAGGCGATGGCGGACTCCGCGCCGTGCCGCACCGGACGGCCCTGCCCGGTCAGCCGCCTCAGCCGCCCCTTGGCCTTGTCGACGAAGAACGGCCACATGTCCGGATTGAGCATATGCCCGGCCAGTGCGCGGGTGCGGTAGCCGCGAGAGGTCACGTCAACTTGCATCGCGAGGTCTTTAAATCCGGATGAAGCGGGCTACCGGCCGGCGAGCGCCGCGTCGGTGTAGGCTCCCTCGTAGACAGCAACACTTTGCCTGTCGATGAACAATTCAGCCGCGGCTGCCATGCCCGCGGCCGAGGCGCGGGCTCTCGATGCCGGGTCGCGGGCGAGGCGCAGGGCGGCGGCCAGCAAACCTTCGTGGTCGCCGGCCGGGACCACCGCTCCGGCGCCGCGTTCCTCCAGCATCTCGCGGGCTGAACTGACGTCGAAGGAGGCCACCGGGACGCCGCAGGCCATGGCCTCGATCATGCAGCGGGCGAGGCCTTCGTAGCGGGAGCCCAGCACGACGGCGTCGGCGGCGGCGTACCAGTCCTCGATGGTGCGGGTGGGGCCGGCGAACCGCACGATCGCGCCCAGGCGCTCCTGTTCGACGCTACGCGCACACTCGGCGGCGTAGGAGTTCACCGCCGGGTCGAAGTCGCCGACAAAGACGAGGCGCAGGTTGGGCTCGGCGCGCAACGCGACCGCCGCGCCCTTCAGGAACTCGGCCTGCGCCTTCTTCGGGTTCAAGGCGGCGATGTAGACGAGCAGGGTTTCGCTGTCGCCGACGTCCGCCGCCGCGCGCGCGGCGCGGCGCCGTTCGGCTGAGGCGGGCGAAAAGCGCTGCAGGTCGACGAGGCTGTAGGCGACGGCGAACTTTCCGGCTTGGCCAGCCGGCAGGCGCAGGTCGCGGCGCCAGCGTTCCGCCATGTCTTTCGACAGCACGATGACCGATTGCGACAGCGCATGGATCACCCGCCACTTCACCAGCCGCATGCCCGATAGCGGCGCCTCCATGGTGTCGCGGATGTTCATCACCAGCCGCGCCCCCGCCAGCCTTGCGCCGAGGGCCACGTGCCAGAAGGCGGCCGGGTCGTTGGCGTGGACGGCGATGGCGCGGGAGCGGCGCACGAGGGCGAAGGTCCGCAGATTGAAGCGGGCCATGTTGAGCAGCCACGTAGGCAGCGGCGGTCTGCCGACGCCGTGGTGGAGCTCGCCTGACATTGCGCCCGAGACCGGCCAGACGTGGGTCTCGACGCCGGCCTCGCGCCACGCGGCGGTGACCTCGCTTTCGCGCTGGGTGAGCGCGATAGGGCGCACCTGCGTCAGGCGTGTCATGACCTCGCGGATGCTGGCGACGCCGCCGTTGGAGCGCGAGCCTGTCTGGAAGACCGCGAAGATGACGGCGGGCTTGTCCGGCACTCAGACCGCCTCGCCCAGCGAGCGCCGGTAGAGCCGTTCGAGGTCGGCCAAGCACCGGCGCACGCCGAAGTGGCTGGTCTCCACGGCCGCCAGGGAGGCGGCCCGGTCAGCGGGCCCCTGCGCCAACAGCGCCATCGCCGTCTCCGCCCAGACCTTGGGTCCCGCGTCGAGCGGCAGGATACGTACCTGCCCGTCCAGCACCTTGGTCTCCGGCGGGATGCCCTCGGAGAACAGGCAGTATGCGCCGCCCGCCTGGGCTTCCAGCCCGGCGATGCCGAAGCCTTCGGCCCAGGAGGGGAAGACGAACACGTCCATGGCGACGATGTGGGCGGGCACATCCGGCGTCAGGCCCGCGAAGACGACCCTGTCCGAAAGCCCCATGGCCTCCGCCCTGGCGCGGACCTCCGCCTCCAGCGGGCCTGCGCCGACCAGCAGCAGCCGGGCGCGGGGCTCCAGCGTCGCGGCCTCGGCGAACACGTCGAGCAGGAAGCCGTGGTTCTTGAACGGCACGAAACGGCCGACGTGCCCGAACACGACCGCGTCGGCCGCAATGCCGAGCCGCCGCCGCACCTCCACCGCGCGTTCGCCCGCGCCGTCGAAGGACGAGAAGTCGAAGCCGTACTCCAGCACCTCGATGCGGGGATCGTCCCGCCAGCGCGGGCCGAACATGGCGGCGGCGGCGTTCTCGGTGATGCCCGCGCCGCGCGTCATCGAGGCCTTGGCGGCAGTGACCAGCCCGCGCCGTGCAGCGGCCCGCCAGCCGGTGATTCGCTTGTCCGAGCCGATGGTGTGGGAGTGCGCGATGCGGCCCCGCACGCCGGCCAGCCGCGCCGCCGGCAGCTGGTAGCCGGAGACGAACTCCATGTGGCCGTGGGCGATGTCGTAGCCGCCTTCGCGCAGCACCCGTATGAGATCGGGCAGGTGGCGCGGGCTCTTCAGCCCAGGTCCGTAGTGGATGCGGCCGCCGAGCGCCTCGACTTCATCGTCGTAGGCGCCGCGCCGGCCGGACACCGCATAGATGTCCATCGCCAGCCGCGACCGGTCGGCGGCGCGCAGCATGTGGACGAGCCAGGTCTCGACGCCGCCCCGGTCCATGGCGCTGACGATGTTTAGGACGCGGAGCGGCGCGGCGGGCACGGCGACCTTCAAGCCTCGCCGGTGACCAGGATGCGCATCGGATACTCCCTACAGCCCCGCCCGCCATGCGAGCCGCGCCACGCACCGGTGGCCGAACTGACGGCACAGGTCAATCGCCTTCGCGCGGCGCATTGGCATAGCCGCGAAGCTGTGTTGAATACGCAGCCTTTCGGCGCTCCGGCGCCACGGACCGGGACTTATCCATGCGCGTTGCGATGATCGGGACAGGCTATGTCGGCCTGGTGTCGGGAGCCTGTTTTGCCGACTTCGGCCACACCGTCTGCTGCATCGACAAGGACGCCGGCAAGATCGAGCGGCTGAGGGACGGTGTCATGCCGATCTACGAGCCCGGCCTCGATCTGCTGGTGGCCGAGAACGTGCGAGCCGGGCGGCTGTCGTTCGACACCGAGGCCGCCGAGGCGGTGCGCACTGCGGACGCGGTCTTCATCGCCGTCGGCACCCCCTCGCGGCGCGGCGACGGCCACGCCGACCTTTCCTACGTCTACGCCGCCGCCGAGGAGATCGCCGGGCTGATGGACGGGTTTACGGTGGTGGTCACCAAGTCCACCGTCCCGGTCGGCACCGGCGACGAGATCGAGCAAATCATACGCAAGGCCCGGCCCGACGCTGAGTTCGCTGTGGTCTCCAACCCCGAGTTCCTGCGCGAAGGCGCCGCCATTGACGACTTCAAGCGCCCGGACCGGGTGGTGGTCGGGACGGAAGACCCGCGAGCCCGCGAAGTGCTGACCGAGCTCTACCGGCCGCTTTACCTCAACGAGACGCCGATGGTGTTCACCGGCCGGCGGACCAGCGAGCTGATCAAGTATGCCGCCAATGCCTTCCTGGCCCTGAAGATCACCTTCATCAACGAGGTCGCCGACCTCTGCGAAGCCGTCGGCGCGGACGTGCAGCAGGTGGCGCGCGGCATCGGCCTCGACGCCCGCATCGGAGGCAAGTTCCTGCACGCGGGACCTGGCTATGGCGGCTCGTGCTTTCCCAAAGACACGCTGGCGCTGGTGCGCACGGCGGTGGACGCCGGCAGCCCGATCGAGCTCGTCGAGACCACGGTGCGCGTCAATGACAAGCGCAAGAAGGCGATGGCCCGCAAGGTGGCCGATGCGCTGGGCGGCGACCTCAGGGGCAAGCGCGTCGGCGTGCTCGGCCTGACCTTCAAGCCGAACACCGACGACATGCGCGAGGCGCCCAGCCTCGACATCGTCCCGGCGCTGCAGGCGCTGGGCGCCGAGGTGACGGCCTACGATCCGCAGGGGATGCATGAGGCCAGGGAGATGCTGCCCGGCGTCACCTTCACCGATGGTCCCTATGAGGTGGCCGAGGGCGCCGACGCCCTGGTCATCCTGACCGAGTGGGACCAGTTTCGGGCCCTCGATCTCACCCGCGTCAAGCAGCTGATGAAGGGTCCGGTGGTGGTCGACCTGCGCAACGTCTATCGGCCCGAGGACATGCGGGCGCGGGGCTTCAGCTACTCCAGCATCGGCCGCGCCTAGGCCCTTCCCCGGCGGGAGCGTCCGTGCGACATCGCCGCTGCGTTTCGCGGGAGGACGGCTTTAAATGAAGGTTCTGGTGACCGGCAGCGCGGGCTTCGTCGGCTCGGCCACGACCCTGCGCCTGCTCGAGCGCGGCGACACCGTCATCGGCATTGACAACCTCAATGAGTATTACGACGTCGAGCTGAAGAAGGCCCGGCTGGCGCGGCACATCGACCATCCCAACTACGTCCAGCTGACCATCGACCTCGCCGACCGCGGGGCGGTGGAAGCGGCCTTCGCCGAGCACAAGCCGCAGCGGGTCATCAATCTCGCGGCCCAGGCGGGCGTGCGCTACGCGGCCATCAACCCGCACCCCTACGTCTCGACCAACGTCACCGGCTTCCTGCACATCGTCGAGGGCTGCCGCCACCACCGCGTCGAGCACCTGGTGTTCGCCTCGACCAGCTCGGTCTATGGCGCGAACACGAAGATGCCGTTCTCCGAGCACCGGAGCACCGAGCACCCGCTGACCCTCTATGCGGCGACCAAGAAGGCCAACGAGATGATGGCCCACTCCTACGCCCACCTCTACGGCATCCCCTCGACCGGCCTGCGCTTCTTCACGGTGTATGGGCCGTGGGGGCGGCCGGACATGGCGCTGTTCATGTTCACCCAGAAGATTCTGGCCGGAGAGCCGATCCCGGTCTTCAACCACGGCCGCCACACGCGCAGCTTCACCTACATCGACGACATCGTGGAGGGGGTGATCCGCACGCTGGACAAGGTCCCGACCGGCAACCCGGACTGGCAGGGCGGCGCGCCCGATCCGGCGACCAGCCTCGCGCCCTACCGCATCTACAACATCGGCGCCGACCGGCAGGTCGAGCTGCTGCGCTACATCGAGGTGCTGGAGGAGTGCCTCGGCAAAAAGGCGCAGATGGAGATGCTGCCGCTGCAGCCCGGCGACGTGCCCGACACCGCCGCCGACGTCGGCGACCTGGAGGCGGAGGTCGGCTACCGCCCGCAGGTGACGGTCGAGCAGGGCGTGCGCGCCTTCGTCGACTGGTACCGGGATTTCTACAAGGTCTGAGCCGCACCTTGGCCTTGCCAACGGCGGGGCGGCTCAGTCAGATGCGGCCAGATTTTTTCAAAGAGGACGTGACCCATGCGGCTCTGGATGGCGGCGATCTTGGTGGCGGGAACGGCCCTGCCGTTGGCGGCCTGCAATCGGGATGAGATACCCAAGGAAGACCAGGCGGCCACCGCCGCGCCGCGCAAGATTTATGAGACGCCGACCCGCAAGCCGGGCCTGTGGAAGCAGGTGATGAGCATCCAGGGCACGCCGATCAGCCAGACCGCCGAGCTCTGCCTCGACCCGGACAGCGACAAGAAGCTGGCCTGGTGGGCGCAGCAGGGCGTGCGCAGCGGCTGCGCCAAGAACGAGGTCACCCGCCGCCCCGACGGCAGCTGGGGCTTCTCCTACGCCTGCGACATGGCCGGCGGCATCCACACCAACACCAGCGGCAAGGCCACCGGCGACTTCCAGAGCGCCTATACCGTGACCGCCGAGAGCACGACCACCGGCGCGGCCATTCCGCAGATGAACGCCACCCGCACCGTCGTCATCGACGCGACCTGGACCGGCGAATGCCCGGCGGGGATGGCCCCCGGCGACATGCGGCTGCCCGACGGACGCAAGATGAACGTGCTGGCCGCGAGCAACGATGATGACGCCGCCGCACGGGCCCGCGCCGCTGTCGCGGCCGATACCGCGGCGGCTGATGCGAGTGCTGGAATCCGCTAGCGCCAAATTCCAGCACCTTTCAACCGTCATCCCGGACGGCCCGAAGGGACGATCCGGGACCCAGAGGACTGGGCTGTGACTCTGGGTCCCGGCTCTGCGCTGCGCTGCGGCCGGGATGACGGGTTAGAGCATCAGCTATTTGAGTATGGGCCTAGCGTCCGAGGTCCGGCACCAGCGGCTCGCCGGTCGCCTGCTTGCGGGCGATCTCGGCGGCGGCGGCGGCGAGGGCGCGTGAGCGGGCGGTGGGGCTCGGGTGGGTCAGGATGCCGAACCGGGCGCGCCAGTCGTCAGCCCCGAACCTGCGCCAGAACTCGCTCGCACCGGAGATGTCGTAGCCCGCGCGGGCGGCCAGGTAGAGGCCGACGTAGTCCGCCGCCCGCTCGCGGCTGCGCGAGCTGCCGGTGCGCTCGGCCTGATGGCGCAGCAGGTTATGCGCCATCTCGTGGCCGATGATGACGGCGAGGTCCTCGTCTCGCTCGGCGTAGCGCGCCAGAGCGGTGGTCACCGACACCCGCACGCCGTCCGACGATCCCCGCCGCTCGGACGAGGGCAGCAGTTGCACCTGATAGGCGCAGCCGGCGACGGCGGAGAGGCGCACTTCCCGACGCTCGCCACCCCTGGCGACTGACAGGGTGGCGGGGCCTTGCGACAGCGCCGTGTCCAGCACCCGGCGCGCCGTTTCGATCTGCGCGGCGCCTGCCGGTGCGGACAGCGATGGAAGAGGGGCTTCCAGGTTGGTTCCGTTTACCGCCAGCAGGGCGTCGTCGGGCTGAAGGCCGGCGGCGTCGGCCGGGCTGCCCTTGACGACGGCAAGCACGGCGGGGGCTCCGATCAGGTGGAAATCACGGACGGCGGCCGCCCGCGTCTCGGGGCCGTACCCCAGCGCATCGTGCAGCACGAGCCCCGATTGCGGGCCCTTCGCCGGGCAGAGATCGGTGTTGGCCGTGGTCAGGCGCCAGGCGACCGCCGCCACCCTCGCATCCCCGGCCCGCAAGGCGGCGAGTGCGTCATCGATGGGCTCGGCGCCGGCCGATGCGGCGAGCGCAAACAGGAAGAAGATGGAGAGGCCGCGCATGACCGCCTGTGTCGCACGCTGGTCGCGGTCAGCCAACGCTCAGGGCTGGGCCGCAAGGGCAGGCGCGGCCGCCTGCTGGTCCATCGGCGGCGCGGCGCCAAGCGCGATGCGGGCGGCGTTCAGGCGGCTCAGGTCGGCCATGAACACCTCGGGCTTGAGGGTCGTGGTGTCGCCGACGCTGAGGCCCAGCTGCCTGGCCAGGTCCGCCACGAAGACGATGCAGTTGCGCTTGTAGAGGTTGTAGTCGGAGCCGGGCCGCCGGTTCCAGGTGTCGATCCGCTCGCGCAAGGTCCGATACTCGTCATCGGAAATTTCGACCCAGAAATGCGGCACGCTGCGGCTGACGTAGGCGGCGTCGGCGGGCTCGACCAGGCCGCGCGCCTTCAGGAACACCAGCGCCTGCTGCTTGGTGGTGAAGCCGTAGGTCTCGTCAACCGGCGCCTGCGCCCACGCCGGCTGGCCGGTGACGCGGATGAAGGCGTGGGGGTACTGGCCGTCGCCCTGTGCGTTCCAGGCATGGCTGTAGAAGGTGACCCGCACCTCGGCCGCCGCCGGGCCGGCCAGCAACAGGACGCAGGCGGCGAGTAAGCACCGCAAGAGGTTGAGACCGCGCACCAGCGCTCTCCCCGACAAGGGGCGGGATCGCGCCCGCCATCTGCCGAACGCGCTCTTCGCCCGCGCGGTTGCGCTAGATGTCGTAGGTCTCTTCGCCTTCCAGCCAGGCGACGATCCGCTCGGCAGCCTCGACAGGCGTCAGGCCCGTGGTGTCGATGCGGATCTCGGCGTTCTCCGGCTCCTCGTAGGGGCTGTCGATCCCGGTGAAGTTCTTGAGGTCGCCGGCCCGGGCCTTTTTGTAGAGGCCCTTGACGTCGCGCTTCTCGGCCTCGGCCAGCGGGGTGTCGATGAACACCTCGACGAACTCGCCTTCGCCCACCAATTCGCGCGCCAGCCGCCGTTCGGCGCGGAACGGCGAGATGAAGGCGGTCAGCACGATCAGCCCGGCGTCGACCATCAGCCTGGCGACCTCGGCGATCCGGCGGATGTTCTCGACGCGGTCCTCTTCGGTGAAGCCGAGGTCCTTGTTGAGGCCGTGACGGACGTTGTCGCCATCAAGCAGGTAGGTGTGGCGGCCCTCGGCCAGCAGGCGCTTTTCGACGAGGTTGGCGATAGTCGACTTGCCGGCGCCCGACAGGCCCGTGAACCAGACGACGCGGCCCTTCTGGCCTTTTAGTGCGGCGCGGGCGGTCTTGTCGACGTCGGTTGCCTGCCAGTGGATGTTCTCCGACCGGCGCAGCGCGAAGTGCAGCATGCCGGCGCCGACCGTGCGGTTGGAGAGCCGGTCGATGAGGATGAAACCGCCGAGGTCGCGGTTGTCGGCGTAGGCCTCGAACGGGATCGCCTGATCGAGGGACAGGTTGCAGATGCCGATCTCGTTCAGCTCCAGCGTCTTGGCCGCCGTGTGCTCCAGCGTGTTGACGTTGACCCGGTGCTTCAGCTCGGTCACCGAGGCGCCGACCGTGCGCGCGCCGATCTTCAGCAGGTAGGGCCGGCCTGGCAGCAGGTGCTCGTCGTCCATCCACACCAGCGTCGTCTCGAACTGGTTGGCGACCTGCGGCGGCTCGGCGGCGGTGGCGATGACGTCGCCGCGCGAGGCGTCGATCTCGTCGGTCAGCGTCAGGGTCACGGACTGGCCGGCGACGCCGCGCTCCAGGTCGCCGGCCTTGGTCACGACCCGGGCGATGCGGCTCTCGCGTCCGGAGGGCAGCACCTTGATGCGGTCGCCGGGGCGCACCGTCCCCGAAGCGATGAAGCCCGAGAAGCCGCGGAAGTCGAGGTTGGGGCGGTTGACCCACTGCACCGGCATGCGGAAGGCGCCGTTCTGCAGCTCGTCCTCGACCTCGACCGCTTCCAGCCACGGCATCAGGGCGGGGCCGGTGTACCAGGCGGCCTCGCCGCTCTGCTCGGTGATGTTCTCGCCGTTGAGGGCAGACATCGGGATGGCGGTGAAGTCGGTGATGCCGATCTGGGCGGCGAAGTCGCGGTACTCGGCGACGATGTCGTCGAAGACCTGCTGTGACCAGCCGACCAGGTCCATCTTGTTCACCGCCAGCACGACGTGGCGGATGCCGATCAGGCTGACGAGATAAGAGTGACGGCGGGTCTGGGTCAGCACGCCCTTGCGCGCGTCGATCAGGATGACGGCGGCGTCGGCGGTGGAGGCGCCGGTGACCATGTTGCGGGTGTACTGCTCGTGGCCGGGGGTGTCGGCGACGATGAACTTGCGCGTCTCGGTCGAGAAGAAGCGGTAGGCGACATCGATGGTGATGCCCTGCTCGCGCTCGGCGGCGAGGCCGTCGACCAGCAGCGCGAAATCGATGGCGCCGCCCTGTGTGCCGACGCGCTTGGAGTCGGCTTCGAGGGCCGTCAGCTGGTCCTCGAAGATCATCTTGGAGTCGTAGAGCAGCCGCCCGATCAGCGTCGACTTGCCATCATCCACCGAGCCGCAGGTGATGAAGCGCAGCAGCGACTTGTGCTGGTGGGCGTGGAGGTAGGCCTCGATGTCGTCGGCGATCAGCGACGACTGGTGCGCCTGACCCCCTGCGGAAGCGGAATCGGCCATCAGAAATAGCCCTCCTGCTTCTTCTTCTCCATCGAGGCGGCCTGGTCGTGGTCGATCATCCGGCCCTGACGCTCCGAGGTGGTGGTGAGCAGCATTTCCTGGATGATCTCAGGGAGCGTCGCCGCCGTGCTCTCCACCGCGCCCGTCAGTGGATAGCAGCCAAGCGTCCTGAACCGCACCGACTTCATCATCGGCGTTTCGCCGTCACGCAGCGGCATGCGCTCGTCATCGACCATGATCAGCGCCCCGTCACGCTCCACCACCGGCCGCTCGGCGGAGAAGTAGAGCGGCACGATGGGGATGTTCTCCAGGTGGATGTATTGCCAGATGTCGAGCTCGGTCCAGTTGGAGATCGGGAACACCCGCACGCTCTCGCCCGGACCCTTGCGCGAGTTGTAGAGGCGCCAGAGTTCAGGCCGCTGGTTCTTGGGATCCCAGCGGTGCTGGGCCGAGCGGAAGGAGAACACCCGCTCCTTGGCCCGGCTCTTTTCCTCATCCCGGCGCGCGCCGCCGAACGCAGCATCAAAGCCGTACTTGTCGAGCGCCTGCTTCAGGCCTTCGGTCTTCCAGATGTCGGTGTGCAGCGCCGAGCCGTGGTCGAAGGGGTTGATGCCGCGCGCCTCAGCGTCCGGGTTCTTGTGGACCAGCAGCTCAAAGCCGAGCTCGCGCGCCATCCGCTCGCGCATCTCGTACATCGCCTTGAACTTCCAGGTGGTGTCGACGTGTAGCAGCGGGAACGGCGGCCTGGACGGATAGAAGGCCTTGGCGGCAAGGTGCAGCATCACGGCGCTGTCCTTGCCGATGGAATAGAGCATGACCGGCCGTTCGCACTCAGACGCGACTTCGCGCATGATGTGGATGCTCTCGGCCTCGAGGCGTTCGAGGTGGGTGAGCCGGACGGGTGATAACTCGGTCATTGCGCGGGCACTTATGCGGGATATCTAGCTCGCACAAGCGCGCGAGCAGGGTTAAAGGCGCCAGTTATTCTCGGGGAGGACTCATTGGCGCTGCATCCGGTCATACTCTGCGGCGGTTCCGGCACGCGCCTGTGGCCCGCCTCGCGGCCCGGCCGGCCCAAGCAGTTCCTGCCGCTGGTCGGGACTCTTTCCAGCTTCCAGGAGACGCTGCTGAGGCTGCGCGGGCTGGAAGCTGAGACGCCGATCGTGGTCACCGGCGCCGGCATGACCGAGGTCGCCTGGGCGCAGGCGGCGGCCGTGGGCGTTGAGCCGGTGGTGCTGGTCGAGCCGCAGCCGCGCAACTCCGGCCCCGCCGCGGCAGCGGCGGCGGCGTTCGTCCGCGACCTCGATCCGGAGGGCGTAGTCCTGCTGCTTGCCGCTGATCACCACGTCGGCGAGCCCGAGAAATTCTGCGCCGCCGCGAGACTGGCCGCGAAAGCTGCGAACGAGGGCAGGATCGTCACCTTCGGCGTTGTGCCCGACCGGCCCGCCACTGGCTTCGGCTACATCCAGCCCGGGGAGCCGGTGAGCGAGGGCGTGTTCGCCGTGCGCTCGTTCGTCGAGAAGCCGGATGAACCGACCGCCGCTGGCTATGTGAAGGAAGGCCGCCTGTGGAACAGCGGCAACTTCGCCTTCCGCGCCGACGTGCTGCTGGAAGAGATGGCGGCGTTCGAGCCCGAGATCGCCAAGGCCGCCGCTTCGGCCGTGAAGGGCGCCAAGCGCGACGCCGCCCTGGTGCTGCTGGCGCCCAGGGCCTTCGCCGCGGCACCCGCCAAGTCGCTCGACTACGCGGTCATGGAGCGCACCAAGCGCGCCGCCGTGGTGCCCGCCGACTTCACCTGGTCCGACCTCGGCGCCTGGCCGGCCATCCGCGAGGCGGGCGAGGGCGACAGCGACGGCAACGTCACAAGCGGCGAGGTGCGGCTGTCCGGCGTTTGCGGCAGCCTGGTCATGACCGATGGCCCCCTGGTCGCCGCCATCGGCGTCGAGAATCTGGCCATCATCGTCGACGGCGACGCGGTGCTGGTCTGCCCGCTGGATCGCGCCGAAGAGGTCAAGGCGATGGTCGAGCGGCTGAAGGCGGAAAGCGCCTAGCCGAGCGCCCGGTCGAGGTCGAGGACGGCGCCGACGATATGGTAGAAGGAGCTGGCCGGGGCAGCTTCGTCGACCAGCGAGCCGTCTGCGCTCATGCGATCGAGCCATAGGCCGGGCGTGTCGGTGACAAGGTACTTTTGCAGCCCGCGTCCGGCATTGGCTGCCAACATCCAGTAGCGCTCCTCCCGCGTGACGAGCGCGGCGGCCACACCGGCCTTCAGGCGCTCGGTCTGCGGCCACAGGCGGGCGGTGAGGTCACGGCGTTGCAGGTCGGCGCCGAGGCTGTTGAAGGCGACGCCGCGCTTCTGATCGACGCCCCGCTTCTCGGCCAAGTCAATCAATCTCAGGGCTTCGTCACGGGCGCCGAATTGCAGCAGCAGCCAGCCCCATTCGAACTGATGGCCGGGCTCGACATCGGCTTCGGCTAGCGGGTTCCAGTCGGCGTCAAAGAGTTCGCACAGGGCGCCGGTGGGGCCGTCGATCATGCGGGTGAGCGCCAAGGCGGCGATCGCCTTCGACATCGTGGTCCAGCCCGAGTCGGCGCCGACGGCGGCCCAGGTCTGGGCGGCTTCGAACAGGTGCATGTGCGGGTTGGCGCCGAGCGGCTCGTCGGCGCCGGGTTCGTGGAAGCCGCCATCTGCCCGTCCGAGCTGCTCACGCAGGGCCTCACGGACGCCCACCGCCTCGGGCTCCAGATGCCGTCCGAGCGCCATCTGCGCTGAGGCAAGCGCCAGCATTGCGAAGGCCTGCTCGTAGGGATGGGGCGTGTCGTCGAGCAACGCGCCGTCTGGCGACATCAGCACGCCGTAGAGGCCGTCCGGGCGGCGGTAGCGCTCGAGCGCCGCCAGCCCGTGCTCGACGACCGCCCGCCAGTCGCCGGTCCAGCCGAGTTTGCCAGCCACGGAATAGGCGTAGATATGCCGGGCCGCGACCCGCACCCGGCGCGGCGCCTGCACCGGCGCCCCCGCCTGGTCGATCTTCTCGAAGAAGCCGCCGGCCAGGTCGCACCCGACCTCGGCCCACAGCGGATAGGCGTCGCGCAGCAGCCAGGCTTTCAGCTGGTCGCGGACGTCTCGGGCGTCTTCGAGCGGCGATGGCATGTGCGGACCGGCGGCGGCTTGAACGGCTTCTAGGCGAAGCCGGGCACATCGGTCTAGGCTGCACGCCATGCCGGGCCAGCGCCGCAGAGCCGTGATCTTCGACCGCGACGGCGTGCTCAACGTCGACCACGGCTATGTCGCCGAGATCGAGAAGCTGGAGTGGATTCCCGGCGCCCGGCGGGCTGTGCGGCGCTGCAATGAGGCGGGCGTGCTGGCGCTGGTCGCCACCAACCAGTCGGGGATCGGGCGCGGCTACTACGACGAGGCCTCCATGCACGCCCTCCATGAGCAGATGAAGGCCGACCTTGCCGCCGAGGGCGCGCACCTCGACGCCATCTACTGGTGCCCGTTCCACCCCGACGCGGTGACCGAGGCGCTGCGCCACCCCGACCACCCCGACCGCAAACCCAACCCCGGCATGATCCTGCGGGCGCTGGCCGACTGGTCGCTCACCCCCGCCGACGTGCTGATGATCGGCGACAAGACCTCCGACATGCAGGCGGCGCGGCGGGCAGGCGTGGCCGGCCACCTGTTCAGCGGCGGCGATCTTGACGCGTTCGTGACGGAGAAGCTGGCGGGCTTGGGCCGGTGAACAGCTTTTGCGCGTTGTTGAGGCTCAGCCTTCACGCCTTGCCCGCAAGCGCGTAGATCGAGGGTCGATCCTTCCGCCGCGGCCACGGAGACAGCCATGAACGCCCTTCCCCCCGTGGCCCGCTCCTCGCTCGACCTGATTGGCAAGACACCCATGGTCGAGGTCACCCACATCGACACCGGCCCCTGCCGCCTGTTCCTCAAGCTCGAGAACCAGAACCCCGGCGGCTCGATCAAGGACCGCGTCGCCCGCTCGATGATCGAGGCGGCTGAAGCTGACGGTCGGCTCAAGCCCGGCGGCACCATCATCGAGGCGACGGCGGGGAACACGGGGCTGGGCCTCGCGCAAGTCGCGGTGATGAAGGGCTACAAGCTCATCCTCATCGTCCCCGACAAGATGGCGCGCGAGAAGATACTGCATCTGCGGGCCATGGGCGTGGACGTGCGCATCACCCGCTCGGACGTCGGCAAAGGGCACCCTGAGTACTACCAGGACATGGCCCAGACGATCGCCCAGGGCATACCGGGCGCCCTCTACGCCAACCAGTTCGAGAACCCCGCCAACCCGCACGCCCACGAGACGACCACGGCGCCGGAGCTCTGGGAGCAGATGGAGCACGACATCGACGCGGTGGTGGTCGGTGTCGGCTCCGGCGGCACGCTGACGGGGCTTGGGCGGTTCTTCCAGAAGCACTCGCCCAAGACCGAGATGGTGCTGGCCGACCCCGCTGGCTCAATCCTCTACGACTACGTCACCACCGGCACCTATGGCGAGGCGGGCAGCTGGATCGTCGAGGGCATCGGCGAGGACTTCATCCCCGCCAACGCCCAGATGGACCTCGTCTCAAAGGCCTATTCCATCCCCGACCGCGAGAGCGTCGAAACCGCGCGGCTGTTGCTGGAGAAGGAGGGCATCCTGGCCGGCTCCTCGTCCGGCACCCTGCTGGCCGCGGCGCTGCGCTATTGCCGTGAGCAGACGGAGGCCAAGCGGGTCGTCAGCCTGGTCTGCGACACCGGCGGCAAGTACCTGACCAAGATGTTCAACGACATGTGGGTCGCCGCTCACGGCTTCGAGGACCGCCCGAAGCGCGGTGACCTGCGCGACCTGATCGCCCGCGACTTCTCCGAGGGCGGGGTGATCGCCATTGGTCCGGACGACAGCCTGCTCACCGCCTACAACCGCATGCGGGCGGGCGACATCAGCCAGCTGCCGGTGGTGGACCATGGCAAGCTGGTCGGCATCCTCGACGAGAGCGACATCCTCGCCGCCGTCGGCGCCCGCGAGGGCCGGGCCGAGCGGTTCGGGGCCAAGGTCTCCTCGGCCATGACCCGCGACGTCCATACGCTGCAGGTCCACGAACCCGTCGATAAGCTCAAGCCCGTTTTCGACCGCGACGAGGTGGCGGTGGTGGTTGACGGCGACCAGCTCGTCGGTCTCATCACCCCGGTCGACCTCATCAACCACCTGCGCCGGATGGCCCAATAATGACTGACGGCAAGAACCGCCTGGCCTTCTCGACCCGCACCATCCACGGCGGCCAGAGCCACGACCCGACCACCGGCGCGGTGATGACGCCGATCTACGCCACCTCGACCTACGCCCAGGAGAGCCCCGGCGTTCACAAGGGCTTCGAGTACGCCCGCAGCCAGAACCCGACCCGCTTTGCCTTCGAGCGCTGCATCGCCGACCTGGAGAGCGGGGCCGCGGCCTTCGCCTTTTCCTCGGGGCTGGCGGCGGGTTCGACGGTGCTGGAGATGCTCGACAGCGGCGACCACGTCATCGCCACCGACGACCTCTACGGCGGTTCCTTCCGCCTGTTCGACAAGGTCAAGCGCCGCTCGGCCGGGCTGCAATTCTCCTACGTCGACATGAGCGATCTGGCCGCGCTGGAAGCGGCCATCCAGCCCAACACGAAGATGATCTGGGTGGAGACGCCGACCAATCCGACCCTGCGCCTGGTCGACCTCGAAGCCGTGGCAGGGCTGGCCCGGCGCCGTGGCCTCATCGCGGTCGCCGACAACACCTTCGCCAGCCCCTATATCCAGCGGCCGCTGGAGCTGGGGTTCTCAATCGTCACCCACTCGACCACCAAGTACCTGAACGGCCACTCCGACATGATTGGCGGCGTGGCGGTGGTCGGCGGCGACGAGGATCTGCAAACCCGCCTGCGCTTCCTGCAGAACGCCTGCGGCGCCATCTCTGGCCCGTTCGACAGCTTCCTGGCCCTGCGGGGCCTGAAGACCCTGGCCCTGCGCATGCAGCGTCATTGCGAGAGCGCCCTTCGTATCGCGACGTGGCTGGAGGCCCGTCCCGACGTGCGCCGCGTCATCTATCCCGGCCTCGCCAGCCACCCGCAACACGACCTCGCCCGCTGCCAGATGAACGGCTTTGGCGGCATCATCAGCATCGAGATCGACGGCGGCCTCGACCGCGCCAAACGGCTGCTGGAGCGCACCCAGCTCTTCACCCTGGCCGAGAGCCTCGGCGGCGTCGAAAGTCTTATCGAACACCCCGCCATCATGACCCACGCCTCCATCCCGCCAGACCAGCGCGAGGCGCTCGGCATCTCGGATGCGCTCGTGCGCCTGTCGGTCGGCATCGAGGACTGCGACGATCTCATCGCCGATCTGGAGCAGGCGCTCGGGTAACAAGCGGTAACGCGGTTTGTGTCGCGCACCCGACCAACGCCCCCTATGAGGCCCCGCTTATGAGCATCGCCTTCATCGACCTCGCCGCCCAGCAGCGGCGCATTCGCAACCGCATCGACGCCGCCATCGCCCGCGTGCTGGACCACGGCGGCTATGTCATGGGCCCGGAGGTTCGCGAGTTTGAGGCCAGGCTGGCCGAGTTCGGGCAGGCCAAGCTGACCCTCTCCTGCGCCAACGGCACCGATGCGCTGGCCCTGCCGCTGATGGCCTGGGACATCGGGCCGGGGGACGCGGTGTTCTGCCCATCGTTCACCTTCACCGCGACGCCGGAGATCGTGCCGTGGGTCGGCGCCGAGCCGGTGTTCGTCGACATCCTGCCCGACACCTACAACATTGACCCGGCGCACCTGGAAGCTTCCATCGAGGCGATCAAGGCCGAGGGGCGGCTGCGGCCTGCCGCGGTCATCGCCGTCGATCTGTTTGGCCAGCCGGCCGACTATCCAGCGCTTAAAGGCATCTGTGACCGCCACGGCCTGAAGCTGATCGCCGACTCCGCCCAGGGCTTCGGCTGCACCCTGCACGGCCATCACCCGATCCACTGGGCCGAGGTCGCCACCACCAGCTTCTTTCCGGCCAAGCCGCTCGGCGCCTATGGCGATAGCGGTGCGGTGCTGACCGACGACGAGATGCTGTGGGAGCGGATGGACAGCTTGCGCATCCACGGCAAGGCGGTGGCCTCCGACCTGCAGGGCCGCACGTTCGAGCACGAGGCCAAGTACCTCAACGCCCGCATCGGCATGAACTCGCGGCTGGACACCCTGCAGGCGGCGATCCTGCTCGAGAAGCTGGCCATCTTCGAAGAGGAGATCGCGCTGCGGCAGGTGGTGGCGAACCGTTACGCTGAGGGGCTGGCCGGGGCAGTCCTGCAAGTCCCCACCGTGATCGAAGGTGGCGTCTCGGTCTGGGCCCAGTATGTGATCGAGCACGAAAACCGAGACGCCCTCGCCGCCTACCTGAAGACCCAAGGCGTGCCGACCGCCGTCTACTACCCGGTGCCCATGCACCAGCAGGCTCCGTACGCCCACTTCCCCCAAGGCGCCGGCGGCATGCCGGTGACCGAGGCCAAAGCCGAGACCGTGCTCGCCCTGCCGATGCACCCCTATATGGACGAGGCTACGCAAGGCCGTATCATTGAGGCCATCCGCGGTTTCAACGGATAGCGGCAACGGCGCCGTTCGTTCGACGTTGGTCTTCCGCAAGGCGGAAGGCGGGGCCATATTCCCTCCAAGGCCGCGCTTGCCGCGCGTTCAACGAGGGACCACCGCTCATGCCATCCTTGAAATCCGCCTTGCGGCTTGTACCCGCGCTCGCCATCGAGATGGCGCTCTCCGCCTGCGGCATCAACACCATCCCGACCAAAGACGAGCAGGTGAAGGCCGCTTGGGGCGAGGTGCAGAACCAGTACCAACGCCGCTCCGACCTGATCCCCAACCTGGTCAACACCGTGCAGGGCTACGCCAACCAGGAGCGTGACGTGCTCGTCGCCGTGACCCAGGCCCGCGCCAGCGCCACCCAGGTCAAGGTCGACGCCTCAACGATCACCGATCCGGCGTCCTTCCAGCGCTTCCAGCAGGCGCAGGACCAGCTCAGCGGCGTGCTCGGCCGGCTGATGATGATCCAGGAGCGCTATCCGGACCTGAAGTCGAACCAGAACTTCCTGGCCCTGCAGAGCCAGCTGGAAGGCACCGAGAACCGCATCTCCATCGCGCGGCGCGACTACAATGAGGCGGCGCGGAGCTACAACACCGAGATCCGCACCTTCCCAGGCGCGCTGTGGGCCGGCACGGTCCATCGCTGGGCCAAGCCGGCGCAGATGTTCACCGCCACCGCCACGGCCCAGACCGCCCCGACGGTGACCTTCGACCGCCCTGCGGCGCCGACCGTGAACGGCGCCTCTCCGGGTGTGGCCGGCCCGATGCCGACGCCGACCACCACCACGACGGTTCCGGGCGCTACGACGACCACCACCACGACCGTTCCGGCTCCCGCGACGGTCCAGTAAGGCTGTGAACCTCCCCATCCGCTCACCCCGGCGAAAGCCGGGGCCCAGGCTGGCTCGCCATGATGAGCGCGGGTGGGGAGCGTTTGTCGGCGTGCTGATGGCCTTCGTGCTGGCGCTACCGGCCTTCGCCGCGCCCACCTTCCCGGCGCTGACCGGCCGGGTGGTGGACAACGCGGGCATCCTCTCGCCCGCCACCGAGGCGACCTTGACGCAGCGGCTCGACGCCCTCGAGCAGCAGACCACCCGCCAGGTCGTCGTCGTCACCCTGCCGTCGCTGCAGGGCTACGAGATCGAGGAATACGGCTACCAGCTCGGCCGCGCCTGGAAGATCGGGCAGGCCAAGGAGAACAACGGCGTCCTCTTCATCGTCGCGCCGAACGAGCGGAAGGTCCGCGTCGAGGTCGGCTACGGCCTGGAGCCGGTGCTGACCGACGCCCTGTCGTCCTACTTGCTGCAGCAGCAGGTGCTGCCGCGCTTCAAGGCCGGCGACATGGAAGGCGGCGTCGTCGCCGGGACCAACGCCATCATCGACCAGCTCGCCCTGCCCGAGGATCAGGCGAAGGCGCGGGTGGCGGCGGTCGCCAGCCGGCCGGCCCGGACCACCGGCGGCGGCATCTCACCGCTGACGGCGCTGTTCCTGATGTTCTTCATCTTCATGATGCTGCGCGGCATGTTCGGGCGGCGCAGACGCGGCGGCCTCGGCGGCGCGCTGCCGTGGATCATCATGAGCGGCATGGGCTCGGGCGGTCGCCGAGGCGGCGGCTGGGGCGGCGGCGGGTTCGGCGGGGGAGGAGGCGGCTTCTCCGGCGGCGGCGGCTCGTTCGGCGGCGGCGGCTCCTCGGGAGGCTGGTAGGATGCAGATCACCGCCCAGGACCACGAACGCATCGCCGAGGCCATCGCCCGGGCCGAGATGACTACCGCGGGTGAGATCTACTGCATCGTCGCCGACGAGGTGTCGGACTACCGCGAGACGCCCATCGCCTGGGCGGCCGGCGCGGCGCTGGTGCTGCCGGCTCTGGCGCTGTTGCTAGGGTTCAGGCCACAGGCGCTGACCCAGCTGTTCGGCGGCTGGACCGTCGGCCATGCGGCGGCCAGCGACGCCACCGTGCTGTCGGCGCTGACCACCTACATCCTGCTGCAGGCGGTGGTGTTCGTAGGTGTCGCCCTGCTGGTCTCCATCCCCGCCGTGCGCCGGGCGCTCACCCCCAGGGCCGTGAAGGCCGAGCGGGTGCACGACGCGGCCATGCAGCAGTTCATTGCCAAGGGCCTGCACCAGACGCAGGGGCGTACCGGCGTCCTGCTGTTCGTGGCCCTCGCCGAGCACCGGGCGGAGGTGATCGCCGACGAAGGCATCTACGTCGCCGCCCCGCACCAGGTCTGGGACGAGGTGACGGGCTTGCTGACTGGAGGCGCCAGGCGCGGCCAGCTCGGCGACGGCTTCGTGGCCGCCATCGAGCGCACCGGCCAGATACTGGCCGAGCACGTCCCGCCGGTCGGCGACAATCCCAACGAGCAGCCGGACGAACTCACCGTCCTGCCGCCCCGCAAGCCGCGCCAGAGACCTGGGAAGAAGAAGCCCACATGAGCAGCGTCGACCCGACCCGCGAACAGTTCGACGCCTTCAAGGCCCTGCCGCGGGACCAGCCGATCCAGATGCTGAACCTCATCCGCTTGAAGACGGACGCCGACTACCCCGAAGGCCACCCTAACCACGGCAAGGGCATGAGCGGCCTCGACGCCTACCGAGCCTACGGCCGCGCGACCGCGCCGATCTTCAGCGGCCTGGGCGGTCGGCAGGTCTGGGCCGGACGGCCGGACGCGGTGGTCACCGGGCCTGCCGACGAAAAGTGGGACCTCGCCTTCATCGCCGAGTACCCCAACGTCGGCGCCTTCCTGGCCATGGTCACCGACCCCGATTACCGCGAGCACGTGAAACACCGGCAGGCCGCCGTCGCCGACAGCCGCCTGATCCGCCTAAAGCCCCTGACGCCGGGTGAGGGGTTCGGGGAGTAGCTACTCAGCCGCGATTCGAACTGGCGCGGCCTGCGCGCCTCTGACCAACCTCCCGGGCAGGGCGCCGGTGGGTTCGCCGTCGCGGTAGGTGATCTCGCCGGCGACGATGGTGGCGACGTAGCCCGACGCCTTCTGGATCAGCCGCCGACCGCCGGCGGGAAGGTCGTAGGCGACCTGCGGCGCGTGCAGGGCCAGGTTGTCGTAGTCGATGACATTCAGGTCGGCGCGGTAGCCGGGCGCGATCAAGCCGCGGTCGTGCAGGCCGATAGCGTGGGCGGTATCCAGCGTCTGCATCCTCACCACCGCTTCCAGCGCAAGCTTTGGCCCGCGCGTGCGGTCGCGGGTCCAGTGGGTGAGCATCGAGGTCGGGAAGGAGCCGTCGCAGATCATGCCGACGTGGGCGCCGCCGTCCGACAGGCCCGGCACCGTGTCCTTGTGGCTCAGCATGGCGAAACTCGGGTCCAGCGAGCCTTCGCCGTAGTTCAGGAACGGATGGTAGAGCATGCCCCGCCCGCCGTTCGTCAGCATGTGGTCGAGCGCTACGGCTTCGGGTGAGACCCCCCGCGCCGCCGCGAGGGCCGCCATGGTCTTGTCCGCCGTCGGTTCGTAGTCGGGCTGTTCTTCCATCGGATATATGGCGTCCCACTGGCGCAGCGCGCTGCCCTGGAACGGTCCGCGGGTCGGCACTTCCTCGGCCAGCAGCCGGGCGCGGAAGGCGGGACCGCAGAGTTTCCCCACACGCCCTTCGAGCGGCAGCGACGCGATTTCCTTGTAGGTCTCGTGAAAGCTGAAGGGATTGAGCGTCAGCTCCAGCCCGAACAGCACCCCGACCGGCCGGCCACAGACCTGCGCCTTCATCGGCAGGCCGGCGCCGGTGGCGCTTTCCAGCGCAGACAGCAGCTTCTTGTAAGAGTCAGGCGCGCGGTGCGCCTGCGCCAGCGTGAACGACAGCGGCCGCCCGGAGCGCTCGACGATCCGGCGCAGCATGGCAAACTCTTCGCGCGGGTCGGCGAAGTCGGAGACCACCTGCAGCACCCCGCGCCCGGCGGCGGTGAGGCCCAGCGCGATGCCGGTCAGCTCGTCCTCACCGGCCGTCAGGGTCGGCGTCGGCTGGCCGTCGCTGGTGCGGTGATTGAGGGTGCGCGAGGTGGTGAAGCCCAGCGCGCCGGCCTCGACCGCCCGTTTGGCGATGGCGGCCATGGCGTGGATGTCGGCTTGGGTTGCTTCCTCGCGGTTGGCGCCGCGCTCGCCCATGACGAACACCCGCAGCGCCGCGTGGGGCAGCTGGGCGCCGAGGTCGACATCGAAGCGGCGTTGCTGGAGCGCGTCGAGATAATCCGGGAAGCTCTCCCAGTTCCACGGCAGGCCCTGGGTCAGCACCAGGAAGGGGATGTCCTCGACGCCTTCCATCAGCCGCACCAACCGGTCGTGATCTTCCGGCTTGCACGGCGCGAAACCGACGCCGCAGTTGCCGGCCACCACCGTCGTGACGCCATGCCAGGACGAGGGCTGCAGCCGCTCGTCCCAGGTCGCCTGGCCGTCGTAGTGGGTGTGGATGTCGACGAAGCCCGGCGTGACGATCATGCCGCGCGCGCCGATCTCCTCGCGTCCGGCGGCGAGCCCCGCCCCGACCGCGGCGATGCGGCCGTCCTTCACCGCCACGTCGGCTTCGAACGCCGCCTCGCCCGAGCCGTCGATCACCCGTCCGCCGCGCAGCACAAGGTCGTAAGCGCGCTCCATGCCATTCCTCACTCTTATACGTTTGTTTGAATGCTCGGCCCGCGCCCGCCGCGCGTCAAGCGGCGCCTTGGGTGATTGACGTTCACGTGAGCTAGCGCGTACGCACCCGACAGCCTAAGGAGAGGGCGACCATTCGCAATTCAAACTAGCGTTTGAACTCAAGGGGAGACCGCGCGCATGCGTGAAGCCGTCATCGTATCCTACGCCCGCACGGGCCTGGCCAAGTCCGGCCGGGGCGGGTTCAACAACACTCACGGCGCGGCCATGGCTGGCCACTGCATCCAGCACGCCGTGCAGCGCGCGGGCGTCGATGCAGCCGAGGTCGAGGACGTGGTCCTGGGCTGCGGCGGTCCGGAAGGCGCCACCGGCCACAACGTCGGCCGCAACGCCGCTCTGTGGGCCGGCCTGCCGGTGACCTCCTCGGGCACCACCATCAACCGCTTCTGCTCGTCGGGCCTCAACGCCATCGCGGTGGCGGCCAACTACATCAAGAACGACGGCGCGACGGTCGCGGTCGGCGGCGGCGTCGAGTCGATCTCGCTGGTGCAGATGGGCGGCCACATGAACCGCCACCACATCACCGAAGAAAAGCTGATGCAGACCTATCCATCGCTGTGGATGGCGATGATCGAGACGGCCGACATCGTCGCCAAGCGCTACAACGTCCCCCGCGACTACCAGGACGAATACTCCCTGCGCAGCCAGCAGCTGATCGCCCGCGCCCAGCAGAACGGCATCTTCGCCGACGAGATCGTCCCCATGCCGACCAAGATGAAGAAGGTCGACAAGGCGACGGGCACTGAGTCCATCGTCGACTACGTCGTCGACCGCGACGAGTGCAACCGTCCGGACACCACGCTGGAAGGCCTGCAATCGCTTCAGCCCGTGCGCGGCGAAGGCAACTTCGTCACCGCCGGCAACGCCTCGCAATTGTCGGACGGCGCCGCCGCGGTGGTGCTGATGGAAGGCAGGGAAGCCGAGCGCCGGGGCCTTAGCCCCCTGGGCGTCTTCAAGGGCTTCGCGGTCGCCGGGTGTGAGCCCGACGAGATGGGCATCGGCCCCGTCTTCGCCGTGCCGCGCCTGCTCGAGCGTCACGGCCTGAAGGTCGACGACATCGACCTGTGGGAGCTGAACGAGGCCTTCGCCTCGCAGTGCCTCTACAGCCGCGACAAGCTCGGCATCGATCCGGAGAAGTACAACGTCAACGGCGGCTCCATCGCCATCGGCCACCCCTTCGGCATGACTGGCGCGCGGCTGGCCGGCCATGTGCTGATGGAAGGCAAGCGCCGGGGCGCCAAGAACGCCGTGGTGACGATGTGCATCGGCGGCGGCATGGGAGCCGCGGGCCTGTTCGAAATCTTCTAAGTTTCTAGACCTTAGCCACACAAACGGCGGGTTCTCGGGCGAAAGCGCGGGAACCCGTTTTTGTGTCAGCGATTATCGGCGGCTTACGGAGCTCCCATGAAGATCAAAGCCGCCTTCGCCATCGCCGCGGCCGTGGCCGCCATCGTCGCCACCATGCTGCCGATCCGCCGCGATTCCGACGCCGGATCAGCCCAGGCTGCGACCCTGCCGTTCACGCAAGCGCACGGCTAGTTGGGCCTGCTTAGTTAGGGCGTCTGGGCCAGCCGTCGGCGCGCGCCGCGCAGCCTTTCAGCACCTCGGTCCCGACCCGCACCGTCGCCTCGTACGGATAGACGTTGTCGCTCATGCCGTCCGAGCAGGTGGCCGGCTTGAGCGTGATCTTCAGCTCGCGCGTGTTCCAGCTGGCGACCTCGCCGTTGATCTCCGGGCCGGTGTTGGCGACGGTGACGGCGGGGTGGTCCGGCCGCTCCAGCTTGATCTGCTTGGCGGTGATCTGCACGCCCCAGAACGGTTCGGTGCCCGTCAGCCGCAGGTCGGAGCGATAGTCGGCGGCGGCCTTGGGCGGTACGGCGGGCAGTGACGCCGGGGTCTTTGTGGGGACCGGCTGCGGTGTCTCGACTGCGGGTGTCGCCGCCGGATCGGCGCCCGGCGTGATCACGGTGTTGGTCACGGGCGCGGGCACGAGCGGCGCATCGGCGGGATCAGCGGTCACGGCGTTGTTCGCCACCTGGGGCTGGCAGGCGCTCAGCAGGGCGGCGGTGGCGGCGAGGGCGAAGCGGCGCATGGCGGACCTCTTTGGGTTAGACTTCTGGCCGATGAGTCGGAACGAGCCCCTTACCTTCTACGAGTTCTTCGCGGGCGGCGGCATGGCCCGCCTGGGGCTCGGCGAGGCATGGCGCTGCTTGTTCGCCAACGACTTCGACCCGGTGAAGGTTGCCACCTATCGCGCCAACTTCGGCGGCGAAGACCTGCACGCCGGCGACGTCTGGCGGCTCAAGGCCGCCGACCTCCCCGGCCGCGCCGACCTCGCCTGGGCCTCGTCACCGTGCCAGGACTTCAGCCTTGCCGGCGCCCGGGCAGGCCTCGCCGGCAGCCGCTCCTCGGCCTTCTTCGGCTTCTGGAAGCTGATCGAAGCGCTGGGCATTGAAGGCCGCGCGCCCCGCACCATCGTCATCGAGAACGTGGTCGGCCTGCTGACCTCCCACGGCGGCGCGGACTTCGAGGCGCTGGGCCGGGCGCTGGCAGGGCAGGGCTACCGCTTCGGCGCGCTGGAGATCGACGCGGCGAACTTCACGCCTCAGTCCCGCCCCCGGGTGTTCGTCGTCGCCAGCCGCGAGGCGCGGCCCAGCCTCACTGGCGACAGCCCCTTCCACACGCCGGGCGTCAGGGCCGCGTTTGAGCGCCTGCCGCCCGACCTGCAAGCCTCCTGGAACTGGTGGCGCGTGCCCGAACCCCCGCGCCGCAACATCGATCTGGCCGCGGTCCTCGAACCGGACACCGCCTGGCGCTCGCCAAAAGACACCGAACACCTGCTCTCACTGATGAGCCCAATCCACCGTGAGCGGCTTTCCCAAGACGCGGTCGGCGCCGTCTTCCGCCGCACGCGTCCGGAGGGCCAACGGGCCGAAGTCCGCACGGACGGCCTTGCCGGCTGCCTGCGCACGCCGCGCGGCGGTTCCTCGCGGCAGACTATCGTGGTGGCGCGGGACGGGCAGGTGCGCTCGCGGCTGCTGACGGGCCGCGAAGGGGCGCGGCTGATGGGCCTGCCGGACAGCTACGTCCTGCCGAAGAGCACGAACGCCGCCCTGCACGTGGTGGGCGATGGCGTAGCCGCGCCGGTGGTCCGCTGGTTGGCCGAGCATCTGCTGGAGCCGCTGTGTGCGCCCTCGGCTCCGGCCATCGCCGCCGAGTGATCTGAACCGGCTCTCAGTTTCTCTGGCTTAACGCCGCGCCTGCTCAGGCCTAAGGTCGCGCCAGAAGCGCAAACCGAGAGACAAGCCATGCCGGATACCTATGACGCCGCCCGCTACAAGCGCGCCGGACGGGGCAAGATCTACGACTCCATCCTCGACACCATCGGCGACACGCCGCTGATCCGGCTGCCAAGGCTGTCGGCGGAGATCAAGCCAAAGGGCGAGGTCGTGGCCAAGCTGGAATTCTTCAACCCGCTGGCCTCGGTCAAGGACCGCATCGGCGTGGCCATGATCGAGAGCCTGGAGGCGAAGGGCCTGCTCAAGCCCGGCTCCACCATCGTCGAGCCGACCAGCGGCAACACCGGCATCGCGCTGGCCTTCGCCGGGGCCGCCAAGGGCTACCCCGTCGTGCTGGTGATGCCGGACTCGATGTCGATGGAACGGCGCAAGATGCTGCTGATCCTCGGCGCGCGGCTGGAGCTGACGCCGGCCGAGAAGGGCATGCGCGGCGCCGTCGCGCGGGCGCAGGAGCTGCTGGAGGAAATCCCGGGCTCGGTGATGCCGCAGCAGTTCGAGAACCAGGCCAACCCGCTGATCCACCGGGTCTCGACGGCCGAGGAGATCTGGAACGACACCGGCGGCCGCGTCGATGCGGTGGTCTCGGGCGTCGGCACCGGCGGCACCATCACCGGCGTCGGCCAGGTGCTGAAAGCCCGCAAGCCCTCGCTGCGGATGGTGGCGGTGGAGCCGGAAGCTTCCCCCGTGCTGTCCGGCGGCGCGCCGGGCGCCCACAAGATCCAGGGGATCGGCGCCGGCTTCGTCCCGGAAATCCTCGACCGCGGGGTCATCGACGACGTCATCCAGGTCTCCAACGACGACAGCTTCGACATGGCGCGGCGGGCGGCGCGGGTCGAAGGGCTGCCGGTCGGTATCTCGTCGGGCGCGGCGCTGACCGCGGCGTTCGACTACGCCAGCCGGCCCGACCAGGCGGGCAAGCTGACCGTGGTCATCATCCCCAGCTTCGCCGAACGCTACCTGTCGACGGCGCTGTTCGAGGGCCTTTGACCGACGTCTACAGCCCGGAGAAGCGCTCGGCGGTGATGCGCCAGGTCAAGGGCCGGGACACCACGCCGGAGAGGACGGTGCGCCGCCTGCTGACGCGGCTCGGCACCCGCTACCGGCTGCACCGGGGTGATCTGCCGGGCAAGCCCGACGTCGTCATGCCGGGGCGGCGGCTGGCGCTGTTCGTCCATGGCTGCTTCTGGCACGGGCACGACTGCGCGCGCGGGGCGAGGGTGCCCAAGGCCAACCGCGACTACTGGACGGGAAAGGTTGCCCGCAACCGCGCCCGCGACGCGGCGGCTCACGAGGCGCTGACCGCGTCAGGCTGGCGGGTGGAGACGATCTGGGAATGCGAACTGAAAGATGAGGGGGCGGTCGTAGAAAGATTGAGCTCACTTCTCGATCTCCCTTCCCCCTCGAGGGGGGGAGGGGCGGGGATGGGGGTGAGTGCAGGGAGTTGACGGGCAGGCGCTGTAAGGCTCAGAGCCAAACATCGCCGAACCTTCAACTCAGCGGCTACACCCTCCACCCTGCCCTCCTCCCCTCGAGGGAGGAGGGTTCTAGGCCGCTTGCGCGTCCACCAAGGGCTCGCCGGTCACCACCGCTTCCAGCACAGAGTAGAGCTGGGCTGGCTCAATGGGCTTGCCGACGTAGCCGTTCATGCCTGCGGCGAGGCAGGCATCCCAGTCGGCAGGTGTGGCCGAGGCGGTGATGGCGATGACCGGCGTCTCGCGGTTGGGGCCGGGCTGGCTGCGCAGGCGGCGGGTGGCTTCGCGGCCGTCCATGCCGGGCATGTAGACGTCCATCAGCACCACGTCGAAGGCTTCGCGCGACAGCCGCTCCAGGCCCTCCTCGGCCGAGGCCGCCAGTTCCGGCGTGATGCCCAGCGGGGCGAGCACCATGGCGATCGCCTGGCGGTTGACGGCGTGATCGTCGACGACCAGCACGCGGGCTTCGACGGCGGCGGGCGCCTGTTCGGCGGGCGGGGCCTCGACCTCGTCCAGCGTCAGGTTGAGGACGAAGGTTGCCCCCCGGCCGGCGGCGCTGCGCACGGTCAGGTCGCCGTCCATCAGGCGGGCGAGCTCGCGGCTGATGACCAGGCCCAGGCCCGAGCCGCCGTGCTTGCGCGCGGTCCCGGCGTCGAGCTGGTCGAACGGCGTGAACAGCCGCGCGATCTGGTCCGGCGTCATGCCGGGGCCGGTGTCCTCGACCGCGATCGAGATGGTGCGCGACCCGCTGATTTCCGGCCCGACGTCGAGGCGCAGGGTGACCGCGCCCTCCTCGGTGAACTTGATGGCGTTGGAGAGCAGGTTGTTGAGCACCTGGCGCAGGCGGGTCGGGTCGCCGCCGACCCATTGCGGCAGCCGCGCGGCGCCTTCGAGACGCAGGCGCAGGCCCTTCTCGACCGCCTGCGGCTTCCACATGGTGATCGCTTCCAGCACCGTGCGGCGCAGGTCGAACGGCAGGTGCTCGACGCTCATCTTGCCGGCCTCGAGCTTGGAAAGGTCGAGGAGGTCGTTGAGCAGCGTGCGCATCATCTCGCCGGCATGGCCGATGAGCTGAGCCTGGTTGCGGCCGAGGTTGGCCGTGGCCGTTCGCTCAAGCTCGCCGGCGCCGGCCATGATGGCGCTGATCGGGGTGCGCAGCTCGTGGCAGATCATGGCCACGAAAGCCGACTTGGCCTCGACGGCGGCCTCGGCCTCCGCGCGCCGGCGGTCGGACTCCAGCACCGCGGCACGCTCGGAATTGCGGGCTTCCTCGGTGGTCAGCCAGGCGCCGATGACGTTCAGGACCAAGACCGCCACCGCGAACACCATGCTGCCCAGGATCGGCGTGGGGATATGACCGACGTCGATGAAAGGCATCAGCATCAGGTAGATGGCGAAGGGCGTGGCAGCGACGCCGAAGGCCATGCGCGAGCCGCGGCTGACGGCGATCATGTTGGTCAGGGAGCCGGCCATCAACGCCAGGGCCAGCGCTGGACCGTAGTGGGTGGCCCCCGCCCAGATCACCGGAGCCAGCCCGCCGAACACGACGGCTGACGGTACATAGAGGGCAATGGCGGTGAGGAGGGCAAGGCTGCGGGTTTGCGGCGGCTTGCCGAGCAGGGGTTTGGTAAGCGCCAGCTCGCCCAGCTGCGCCGCGCCATAGAGCGCCACCCAGCCCCAGGCCTGCCACCAGCCGAACGATATGTGCAGCCCCACGGCGATCAGCGCCGCCGCGACCAGGCGCATCGGCATCGCCTTGCGCCGCGACATGGCGGCGCCGAGCAATCCGAATTTGTCCGCGTCTTCCGGCAAAGCCATGACGCCTGTTTCCTCTCTTAAGCATGCCGAGATTACCCGCCCCGGACTAAGGGACGGTGAAGGAACAGCGCTACCGGGCGTGGTTAACCATGCTTAAGAAAAAAGGCCCGGCGGTGAGGCCGGGCCTTCTGGAAAGTGTCGTGATAACAGGGGCTTAGGCTGCCTTGGCCTTGCCGAAGCGGCCGTAGAAGGTCTCGCCGGAAGCCGCCATTTCCCTAAGAAGTTTGGGCGGGGAGAAGCGTGAGCCGTATTTCTCCGTTAACCGGTCGCAGGTCTCGACGAAGGCCTTGGCGCCCACGGAGTCGATCAGGCTGATCGGCCCGCCGGTCCAGGGCGCAAAGCCCCAGCCGAGGATGGCGCCGACGTCGGCGTCACGTGGGTCGGTGACCACGCCCTCCTCGAAGCAGCGGGCTGCCTCCACTGCCTGACGGTAGAGGAGCCGCGTGCGGATTTCCTCGATAAGCGCCTTGTCGGCGTCGGAGGTCTTCACCGGGGCGAGGTCGGCGAGGCCCGGCCACAGCCGCTTGGGACCGTCCGACGGGTAGTCGTAAAAGCCCTTGCCGTTCTTACGCCCGAAGCGGCCGAGGTCGACGACCATCTTGCTGATCAGGGCGTCCACGGGGCCTGCGACATACTGGTCGCCCATGTCCTTCTTGGTGGCCTCGCGGACCTTGTGGGCGAGGTCGAGGGCGACATCGTCGTTCATCTCCAGCGGTCCGCGCGGCATGCCGGTGGCGCGGCCGACGTTGTCGATGATGGCCGGCGCGATGCCGTCGGTCAGCATCTCCAGCCCTTCGGTGACGAAGGTGCCGAAGCAGCGCGAGGTGTAGAAGCCGCGGCTGTCGTTGACGACGATGGGGGTCTTCCTGATCTTCAGGACGTAATCCATCGTCTTGGCGAGGGTCTCCTGCGAGGTTTCCTTGCCCATGATGATCTCGACCAGGCCCATCTTGTCGACCGGCGAGAAGAAGTGGATGCCGATGAAGTTGGCCGGGCGCTCGGAGGCCTTGGCCAGGCCCGTGATCGGAAGGGTCGAGGTGTTGGAGCCGAACACCGCCGTCTCGGCGATCTGGGCTTCGGCCTTCTTTGTGACCTCGGCCTTGATCTCGCGGCTTTCGAACACCGCCTCGACGACGAGGTCGGAGCCCTTGACCAGCGCGTAGTCGGTGGTCGGCGTGATCAGGGAGAGGACCTGGTCGGCCTTCTCCTGCGTCATCTTCTTGCGGCCGACCGCCTTGTCGAGAATGCCCTTGGCGTGGGCGAGGCCCTTGTCGGCGGCTTCCTGGGTGGTGTCGATGAGGATGGTCTTGATGCCTGCCATGGCCTGAACGTAGGCGATGCCGGCGCCCATCATGCCGGCGCCCAGCACCGCCACCTGTTTGACGTCATAGGGCGCCACGTCCTTGGGACGCGAGGCGCCCTTGCCGAGCTCCTGCATGGACAGGAACAGTGAGCGGATCATCGCCTTGGCCTGCGGCGTGCCCATGGTCTTGAGGAAGTAGCGGGTCTCGATGCGCAGACCGGCGTCGATGGGCACCTGCAGGCCCTCGAACACGCATTTGAGGATGTTCAGCTGAGCCGGGTAGTTGCCGTAGGACTGCTTGCGCAGCATGGCGTTGCCGAGGATGAACACCTGGCTGCCGCCGGGGCTGAAGGGGCCGCCGCCGGGGACCTTGAAGTCCTTGCGGTCCCAAGGCTGGACCGGATCGCCTTTGGTCTTGATCCAGGTCTTGGCCGCCTCGATGGTCTGGCCGGGCTCGACCACCTCGTGGACGACGCCATTGGCCAGCGCCTCCTCGGCGGTCATCGACTTGCCTTCGAGGATCAGCGGCAGGGCCTTCATGGCCCCCATGATGCGCGGCAGGCGCTGGGTGCCGCCGGCGCCTGGGAGCAGGCCGACCTTGGCTTCGGGTAGGCCGAGTTGCAGCTTGGGGTTCTTGGCCGCGACGCGGTAGTGGCCGGCGAGCGCGATCTCCAGCCCGCCGCCGAGCGCCAGGCCCTCCAGCGCAATGGCCACCGGCTTGCCGCAGGTCTCCAGCGCCCGCAGCGTGCGGTTCAGGGTGAAGGAGCTATCGAACTGCGCGCGCAGCTTTTCCTCGGCCGAGCGGGTGTCCTGACCGCCGCCCGCCTGCGTGCCCATTTCGCCCAGGTCCGCCCCGGCGCAGAAGCCCGTCGGCTTGCCGGAGGCGATGACCGCGCCCTTGATGGCGGGGTCGGACTTGATCTGCTCGATCACCTGCGGGAACTCGCGCATCACCGCGCCGGTGATGGTGTTCATGCTGCGGCCGGGGACGTCGAAGGTGACCAGAGCCACGCCGTCGCCGTCGACCTCGATCTTGAAGTTTTCCATGTCGGTAATTCCTAGATGCGTTCGATGACGGTGGCGGTGCCCATGCCGGCGCCGACGCAGAGGGTGACGAGGGCGGTTTCCTTGTCGGTCCGCTCCAGCTCATCCAGTGCGGTTCCGAGGATCATCGCTCCGGTGGCGCCCAGCGGATGGCCCATGGCGATGGAGCCGCCGTTCACGTTCATCTTCTCGTGCGGGATATCCAGGGCCTGCATCATGCGCAGGACAACGGCGGCGAAGGCTTCGTTGAGCTCGTAGAGGTCGATGTCGCCGACATTCATGCCGAGCTTCTTGAGCAGCTTCTCGGTCACATACGAGGGGCCGGTGAGCATGATCGAGGGCTCCGAGCCGATCGAGGCCATGCCCTTGACCCGCGCGCGGGGTTTCAGGCCCAGCGCCTCGCCCATCTCCCTGGTGCCGAAGAGGACGCCGGCGGCGCCGTCGACGATGCCCGACGAGTTGCCGGCATGGTGGACGTGGTTGACCCGCTCGACCTGCGGATAACGCTGCTGCACCACCGCATCGAAGGCCAGCTCGCCGGGGGCGGCGAAGGAGGGGTTGAGCGAGGCGAGGCTCTGCATCGTCGCGTCCGGGCGCATATGCTCGTCGCGGTCCAGCAGAGTGAGACCCAGCTGGTCCTTCACGCCGAACACCGACTTGGAGAAGCGGCCTTCCTCCCACGCCCTGGCGGCGCGCTTTTGGCTCTCAACCGCATAGGCGTCGACGTCGTCGCGGGAGAAGCCGTAGAGCGAGGCGATCAGGTCGGCGCCGATGCCCTGCGGCGCGAAATAGGTCTTGAAGGCGCTGGAAGGGTCGGTCGGCCAGGCGCCGCCGTCCGAGCCCATCGGCACGCGGCTCATGCTCTCGACGCCGCCGCCGATGGCCATGTCCGCCTCGCCGGTCATAACCTTCGCGGCGGCCATGTTGCAGGCCTCCAGGCCCGAAGCGCAGAAGCGGTTGACCTGCACGCCCGCCGTTGTCTCGGCGTATTCGGCGGTCAGCACCGCCGTGCGGGCGATGTCGGCGCCTTGCTCGCCGATTGGCGAGACGCATCCGAGCACCACGTCGTCGACCTTGGAGGTGTCGAGGTTGTTGCGATCGCGCAGTTGCTCGAGCACCTGCGTCGCCAGCGACAGCGCCGTCATCTCGTGCAGCGCGCCGTCCTTCTTGCCCTTGCCGCGCGGGGTTCGCACCGCGTCGAAAATGTAGGCGTCGGCCATGGGATTAAGTCCTTCCTTGGGGTTCGACCACCACTTCGGTCCTCACCGAATTGGCGATGTAGCATTCGTCGTGGGCGCGGTGGTGGAGCTGGTCCAGCGCCGCCGCGTCCGGTTGGTTTCCATTAAAAACTATATAGGGGCGAAGCGTGACTTTCGTCATCGCCAGCCTGCCGTTCTCGTTCCTGGCCATCACACCTTCGGCATCGTCGCGGTAGCTGGCGACGGCGAAGCCCTCCTGCTGCGCGACATAGAGGAACCAGAGCATGTGGCAGGCGGAGATGGAGGCGACGAACGCCTCCTCCGGATCGACCGCCGCCTCTTCCGACATCGGCGGCTTCACATGCAGCGGCGAGGCGGAGCCGGGGACCTTCAGCCCGCCGTCGAAGCCGAGGATATGCACGCGCGTGTAGCGACCGGCGGCGAAGTCATCGCCGTCGCCGAGCCGCCAATCCACCGATGCCCGATACGTAGCCATCAGAACCCCCAACCCCCGCTCACCCCGGCGAAAGCCGGGGCCCATACGGAGTCAGCTTGGGTCCCGGCTTTCGCCGGGATGAGCGGATTGAGGGTCATTGCCCCGCCTCAGGAAAGCTGGCGGCTTCGAGCTTGTTGCCGTCCGGGTCGCGGATGAAGGCGCCGAAGTAGGTCGTCAGCGCCGCCTGGCGCGGACCCGGCTCGCCGTCGCTCACACCGCCGCCCGCCAGCGCGGCCGCGTGGAAGTCGCGCACCACGTCCTCGGAACGGGCCCGCAGGCAGACGTGGTGGCCGTCGCCCATCGGCGCCATGCCGGGGCGGTGGTTCAGCCAGACCTCGGGGTAGCGCTTGCCGAAGCCCACCGTCGTCTCCCGCTCGACAAGGCGCCGATAGCCCAGGGGCGCCAGCACGGCCTCGTAGAAGGCTGCGCTGCGGGCAAGGTCGCTGACGCCGAGGGAGAGGTGGTCGATCACGGGCCTAGAGGGTCCTCGAAATCAGGATCTTCATGATCTCGTTCGTGCCGCCGTAGATGCGCTGGACGCGGCTGTCGCGGTACATGCGGCTGATCGGGTACTCGTCCATGTAGCCGTAGCCGCCGAACAGCTGCAGGCACTCGTCGATGATCTTGTTCTCGAGATCGCTGACCCAGTACTTGGCCATCGAGGCGGTGGCGGCGTCGAGCTTGCCCTTCAGGTGCTGCTCGATGCAGTGGTTGACGAAGACGCGGGCGACGGTCGCCTCGGTCTTGCACTCGGCCAGCTTGAACTGGGTGTTCTGAAAGTCGATCAGCTTCTTGCCGAAGGCGGTGCGCTGCTTGACGTAGTCGATCGTCAGGGCGAGCGCGGCCTCGATGGCGCCGATGCCGCCGACGGCGATGTTGAGCCGCTCCTGCGGCAGCTGGCCCATCAGCTGGAAGAAGCCCTGGCCCTCGTCGCCGCCGAGCAGGTTGGCCGCCGGTACGCGCACATCGTTGAAGAACAGCTCGGAGGTGTCCTGCGCCGACTGGCCGAGCTTGTGCAGGTTGCGGCCGCGCTCGAAGCCCGGCGCATTGTCGGTCTCGACGAAAATCATCGAGGTGCCGCGCGCGCCCTGGGCCGGGTCGGTCTTGACCACCACGGCGATCAGGTTGGCCGTCTGGCCGTTGGTGATGAAGGTCTTTTGGCCGTTGATGACGTAGTCGTCGCCGTCGCGCACGGCGGTGGTCTTGACGCCTTGCAGGTCAGAGCCCGCGCCGGGCTCGGTCATGGCGATGGCGGTGACCAGCTCGCCGGTGCAGATGCGCGGCAGCCAGCGCCGGCGCTGCTCCTCGGCGCCGTAGTGCAGGATGTAGGGCGCGACGATGGCGTTGTGCAGGCTGATGCCAAAGCCGTCGACGCCCTTGGCGGCCAGCTGCTCCATCAGGATGACCTCGTGGCGGTAATCGCCGCCGGCCCCGCCGTATTCCTCGGGGATTGACAGGCCCAGCAGGCCCGCTTGGCCGGCCCTGGTCCACATGTCGCGGTCAACGACGCCGTTCTCGCGCCAGCGCGCCGTTGCTTCCGGCGACGCGTGCTCCTCAAAGAAGCGGCCCGCCGCATCCTCGAAGATGTTCAGCTCTTCCTCCGCCATGAAGGCGGGACGTTCGACGTTGAGCACCGGCACTGGGCGCTTCCTCCAAAAACAGCTCGGTCCCAGGCGCAGCGCGCGCCCGGGACCGGAGACTTAAGCGCCGGTTTTGCGGCCCTTGCTAGAAGGCCTCGACCGGCATGGACATCATCGTGTCCGCTCCAGTCTTCAGTTTTGCCAGATGCGACGCAGCGTCAGGCAAGACCCGCTCGATGTAGTAGCGGCCGGTGGTCAGCTTGTTGGCGTAGAAGGGGTCGGTGTCGCCCTCGGCGATCTTGGCTAGCGAGGCTTTCGCCATGATGGCCCACATGTAGGCCAGCGCCGAGAAGCCGAAGAGGTGCATGAAGTCCACCGACGCGGCGGCAGCGTGGTCGGGGTTCTGCAGGCCGTTCTGCATCAACCACATGGCCGCGTCCTGCAGCTTGTCCTTGGAGTCGCGCACCGCATCCACGAAAGGCTTCAGCTCGCCGTCGCCGTCGTTCTCATTGGCGAAGGTGTCGAGCTCAGCCAGGAAGGTCATGATCCCGCGGCCGTTCTTGGCCGGCAGCTTGCGGCCGATCAGGTCGAGCGCCTGGATGCCGTTGGTGCCCTCGTAGATCATGGTGATGCGGGCATCACGCATGTACTGGCTGACCGGGAAGTGCTCGGTGAAGCCTGAGCCGCCGTGGACCTGCATCGCGTCGACGCAGGCCTTGAAGCCCTTGTCGGTCAGGAAGCCTTTAATGACGGGCGTCAGCAGCTGCATGTAGTCGTTGGCCTTCTCGCGCTCGGCCTCGTCCGGCAGCACGCGGGCCAGGTCGCCGCGCAGCGCCGTCCAGAACAGGAAGCAGCGGCCGCCTTCGACGAAGGCCTTGGTGTCGAGCAGCATCCGCCGCACGTCCGGGTGGACGATGATCGGGTCGGCCGGACCGTCGGGGTTCTTCACGCCCGTCAGCGAGCGCATCTGCAGCCGCTCCTTGGCGAAGGACGCGGCGGCCTGATAGGCGGCTTCGGCCTGGCCGAGCCCTTGCAGGCCGACGCCGACGCGGGCCTCGTTCATCATGATGAACATGGTCTTCAGGCCGCTGTTGGGCTCGCCGACCAGCCAGCCCTTGGCGTCCTCGTACTGCATGACGCAGGTGGCGTTGCCGTGGATGCCCATCTTCTCTTCGAGGCCGACACACTTGGCGTTGTTGCGCTCGCCGAGGCTGCCGTCTTCGTTGACGAGGAACTTGGGCACGATGAAGAGGCTGATGCCTTTGACGCCTTCCGGCGCGCCCTGGATGCGGGCCAGCACCAGGTGGATGATGTTGTCGGCCATGTCGTGCTCGCCGCCGCTGATCCAGATCTTCTGGCCGCTGATGGCGTAGCTGCCGTCGTCATTGGGGACGGCTTTGGTGCGGAGCAGGCCCAGGTCCGTGCCGCACTGCGGCTCGGTCAGGTTCATGGTGCCGCCCCACTCGCCGGGCACCATCTTGGGCAGGTAGATGTCCTTCAGTTCGTCGGAGGCGCCCGAGTGAATCGCCTCGGCCGCGCCGTGCGTCAGGCCCGGGTACATGCAGAAGGCCATGTTGGCGGCCGTGCTCATCTCCGAATAGGAGAGTGAGAGAATCCGCGGCAGGCCCTGGCCGCCGTATTTCGGGTCCGAAGACAGCCCCAGCCAGCCGTTCTCGACCATCGCCTTATAGGCTTCCTTGAAGCCCGGCGGCGTGGTGACCGTGTTGTCCGGATTCCACTTGCAGCCGACCTTGTCGCCGACGCTGTTGAGCGGCGCCAGCACCTCGGAGGTGAACTTGCCGGCCTCGTCGAGGATCTGCTCGACGGTCTCCCACGGGGCTTCGGAGAAGCCGGGGAGGTTGGAGTATTTCTCGATCTCCAGCACGTCGCGGAGCAGGAAGGCGTGGTCCCGAACGGGGGCCTGATAGGGCATGTGGCGCGTCCTCTTAAGGGCGTGGTTGCGGTGGCGATAAAAACACGCGGCCGATCACGCGCCGCGCCTGTACTCGGTGATGTGACTTAGGCTGAGGTCAGATGCCGATCAGGCGTCGAGGCTCTAGGCGTCGAGACGGGCGGCCAGCGCCTGCTCGTAGTCCGCGGCCCGGGGAAGCAGGTCCGGCCGGGTTTCCGACAGGCGCTTTTCCAGACGCTCGCAGGCCTCGTGCAGCTGGGCGATGGCGCCTTCGATGTCCTCGCGCTGCTGCTCGAGAGCCACGATCCGCTCCTGGAATTTACGAAGCGACTTGGCGTTCTGCGCCGCGCCGTCATCGTTCTCCCGGTAGAGCTCGAGGATCTCGCGGATTTCAGCGAGAGAAAGGCCCACCCGCTTGCCGCGGAGGATGAGCTGCAGCCGGGCGCGGTCCTTGTAGGAATACACGCGGTTCAGCCCTTCACGCGCCGGCGCCAGCAGACCCTTGTCCTCGTAGAAGCGCAGGGCGCGCGGCGTGACTTTGAACTCCAGGCATAGCTGGCGAATGGTGAAGGTCCGCTCGGGGCGGCGCAGCTCGATCGGCATTTTCGGCGTGTCCTCCTCCTCCCTTTGAGCAGGGAGCTGTCTGAATGGTAAATCCCGCTTACGTAAACGTCAACTACTCTATGTTTACAACAATGTCAACATCTGCGAGACTCGTCAAACGTAAGGAAGATGACGTGCCGGAGCTCGGATTAGCCGCGTTGATCGTCCTGAGCGCCCTTGTCGCCGCGTGGCGAGGCGGCAACCGGGAATGGCTCGGCGTGGTCATCGTCGCCGGCGTTAGCGCGGCGTCGCTGCTGATGGCCCACGACAGCCGGGTGCATGTGGAGGCCTGGTCGCTGCTCGCCCTCGACTGCGCCGCGCTCCTGGTGCTCGGCAAGCTGAGCTGGAAGGCGCCGCGCCAATGGCCGGTCTGGGTGATGGCGCCGCAGGCCATGGCGGCGGCGTCGAGCGTGGCCTTCCTGCTCGACGCCAGCATAGGCGCGGAGACCTATTCCCGGGCCCTGATGATGGCCCGCTATGTCGCCGCCCTGCTGTTGCTGCTCGGTATTTGCAGGTCAGCGCAAGCTCAGCCATAGGTTTACATTCCTAGCGGATCACCATATCTCCTCTCGTTAAAGTAGCAGAGATGGGCCGCAGCTTTTAATGACCGCGCTGAACCACCAGGAGATGTGGGCCGCCATCGACAAGCTGGCAGCGCGGCTCGGCGTCACCCCGTCCGCGCTGGCCAGGATGGCCGGCCTCGACCCCACCAGCTTCAACCGCTCCAAGCGCGCCAGCACCGACGCCAGCGGCCGCCCGCGCTGGCTGTCGACCGAGAGCCTGGCCAAGCTGCTCACCGCCACCGGCGTCTCCTTCGCCGAGTTCGCCGCCCTGGCCGAAGGTGACCGCGCCGCGCCCACCAGAGGCGTGCCGCTGCTGGGCCTGGCGCAGGCCGGCTCCGACGGCTTCTTCGACGAGGCCGGGCTGCCGGCCGGCGAGGGCTGGGAGGAGGTCGCCTTTCCCGGTATGGCCGAGGAGGGCTGCTACGCCCTCGAAGTCAGCGGCGACTCCATGGCCCCCGTCTACCGCGACGGCGACCGCATCGTCGTTACCCCCATCGCCGAGCCCCGCAGAGGCGACCGCGTGGTGGTCAAGACCCTGGACGGCGAAGTCCTCGCCAAGGAAGTCGCCCGCATCACCGCCCGCACCCTCGAACTGGCGTCCCTCAACCCCGACTACGAACCCCGCACCGTCGACCGCAAGTCCATCGCCTGGATCGCCAGGATCATCTGGGCGAGCCAGTAGGCCGGGGCTCAGCCAATACTAAAGACTGCCAGCTCCCGCCCTGGGGAGGCACCTTGAAGGCTACACCGTGCTCGCGCGAGACACAGGAGCCGGGTGTAAAGCTTCGCAGCAAATCAGCCGGTATCCGCTTCTCGCCATCACCTGCCACATCGAGTTCCGGCGACCGTCGGACGATATGACTGCTCACCTGACCGTTCCGGACCGTTACAAGTGACCACTTGCCGTCGGCAGCTTCAACCGAACGGTTCTCTGCGAAGTTACGATTGACGAGCGCGGAGGAAGGCTCATTTGCCCCGACTTCACTCTGATATGGATGGCGAGTGCAGACGGTCTGAACCTCGGGCCCAAAGAGTCGCGAGACAGGAATAATGACGCCAGGCTTGGCCGCGCGCAGTTGACGGAGTGCGTTCTCAACAGGCGCATCGCATCCGCTGGCGCAGAGTGCGGCGGTTGCGGCTGTGGCGAGCGGGAGCAATCTCACCGGCGCATCATGCGCGGCTCAACCTCGAAGCGCAACAAGCTCTACCCAGCGTGACCGCCTCGTTTTGGCTGGGGCAGACATTAGTAGAGGCTTCGAGCGCAAGCGCTTTGCCGGGATCGCCCCGCATCATCTGGGCGAGCCAGTACACGTCGGCAGGCATTTTCCGAGGCTGACGCGCTCTTCCACCGCGTAGCCGAGCTCCTTATAGAAGCCGACCACGGAAGCGTTTGTCGAGCGGACCTGAAGGTTCACCTTCGTACAGCCGAGCGCCTGAAGCCGGAGTTCGGCTTCCCGCACAAGGGCCGCTCCAATGCCCCGGCGCTGGTGGGTTTTCAGCACCGCGACCGCGTAGAGCCAGCCGCGATGCCCGTCGTAGCCGGCCATGATCGACCCGGCGACGGTTCCGTCTTCCACGGCAACGAGAAGCAGGTCGGGCTGAACTTTCATCTTCGCCGGAATTGCCGCGTCAGCGCGGTTCCACGGAGGATCGTCGGGGAATGCTTCACTCCAGAGCCGATCGACGCCCTCGAAGTGTTCCGGCGCGTAGGAAATGATATCAGTCATGGCGAAGGTTCGCGCGCCCGCCGTCCGCATTCAACCTTCAAATCGGGGACCGGAGACGGCGGCTGTTAGCCATGCTACCGCTAGGGCTCAGCCAACCCCCGAGGCTTTCCCCATGATCTCACGTTTTGCCTGCGCTATCGCCGTTCCGCTCCTCATCGCCGGCGCGACCAATGCCGCTACGCCCATCCCGCCGGCGCCCGCGACTGCGGCTCGTCCCGCCACCGAGACCATCCAGGGCGTGTCCGTCGCCGATCCCTATCGCTGGCTGGAGGACGACACCGATCCGGCGGTGAAGGCGTGGAGCAAAGCGCAGAACCAGCGGGCTCGGGCCTATCTGGACGCCGTGCCCGGACGGGCGGCGGTGAAGGCCAGGCTGAGCAGCCTGATCAAGGCGACCTCGCCGTCGACCACGGGGCTGGACGCGGCGGGTGACCGGGTGTTCGCCTACTACTTCGACCCGGCCCTGCAGCAGCCGATGCTGGTGACCATGAACGCGCAGGCCGACCCTGCCAGCCGGCAAATGCTGGTCAATCCCAATACGCTGGCCGCCGACGGCTCCCTCGCCATCGACTGGTACACCCCCTCGCCGGACGGCACGAAGGTGGCGGTGTCGCTGTCGAGCAACGGCAGCGAAGACGGCAGCCTGCACATTTACGAAGTCGCCACCGGCAAGGAGATTGAGCCGGTCATCCCGCGCGTCCAGTACCCGACCGCCGGCGGCAGCGTCGCCTGGACCAAGGACGGCAAGGCGCTCTGGTACACCCGCTTCCCCGGCGATGACACGCCTGAGGCCGACCGCCACTTCTTCCAGCAGGTCTATTTCCACAGGCTGGGCGCCGACTGGAAAGCCGACCCGCTGGTGCTGTCGACCAAGGACGGCCTGCCGCGCACGGCCGAGGTGTTCCTCGACAACCACAGCGGCGGCGAGAACGCGCTGGCCTCCGTGCAGCTCGGCGACGGCGGCGAGTGGCAGCATTTCGTGCTCAGGCCCGACGGGACGTTCGTCCAGGTCGGCGCCTATGCCGACAAGGTCGTCGCCGCGACGATGGGATCCGACGGCGCCGTTTACGGCATCTCCCGGCTGGACGCCCTCAACGGCAAGGTGGTCAAGCTGGCCGCGCCCTACACCGGCGGCTTCGCCAAAGCGCGGGTGATCGTTCCCGAGGGCGCGACGGCCATCAAGTCCGACGACATCACCGCCGCGCTGACAGTCACCGGCGACCACCTGCTGGTCCGCGACATCAACGGCGGCCCCACCACGGTGCGGGTGTTCGACCTCGAAGGCCGGAACGGCAAGGCGCTGGCCGTGCCGGACGTCGCCGACATCGCCCAGATGGAGGCGCTGCCGAACGGGGACGTGCTCTACCAGGTCAACAGCTACCTGCGGCCGCCCTACTTCATGCGCTGGAACGCCAGGACCGGCGAGACCACCGAGACCGCGCTCTTCGTGAAGTCGCCGATCGACTACAGCGACACTGAAGTGGTCCGCGCCTTCGCCACCTCGAAGGACGGCACGAAGGTCCCGCTCAACATCATCCGCCGCAAGGGCATCAAGCTCGACGGCTCCAACCCGACGCTGCTCTACGGCTATGGCGGCTATGGCGTGAACACCACGCCCGGCTTCCTGGGCGCCTCGCGTCGGCTGTGGCTGGAGGCGGGCGGCGTCTTCGTGGTCGCCAACGTCCGCGGCGGCGGCGAGTACGGTGAGAAGTGGCACCAGCAGGGCGCCCTGACCCACAAGCAGAACGTCTTTGACGACTTCCATGCCGCGGGCCGCTGGCTGATCGACAACGGCTACACGACCTCCGACAAGCTGGCGCTGCAGGGCGGCTCGAACGGCGGCCTCCTGATGGGCGCGACCCTGACCCAGCATCCGGAGCTGGCGCGCGCGGTCGTCTCTCAGGTGGGCATCTACGACATGGTCCGCGTCGAGCTCGACCCCAACGGCTCGTTCAACACCACCGAGTTCGGCACGGTGAAGGACAAGGACCAGTTCAACGCCCTCTACGCCTACTCGCCCTACCACCATGTGGTCTCCGGCGTGCGCTATCCGGCCGTGCTGCTGACCACCGGCGCCAACGACGGCCGGGTCAATCCGATGCACAGCCGCAAGTTCGCGGCGGCCCTGCAGGCGGCGGGCGGCGGCGGGCCGATCATCCTGCGCACCAGCGACAAGTCCGGCCACGGCATCGGCAGCTCACTGGACGAACGGATCGAGGAATACACCGACGTCCTGATGTTCCTCTACGACCAGCTCGGCCTGACGCCGCCTCAGTAGGGGGCGGCGTGCGGCCCATTGTCTGGGCCGGGTAACGCACATTGACCTGCCTGCCCGGCGCGTCACTATCGCGCGGGGTCAGGGGCGGTAGCGTGCGTAAGCTCACGTTTGTAATCGGGTGTCCGGCGCGATGAGCATCAGCTCCGTCGCCGCCGTGGACCTCAGGCGTCCGGCCGCCGGCGCGCTCGCCGGCCCGCCTTCGCCGCACCCGTCGGCCTCGCCCACCCGGCGCTTCGACACCCTGGACGCCATGCGGGGGGTGGCCGCGATCGCTGTTGTGACGACCCATGCCGAGCCGTTTCTCGGGGGTGTGCCGTTGCCAAACGGCTCGCTTGCCGTCGACCTGTTCTTCCTGCTGAGCGGCTTCGTGCTCACCCACGCCTATTCGGAACGGCTGGATGCGGACGCATCGGCCGGCGGGTTCCTGGGGATTCGCCTCGTGCGGCTGTGGCCGCTCTACATGGTCGGCGCCGTGCTGGGATCGCTGCTTTTCGCGCTGCAGCTGGCCACCGGCGCATGGGAGCTTGGCGTCGCCGGCAGCGTGCTCGCCGTCGTGTCGCTGTGGCTGATGATGCCCTCGCCGATCCCCAACCGGTTCGACGAAGTCTTCCTGATCAACGGCCCGCGCTGGTCGCTCTTCTACGAACTGGCCGTGAACGTCCTGATGGCGGTTTCGTGGAAGTTCCTGCGCCCGAACCGGCGGCTGATCCCCGCCGTCCTGCTGCTCGGCGTCATCCTCGCGGCGACGATGCGCCACTACCACACCGTCGAGCTGGGCTGGAGCAGCAGGACCCTGGTGGCCGGTTTCGCGCGGGTCAGCTTTCCCTTCTTCGCCGGCGTCCTGATCTACCGGCTGCACGGTTCGGTCCAGGTGAAATCCCGCGCCGCAATCCTGCTGCCGCTGCTGCTGCTGCCGACCTTCGCCATCCTGCCGCACCGCGAGGTGGCCTACGCGCTGGCCTGTATCCTTGTCGTCTTCCCGGTGCTGGTTTTCCTCGGAGCGCGTTTCCAGCCGCCGACGCCGCGCATTTCCCGCATGCTCGGCGAGCTTTCCTACCCCCTCTACATCATCCATGTGCCGCTGCTCGGTCTGGCCGAACTCGCCCTCAGGCTCAGCGGCAGGTCTCCCCAGCAGGGCCAACCGTACGTCGGCATCCTCCTGCTGGCCGCCATCATCGCGCTCAGCCTTGTCCTGGCGCGCAAGTATGATCCGGCGGCGCGAAGAAGCCTGGCGGCGATGGTCTTTCGAGCGCGTGCGTAGACGCGGCGCTCAGCCGCCGAGCTTTTCCTCTATCAGCGCGATGGTCCGGTCGAGGCCGAAGATGGCGGCGAAGGAGCCGAAGCGCGGCCCTTGCGTCTGGCCGAGCAGGACTTCGTAGAGGGCCTGGAACCACAGGCGCAGGGGCTCGAAGCCGGCGTCCTTGCCGACCGCGTAGACCTCGTTCTGGATGGTCTCGGCATCTGCATCGGCGGGGAGTGCGCGGAAGCGGGCGAGCAGGTTTTCCATCGCGGCGCATTCCACCTCGGTCGGCGCCCGGAACCGCTTGTTCGGGCGGACGAAGTCTTCGTAGTAGTTCAGCGCATAGCCGACCAGGCGGTCGAGCAGCGGTTCGCTCTCCGGTGTCGCGCCCGGTAGGTGCTTCGACAGGAATCCCCACAGCACCTCGCGCGAACCGGCGTCCGAGGCCGACACCAGGTTCAGCATCAGCGAGAAGCTGACCGGCGATCCCTTGGCCGGCGGGTCGCCCGCGTGCACATGCCAGACGGGGTTCTGAAGGTCCGGCGCGCCGCCCTCCCGCCGCGTCCAGGCGTCGAGCTGCTGCAGGTATTCGTCGGCCGCCTTGGGAATGACGTCGAAGTAAAGACGCTTGGCCGACTTGGGCGACATGTACATGTAGTAGGCCAGCGTCTCCGGCGCGCCGTAGCGCAGCCAGTCCTCCATGGTCAGGCCGTTGCCCTTGGACTTGGAGATCTTCTGGTTGTTCTCGTCCATGAAGAGCTCGTAGTGGAAGCTCTCCGGCGGCGTTCCGCCCAGCACCTTGCAGACCTGGTTGGAGACGCGGACCGAGTCGATCAGGTCCTTGCCGCTCATCTCGTAGTCGACGCCCAGCGCCGTCCAGCGCATCGCCCAGTCGGGCCGCCACTGCATCTTCACATGACCGCCGGTGACCGGGACTTCGGTCAGCGCGCCGTCCTCGTCCGCGAAGACGATGGTCCCGCGGTCGAGGTGCCGCTCCAGGGTCGGGACCTGCAGCACGCGGCCGCTCTTCGGGCTGATCGGCAGGAAGGGCGAGTAGGTGGCGCGCCGCTCCTCGCCGAGCGTAGGCAGCATGACCTTCTGGATCGCCTCAAACCGCTCCAGCGCCGTCAGCAGCACCGTGTCGAACCGGCCCGAGCGGTAGCAGTCGGTGGACGACAAGAACTCGTAGTCGAAGCCGAAGCCGTCGAGGAAGGCCAGCAGGCGGGCGTTGTTGTGAGCGCCGAAGCTCTCGTGCTCGCCGAACGGGTCGCGCACATCCCGGACCGGCTTGTCGCGGTCCTCGAGCAGCATGTCGCGGTTGGGGACGTTGTCGGGGATTTTCCGCAGGCCATCCATGTCATCGGAGAAGACGATCAGGCGGGTCGGGATGGCGTCGTCGGTCAGCGCCCGGAAGGCGGTCCGCACCATCGTCGGCCGCGCCGCCTCGCCGAAGGTGCCCATGTGCGGCAGGCCGGACGCGCCGTAGCCGCATTGCAGGACGACCGGCTTGGCCAGCTGCGGGAAGGTCGCCATCGCCTCATGCGCCTTGCCCTCGTTGATCAGGCTGAAGGCGAGGTCCCGCTCGGTGTCGGTCAGGCGCAGCCGCAGCGTGCGGGCCAGCAGGTTGCGCGCCTGCTCGAACGGCCAGGGCTTGGCGTCGCGGGCGAGGTGGGAGAGGCCTTGGAGCATGGCCGCTGCCTATAGGGTCAACCGAAGGCGGCGAACAGCCCCCGCGCCTGCGCCCAGGTCGGCACCAGCATCGCCGCGCCGGCTTCGATCAGCCGCCGGCCGGACGCATCGTCCATGTGTCCGCCGCCCATGAAGCCCCAGACCTCCATGCCGGCGGCGCGGGCGGAGAGCACGCCGTTGACGCTGTCCTCGATGGCGATGCAGTCGGCTGGGTCGGCGCCAAGCCGTTCGGCGGCGTGCAGGAAGATGTCCGGGTGCGGCTTGCCCCGCCCGACCAGGTCGGCTGAGTAGACGTGCGGGTCGAAGGCGGCGAGCAGGCCGCCGAGTTCAAGCTTCTCGCGCAGGAAGGCCGAGCCGGAGGAGCTGGCGACCGCCTTGGGGAGCCTCAGAGCGGCGACCGCCTCTGCCGCCCCGCTCACCTCAGACAGCCGTTCACGGCAGGCCGTCACGCGCTTTTGGTGGGTGCGCTCCAGAAAGCCCTCCGGCAGCGGCCTGCCCGCGAACGCCCGGTAGTCTGCGTCCAAAGCCTCGTAAAACGCCTGATCGTGCAGGCCCAGGAAGCGGCGGCGATACTCGGCGGGCTCGTAGATCAGGCCGACCTCGGCCAGCAGCACGATCTCCACCTCGACAGCGAGGATCTCGGAATCCACCAGCACCCCGTCGCAGTCGAAGATCACGGCGGCCGGTGATTTACTCAAGGTGTCAGAGACGGATGCCGTAACGCGCCTCCACCGCTTCCTTCTCGCCGGCGAGCCGCTCCTCCAGGAACCGGCGCGCCTCATCCGGCGGCTGCCGTCTGACGCCGACGTTGCTCTCCAGCTTCGGCGCGGGAATGGGAGTGGCGCCGACGTGCCGGCAAGCGCGGGCGAAGGTCTCGTCGGCGGTTTCCCGCAGCTCCCGATTGGAGAGGACAAGCAGGTCAAAGTCCTGCCAGCGTTCCAGTTGCGGCAGGTACCGCCCCCTGCCCACAAAGGATAAGTGATTGTGGGCGAACGCATCCGTGCGCTGCTCCTCGGCGCGCAAGGCCTCCATGATGGGCGCCTTCACGTAGCCCTTCTCTACCTCATGGTCGTAGTGCGACAGCGCCCGTTCGACCGGATCGCGCAGGATGGCGATCACCTTTGCCTTGGGGATGAGCGCCTTCATTCGGTCGTGGGCGGGCGGATAGAACAGGTAGTAAGGGCTCGCCTCGCCGGCGATATGGCGGTCGAAGTGGCGCCGGTACCACTGTTCGCCGCGCTCGTAATTGCTGTCGAAGTAGTGGACTTCCTTGACCGTCGAAGGCGAAATCTCCGGGTGTTCGGAGAACATGTCGAAGAGCGCGGTGGTGCCGGCCTTCTGCGCGCCGATGATCACGAAATCCGGCAGCGGTCCCGGCTGGCGATGCAGGTGACGCCGGGCGCCGAACAGGCGGCGATAAAGATATCTGGCGCTGTCGGGAATTGGCATGGCGGGGAACGTAACTTGCGAACTTCGCAGGTCAAGTAACCGAGGCCGTTTGCTCCGCCGGGGCATCTGGGGGGAGTAACCCGGCGGAGCTGGCCGCAAGCGCGCCGGGGGGCGACGCGCGTTCGGTGAACGGCCCTATAGTATCGTTTGATACGATAGTCGCGTTAAATTTTGCTCATACCAGCGGCAGCTCGAGGCCTTCGTCGGCGGGCGTGACCAGGAAGTGGCCGCGCAGGGCGGCGATGGGCGCGTCACGCTGCTCCTGCCAGGCCTCGACGTGGACGTTGGCGATCCGCCGCCCGACCTTCTTGATCTCGGCCCGGGCGTAGGTGGTCAGCGGCCGGCCCGAGCGCAGGTATTCGATGGAGACGTCGATGACGCGCGGCTGACGGGCCTGACCTTCCTTGATCGACAGCTGGGCCAGCGCCGTCATCTCCATGAAGGCGCCGAGCACGCCGCCGTGGATGGCGGGCAGGGTCGGGTTACCGATCAGATGGTCGGAGAAGGGCAGCACGGCGGTCATCTCGTCGCCGGCTAGGTCGGCCCGCACGCCCAGGAACCGCGCATAGGGAATGCGCTCGAGCAGGGCCTTCAGCTGTTCGGCGCTCTGGCTCATGACGCGGCCTTCGGCGGCTTGTAGTTGCCGCCCGGCTTCTTGCCCTTCGACGAGTCGAGCATGAAGGCGGCCGTCGCCGCCGCCACCGGATCGTCCGGGTCGTTGTCGTAGGCCACGGCCCGCACGAAGGCGACGTTGCGGGTCACCTTGAAGCAGTGGGCTCTGGCGAAGATGTCCTTCCCCGGCTCGGCGGCGCGCATGTAGTCGATGCGCAGGTCCAGCGTGGCGATGAACTTGAAGCTGTCGAGCGCGGCGTGCGCGGCCTGCCCGCAGCAATGGTCGAGCAAGGTGGTGACGACGCCGCCGGCGATGACCCCGGTGTCGGGGTCGCCGATCAGCTTGGCGTCATAAGGCACCTTGAGGACCGCCGTCGCATGGTCCAGCGACACGGTCTCGAAGCCCAGCGCCCGGGCCTGCGGACTGCCTTGGTTCATGGCGTGCGCGACTTCGCGCATGGTGTCGAGATGCTCGCTCATGGCGCCCTTATAGCTGTCGAACGTTGTCGATCCAGATGCTGAAACCCGAAGCCCTGCTCTGCCCGAAGCCCGACGGGCTCTATTGCCCGCCGGGGGACTTCTACATCGACCCGGTGCGCCCGGTTGCCCGCGCCGTCATCACCCACGGCCACGCCGACCACGCGCGGGCCGGCCACGGCGCCGTGGCGGCGACGCCCGAGACGCTGAAGATCATGGAGGCGCGCTACGGCCTGGAGTTCGCAGGCGAAGAACACCCGCTGCGCTACGGCGAGACGCTGAACCACAACGGCGTCGAGATCACCCTCGTCCCGGCCGGCCATGTGCTCGGCTCGGCGCAGGCGGTGGTGCGCTGGAAGGGCATGACCATCGTCGTCTCGGGCGACTACAAGCGCCGCCGCGACCCGACCTGCCCGCCGTTCGAGCCGGTCCCGTGCGACGTGTTCGTCACCGAGGCCACCTTCGGCCTGCCGGTGTTCCGCCACCCCGACGACGCCGGCGAGATCGCGCGGCTGCTCAAGTCGGTGCGCCAGTTCCCGGAGCGCTCGCACCTGATCGGCGCCTACGCGCTCGGCAAGGCGCAGCGGGTGATCCGGCTGCTGCGCGAGGCGGGCTGGGAGGACGTCATCTACGTCCACGGCGCGCTCGACCGATTGAACCAGCTCTACGCCGACCACGGCATCGATCTCGGCCCGCTGGCCCCCGCCACCAGCGCCAAGAAGGACTTCGAGGGCGCCATCATCATCGCCCCGCCAGGCGCACTGGCCGACCGCTGGAGCCGCCGCTTTCCCGACCCGGTCAGCGCCTTCTGCTCCGGCTGGATGCGGGTCCGGGCGCGGGCTCGCCAGCGGCAGGTCGAACTCCCCCTGATCATCTCCGACCACGCCGACTGGGACGAACTGACCCGCACCTTCGAGGAGCTGCGCCCCTGCGAGCTATGGATCACCCACGGCCGCGAGGAGGCGCTGCTACGCTGGGCCGAACTCAATGACACCCCCGCCCGCGCCCTGCGTTTGATCGGCTACGACGACGAGGAGGACGACTGATGCCCAGCGATGTGGAAGGCGAGCCCCGCGAGGGCGGCCTCAACGCCGAGCGAACCCCCGCCACGGTGCCCGACGACAGCGGCGAGGCTGACATCGAGACCGAGGAAGACGCCCACGGCGTTGAGGGCGGCGGGATGATCGGCGAAGGCTAAAAAGCCCCCGGGCTTACATCCGCTCGATGATGATGGCCGGGGCCATGCCGCCGGCGGCGCACATGGTGACGAGGCCGCGCTTGAGGTCGCGCCGTTCCAGCTCGTCCAGCAGCGTGCCGATCAGCATCGAGCCGGTGCCGCCGATGGGGTGGCCCAGCGCAATGGCGCCGCCGTTGACGTTGACCTTGTCGCGGTCGAGCTTGAGGTCGCGGATGAACTTCTCGGCGACGACGGCGAAGGCCTCGTTAATTTCCCACAGGTCGATGTCGTCAACGGTGAGACCCGCCTTAGCCAGCACCTTGCGGGCGGCGGGGACCGGCGCGTTGAGCATCAGCGTCGGGCAGTCGCCGACGTTGGCCATGGCGACGACCCGGGCGCGGGGCTTCAGGCCCTTCTTGCGGGCGTACTCGGGCGAAGCCAGCAGCACGGCTGCCGCGCCGTCGACGACGCCGGACGAGTTGCCGGCGTGGTGCATGTGCTCGATCTTCAGGTCCGGGTATTTCTGGTTGATGAGGCCGCGGAAGGTCGTGCCCTTGCCATCGATGTCGACGTCGGCCAGCACGGCGAAGGAAGCCTTCAGCGCGGCCAGGCCCTCGGCGGTCGTTTCGGGGCGAGGGAACTCCTCACGGTCGAGGGCCAACGTGCCGTCCTCGCGATAGACGGGGACAAGGCTCTTGTCGAAGCGCCCTTCGACGATGGCCGTGGCGGCCCGCTTCTGGCTTTCCAGCGCCAGCGCGTCGACGTCGGCGCGGGTGATGCCTTCCATGGAGGCGATGGCGTCGCCGCAGACGCCCTGGTGCGACTGCGGGTGGCGGGCGCGAAGGCGCAGGTTGCCGGCGTCCATCAGCCCGGGAGGATCGCCCGCCGCCGCGGCGCGTGCCGCCATGGCGCTGGTCAGCGACATCATCTCGGCGCCGCCCGCGACGACCAGGTCTTCCATGCCCGACATGATCATGCCGGCGGCGAGGTTCACCGTGGTGATCCCAGAGCCGCAGAAGCGGTCCAGCGTCACGCCGCTGGAGCGGGTGTCGTAGCCGGCGTCCAGCGCCGCCATCCGGCCGAGGTCCGGCGACTGCGGGCCCTTCTGGCTGGAGGTGCCCCAGATGACGTCGTCGACGTCGGCAGTGTCGAGATCGTTGCGCTCGGCGATCGCCTTCAGGACGGTCGCCGAGAGCTGCTGCGGGTGGATGTCGGCCAGCGCCCCCTTGCCGACCTTGCCGATGCCGCGAGGGGTGCGGGCGGCGTCAATGATCCAGGCTTCGGCCATGGGTTACTCCAGTTCAAACAGACGTTCGCCGCCACCATTGCGCGCCTGACCCAGCGGCGCCCAAGCGGTTTCGTGCAACCGCGACCTCCCGCCCTACATTGTGATCGCAATGCGCAGCTTCGCACGCCTCCTTGACCGGCTGTCGCTGACGGCTTCGCGCAACGCCAAGCTGACGCTGGTGCGCGACTATCTGGCCGAGACGCCGGACCCCGACCGCGGCTGGGCGCTGGCGGCGCTGACCGGGGAGCTGGTGTTTCATGCCGCCAAGCCGGTGTTCATCCGCAAGGCCGTCACCGAGCGCATGGACCCGGTGCTGTTCGGCTGGTCGTACGACTACGTCGGCGACCTGGCCGAGACGGTGGCGCTGGTCTGGCCCGCCAAACCCGGCGCCAACCGCGAGCCGGAACTAAGCGAGGTGGTCGAGGCGCTGCGTTCGGCTTCCCGCGCCGAGGTGCAGCGGCTGATCGAAAGCTGGCTCGATGCGCTGGAGCCCGACGGCCGCTGGGCGCTGCTCAAGCTGCTCACCGGAGAGCTACGCGTAGGCGTCTCGGCGCGGCTGGCCAAGCACGCCTGCGCCGATCTCGGGAATGTGCCCGTCACCGAGGTCGAGGAGGTGTGGCATGCGCTCAGGCCTCCTTACGAGGACCTGTTCGCCTGGCTGGAGGGGCGCTCGGAGGCGCCGTCGGCCGACAACCCCGGCCGCTTCCGGTCGGTGATGCTGGCGCAGGCCATCGACGAGGCGGTGGACTTTGCCAGGCTGGACCCGGCTGACTACGCCGCCGAGTGGAAGTGGGACGGCATCCGCGTGCAGGCGGTCTCCGAGCGCGGCGAGAAGCGGCTCTATACGAGAACCGGTGACGACATCTCCCACACCTTCCCCGATGTGCTGGAGGCGATGAGCTATGAGGGCGCCCTCGACGGCGAGTTGCTGGTCATGCGCGAGGGGCGGGTCTGCTCGTTCGGCGACCTGCAGCAGCGGCTGAACCGCAAGAGCGTCGACGGCAAGCTGATGGCGCAACATCCCGCCGGCGTCCGCGCCTACGACCTCCTGCTCGATGGCGAGGAGGACCTGCGCGGTCTCACGTTCGCCGAGCGGAGGAAGAGGCTGGAGGTGTTTGTGGAACGCGCCGACAGCCCGCGCATCGACCTGTCGCCGGTGCAGCCGTTCGGCAGCTGGGAAGAACTCGCCGCCTTGCGCGCCAACCCGCCCGAGGGTGATCCGAAGGTTGCCGAAGGGCTGATGCTCAAGCGCTGGGACAGCGTCTATTCGGCGGGGCGGCCGAAGGGGCCATGGTTCAAGTGGAAGCGCGATCCGCACCTGATCGACGCGGTGCTGATGTACGCCCAGCGCGGCTCGGGCAAGCGCTCCAGCTTCTACTCCGACTACACCTTCGGGGTCTGGAAGGAGGACGACAGCGGCGACCGTGCTCTGACC
>Ga0190273_10000062_pt1 | contig 66259 bp, 62 predicted proteins | sample Popmic504IS_FD_134513 | JGI IMG/M metagenome (GOLD analysis project Ga0190273, IMG submission 134513) | Populus adjacent soil microbial communities from riparian zone of Shoshone River, Wyoming, USA - 504 IS | ecosystem: Environmental > Terrestrial > Soil > Riparian zone > Trees stand | place...
CACTGGTTCGAGCCCAGTAACGCCCATCTCGGATCGCGCTACAGAGCCAAATATCGGCCAGTAGTTCGAGCCCAGTTGCTCGTCCTCAGAACCAGCGACTCCTTGACATAGGGGGGAGTACCCGCCACAAAGGCGGTCAAGTCTCCGTAGGCGCCCCGCAGATCACCTCCGGGAGCGCCTCCCCACCCGCCATCCGCGCGGCGCAGCCGCGCCACAATCGGCGGTGGGGAGGCCGACCGAAGGTCAGATCCGCCCCCGGTGCCGCGCAGACCCAACTCAGCACGAAATGCGAACTCCTGTTCGGGGTTCATAATGTGTCGGGCCTCCAAGAAGGAGGTCCGAGAGCTTCGGGGTGATAGTGCGTGAGGGGTTCTACGGTTCGCTGTGATGCTTCCCCCTCATGAGCTTCGCGAAGCTCATGAGGGGGGAGCCTCGAAGCTCGTCGTCGTGAAGACGAATCGCCGGGAGGAGGTCGTGAAGGAACTGGTTGATGTGTTCTGTCTCCTAGCGAGACAAGGGGGGCCAACTCCGTTCGCGGTTTGTGCAAGAGAGAGCTGACCCCCGGCATAAGCCTCAGCCGTGCTTGTAGATCTGCACGGTCGGGCTGACCATCGGTGCTCTCTTGACCACCATCGGGCTTCACCTCCCTTCGCCTCTGTCGGTCCAGCGCACGTGCCGGACGGGGACGAGGCAATGGTAGGGATTTCCCTAGTAGCCGCTATTTCCCTAGTAAACGGAAAGTGGCCCTTGAGCGGCCGCTACGATCTACTGCCGTTGAGTACAAGGAGTCGATAGGAGGAAAACTTGCCAGCTTCGACCGAACAGACCCGCAGCGTCGAGCAACGGGTGAGTTATGCGATTGGCCACCGCGTCCGCATCGAAATCCTCTGCCTCCTGAACGAAGCGACGTACAGCGCCTCTGAGCTGGCGAAGCGAACGCGGCAGCCGCTCACGACCATCTCCCATCACATTCAGGAACTACTGAAATCCGGCTGCATCGAGCTTGCGAGAACCGAGAAGGTGCGCAATGCCGATCAGCACTTTTACCGTGCTGTGAAGATGCCGTTGGTCACTGATGAGGAAGCCGAGGCGCTACCACCAGAGGTAAAACAGGAATATGCCGCGGTGATCCTGCAGGGGGCGATGGCCGAGGGGCTCGATGCCCTATGGGCTGAAAAACTCAACCGTGATCCCCAGGTGCGCATGATGTGGCGCTGGTTCAACTTGGACGCTCAAGGTCGCCAAGAACTCGCGGACGAGCAGCGGGAATCGTGGGAGCGGATCGTTGACATCCAGGCGAGATCCATCGCTCGTTGCGTCGAGTCGAAGGAGCCGACGACGACGATGATTGCGGTGACGCTTGGGTTCGAGAGGAATCGGGCGGTAGGTGCTGCTGTGCCACTGACTCATCGCCTCTCCCCAGGGAAAGACTGAGTAACCGGCGGATCTGTTTCTAGAAGTGAGGATGGAAGACCATCCTTTTGGCGCGTACGGTTCTCACCACTCGACTGGCATAGACCGCTTCTAAAGAGTCGTAGGAGTGGCGGCCGAGCCGGGGCGGGAGGGGTCCTCTGGACGAGCCCCATCTGGTTCCCGCTCCGGCGTGTCGGTCGAGAACCGATATGCGCATCTCAACTTCCGACAACTCAGCCCCTCAGGGATCGGGGCCGCCGAGCGCCATCGCCGAGCGAGACGTGTGGGAACAGCTAGTCCCGCGTCTCGTCAGCCCCTTCAAAATCGCGATCATCGAAAACCTGCTGCGGCTCGGGGACCCACTGACCCCTGCGCTCATGCGCGAGTCCTTTCCAGCGGACACCAAACTCGCGCTCGTCCGCTACCACGCCTTGTATCTCCTCAAAGAGGGCGTCTTAGAGATCTTGGGGTGGGAGACGCGGCCGGAGGGGGAGGGGCAGGAACCGATCTATTTTTTCGCCCGGTCAGCCCGAGCAGTAGACCCCTCCCATTCGGGATTGACCACACCGGATTGCCCGGATCTTCACTGCTAGAGCCGGTCAGTCAGCGCTCCGAACAATCCTCTCTCGAACAGGCCGAAATGACCGCTGAGTCTTGTTCCCTCGAAATTCCTTCGGGGCCCCAGCACGGCCTCGGTCGCGCGATCAGGAGGGTCAGGCATGAACGCGGGCTAGGACAACACCACCTCGCCTGGAAGTCGGGGGTGACCCTCAGCGCAATCGCGGACATCGAGCGGGGAGCAACCGATCCGAAGTGGGCCACCGTGAAGAAGATCGCGAAAGGCTTGGGTATTTCGATGGCGGAACTGGCGGCCGTCGAAGCGTCTCTTGCCCCCGAAGTCAGACAAGAGCGAGAGGAAGAGCCCGATGCCTGATGGGCGAGTTCGCTCTGAAGAGGTCGCTCGCAAGTTCGGGCAGAACCTCTGGCGGTGTCGCCGTCGTGCCTCCATGTCCCAAGAAGAGCTTGGGGCGCGGGCCTCGCTTCACCGAACGGAGATCGGGATGCTGGAGCAGGGCGCGCGGCTCGCTCGCGTCGACACCTTGATGAAGCTGGCAGGGGCTCTCTCGATCTCGGCCGAGGAGCTACTTGTTGGCATCCACTGGGTTCCCGGGGCCTCACCCGAGGGTCGCTTCGTGATCGCGGAGCGCGGCGCCGGGGGAGGGTTCTCTAGATCGGCTTCGCAGGGTTGAACCAGCGGGATGCACTGAAACCGCTACATCGGCTCAGCGCCCACGTAGGACGGCAGACTTTGTCGGATGACAGTCTCAGATTCAGCTTAGGAGGACCGTAGTTGGTCAGAAGGTCCCGGTACGTTCGACCTGTGGAATGCGCAGCCCGCCTGAGTTTGATCTTGGGTCCACCGTTACCGCTGGTCAATATGTCTACGGGTTATCGGTCCGAATGGTTCGCTGCGAGGTAGACCACGCGATACCGGTAGAGATAATCAGACCTACTTCTAAGTATTGAATTCCTGCCGAAACCCTGCAGGATGCCGCGCCAGTTGGGAGCCGCTGCCACAGCCGCTCTGAATCACATCAAGGCTGAAAGGGCGGTTCCATGAGCGGTCGCGGTTCTGGACGGGTGCTGAGGCAGGGCGAGAACTCCTACAAGCAGGAAGGCCTTCACGGGGGCGCTCGAATATTCATCGCGAGCCTCTTGCTCCTGGTCGTGGTGCTGAGCGTCCACCTCGGCTCGGCTCGGGGGGACTCCGCGCCGGACGCGGCAGCGCCCGAGGTGACTCTCCAGGAAGGCATCGCGGCCTCTGATTTTCCACTGACCGACCCACAGGCTGCGTCCGAACTTCCTCACACGGATCTGGACCGCGAGCAAGTCCTGACTCTTTTGGAAGAGGTCTTCGAACCTGTCCTTCAGGCGCCGGCCGGACCCTACGATGACCTAAATGTCGAGAAGTTCCTGACCCCGTACGCCGCCGTTATCGATGGGGAGCAACGTCCGGAGGCCACGGGACTCCAGGTGGGTTCAGCGCGAGAGAGCGAACAGTCTGGGAAATACCTGATCGAGTCCGCCATTCCGCTGAAAGTCGAGGGGGAGGCGATCGACCTCGACCTCGAAGACGCCGGGGCGACCCTGGAATCGAGTAACCCACTGGTCCCAGTTGAGATCCCCGAGGAACTCGGGGACGGGATCGGCCTCCCTGAGCAGGGAGTTCATTTCGACCTGGTCGGGGCGCCGGAGGAGCGGGCCCCTTCGCTCATCGACAGCGCTGCTCTCTACCCGAACGTCGCACCGGACACCGATTTCATGGTCGCTCCCACCCCTGACGGGTTCGAGACCTTTACCTCCCTACGGTCGTCGGATGCACCTACTGCCCAGAAGATTCAGCTCAGCCTGCCCACCGGGGCAGTCGTGCAGGAGGTAGACGATGGCGTAGCGGTGCTTGTCGACGGCGAGAAGCTGCTGCAGATTCACGAACCTGTCGCCCTGGACGCCGGTGGGGATGAAGTGCCGGTGGAGATGTCGCTCGAAGGGGAGGTAGTGGCCCTCGAGGTTCATCCTGAGCCATCAACGGAGTACCCGATCCTGGTTGATCCGCTGGTCCAGTCCTTCACCTTCTCCCAGGTCCCAGCCGGATGGGAAAGCCTCACCAGCGATCCCACCTTCATGCAAGCTCGCTGCTGTGATCAGGGGTCCGGTCAGGTTGCGCCAGGGTTGGCAGCTCGGGCGCTTGGGACGTCCTACAGCCCCGGGAGCAACGACCACTGGTCCTACTTCGTGCCGCGCTTCTGGCAAGACATGCGGGAACAGCAGAACACCCCCACCAGCTTCATCATCGGCGCCGCGCTAACCGGGGTGAACACCCAGAGCACCTCCGGGGGAAGCTCCCCCTATCCCTACGCGGGGATCTGGAACCGGGCGCTGAAAAACTGGGCTGGCGTCGATCCCAACAGGGCGGTCTGGGCTCGCATGGGCAACCTGCCGAGGGTCATCGGCGGATCGATTGAATTCACGACCGGCGGGGACAAACAGGCCCAAGAGGTGGTCGGCGCTGGAATGGACGTAAACGAATTTGCCTCCACCGGCGGTCCGCGAGAAATGGTCGTCGGCGCAGCCATGGTCCAGATCGGCGATGAAGACCTGCCGAAAGTAGAGCAGGGCTCCTCGTCAGAAGTCTGGGCGAACCAGACCGCGAAAGTGCCGCTGGAAGCCACTGTGAACGACACGGGGCTGGGTGCGAGAAGCGCGACCTTCCGACTTCCAGGACAGAAAGAGGTGAAGGTCGTTAACCCGTGTGCGGGGACCGCGGCTCTGCCCTGCCCGTCGAGCTGGCGGGCGGTTGCGGGCACCGGCACCTACAACCCCGCGGCCATGCCGCAGGGCTGGCTGATGGTGCCGGTTGACGGCGAAGACGTGCTGGGCCAGAAGTCGGTGGTGCCGACCCATGTCGAAGTAGGCATCGACCACACCCCGCCGGCTCTGTCCTCGACCACCGGGTCGCTGACCGAACAAGCCACTCTCGGTACCCACAAGCTCGAATACGGCCTCAAATTCAGCGCCACCGACGGATTCGAAAACCCGGCGACTCTTCAGAAAAACATGACCGCCAGCTTCGCTCATCCGCTGGGCGTCGCTACCGACAGCAACGGCAACGTCTGGGTGGTCGACTACGAAAACAACCGAATCAAGAAGTTCAACCAGGCCGGAGAATACGTCAGCTCCTTCGGCTCGACCGGCTCCGGAAACGGTCAGCTGCTCGGCCCGTGCATGCTAGCCGTGGACAAAGCAGGAAACCTCTGGGTGACCGAACTCGGGAACCACCGGATTCAAAAGTTCAGCCCGTCAGGGGCATACCTGGGCCAGCTCAAAGATCCGAGCCTCGACTCTCCCTACGGAATCGCCATCAGCCCTAATGGGACCATCTGGGTATCCGACCCCTACCGAAACGAAATTGCGATGGTGGAAGATTCAGCCACTCAAGGCATCCGCATCTTCAACCGCACTCGTGGAGAAGTCTCGGCAGCAAGCGGCCCGCTGGCCGGTGCGGATACGACGTTCCTCAATCCGGCTGGGATCGCAGCTGATCCCCAAGGCAACGTCTGGGTGGCCGACAAGCTCCATCACCGCCTCCAGAAGATCAGCCCCTGGGGGTCGATCATCGATCAGGTGGGGACCGGAGGTAGCGGCACCGGCCAGCTCAAATCACCCTACGGAGTGGCGGTCACCGCCCTCGGCCATCTGCTCGTCGCCGACACTGAAAACAAACGGCTGCAGGTTCTCGATAGCGAAGGCGACGTCCTCCGTGTCATCGGGGCGGGAGGGGCAACCTTCGATCTGCCCATGGAGATCGCCATCGGCCCGGGCAATACCGCATTCGTCAGCGACTGGTCGAACAACCGGGTGCAGAAGTGGAGCAACGTCGACGTCGATTCCCAGTCGGGCGTCGTCAAGAGCGAAGTGCTGGTCGACGGCATCCCGCGCGAGACCTTCAAACCCAGCTGCAGTGGGAAAGCGGTCTGCCCCTTGGCTCAGCGCGAATGGGTCCTGAAAGCCCGCGACTACCCGGAGGGAAGACACACGGTCCAGGTGGTGGTGACTGACGGGGTAGGTCTTACGAGTAGCTCATCGGAGATGACCGTCGAGCTACACCCCGACCGCACGCCCCCTCAGCTCGCCCTCTCAGGCTCGGCGACCGAACAGGCCAGCTTGGGCTCGACTCGGCCGAGCTACAAGCTGCGGATCGATGCCTCCGATCCGGAGCCGAAAGAAGGATCGTCCGTCTTCCTGTCTTCAGTCAACGCCGCGAACGGGAAATCGCTCCTCTCGCCGGCAGACGCGGCAGTGGACGCAAAAGGCAACGTCTGGGTTGCTGACAAGGGCAACAACCGGGTGGTTGAGTACAGCCCCGAAGGGGCATTTGTCCGGGAAGTTGCCATCTTCGCCTCAAACGGAGGAAAACTGAGCTCTCCCTCGGGGATCGTGGTTGATCCCGGCGGCAAGGTCTGGGTCGCCGACACTGCCAACAACCGCATCGTTCAGCTGAACGAAAAAGGCGAATTCCTGTTGGCGATTGGTCGCGACGTCAACAAAACGAAGGTCGAAGCAGCCGGCACCGAAGCCGAGCGGAATTTCTGCACCGCCTCCTCAGGCAACGTTTGCCAGGCGGGGATCGCCGGCAGCACCGGCACCCAGCTCAAAGCTCCTCAGGGGATTGCCTCGACCACCGGAGGGAACATCTGGGTAGCCGACACCGGCAACAACCGGCTGAAAAAGTACAACCCGACCACCGGAGCTCTCTTCAACAACATCGGCGGCGAAGGCAGTGGACCGGGCCAGGTCAAAGAACCGATGGCGATCGCTGTCGGCGCCGACAACTCCCTCTGGGTAGCCGACACCGGCAACAACCGCATCGAGATGTTCAACTCGACCCCCGTTTACGTCCGCCAGTTCGGAACCGAAGGCACCGGCAGCAGCCAGTTCAAGCGGCCGGCGGCAATCGAGGTCGATTCCGCTGGGAGGGTCTGGGTCGGCGACCAGAACAACCAGCGGGTCAAGGTCTTCGACCAGACCGGCCAGTTCCAGACGAGCTACGGGAGCCTGCAGCCGACCGGCGACACCCAGCCGTTCACCCCGTCCGGCATCGCATGGGGGTCCGGTGGCCACCTCTACGTGGTGGACGCCAAAAACAACCGGGTCCAGCATTGGGTCCCGGGAGCGCTCAGCCAGAGCGGGATCGTGAGCAGCACGATCAAAGTTGACGGAAAACTCGTTGACTCCTTCAATCCGGGCTGCGCCTCTGAAAACTGCGCCTTGACCCGGGAATGGACGCTGAAATCCGACAGCTACGCCGCAGGCTCCCATACCGTCCTAGCCACCGTCACCGACGGCTCGGGCCTCACGGAAAGCCGCTCCCTGTCGATCAACATCCAGCGGGACACGACGTCGCCGACGGTGAGCAACACCGGCCCTCTAGCTGAAGCGCCCGAAGGCTGGGTGGAACAGAAGACCTACAGCTTCACCGCCACGGCGACCGATCCCAACGGCTACGGCGTGAAGCAGATCAGGCTTCTCATCGACGGAACGCCGGTCGGCGAAAGTGCCATCACCTCATGCGAAGCCGGCGGTTGCCCGAAGGGGAAGACGTTCAACGTGAACGCCGCCAACTACAAAGGCGGCGCCCACGAGGTCGCAGTCGTTGCCGAAGACGGAGCGGGCAATTGGAAAAAGCAGTCCTGGACGATGAACGTCGATCCGCAAGGCGCAGTGAGCGGGGGCGAGGCGACCGACACGGTTGAGGCGATGGAAGAAACGGTGCCACCCGAAGAAGAATTCCTACCGGTGGCTTCCACTGAAGAGTTCTTGGAACCCGCGGTCATCGAAGCCGGTGACAATCCCCATTTCCATTGGGAAGAAGGAAGCATTGTCAGCAGCGGAGTGACGGTGGACACCGAATTTGACCCTTCGTCAGAGGTGCTGACCATAGAGGGGACCGAGGGTCCGATCGAGCTGACCCCCGCAGCGCCCACCTCCCAGCCGACGATCACGGAAGGCGCTGCGGCGGTGCTTCCGTCAACTACCATCGAAACGGACACGGTCATCCGGCCGGAATACAACGGAGCCTTCATGTTTACGACCGTCCGGGGAGGCAATGCTCCAGAGGATTACGCGTGGCATGTGAAACTCAACAGTGGCCAATACCTCGTTCAGTACGATCCGCAGCACATCCAGGTGATGTCTAAAACTGGCGCCGAGGCTTGGCTCATCTCCGCAACGGAGGCCCGGGACGCGACTGGCATAGCTGTTCCGACCACCATCTCTATACTCGGCGGCAGTGATGTGGTGCTGCACCTCCCGCACCGTGCTCAGGGGTACACCTACCCGATTTCTGCCGGCCAGTCCTACCTAACGGGATACGCGACGGTAGTAGCTAGTCTCGAGATCGAACCCGAAAAACCCACTGAAGCTGAAGACCAAGCGGAAGCTGAAGATCTACTGAACAACGGGATCAGTGCGGAAAAGTCCGCTTGGCTTCTGTCCCTTGACCATCAGAACGATGAGGAGGCCGCTGGCCCCCCGGCGCCTTGGACCGTCACTATGCCTCCAATGCCGGATGGGCCCTATGGAGTGACCGTTACCAAGCTCTACCGAAGTAAGTGCGGCCCCGACTGCGGGAAATGGAAGGCGAAGCTATATAACGCCGCCATTAAGAGCGATAGCAATGAGTCATGGTGGGAAGTCGGTACGGAGGTGCACGCCGACGTGACCCACCAGCCCTATTGGCTCCCATATTCTGGGATGACATATATGGATGTGGTACCAAGGGACCTAAAAAGGTGAAAAGAGGCGAAGGCAAGCACCTCACGGCATATGGTCTGTTCTACATCGCTTCATGGATCGGGATAAAGCGTACTCCTACGATGACTCCGAGAGAGACGCAGTTCGAAATGGAGGCATGGGTTTACTACAACGGCTTCCAGGAGAAGCATATTAAGAGTGAGTATGACCCGGGGGTAGGAGGTGACTGCCCGAGTGTGGCAGCTTAGCCTTGTGGCGTAGAGGGCGTTGAAATCCGTCGTTCATTACTGGCCTATCTTCCTGGTAGAGTCTAAAATTATGCTGGTGCCCTCGCAATTACGCGCACGTGTTGCCATCGGTGCGGTGATCTTTATGACCTCCTTGGGATGGCTTTGGGCCCCTGCGGTTCGGGCTAGCGAGGTTCTCATCGAAAGGGGGGCCATGCCGGGCTTCCGGTGGCACGTGGCTGCCAACCGCGGGCCCAAATCTAAGGTGGGAGAAGTAATCTGCCTTAGAGTAAAGATCATTCCAGGAAATCCTGAAAGCGAACTACCGTTGGATGAGTCGGCATGTGCTGATCCTCGATCAAGGCCGATCATGCTGAGCCTTGTGGATGAATTCGATCATCCCAACGCCACGGTGCTCGGTATGGCCTTCGCCAAGAAGGTCGTAAGTGTGACCCTTCATTTCCGTGGAAGGGTGCCGACGAGGGAGGTGAGCTTGCATTTACCCTCCGGGTCAGCGAAGCGTCGATTGGGAATGCAGATCCGGCTTGGAGCGACTGCGTTTCTTGGCCAGTCTTGCGTAAAAAGAATAGTCGGGCATACCCGCTCTGGCCCGGTGGCCTACGACAGCGGTCCGATGCATTGCAATGGGTGACGGAAACCGCTGTATGGCGCGGGGTGTGGTCGTTCTAATTGCGCTCCTGATGATTGGGGCGGCGAACGGTGGGTGCGGTCAAAGCGGGAATACGAACTGCGAAGATCCCGAAGCGGGGGCGACCATAATGCATCGGTCCGGGGGTGTCAGCTGTGCTGAAGCCCTAGGTGTGGAGAGTCTTCTCGGCTTTGACGGACCTCGCCGGCAGATTGTTCAAGAACCATCGGGAAATTGGAGTTGTATTACCTCCTTCCACCAAAAGACGATTCGATGCAGACAAGGACGCCTTGGTTTTGATATCAGGATTCGATGAAGGGAGCCCCCGCTCGATGCTCCAGGCGGTCGGTAGCGGGGAGGAGTGGGCCACGAATCAGACTTCGTCGCCCAGAGGATGCCCGAAACCCCGGGTAGAGGTCGCTTAAAGAGCTAGCCACATCCGCACAAGCCATGCGGTGTCCCGGATGCGCTGGTTGTTGGGTTCACCAGCTCGACACCCCGACTGAAAACGTGAATCGGCAGTTTCGCTAGCCGTGCAGGACGCCTGCTTCAGCAGTGTGCTTCGCCATCCCCATGAGTGTCCCCATGGCTGTGGGAAGCCCGTGGATTTGCAGGTGAAATCCATGCAGCATCTCCGGAAATGATGCCCGCGGATCGCGTGCACGCGGCTCGGCTGGACATGTCATCCCGCCACCCATAAACATCAAAAAGTAGGTCTCCCGGGCCGGCTGGGCAGGCATCGCTCCGCTTCGGCGATGCCTAGGCCGGAAGGTTGAGTTCACGAGCATGGGAGTATGACTCCACAGAATGCCTCGACCTCCGATGAAACTCAAGCTCCCCCGTGGTCTTGCGGTCAGTCCAGTAATAGCCTTCCAAGTGGTTTACTGGCTCGCCGGCGATGTCGAGCTTGAAGCTTCCATGGTGAACCTCACTCCGGTCCCGAACGGACGCGCGGGGGGTATTTCGATATTGAGCAACAAGTTGATATTGCCCGCACCCGTCATCCTCGATGGTGGCCGTCGTCGAGCACGACTTCGACTCTTTCGTAATCAAATTCGCCGTGACGCTCCAAAACGTTTGTCGAATGACTAGGTAGACCTCGGGATCGGGGTCGATCTGCTTTTTCGTCGTGGGATCGATCCAGCTAGAGGCAAGGCGACCTCGCCACGTTCCTCGAATATCGGGGCGCTTGCTTAGCTGTCTGCCGATCTTCGGCATCCGCCAGAGGTAGTGATCGAAAGCAAGGACAAGCAGGCTGGCGACCGAGCTCGCAGCGCCAATGGGCGCAAAGAGTTCGGTGGTGGGCAAGCCACGGGCTACAAATGCGATCAGGTAGACGCCAGCGACAACAGAGACAATCGCTTGAATAAAGATCCTGGAAGGTCTCATTAGTCGAAGCCGACGTAGTCCCAGGCCTTGCCCGCGAAATTATGAGCCGTGATGTAAGTCCAAGGCTGACTTGAGTGGAACAGGTACTTGATGCCGTTGGCCTCAAGCCAGCTGTCGCTTGAAATGCAGCTGTCGTTAAGCGTTCCGTTGTAGATATGAGCAAGGGCGGTGCGAACGCGGGATTTCCAAGTGTCTTGGGCGAAGCTCGAGTTCGGCACGTTCCAAGCCGCTGACTCGATCAGGAAGGAGGGAACAGCGTCGATGATGCCCTCATCCACCATCTCATTCTCTAGTCGCTTGAGGATGCGGACCACACGCTTGTAGCGTCGGGAGGTGGCATTGTTCTTCTCTATCCCCTGCTCAAGGTGCTGCTTTGGGTAATTGATGATGCGCTGTTCCGGATTCCGGTCATTGTGGAGGCGGATGCCATCGTGGTAGGTCCATCTGGAGGTCCAAGTCCGCTCCGTCACGCAGGGATCGACATCGGCCGGAAGCCGCCCGGTGTTCTCTGCGACCCTGATCGCCTTGCTTCCTCGATCCACGGAGTCAGACCCGAAGTAACTGATCAAGGCACGCTCGACATCATCCTTGAATCCAGGAAGGGTTGCGTCGCCTTGGTAGGCAGAAAAGCCGACGTCATCGAGGGTGAGTCCCTTTGCGGTTCCAATGAACTGGGGCTTGAAGAAGGTGGTCAACTCCACGGCGATGTCTACGTCGCTATCACGGACGACGTTGGTGAAGTTCGGATAGGAGCCCTTCGGGTAGACGGTGAAGTCGTACCGCCCTAGCCGCTCATCGGCTTGTAGGGCGTCCCCAATGGATCGACAAGTGCGTTCGTATCGCTCCTGCTCGCTATCGGATGCTTTGCCTATCCAGCCTCCAAACGCCGTCTCCCAGTTCCGTGCGAGGTGCGTTTGCATCAGACGTTCCTTTCCGCCTTTACTCGCAAGCCCTATCTTTTCTCTACTGAAAGCGGTTTTGCCGCCGACCCGAGATATAGCTTCCAGCCTGCGTCGATTTGGCTTCGATTTCTGCTGTGGGAACTACGCATCGTAGGCTGACCCCCCGGCGGAAAAACCGCCGGGGAAAGCCCCATTTTGCGGGCTGCTGGAGGGCGAAACGGGACCCTCTCCGGAGGCTCATCACAGGCGCATCCCGACCAACGCCGCCCGCGCTCGCTCAGATTTCGTCGGAGCGTAATGGCGACGCGTCGTCGCGATGTCGGCGTGCTTCAGCACCTCCGACACGACGTCGATTGGCAGTTCCTTCTCGTTGAGGGCGATGGTCGCCCAGGCTCGGCGGTAAGCGTGCGGCGAGACACGGGAGGTGAGCCCGTTCATCACGTCCCGAGTGCCTTGCGACTTGCGGACGCCCACCCCTGCCTTGACGGCATGCCATTTAGCAATCTTGCTGATCGTCTGTGGCGTCGTCTTGCGGCCGTTGCGGGTCAGCAGGATGTAGGCAGTCTCCGGGTCGGCGAGGGCGTCGCGGATGGCCTCGTTGCGATGCGCCTCCGACAGTTGCCAATGGCGGTAGAGGCGGAGGGCGCGGATCAGCGGCGGTGCCAGGTCGAAGATGTCGAACTTTTCGCCCTTGCCCATCACGCGCCAGGTGCCCTGGTCGAGATCGATGTCACGCCAGCGGGCATCGGAAAAGGTTTGCCTCCGCGACGGGGCGTAGAAGAGCCAGTGAGCCAACAGGCGACCCTTTGGCGTCCCGGGACACTCAAGGAGCTTCTTCACATCGTCCGAGCTCGGCGTGTAGCCGAGCTTCGTCGGCACCTTCGGCGCTTGCTCCAGCGCCGCCGGGTTCAGGTCCGGTAGATCCTCTTCGGCGAGGAAGTGGAGGTAGAGGAATTTGATCGCGGCCAGGTAGCTCTTGCGGTAGGAGGGAGACCAGCCGGGGCCGGAACGGCCGTCGGGATAGCCGCGCGTCTTGCACCAAGAGCACTGGAGCCGTGCGTCATGTGGCTTCGGCCCTCCCGACTTCGTCAGGTGGTTCATGAACATGCGGACGTGCTTGCGCTTGGCCTCGTAGAAGTTGAGGCCGAAGACGCTGGCGAGGTAGTCGCTGTAGTGGACGAGGTGGTCCCGATAGCGGTCCAACGTCCGCTCCTTGGCGACTCCGGCATGGTTGGTTTCGATGGCCTCGGCGATCAACTGCTGATCGGACAGCTGCATGCGTAGCTCCTCGAATCTGTCGAGGAGCCGGGCGGGTGCTGAGTGGAAGAGCGAGGTTTGAGCCTGGCTTAGGCGCTGCACATGGCATGAAATGCCTCAAGCTGCTCAATTGCCCCGCGTTCAACACCAGCACCGCTCCTGCTCCTCGGGATTTCGAGTCGCTGGTCTCTTCGGTTCGAGCTACGAGCCGTCCCACTGGTTCGAGCCCAGTAACGCCCATCCGCCGGGACCCGCGAATGGGTCCGCACAGGCACGAACCGTCGCCCATCGCCAATGACCATACGGGGCGGTGCGGGGTGGTTCGCACCGATCTGGGATGCAGGAGTGATGCACGCAGTCTTGCCGAGTGACGCACTCAGAACTCATCGAGTCGTTAACTCCTTTGACCATCGCGTCAGTTTCTAGCGCTGAGGGTAGTACCGCCCGCTTTGCCGTCCTTCCACCTCTCGCTCACGGGCATGGGGCGTGCCTGTACTTTCGGGGCGGAGGGAGAGGGTTGAGGTACGATCCGCCGCCACATGAGGCGTGGAGGCGGACTGGCGGCGGTGACCTTGTTGGCGCTCCTCGCGGGCTGCGGGAGCAGTGGGGAGGAGAAGACGAGCGACTACCGCTCCTCATCGGCCTACCAGCGAGAAGCCGCCGAACTCCGGCACGGACGTGCGAGGGAGCGGCGGATCGAACAGGAATTCGTCGAACAGGAAGTTTCGGCCGACGAAGGTGGGAGGAAGGTACAGGCGGACCCGGCTCCGACGAAGCAGTCCGCCCCCAACCCGCTAGCCGAGAAGGTCAGGAAGGAATCGCGCGAATTCTGCTCCATCTTCCCCCAGGCAAAGATGGCCCGCGAATACAGAGTGGTGGACGATCCCGGCGCGGTCGCAAGTGCCTACGCTGACGGATACCGGCCGGAGCTACAGGGTGTGGCCAAAGCTGGGTGTATCGAAGGAGTGACCCGCTGATGCGCTCTCGACCCTTCGGCGGGCTCGTAGCCCTGTTAGTGCTGGCTGCATCCATTGCGGGTGGGTGTGGAAGTGGAGGCACGGCTGACGACGGAACGGACGCGAGAGACGCCAACGAGGCGGTCATTCGGCAGAGCGAAGAATCCCCAGAAGCCGCTGCCGAGCGTGGGGCACCGGCAGTTCGTCGCGTTCTAACGCGCGAGCTTCATATGTCTAGGAATGAAGAGTTCAGACTGAACCCGGCTGCTCCGACCCAGTGCGAGAGGGAAGTTGCCGAAGAAGAAGCTGCGTACGAGGTCGAATGCGTCGGTGAGGAATTCGACTGCTACGTCAAGACCGGAGCAGAAGCGTTCGCATTTTCGGAAACCGACCCGGGGAATATCCTGCGCTCCCCGAACGGGAGAGACCTCGTCTTCGTCCAGACGTATGTAGGGGTACCTCTGAGCAGCTGTTTAAACGCAGTCCGAGATGCTCTCGAATGGTGAAGTACTAGCTTCCGGCCGCCTCCCTGGCGAAGAGGTGGCCGTCGCGGCTGTAGGTGACGGCAGCGATGGCGGGGCTTTCCGCTTCGCCGGTGACGTCTCCATCTGGAAGCTCGCCCGCGCTACAGAGCCAAATTCAGGCCGGTGGCTCGAGCCCAGTTCCTCGACCTCAGAACAGCGACTCCGTGAAGTCAGGCAGCTGCGCCCTGCGCCGCAGCTGGCGCAGGAAGAGCTTCGAGGATGCTGGCCGGCAGTCGCGTGCTTGCGTCCCACACCTCGATTGCGACGAGCTGATGGCTGGCGCGGTCGTAATCCCGCAGGCCACCAGGAACACGCTCACTGACGACGTCGTTGGATTCTCCGGTGGGGAACCAGGCGATATCAGCGTCTCGGTCGTAGTAGGCAAACATCTTTCTCAAAGGGTAGCGTCGCCAGTCGGCTGGGAATCGAGCCTCCAGACCGAAACGATCCGGACCGCAGCCTCATCGTCGCCGTGCGGGTGGTCGTAGATCGCCTCGAATGCGGTCCCATCGGCCAGCACACCGGCGACAAGCCATTCCGCGCGCCCGTCGTTGACCTCTCGCTCGGCATGGCCATCGTTGATTGCTTGCTCGACCTCGGCCGGGTCTAGATGGCGCTGAGCCACCCGCATTCGTGCATGCTCGGTCCAGATGAAACGCTCGATCTCCACTTGGTCACCCTAGGCGGAGAGGCCGACGAGTGCCCCCGCCCGCTGGCCTCATTAGGGTCGATCGTGATGCCCAGTCCCTTCGGCAGGATCAGCTGGCCTTCGGTAACTCTGATCCTTCTCATCTTGGCCGTGATCGTGACCGGCTTGGTGCTACCTGGCAGGACGGGAAACCTCGTCGCCGCCGGAGGACTGATCGCGTTTGGCGTTGTCGTCCTCCTGGAAGTGGGCTTTTCGTGGTCGGCACAGGAGAGTCGTCGACGTGGGCGGGGCACCCGGCGTTGACGCCGGGTGCCGAGGCGTCTCAGACGTTCGCCGGCAGCTTCACCTCGGTCAGGCGGAGGCTGTTGCCGGAGGGGTCGCGGAAGCCGCAGTCGATTCCGTAGGGGCGCTCTTCCGGGGTCTCGGTGAACTCGACCCCGCGCTCCTTCAGCGCCTCGTAGTCGGCGCGGCAGTCGTCGGTGGTGAGGAAGACGGTGCCGGCGAAGCCCTTGGCCATCAGATCCTCCACCTGCTGGGTGGTGGTCTCGTCCATCATCGGCGGACCGGGGATCGCCATCAGGACGATCGCCATGTCCTCCTGGCCGGGCGGGTTCACCGTCAGCCAGCGGAAGTCGCCCATCTCGGGCAGGGTCACGTCCATGCGGACCTCGAACCCGAGCTTCTCGGTGTAGAAGGTGAGTGCCTCCTCCTGGTCGTGAACCCAAAGCTGTGCGTTGGCGATTCTCATCGTGTCCTCCTTGGTCGGATCGGCTTGATGGCGATGCTAGGCGCGGCCCGATCCGTTGTCTTCTCGAAACGTGCGGTGTTCGGGGCGTGCGTAGGCGCGGACGATGCAGGCGGGAACACGGGCGTGGGCGGAGGCCGGTGGCGCCGCGGCCCGGTAGGCGGTGGGCGTCACCCCGTACATGCGCTTGAAGCTGGTGGTGAAGGAGCCGACCCCCTGGAGGCCGACCTCGAGGCAGATCTCCACCACCGAGTGGTCGGTGTTGCGCAGCAGCGCCGCCGCCCGCTCCAGCCTGCGGGTCAGCAGGTAGACGTAGGGGGACTCGCCGAAGGCGCGGCGGAACTCGCGGCTGAAGTGGGCCTTCGACAGCCCTGCTGCCCGGGCCAGGTCATCGACCTCCAGCGGCTCGGCGTAGCGGGCGTCGGCCAGATCCTTGGCCCGGAGCAGGTGACGGGCGGGGGGCGCGAAGGCCACCCCTGCAGTCTAGGCTCGCCAGGCTTCCGTCAGCGATGGCCGGGGCGGCCCGGCGCCGAGCTCAATTCTGTCTTGAGCATGAACGCCAGCAGCGCCAGCAGGGCGGCGATCGCGACGTAGAGCGCGATCCTCGCTCCGGAGGACAACGCGGACTCCCAGGGTGGCGTGGGCGCTCTGTCCGAGGCCGCGGGACGGTCGGGAAGCGGGAGCGGGAGGTTGGCGCTCACCGGGCGGCTCCCTTCCAGTCCCTGGAAGAGGTCACCGGCGATTTGGGCGAGCGGGGGTATGCCCGGCTCTAGATTGGCGGGGAGGGCGGGAAGAGTGATTCCGCTGAGAGCGGCACCCGGCTCCCCTCCTGCCTCGAGCGCGATGGCGGGCCAGACATGGGCCAGGAACCAAGAGGCGGGGGCGAACTCCGGGGCTGCGACCGTTGAACTGCCCGTGTGTTCCGCCGGCTGGACCTCGCCCGCGGCGCCCTGGCCCACTCTTGCGCTGGGGCTCGCCCCCGTCTCGTCGGAGGCCTGTCGGTCAGCTTCAGCCGCTGCTTCAGGAACCGCGCCCACCGGATCCGGCGCCGCGCCCACTGCTTCCTTGGTCCCGCCAGTGACGGCACCGACCGCGGGATGGGACTTGGCGCCTCTCACGACCTTCGAGACGTTGTTCGGCAGATCCGAGACAGGGTTAGGGGTGGCTGCCGGCGGCTCCGCGGGAGTCGCCGGCGACGCCGGTGGACTGGCCGGGACTTCCGGGGGATCGGCTGAAGGAGCGGCTGGCACCGGTGGCAGTTCCACGGCCGGCGGATCGGGGACAGCTTCTTCGGTCGTCGTGGTCACTTCTTCGACCACCGAGTCGGCCGCATCCGTCACATCCTTCGCCTTCGGCGCCGAGGCACTCGTCGTCGGGACGAGGGCCCAGGCGAAGATCGCGAGAACGGCAAGCACGGCAAGAGGGAAGGAACTCCAACGGGGTCTCGATTTTCCGGTGGGCCCAGCCACTTCGATACCGCCTTCTTGTTGCTCGCCGTTTCTTTTACTACCCATAATTCGAGCCTCTATCGCGGCGGAGGGTCATCGCCGCTGTCTAGGCTCGCGGGTCTCGTGATCGGGACCTATGCAGCGGTGACGGCGATCGTGGTCTCGTCGTTGGCGATCGGGCAGGCGGTGATCTGCCTCTGCGGCGGCCGCCGCTGGTCGTGGCCGGCGCCGGCAGTGGGCCTGGCGATGGTCTGCGCGGTCTGTTGGGCGACGGTGCGGCTCCCCGGGGATGGAGCGATCTCGGCCACCCTGGTTCTGGTGCTGACGGTGGCGGCAGTCGCGTTCCTCTGTGGTCGGGTGGAGGGGACGCGCTCCGCGCTCTCGGCGGGCGGCCCGGTCGCCCTGATCGCCCTGCTGGCGACGACCCTGCCGTTCGCCGTCGAAGGCCACTTCGGGATCCTCGGCACCAGCTTCAACCCCGACATGTCGCAGCACCTGCTGGCGGCCGACCGGCTAGCCGAAGGGCAGCCCTCGCAGCTGCTTAACCAGGGCTATCCGCTCGGTCCCCACTCAATCGTCGTCGCCCTCCACCAGGCCTTCGGGATCGGGCTGGTGCAGGGCTTCAGCGGCCTCACCGTCGCCGTCGCGATCCTCGCCTGCCTCACCGCGCTAGCCGCCTTCGCGCAGCTGCCGTGGCTCCCACGCACCGCCGGCGCCCTCCTCGTTGGCCTCACCTACATGGTCGCCTCCTACTTCGCCCAGGGCGCCTTCAAGGAGACCATGCAAGCCCTCTTCCTGCTCGGGTTCGTCCTGGCGCTGCGGGAAGGAGATAGGGAGTGGTCGGGACTCTCGCTCCGATATTTCCCCGCGGCCCTCATCGCCACCGGCTCCATCTACACCTACAGCTTCCCAGCCCTCATCTGGCTCGGAGGTGCAGTCGTCTTGTGGCTAATCGCCTCTGCCGCGGGTGGCGACGATCGGGAGGACTCTCCCGGGAGGGAGAGCCCCCGATCGGAGACAGGACCCGCGGCCCAAGCGCTCGGTCTCGCATTCCTTGCCTTCGTCGTCCTGACCCTCCCCGAGATCGGCCGCATGCTCGACTTCCACAGCTTCGAGACCTTCGACCCCAACGGACCCGGCCTCGGCAATCTCTTCGGCCAGGTCTCGCCATTCGAGGCGCTCGGGATCTGGCCATCGGGAGACTTCCGGCTGGCGCCAGGGGACGGTGCCGTCCCGGCTGCGGCCTACTACCTCGGCATCGCCTTCGGTCTCGTCCTGCTCGCCTACGGCGTGGTCCAACTGTGGCGCCGCCGCGAGAGCGCCGTTCTCGCCGGGCTCGCGGCTGGGGCCCTCGCCTATGCGGCGGCTCGGATCGCCGGCACGCCTTACACGGCGGCCAAGGCGATCGAGATCGCCTCGCCGCTCGTCGCCCTAGCGATCCTGATGCCACTGCTTGACCCAGCGGTGCGCTTTATGGGCGCTATGCGACCAAAAGGCGCACCGCTGTCGATGGCGTCGGCCGCCGCAGCGCTCTTCGTCCTTGCGGCTGGTCTCTGCTCCCTCCTTGCCCTCGCTAACGCACCGGTCGGCCCCACGACCTACACCTCGACTCTCAGCGATTACCGAGAGGCCGTGGGCGAAGGCCCGACGCTCGTCCTCGCCCCGCCCCATCTGCTCGAGGAGGAACACGGAACGCCTTTCCTCGCCTGGGAACTGCGAGGCGGGCGGGTCTGCATCCGCTCGGAAGAAGACGCGCGTCCGTTGCCGCAGGGTGTGCGCTGGGTGATCACCTACGCGGGCGATTGGAGGCTGCGGAAGGTGAGCCGTCCCCCCAGCGGCGAGACCCCGTGCCCGCTGGTCGCCGAACGGCAGGCGCGGCAGGGACCGGCTCGCTGAATCGTTTGGTCGCTCCGGACTGGTCGGCGTTCCACGTACCATGGCTCACGCAGTGGAGGCCGCGACCGAAAAGACCACTTTCACGCTGCCCGACGGCAAGCCGCTAGAGCTGCCGGCGGGCGCTACCGGCGCCGACGCCGCGGCGGCGATCGGGCCTGGCCTCGCCAAGGCCGCGCTGGCAATCAAGGTCGACGGCGAGCTGCGCGACCTCGCGGCGCCGCTGCCCGGGGGCGGCGGCGAGGTGGCGATCCTCACCGACCGCGACCCCGATGCGCTGGAGCTGATCCGCCACGACGCCGCCCACGTGATGGCGGAGGCGGTGATGGACCTCTATCCGGGCACGAAGGTGACGATCGGGCCGCCGATCGAGTCCGGCTTCTACTACGACTTCGAGTTCCCACCCGGCACCCGGATCACCGACGAGGACCTGCCGAAGATCGAGCAGGCGATGCTGGAGCACATCGGCGCCGACGAGGAGTTCAGCCGCCGCGACGTCCCCGTCGCCGAGGCGATCGAGATCTTCCGCGGCCAGGACCAGGGCTTCAAGGTCGAGCTGATCGAGGACCTCGTCCGCGACGAAGGCGTCGAGACCGTCTCGCTCTATCGCAACGGCCCCTTCGAGGACCTCTGCCGCGGCCCCCACGGCCCCTCGACCGGCCGCATCAAGGCGATCAAGCTCAGCTCGGTCGCCGGCGCCTATTGGCGCGGCGACGAGAGCCGCGAGAGCCTGACCCGCATCTACGGCACCGCCTTCTTCTCGAAGAAGGACCTGGAGGAGCACCTGGAGCGGATCGAGCAGGCCAAAGAACGCGACCACCGCCGCCTCGGCCCCCAGCTCGGCCTCTTCATGCTGCGCAAGGAGGCGCCAGGAATGCCGTTCTGGTTGCCCAACGGGACGACGCTGCTGCGGACGATCGAGACAGAGGTCCGCGACCAGCTGCGCAAGCGCGGCTACGAGGAGATCGCCACCCCGCAGGTGATGGACGAGAGCCTCTGGCACCGCTCCGGGCACTGGGACAACTACAAGGACGACATGTACTTCATGGAGGACGACGACCGCCGCTACGCGCTGCGGCCGATGAACTGCCCCGGCGCCTGCCTCGTCTACGCCGCCGACCGTCACTCCTATCGGGAGCTGCCGTTGCGCCTGGCCGAGTTCGGCCGCGTCTCCCGCAACGAGCGTGAGGGCGTACTCCACGGCCTGCTGCGCGTCCGCGCCTTCACCCAGGACGACGCCCACGTCTACTGCACCGAGGAGCAGATCCCGGCCGAGGTGGCTTCGATCTGCGAGGCGATCGACGAGCTCTACGGCCGTTTCGGCTTCGAGGACGTCCAGGTCGAGCTCTCGACCCGCCCGGAGAAGTCGATGGGGACCGAGGAGCAGTGGAACAAGGCAGAGGCGGCGCTCGCCGAAGCGCTCGACAGCCAGGGCCGCGAGTACTCGCTGAACCCCGGCGACGGCGCCTTCTACGGGCCGAAGATCGACTTCCACATCACCGACGCGCTCGGCCGCTCCTGGCAGTGCGGCACCTGCCAGCTCGACTTCCAGATGCCCGAGCGCTTCGAGCTCTACTACACGGGCGCCGACGACGCCGCCCACCGGCCGGTGATGATCCACCGCGCCCTGCTCGGCTCGATGGAGCGCTTCGCCGGGATCCTGATCGAGCACTACGCCGGCCGCTTCCCGGTCTGGATGGCGCCGGTCCAGGCGATCGTGCTGCCGATCTCCGACCGCCACAACGATTACGGCCACCGCGCCTTCGAGCAACTGCGCGAACTCGGTGTCCGCGTCGCTCTCGACGACCGCTCCGAGTCCGTCGGCAAGAAGATCCGCGACGCCTCGACGATCGGCCTATACCCCTACATGCTGGTGGTCGGCGACCGGGAGCAGGAGAACGAGGCGGTCGCCGTGCGCTCCCGCGCTGACGGCGACCTGGGAGAGATGCCGCTGGCCGAGTTCGGCGCACGCGTACGCGCCGAGACGGAGGCCCGGTGAGCCCCGCATTTACGCGCAGCCGTTCTGTCTCTATACTGCGGCGAACTTGATCGCAGGCACGAACAACCACCGCCGCCGCTGAGCGCCCCCGTGCCCGACCCCAGTTTCGTCCTCTTGAAGTCCCACCGAAGCTCGCGATAGTGCCGGTACCTCGCAGGTTCGACCGGCGCCCTCCAGAGCGCGACACGACGCGGATCAACGAGCGTATCCGCGTTCCGCAGGTGCGCCTGATCGGCGCCGACGGCGAGCAGTTGGGGATCGTCGATACGAGCGACGCGCTGAAAAAAGCGCAGGACGCCAATCTCGACCTGGTCGAGGTGGCGCCGAACTCGAAGCCGCCGGTGACGAAACTGCTCGACTACTCGAAGTACAAATACGAACAAGAGCAGAAGCAGAAGGCGGCGCGCAAGCACCAGCAACAGGTCAACGTGCGGGAAATCAAGCTGCGACCGAAGATCGCGACGCACGACTACGAGACCAAGAAGGGTCACGTCGAACGCTTCCTCAAGCACCGCGACAAGGTCAAGGTGACGATCATGTTCCGCGGCCGTGAGCAGGCCCACCCCGAGCGGGGCAGGGACCTGCTGCAGAAGCTCTTCGAGGACCTCAACGGCCTCGGGGTGATCGAGTCGGCGCCGCTGCAGGAAGGCCGCAACATGAGCATGCTGCTCGGCCCGAGCAAAGAGGTGGACAAACTCGCCGACGCCGGTCCGGCCGAGGGCGAGGCGGCCGCCGAGGCTCCAGCTGAGGCCGACGCTCCTGTTACGACTGACGCGCCGGCTGAGACTGACGCTCCCGCCGAGGACGACGCGCCTGCGGCCGATGCACCGGCCGCGGCCGACGAGTCCTAGCCGAGGATCACGTCGGCAATCCGCTGCGCGGCCTGGCCGTCCCAGAGGGGCGGTGGCTCCGATGCGGCGTCGCCCCGCTCGGCGAGCGCCTGCGGAATGCCGCCGATCGCCGCCGGGTCGAGGCCGAGCAGGGTGTTGGTGCCGGCTCGGACCGTGACCGGCCGCTCGGTGTTGTCGCGCAGGGTGAAGCAGGGGATGCCGAGGTAGGTCGTCTCCTCCTGGATGCCGCCGGAGTCGGTGAGGACGGCGCCGGCGTCGGCGACCAGGGAGAGGAAGTCGACGTAGCCGAGGGGGTCGACCAGGTGCAGGCCGGGATGCTCGGGCTCGAGGCCCTCCATCATCTTGCGGGTGCGGGGGTGGACCGGGAAGACGACCGGCATCTGCCGCGCCAGCGCCGCCAGCTGCGCGACCGTCTCGCCGAGCAGCGGCCCGTCGACCAGGGCGGGGCGGTGGAGGGTGACGAGCAGGTAGGCGCCGGGCTCGACTCCCAGGCGCGCCGCGGCGCCCGCCGCCTCGATCCGCCCTTCCAGCGCCACCAGGCTGTCGATCATCGTGTTGCCGACCATGTGCATGCGCTCCTCGGGGATGCCTTCGGCGCCCAGGTTCTCGACCGCCTCATCGCTGTGGAGGAAGAGCCACTCGGCGAAGCGGTCGGCGACGATCCGGTTCACCTCCTCGGGCATCGTCATGTCGAAGCTGCGCAGGCCGGACTCGATATGGGCGACGGGGATCCCCATCTTCACCGCGGTCAGCGATGCCGCCAGGGTCGAGTTGACGTCGCCGGGGACCATCACCAGGTCCGGCTGCTCCTCCAGGAGCACGGGCTCCAGCCGCTCCATCGTCCGCGCCGTCTGGACGGCGTGGCTGCCGGAGCCGACCTCGAGCATGTGGTTGGGTGCCGGCACCCCAAGCTCCTCGAGGAAGACCTCGGACATCAGGCGGTCGTAGTGCTGGCCGGTGTGGACGATCGCGTGGCGGCCGTCGGGGTGGCGCTCGCGCAGCGCGGCGACCACCGGGGCGGTCTTAACGAAGTTGGGCCGCGTCCCGATGACGTAGAGGATGCGCATCACGGCGCAGCGTATGTCAGAAAAGCGTTATAGAACTGCCGCCCTCAGGCACGGGACATGACGTAAACGTGACACCTCTGCTTCAATAGCGGACCCGATGCCGAAGATGAAAACCCATTCGGGCGCCAAGAAGCGCTTCAAAAAGACCGCCACCGGCAAGCTGCGCGGCCGTCGCGCCTTCTCCAGTCACATCTTGGAGAAAAAGTCGCCGAAGCGGAAGCGGAAGATGGCGAAGCCGGTTGACATCGCACCAAGTGACCAGAAGAAAGTGCGGACCCTGCTTGGAGGCGGCAAGTGAGCCGCGTCAAGCGCTCCGTCCACGCGCGCAAGAAGCGCCGCAAGGTGCTGAAGGAAGCGAAGGGCTACTTCGGCCGCAAGCATTCCTCCTACCGCTTCGCCAAAGAGCAGGTGCAGCGGTCGGGGATGTACGCCTACCGCGACCGGCGCAACAAAAAGCGGACCTTCCGCCGCCTCTGGATCACCCGCATCAACGCTGCTGCGCGGCTCGAGGGGATGAGCTACTCCGAACTGATCAACGGCCTCAACAAGGCCGAAGTCACCGTCAACCGCAAGATGCTGGCCGAGATCGCGGTCACCGACCGCGCCGCCTTCCGCCGATTTGTGGAGCTGGCCCGGGAGGGTGCGGCCGCCTGAGGGCAAGCCGACACTTCCTCTCTCCCGGGCGGGCCGATTTTCGGCCCGCTTTTTCGTTCCAGGAGAAGAAACCGCCGAAGAGAAGACACCCAAGATCGTCCACAAAATCATGATCGAGAGCCCCCAGAACGAGAAGCTGAAGCTGGTCCGCAAGCTGCGCGAGCGCAAGCACCGCGAGCGCGAGGGGCTGTTCGCGACCGAGGGCGAGGACCTGCTTGAGGCTGGGCTGGCAGCCGGAGCCGAGCCCCGGTTCGTGCTCGTCGCGGCCGGCTCCGGTCTCGAGGGCGATGCGGTGGACCCAAAACTGCTCGCTGACGTCTCTACGCTCGGCTCCGGGACCCGGGTGATCGCGGTCTGGCCGCGGCGCTGGTCGGAGGTGGCTGATTCCCCCTGCCTGTATCTGCACGGGGTCGGCGACCCGGGCAACGTCGGCACGGTCGTCCGCACCGCGGACGCGCTCGTCGCGGGTCCCGTCGTCCTCGGCCCCGACTGCGCCGACCCCTTCTCGCCGAAGGCGGTTCGCGCGAGCATGGGCTCGATCTTCGGCAAGCCGCCGCTGCGGGCCGGGGTGGAGGCGACGCCGGAGCCGCGTGTCGCTTTGGTGGCCCACGGCGGCCAAGAACTCGACACCCTCGCGGGGGCCGCCACGATCTGCCTCGGCGCCGAGCGGGAGGGGCTTCCCGACGAGGTCGTCGCGCAGTGCGAGCGCCAGGTCACGATCCCCCTCCGCGCCGGCGGGGCCGAGTCCCTCAACGTCGCCGCGGCAGCGGCGATCGCTGCTCAGCGGATATCGTCGAATGCCATGGCGGAGGCCCAGCCCGATGCTTGAGCGGATCGAGGAGATCAGGGCCGAAGCCGCGTCCGCGATCAAAGGCGCCGGCGGCAGCGCCGAGCTGGAGGATCTGCGGGTCCGCTACCTCGGCCGCAAAGCCGAACTGACCTCGATCCTGCGCGGGATCGCCGAGCTTCCCCCCCAGGAACGGGGGCAGGTCGGAGGCGCCGCCAACAAGGCCCGCAAGGGGCTAGAAGCGTTGCTCGAGGAGCGGGCCGAGCGGCTGGGCAGCGCCGAGCTGGAGGCGAAGCTGGTCGAGGACCGGATCGACGTCACCCTGCCGGGGGCGCCGCCGCCGCCGGTCGGTCACACCCACCTCATCGCCCGCACCACTCGCCTGCTCGAGGACACGATGATCGGGCTCGGCTACCACGTCGCCGAGGGCCCGGAGATCGAGCACGACTACTACAACTTCACCGCCCTCAACCACCCGCCCGGCCACCCGGCGCGGATGCTCCAGGACACCTTCTACGTCCAGTCCCACCCCGACGTGCTGCTGCGGACGCACACCTCGCCGATGCAGGTGCGCTCGATGGAGACCCAGCCGCCGCCGATCTTCGTCGTCGTCCCGGGCAAGGTCTACCGCCGCGACTCCGACGCCACCCACAGCCCGATGTTTCACCAGATGGAGGGGCTGGCGATTGCCGAGGGAATCACCCTCGCCGACCTGCAGGGGACGCTGTTGGCGATGTGCCGGGCGATCTTCGGCCCCGACCGCGAGGTACGCCTGCGCCCGCACTTCTTCCCCTTCACCGAGCCCAGCGTCGAGGTCGACGTCTCCTGCTTCCAGTGCGGCGGCACCGGCGAGCTCGCGGGCGGCGAGCGCTGCAACCTCTGTAAGGGCCAGGGCTGGATCGAGATCCTCGGCGCCGGCATGGTCGACCCCAACGTGCTCGGCTTCGTCGAGTCCTACGGCTACCAGGCCGAGCGCGTGCAGGGCTTCGCCTTCGGGATCGGGGTCGAGCGGGTGGCGATGCTGCGCCACGGCGTCCCGGACCTGCGGCGCTTCTTCGACAACGACGTGCGGATGCTGGAGCAGTTCGGATGAGAGTCCCGTACAGCTGGCTGCGCGAGTACTGCGATCCGGAGATGGAGCCGGCGGCGCTGGCCGATCGCCTGGTGATGACTGGGACCGAGGTCGAGCGGCTCGACACGATCGGGCCGCCGTCGGCGGAGGGCTTCGTCGTCGGCAAGGTGCTCGAGCGCGAGCAGCATCCGAACGCGGACCGGCTCAGCGTCTGCCGGGTCGATACCGGCGACGGCGAGCGGACGATCGTCTGCGGCGCCCCCAACGTCGACGCCGGGCAGACCGTGGCAGTTGTCCTCCCCGGGGCGACGATGCCGGGCGGGATGAAGATCCGCAAGGCGAAGCTGCGGGGGGTCCCCTCGGAAGGGATGATCCTCTCGGCCGCCGAGCTCGAAGTCGCCGAGGAGGCGGACGGGATCATCGTCCTCGACGACGGTCCGGCGCCGGGCACGCCGCTGACCGAGGTGCTGCCGCTCGGCGAGCCGGTGCTGGAGATCGAGGTGACGCCCAACCGGACCGACTGCTTCGGCGTCCACGGCGTCGCGCGGGAGGTCCATGCGATCACCGGCGCGGCGCTCGCCGCCGACCCCTGGGCCGAGGACGCGCCGGCCGAGGGGGACGGGGAGGCCTCCGATTACGCCTCCGTCGCGGTCGAGGTCCCGGACCTCTGCCCGCGCTTCACCGCCCGCGTCTTCACCGACGTGAAGATCGGGCCCTCGCCCCTCTGGCTGCAGGCGCGCCTCGCCGCCGCCGGTCAACGCCCGATCAACAACGTCGTCGACATCACCAACTACGTGATGCTGCTGACCGCCCAGCCGCTGCACGCCTTCGACCTCGACAAGGTGCCCGAGGGAGCGCTGATCGTCCGCACCGCTGAGGAGGGGGAGAAGATGACCACCCTCGACGGCGTCGAGCGCAGCTTCGACGCCGAGACCGTCCTCGTCTGCGACAGGAACGGACCCTCCGGGATCGCCGGGATCATGGGCGGGCAGACCTCCGAGGTCTCGGCCGAGACGACGCGGGTCCTGCTCGAGGTCGCGACCTGGAACGGGACCAACATCCTCCGCACCTCGCGCATGCTGGGACTGCGCTCCGAGGCATCCTCCCGCTTCGAGAAGCAGCTGCACCCGGAGCTGGCGATGCGGGCGCAGCGGCTCGCCTCGCGGCTGCTGGTCGAGCTCTGCGGGGCGAAGATGGTGCCCGGGACGATCGACGTCGCCGCCGCGGCGCCGGAGCCGCGGCGGTTGGTCCTGAGGGCCGAGCGGGTCGAGGGACTGCTGGGGATGTCCATCTCGCAGGCCGACCAGCAGGCCTACCTGGAGCGGCTCGGGTTCGAGGTGCAGCCGGCTGGCGAGGACCTCGAGGTCGTCGTCCCGCCCGACCGCCACTACGACGTCACCCGCGAGGTCGACCTGATCGAGGAGGTCGCCCGGGTCCACGGCATCGACGAGCACCTGCCGACGACGCTGCCCGCGGTCGGCGGCGCCGTTGGCGGCCTCAGCCGGGAGCAGCGCCTGCGGCGCCGCGCCGAGGATGTCCTCCGCGACCTTGGCTTCGACCAGGTGGTCGGCTGGAGCTTCACCGACCCGGGTGAGGCCGGGCGGCTGCGCATCGACGGCGACGATCCCCGGGCGACGCCGGTGCTGCTGGCCAACCCGCTCTCAGAGGACCAGTCGGCGATGCGGACGACGCTGCTCGGCTCCCTCCTCGACATCGCCGCGAGGAATGTCGCTCGCGGTACGAGCGATCTCGCCCTCTTCGAATCCGCCCGCGTCTACCTCGGGGGTGAAGGCGAGTTCGCCGGCGAGCGACCCTCGCCGTTTGCCGAGCCGCACCGGCTGGCCACGATCGCGGTGGGATCGCTGACGCAGCGCTCCTGGCGAGGCGGCGGTGAAACCGCTGACTTCTTCGCGCTGAAGGGTGTCGTCGAAGCGCTGGCGCGCGGGCTGGGGGTGCAGCTTGCTTTCGCACCAGTCGAAGAGCCGTTCCTGCATCCAGGCCGCTCGGCGGCGGTTTCGGTCGATGGCGCGCCTGTCGGCTGGCTCGGCGAGGTGCACCCGCTCGTCTGCAAAACCTGGGACCTCGACGCCGCCGTCGCCTTCGAACTCGACGCGGCGCCGCTGCTCGCCGCCGCCACGGTAGGCGACGAGCGCTACGAGGACGTCACCACCTTCCCGGCGGTCTACCAGGATCTGGCCGTGGTCGTACCGGCTGAGACGCCGTCGGCTGCCGTGCGCGAGGCGATCCTCGCCGCCGGCGGCGAGCTGCTCCAGGCGGCCGAGGTCTTCGACCTCTACGAGGGCGAGCAAGTCGGCGAGGACCGCAAGAGCCTGGCCCTGAACCTCGAGTTCCGTGCCCCCGATCGCACCCTCACCGACGAGGAGGTCGCCGGCCTGCGGGAGCGGATCAAGGCGAACTTGGACGAGATCGGGGGGACCCTCCGTGAATAAGCGCGTCCTCATCGCCGGCGCCTCTGGCTTCACCGGAGCCCTGGCGGCAAACATCATTTGGCGGCATCCAAGACTGGAGTTAGTCGCCGCCACCTCGCGCAGCGATGCCGGTAAACGTCTCGACCAGCTCTACCCGCGCTACCGGGTGCCGATCGAATTGACCGAGCTCGACCTCGAGGCGCTGCCTGAGGTCGATGCCGCGATCGTCGCCTACCCCCACGGCGCGGCCGCCCCCACCGTCGCCGCTCTACGCAGCCAGGGGATCGTCGTCGTCGACCTCTCCGCCGACTTCCGGCTGCGCGATCGCGAGACCTACGAGCGCTGGTACGGCGAGCACGGCGCTCCCGACCTCTTCGGCACCGGCGTCTACGGGCTGACCGAGCTCTACCGCGACGAGCTGCGGGGGGCGAAGCTAGTGGCGACGCCCGGTTGCTACCCGACCGCGAGCGTCCTCGCCCTCGCCCCACTGGCCGAAGAGGGGCTGCTCTCCGAGGTTTTCGTCGCGGCGATGCAGGGGACCTCCGGCTACGGCCGCAGCAGCGACGACCTCGTCCATTTCTCGGGGATGACCGAGAACGCCTTTCCGTACAAGACCGAGGGCCACCGGCACCGGCCGGAGATCGAGCAGGAGCTGGCGGCGCTCGGGAGTCCTGCGCCGGTCACCTTCGTGCCGCACCTGCTGCCGCTCGACCAGGGCGAGCTCGCCACCTGCTTCGCCATCCTCACCGAGCCGACCGCGAAGGATGCGGTCCGCGACCTCTACGAGAAGCGCTACGCCGAGGAGCCCTTCGTCCACGTCCTCGACGGGCCGCCGAACCTCCGCGCCGTCCGCGACACGAACCAGTGCCACGTCTACGTCACCGTCGAGGAGCGAGGGAGGGTGATGGCCTTCTCGGCGATCGACAACATCTGGAAGGGCGCCTCAAGCCAGGGCGTACAGAACCTCAACCTGATGCTGGGGCTCGACGAGACGGAGGGGCTGCTGTGAGCTTCTTCCGTTCGCGCTGGGTCGACACCCCCGACGGCGTCGAGGAACTCGATCCCAACCAGCTTGCCCCCGGGTTCCGCGCCGGCGGCGCCCACTGCGGGCTGAAGGGGGGTGGCCGCACCGACGTCGGCCTGATCGTCTGCGACGCCGAGGAGGTCAGCTCGGCCCTGCTGCTGACCCGCAACGCCTCCGCCGCGGCGCCGATTCGGGTCTGCCGCGAGCGCTGCGACGTGGACGATATCCGCGCCGCCGTCGTCAACAGCGGCAACGCCAACGCCGAGACCGGCGAGCAGGGATACACCGACGCCCTGGCGATGTCCACGGTTGCCGCCAGGCAGCTGGGACTGGAGCAACCACAGGTCGCGGTCGCAGAGACCGGCACGATCGGCGTACCGCTCCCGGTCGACGCGGTGCTAGTCGGGATCACCGAGGCGGCCTCCGGGCTCTCCGAGCAAGGTGGGGGCGCCTTCTCCGACGCGATCCTCACCACCGACCGCTGGCCGAAGTGCTGCACCCTGCGCATCGGCGGCGTGACGCTTTCCGCCCAGGCGAAGGGGGCGGGGATGATCGAGCCGAACATGGCGACGATGCTCTGCTTCGTCCAGACCGACGCCGTTGTCGAGGACGCCGACGCGCTGCTGCACGCCGCCGTCGACGCCTCTTTCAACCGGATCACGGTCGACGGCCAGATGAGCACCAACGACACCGTCCTCCTCCAGGCTTCCGGCTCTTCCGGACAGCCGCTCCCCGAGGGCCTGCTCGAGGCCGTCCTCAAGCAGCTGGCGATCGAGATCGTCCGCGACGGCGAGGGGGCCGTCCGCACCGCCCGGATCGAGGTCAGCGAGGCCGCAACCCAGGCCGAGGCCGAGCGGGTCGCCCGCGCGATCGCCAACTCGCCGCTGGTGAAGACGGCGCTCTTCGGCCGCGATCCCAACTGGGGCCGGATCGCGCAGGCCGCCGGCGCCGCCCTGGTCGGCGAGGAGCTGCCGGAGCTGGGGGCCGAGGCGATCGACGCCGTCGAACTCGGCGCCGATGTCGAGGAGGCGGAGATCGGCCTGCGCCTCGGCCGGGGAGAGCGCAGCGCCCACGTCTGGTTCTCCGACCTCGGCTACGACTACGTCAAGCTCAACGCGGAATACACGACGTGAAGGCGGACGAAGCGAGCCGATGACCGAGCATGCCCCGCAGTCGCGAGCGGCCGACGTCAGCGTCGAGACCCTCCTCGAGGCGCTTCCCTACATCCGCGAGTTCCACGGTCGCACCGTCGTCATCAAGTACGGAGGCGCTGCGATGCTCGACGAGGAGCTGCGGGAAGCCTTCGCCGCCGACGTCGTCCTGCTCAAGTACGTCGGCCTCAACCCGATCATCGTCCACGGCGGCGGCCCTGAGATCACCCGCTACATGGAGAAACTGGACCTCGAGGTGCGCTTCCACGAGGGCCTGCGCGTCTCCGACGCCGAGACGGTCGAGGTAGCGCAGATGGTCCTCTCCGGCAAGCTCAACTCGGAAATCGTCCAGCGGCTGAACCGCCACGGCCAGGCGGCGGTCGGGCTCTCCGGCGAGGATGGAAACCTCTTCGAGGTCTCGCCCGTGGCCAACGCCGAGCAGGTCGGCTTCGTCGGCTCGATCGAGCGGGTCGACGTCGACGTCCTCAACCACATCGCGGTCGACTACATACCGGTCATCGCTTCCTCGGCCTCCGATCGCGGCGGCCAGTCCTACAACGTCAACGCCGACGAGGCCGCCGGCAAGGTGGCTGCGGCCCTGGGCGCCTACAAGGCGATCTTCCTCACCGACGTTGAGGGCTGGCTGGACGATCCCGGCGACAGCTCCTCGCTGATCTCCAAAGCGAGCGTGGAGGAGGTCGAAGCCAGGCTTTCGAGCCTCGACGGAGGGATGCGTCCGAAGCTGCAGGCCTGCGTCGATGCGATCAGGGGCGGCGCCCAGTCGGCGCACATCATCGACGGCCGCAAGGCCCACAGCCTTCTCGTCGAGCTCTTCACCGACGCCGGTATCGGGACGATGGTGCGGCAGTGAGCGACGTCGCCGAGGGCATCGGCCTGGAGGAGACGCGGGGGCTCGAGGAGCGCTTCCTGATGCGCACCTACAAGCGGGCGCCGGTCGACTTCGTCCGCGGTGAGGGCCCGCTGCTTTGGGATGCCGACGGCAAGAGGTACCTCGACTTCCTCAGCGGCATCTCGGTCTGCTCCGTCGGGCATTGCCATCCCGAGGTCGTCAAGGCGGTCCGGGACCAGGTCCACCGGCTGATGCACGTCTCCAACCTCTTCTACACCGAGCCGATGGCGCAGCTGGCGCAGCGGCTCTCGGAGTCGAGCCTCGGCGGCCGCGTCTTCTTCTCCAACTCCGGCACCGAGGCCAACGAGTGCGCGATCAAGATCGCCCGCAAGCACGCCCATCGGCGGGGGATCGCCGAGCCGGAGATCATCTCCTTCGAGAACGACTTCCACGGCCGCACCTACGGGTCGCTGGCGGCGACCCCGGGGCTCGCCGCGAACGAGGCGCTAGGGCCGATGCTGGCCGGCTTCCGGTCGGTCCCCCACAACGACGCCGCGGGGCTGCGGGAGGCGGTGGGGGAGCGGACCGCTGCGGTCCTGCTCGAGGTGATCCAAGGCGAGGCCGGCGTCTGCCCGACGAGCGAAGAGGCGCTGCTGGCGGCGCGGGAGGCCTGCGACGCGGTGGGAGCCCTCCTGATCCTCGATGAGATCCAGACCGGCGTCGGCCGCACCGGCTCGCTCTGGGCGTATGAGCAGACGCCCGTCCGCCCCGACGTCATCACCAGCGCCAAGGCCCTCGGCGGCGGCATGCCGATCGGGGCCTGCATCACCGGGCCCGCCGCGGCCGAGGTGCTGGGGCCGGGCGACCATGGCTCGACCTTCGCCGGCGGCCCGGTTGCGACCGCGGCCGCCCTTGCGGTCCTCGACCTCGTCGACGACCCGGTCCTGCTGCGGCAGGTGCGGGAGCTCGGTGCCTACCTCTGCGAGAAAATCGACGCCCTCGCCGGCGTCCGCGAAACGCGCGGGCGCGGGCTGATGATCGGCGTCGGTCTCGAGCAGGGCATCGACGCCGCCGCGGTCGGGGCAGACCTGTTGGAGCGCGGCCTGGTGGTAAACGTGCCGCGCCCGGACACGCTGCGGCTGCTACCGCCGCTAGTGATCGATTCCGACCACGTCGACCTGGCGGTTGGCCTGATCGAGCAATCACTTCTAGGCTTCTCGGCCCGATGAGTACCAGTCAGCCTCGAGATATCTCGAAGAAGCAGCAGGAGCTGCGGGCCACCACGGCGGAGCGCCTAGAGGCGATCGTCGAGGCGGCAGAGCGCGCGGCGGAAAGCGTCATCGACGACGCCGAAGAGCAGGCACGGCGCCACCTCGCCCAGGCCCGGGCCGAAGCCGACCGGGTCGGCGAGGGGAAGGCGTCGGGGATCGGGGAGCTGCTCGAGACCCTGCTCGGCCAGGCAATCGCCCTGCGCCAGGAAGCGGAGCGCCTGCAGGCGACGCTGGAAGCAGCGCAAGCCCAACTTCAGACGGGCGGGACCGAAGAAAAGGGTGAGCAGCAGCAGTCACCGCCGCCGCCGCGATTGCGGGCGATCGCGGGCGATGAGGAAGAGGAGCCGGAGCCAGCAGCCGAGGACCGCCGCTCCGATGCCGCCGGGGCCCGCTTGCTTGCGACCCAGATGGCGGTCTCGGGTAGCAGCAGGGAGGAGATCGAGGAGCGGCTTCGAAACCGGTTCGAGATCGAGGACACGAAGGCGATCCTCGACGCAATCCTGGGACCCGAGGGATAGAGACCGATGCACGAGGACCCGACGCGGATGATGGGGCCGGAAGATCGCGGCCCCGGCGGACATGGCCCCGGGCCCGACCGCAACAACAACACGCGCTGGTTGATCGCCGGCCTGATCGCGGTAATCGTCGGCCTGCTGATCGCGGTTGTCGTGATTGCCGGCAACGACGACGGCGACAGCTCGACCTCGTCCACTATCTCAACCACTTCGACGATTCCCTCGACGACCGAAAGTTCGACCACCACGACGACGGAAACGACCGAATCGACTACGACGACCGAAGAAGAAACGGAACCGGAAGAAGAAGAACCGGACCCCGAAGAAGAACTTGAAGAAGAAGAACCCCCGGTCGAAGAAGAAGGCGGCTCCGGCGGACTAGAAGCGCCTTAGCGCCGTCCGGCACGGGTCAGGCAGCCTCAGGGACCACCCGAGTGGCAGACTTGCGCCTCCCGTGAGCGTCGAGAAACCGCACTTCCAGCCGTCGGCCACCTACGAGGCCGATCCGTCAACCGTCGACCGCGTCCTCCTGCTCTACTCGGGCGGGCTGGACACCAGCGTGATGCTGAAGTGGATCCAGGACGCCTACGAGGCCGAGGTCGTCTGCCTCACCGTCAACCTCGGCCAGCCTGGCGAGGACTACGGCGTGATCGAAGAGAAGGCGCGGCGCCTCGGCGCCGTGGACTGCCACGTGGTTGACGCTCGCGAGCAATTCGCCGCCGACTTCCTGGTCCCGGCGATCAAGGCCAACGCCGTCTACGGCAACGGCTACCCGCTCTTCACCGCCCTCGGTCGCCCGCTGATCGCCCAGCTGGCCGTCGAATACGCGCGCCAGACCAACTGCGACACGATCGCCCACGGCTGCACCGGCAAGGGCAACGATCAGGTCCGGATCGAGACGACGGTGGCGACGTTGGCGCCGGAGCTGAAGACGATCGCGCCGGTCCGCTCCTGGGAGATGGGCCGCGAGGAGGAGATCGCCTACGCGCGCGAGCACGGGATCCCGGTCAAGGGCGGCACCGAGGTCGCTCCGTACTCGATCGACGACAACCTCTGGGGCCGCTCCTCGGAGGGGCGCTGGATCGAGGAGCTCGACCACGCGCCCGAGGACGACGTCTTTCAGCTGGTCTCCCGGCCCGAGGAGGCCCCCGACGAGGCGGAGACGGTGACCGTCGGCTTCGAGCAGGGCGTTCCGGTTTCGCTGAACGGCGAGCGGCTGGGCCTGGTCGAGCTGCTGGAACGCGCGACGGAGATCGGTTGCCGCCACGGCGTCGGCATCGTCGACCACATCGAGGACCGCATCGTCGGCCTCAAGGTGCGCGACATCTACGAGGTGCCGGCGGCGGCGATCGTCCTCACCGCGCACGAGGAGCTGGAGCGCCTGGTCGGAACGATCCATCAGAACCAGTTCAAGCCGGCGCTCGACCAGAAGTGGGGCTACCTCGTCTACGCCGGGCTCTGGTGGGAGCCGCTGCGGACCGACCTCGACGCCTACATGGAGGCGGTCAACCGCCAGGTCACCGGGGAGATCGGTCTGCGCCTCTACAAAGGCGGCGTTCGCGTCGTCACGCGCAGCTCGCCGAACGCCGTCTATGACGCCCAGCTTGCGACCTTCTCAGAGTCCGGCGGCCTCTTCGACCAGAACGCGTCCCCGGGCTTCATTGAGCTCTGGTCCCTGCAGTCGCGCATGGCCCACCGCCTCCGTGGCGGAGAGACGGACGGGGGGGAGGGCTGATGTACAACCGGCTCGGCAAGGCATCGGTCAAGTTCGCCTTCCGCTACCTGCGGCGGCGCTACCGGCGCGAGGCGCGGGTCGCCCTCGGCCTGGCGGCCGGGGCCGGCCTCGTCGCCGCCTACCTGGCGACCAGGGAAGTCCCAGAAGGCTGACCCTCGCAAGTTCCCTTGCGGGTTATCGGCAACTTGCAGGGATTTTGACCCTCGCTCGCTAGCCTCGGGCGCTCGTGCGGCTGCTCGGGCTCAAGAGGGATTTCCTCGGGATTTGCGTCGCGGCGTCGCTTTGCGCGCTGCTCGCGGTCCTGGTTGCCTGCGTCGCCAGCGCCGGGGCGACGAAAACGGGCGCGCTGGAAGCGAAGCTCTCCCAGGCGCGAGACGAGGCGAGCTCGGTCGTCTCGCAGCTGCAGGCGACCACGGCCGAACTGGGCAGTGCCGAAGCCGAAGCCGGGAAGGCTCAGGCACGCGAGGAGAAGCTCGGCGATCTGCTTGCCGAGGGCCGCCGCAGGGCCGTGGCGCTGGCCCGGAGGCTGCGGGAGACCCGCCATCGTCTGGCGCTCGAGAAGGCGCGGCTGCGGCGCTCGCGGCAGGTGCTGGCCGACCGCCTTGTCGCGATCTACGAGAGCGGCACGCCGGACACGGCGACCCTTGTGCTCGAAGCAAACGACTACGACGACTTCGTCGCCCGCAACGACTACCTGCGGGCGATCTCCGAAGCCGATAGCGCTCTCGCCGACCGCGTCGCCGAAGTGCGCGCGACGGTGCACCGGCAGGTGATGAAGGTCGACGAGCTGCGGGCTGAAGCCGTCGCCTACGACGAACGTCTCGAAGCCGCTCGCGAGGAAATCGCCGCCGTTCGCGCCGAAGCCGAAGCGGCGGCCGCCCGACTGGCGACCCTGAAGGCGAGCCGCGAAGAGTCGCTGGCGACGCTGAAAACCGACATCTCCGAATGGGTCGAGGAGATTCAGGAAGCCCGGCTTGCCGAATCCGAAGCCGAGGCCGAAGAAGAGGTCGGCCGTTGGCTTGGCGGCCCCTACGCGATCCCGACCTACATCGTCATGTGCGAGTCGGGCGGCAACTACAGCGCCCTCAATCCCTCCAGCGGCGCCGGCGGCGCCTACCAGATCCTTCCTTCGACCTGGGAAATGTACGGCGGCCAAGGTGAACCGCAGAACGCGCCGAAGGCCGAACAGGACCGGATCGCCGGCGAAATCTGGGCCGACTCAGGCGGCAGCGCCTGGGTCTGCGCCTGAGTCACTGCCTCGCGCGCAAGTCGTTCCAGAATTCTTCGAATCTGCGCACGTTTGTAGACAACAGACCTCGTATGCTTGCCTCCATGGCAGTGATGGCAAGGAGAACGTGGACCGACGAGCGGCTGGACGATCTCAAGGAGAACGTCAACGAGCGGTTCGACCAGGTGGACAAGCGGTTCGACCAGGTGGACAAGCGCTTCGACCAGGTGGACAAGCGCTTCGACCAGGTAGACAAGCGGTTCACGCAGGTCGATCAGAGATTCGACCGGGTCGAAGGGGATCTTCGGGAAGTCCGGGGCGAGCTGCGGGAATTCCGCGCGGAAACGAATAGCCGCTTCGACTCGCTGCAACGGACGATGATCATCGGCTTCGTCTCCCTATTTGCGAGCATCGTCGCCAGCGTCATCGGCGCCGCGCTCCTTGGCTAGCTCTAAGCACCCCGGAAATCGCGCGGAAGTGTCACGAGAGCCGGTCGTGCCATCTGCTCCGGTTGGCATGATCGACGGCACCCGTGAGCATCCCTTCTGCCGTACATCTTCATGCCCACAGCGAGTACTCGCTGCTTGACGGTGCCTGCAAGATCGACGCGATGGCAGCGCGCGCCGCGGAGCTCGATCAGCCGGCGCTGGGGCTGACCGACCACGGCGTCATGAACGGCGCCGTCGACCTCTTCAAGGCGTGTAAGAAGCACGGGATCAAACCGATTGTCGGCCTCGAGGCCTACCTCGTCGACGACCGTCACGCGATCAAGGAGCAGACGCGGTACGAGCGCAACCACCTGACTCTGCTGGCGGAAAGCGACACCGGCTTCTCGAACCTGGTCAAGCTCACCTCGGCCGGATTCCTCGAGGGCTTCTCGCGCGGCAAGGCCAACGTCGACATGGATCTGCTGGCCCAGCACTCCCAGGGCGTCATCGTCCTCACCGGCTGCCTCCAGTCGCGCTTCTGCCGCCGCTTGGTCGAAGAGCGTGCCGAGGACGCCCGCGCTCACCTCGACGACCTGATCCAGGCCTTCGGTCCCGAGCAGGTCTACTTCGAGGTCCAGAAGAACGGCATCCCCGAGCAGGACAAGGCAAACGAGGGGATCGCCCGCTTCGCCCGCGAGCTCGGCCGGCCGCTGGTCGGGACCGCCGACGTCCACTACCTGCGGCGCGAGGACTTTGACAACCATGCGGCGCTGCTCTGCGTGCAGACGAAGTCGACGCTGCAGATGCCGAAGATGAGCTTCGACACGAACGAGTTCTACATCAAGGACAACGAGGAAATGGCGGCCTCGTTCGCCGAGTGGCCGGAGGCGGTGCCGACCACCCTGGAGATCGCCGAGCGCTGCGAGATCGACATCGAGCTCGGCAAGCTGCTGCTGCCGCGCTACCCGGCGCCGGACGGCGAGGAGCCGAAGGCGATGCTGCGGCGGATCGCGATGGAGGGCCTGCGCGCCCGCTACGGCGACCCGCCGCCGGCGGAGGCGATCGAGCGGCTCGAGTTCGAGCTCGGCGTGATCGAGGAGATGGGATTCGAGTCCTACTTCCTGATCGTCTGGGACTTCGTCAGCTACGCGAAGCAGAACGGCATCGCCGTCGGCCCGGGCCGCGGCTCCGCGGCGGGTTCAATCGTCTCCTACAGCCTCAACATCACCGACCTCGACCCGCTCGTCAACGACCTCCTCTTCGAGCGCTTCCTCAACCCGGGCCGGAAATCGATGCCGGACATCGACATCGACTTCTCGGTCCGCGGCCGCGAGCGGATGATCCGCTACGTCGGCGAGAAATACGGCCGCGAATCGGTCGCCCAGATCATCACCTTCGGCAAGATGGCACCGCGCGCCGCCACCCGCGACGCCGCCCGCGTGCTCGGCTTCGACTACGCCACCGGCGATCGCCTCGCGAAGCAGATCCCCGAGCCGATCATGGGCCGCAATCCCTCCTTCGACGACTGTCTCAAGAACGGCGAAGAGCTGCGAAAGACCTACGACTCTGAACCCGAGGCGAAGAAGATCATCGACGTCGCCCAGGGTCTCGAGGGGATCATCCGCAACAACTCGATCCACGCCGCCGCGGTGGTGATCGCCGACCGCCCGCTGCAGGAGATCGTGCCGCTGCAGCTGGCCGAGGACAAGAGCGCCCCGGCCGCGGGCAACGGCAACGGCTCCGCCAAACCCGAGCGCCAGTACAAGATCGTCACCCAGTACTCGATGGGCCCGATCGAGGAGATCGGGCTGCTGAAGATGGACTTCCTCGGCCTCCGCAACCTCGACGTGATCGAGGACGCGATCGAGATCATCGAGCGCTCGCGGAGCGAGAAGCTGGACATCGCCGAGATCCCGATGAAGGACGCGAAGACCTTCGAGATGCTCGCCAAGGGCGACTCGACCGGGGTCTTCCAGCTCGAGTCGGAGGGCATGCGCGAGGCGATGAAAAAGGTGCGACCGACGGAGTTCGACGACATCGTCGCCCTCGTCTCGCTCTATCGGCCGGGAGCGATGGCCTACATCCCCGCCTACGCCAAAGGCAAGCGCAACCCCGCCGCCGTCACCTACCCCGACGAGCGTCTGCGCCCGATCACCGAATCGACCTACGGCTGCGTCCTCTACCAGGAGCAGTTGATGGAGATCGCCAAGCAGATGGCCGGCTTCAGCCCGGCCGAGGCGGATGACCTGCGCAAGGCGATCGGCAAGAAGAAGCGCGACCTGATGGCGACGATGAAGTCCAAGTTCCTCGAGGGGATGAAGAAGTCGGGCACCGCCGACAAGGTGGCCGCCGACCTCTGGGGGCTGATGGAGGCCGCCGCCGACTACTCCTTCAACAAGTCACATGCCGCTTGCTATGCGCTGATCTCCTACCGCACCGCCTACCTCAAGGCGAACTATCCGGCCGAGTACATGGCTGCGGTGATCTCCTCGGTGATGAACACCAAAGACAAGGTCCCGTTCTTCGTCAACCGCTGCGCGGAGATGGACATCGACGTGCTGCCGCCCGACGTCAACTCCTCCGATCACTCCTTCGTCGTCTCCGAGAAGGCGATCCGCTTCGGCCTCGACGCGGTCAAGAACGTCGGCCACGCGGCGGTCGAGGCGATCCTCAGGGCGCGCGAGGACAAACCGATCGAGTCGATCTGGGACTTCTGCGAACGGGTCGACTGCCGCGCCGTCAACAAACGGGCGATCGAATGCCTGATCAAGTGCGGGGCTCTCGACTCCACCGGCGCCAGCCGCAAAGGGATGCTGGAAGCGCTGCCGGCGGCGCAGTCGGCCGGCCAGAAGGCGCAGGAGGACGCCCAGCTCGGGCAGGGCTCGATCTTCGACTTCGGCGAAGAGACCGGCGCCGGAGCAACCCCTCAGGCTCACCACCGCCCGCCGATCCCCGCCGGGGAGTTCGACCGGGCCGAGATGCTGGCGATGGAGAAGGAGGTACTCGGCACCTACCTCTCCTCGCATCCGCTGACCGAAGTCGGGCCGGCGCTGCGGGCGCGGGTGGACTGCAGCCTCGCTCAGCTCGGCGGCAAACCCGACGGCGCCTGGGTAACCGTCGGCGGCATCGTCGTCGAGTGCAAGAAGATCCGCACCAAGAGCGGCAACCAGATGATGTTCGCGACCCTCGACGACGTCGAAGGGCAGGTCGAGATGCTGGTCTTCAAGGCCGACCAGTCCGAGAGCGCCGAGATCATCCAGCCCGATGCGATCGTCCTCGTCCGCGGCCGCCTCGACCACAAGGACCGCGGCGAGACGAAGCTGGTCGTTCAGGAGGCGCAGCGCTTCGAACCGGACCAGGCCGAGATCGCCGCCGCGCCGAAGAAGGTCACGGCGCTGCCATCGGGCCCCCTCCAGGTCTCAGTCGACGTCGAGAAGCTGCGGACCCCCGGCTTGATGGAAGAACTGAAGTCGCTCTTCGAGGACCACAAAGGCGACGCTCACGTCCACCTGGTCATGGAGACCAGCGCCGGGCCGAAGGAGCTGAAGATCGGCTCCGACTACCGCGTCCAGGTCTCCCCGCATCTCAGGTACGAACTGAACCAGCTGCTGGGACCCGACGCGATCGCTGCCTGAGGCATCTGAACCGCTTGGTTCCGCGATCTCTCATCCCTAGACTTCCGTTATGACCGCAACGCGCACCACGGCGGGAGAGTGCCGCCAGTGCCGCTCCTTCTGCGACAAGATGGTCGAGCCGCGCGGCTGCATCGAACTCGGTTGCCGCTACGTCTATAGCTTCGTCGACCGGCTCACCGGCGACCAGTACGTCGGCTGCATGCAGGAGGTCTACGCCGCCGAGATCGAGCTCTCTGCGGTCCTCGAGCCAGGCGGGTTCGGCGGAGTGAAGATGACCGGCGAGCCGCTGCCGCACTGCCAGTTCTCGATCGAGCGCGCCTATGAGGGGACGGGGGAGTCCTACGGCTGCGTCAACCGTCGCTTCTTCGACTGCACCGACGACGGCTCCGAGGGCCTGCGCGCCTTCGACCTGCGCGACGTCTGACCCTCATCCCCGGGCCGCTGCGCCGATTTTTGTACGACATCGTTCTGTGTAGACTTCGCGTCCATGGCTGATTCCTCTGTCGCCGACGTCGACGCCCAAGCGCTGCTCGACGAGGCCAACTCCACGTCCGAGGCTCAGGGCGAACCGAAGTTCACCCTTGAGCTCAACCAAGACCAGAAGGACATCCGCGAGTGGGTGCACGGCTTCGCCGAGAACGTCGTCCGCCCGGCTGCCGCGGAGTGGGACGAGCGCGAGGAAACGCCGTGGCCGGTCATCGAGGAGGCCGCCAAGATCGGCCTCTACAGCTTCGAAGCCGTCGGTCAGTTCTGGGCTGACGAGACCGGGCTGACGCTGCCGATCGCTAACGAGGAGCTGTTCTGGGGCGACGCCGGCATCGGCATGGCGATCATGGGCACGACGCTCGCGGTGGCAGCGATCTTCGGGCAGGGAACCCCGGAGCAGATGGGAGAGTGGATCCCGCAGTGCTACGGCACTCCGGACGACGTCAAGCTCGGCGCCTTCTGCGCCTCCGAGCCCGACGCCGGTTCCGACGTCTCCGGCATCCGCACTACCGCCAAGTACGACGAGGCCAAGGACGAATGGGTGCTCAACGGCCAAAAGGCCTGGGCGACCAACGGCGGCATCGCCAACGTCCACGTGATCATCGCTTCCGTCGATCGCGAGCTCGGCTCGCGCGGCCACGCCGCCTTCGTGATCCCGCCCGGTACGCCCGGCTGCGAGCAGGGCGCCAAGGTGAAGAAGCACGGCCTCCGTGCTTCCCACACCGCCGACGTCCACCTCGACGACTGCCGCGTCCCCGGCTCCTGCCTGCTCGGCGGCAAAGAGAAGCTCGACGAACGGCTCGCCCGCGTCCGCGAGGGCAAAAAGGCCAAATCGCAGGCGGCGATGCAGACCTTCGAGGCCAGCCGCCCGACCGTCGGCGCCCAGGCGCTCGGCATCGCCCGCGCCGCTTACGAGTACGCGCTCGACTACGCCAAAGAGCGCGAACAGTTCGGCAAGAAGATCGTCGAGAACCAGTCGATCGCCTTCGACCTGGCCAACATGAAGCTCGAGATCGACGCCGCCCGGCTGCTCGTCTGGCGCGCCGCCTGGATGGGCCGCAACGGCCACAAATTCGAAAACGCCGAGGGCTCGATGTCGAAGCTGAAGGCCGGCGAGGTCGCCGTCTGGGTGACCGAGCGGGCGATCCAGATCCTCGGCGGCAACGGCTACACCCGCGAGTTCCCGGTCGAGCGGATGCACCGCGACTCGAAGATCTACACGATCTTCGAGGGCACCTCGGAGATCCAGCAACTGGTCATCTCCCGCGCGATCTCCGGCTTCCACATCAAATAGAGACTTACGGCGGGAGTGCAAGGGCTGGCCACAGGGGTGCCGGCCCTTGTCGCCTGCTCTGATTGCGGGCAGCTGAGGAGGGACCGGGTGGGGGTCCCTGGGAGCACCTCCGCCGCGTGTTGCGTCTAGCTGCTGTCGCCTCAAGCCTCTTCGGCGCGGCTCCATGCTGAGTACCCAGGGACCCCCACCCGGTCCCTCCAGTCACACCTAAAAGCGCAGCCGACTTTCACCACAGCGGGCTGTGGAAAAAATCGGATGCGGTTGTTCCCCGGCGTCAACCGGAGCTCTGTTGCGAGGAGGGGTGGGTGTCCCTCTCCCGACCGGCGTCCTGATTTTCGCCCTGGCAGCTCGGCGAGAGTTGCCGGGTTAACGGCGAAAATCCCAGGGAGGGAGAGGGGCACCCACCCCTCCATACCGGCAGCGCTAAGTCCCTCGTCGTTTGAGCCCTTCGCGCCTGAGGCGCTTGGCGAGGGTGACTTCGGCTTTGTTCGAGCCTTTCTTTTCCGGGCCGGGGGTCTCGAGGGTGGCGGGGAGGCCCTCGAAGCGGGGCTCGGAGAGGAAGGCGGAGAGGCCGCGTTTGCCCATCTCGCCTTTGCCGATGTTGGCGTGGCGGTCGAGGCAGGCGCCGAGGGGGACGGCGGAATCGTTGACGTGGACGGCGCCGAGGCGCTCTAAGCCGACCTTGGTGTCGGCTTCGTCGAGGACGGCGCTGAGGTGGGCCTCGTCGGTGATGTCGTAGCCCTGGACGAAGAGATGGCAGGAGTCGAGGCAAAGGCCGAGCCGCTCGCCGCTGCCGGCCATCTCGATCAGATGGGCGGTCTCGTCGAAGTTGCGGCCGAGCAGCCCTTTGTGGCCAGCAGTCTGCTCGATCAGGAGCCGGCAGTGATCGGTCTCGTTGACTGCCTCGGCGATCACCTTCGCCGCCCGTTTCATCGACGGTCCATGCGGCTCGCCTTTTTGGGCGCCGGGGTGGAGGACGACGCCGGCGGCGCCGATCCCGTCGCCGATCCTCAGCGCATGCGTCAGCGAGTTCAGCGACTTCTTCCGCATCTCTTTGTCGGTCGTCGCGCAGTTGATCAGGTAGACCGCGTGGATGATCACCGCTTCGACCGGGGAGGCGTCCATCGCCTCGCGGAAGGCGGCGAAATCGGCCTCGCCGTATTTCGTCGGCCGCCACATCCGCGGGCTCTGATGGAAGATCTGGATAGATTCGCAGCCGCGTTCCTTGCCACGCTCGATCGCGTTCGGCAGGCCGCCGCCGGTGGAAACATGCGCTCCGATCAACATGCCAAGCGATAACTCCCGTCTCAGATTTGCCCCCTCGCCGACCGGCGCGCTGCACATCGGCGGAGCGAGGACGGCACTCTACAACTGGCTCGCCGCCCGCCATCACGGCGGAGAGCTGGTGCTGCGGATCGAGGACACCGACCGCGAGCGCTCGACCCAGGAGAACTGGGACCAGATCATCGACGCGATGGAATGGCTGGAGCTCGACTGGGACGTCGGGCCGGTCTCGCAGGCAGGACGGGCCGATCGCCACGCCGAGGCGCTGGGGCGGCTGCTGGAGTCCGGCCACGCCTACCGCGACCACGCGACCGCCAAGGAGGCCGAGGCCTGGAAGGCCGAGCACGGCGCCGGGCGTGGCTACCGCGGCACCGCCACCGATGACGAGTCGGCGGCAATCCGCCTGCGCGTCCCCGACCAGGGCGAGACCGTCGTCCACGACCTGATCCGCGGCCCGGTCTCCTTCCCCAACGCCAGCTACGACGACTTCGTGATCGCCCGTGCCGACGGCTCGGTCCTCTACAACTTCGCCGTCGCCGTCGACGACGCCGAGATGGGGATCACCGAGGTGGTTCGCGGCGACGACCATCTCTCCAATACCCCGAAGCAGCTACTTGTGCTGGAGGCGCTCGGGTTCGAGTCGCCGCGCTACGCCCACCTGCCGCTCCTGCACGGCCCCGACGGCAAGAAGCTCTCCAAGCGCCACGGCGCAGCCTCGGTCCAAGAGCTGCGCGACGCGGGCTACCTGCCGGCGGCGGTCCGCAACTACCTGGCCCTGCTCGGCTGGGGCGCCGACGACGACACCACGATCATGTCGACGGAGGAGTTGGTCCGCCGTTTCCGCGTCGAGGACGTCGGCAGGTCGGCGGCGATCTTTGACGAGAAGAAGCTGCGCTGGCTGAACGGCCGCTTCATGCGCGAGATGCCCCTGGAGGAGTACACCGTCGCGGTCGCCCGCCACCTCGGCCGCGAGCCCGACGCGGAGCTGCGGGCGGCCTGCGCGATCGCCCAGGAGAAAGCGCAGACGCTGGAGGAGGTCTGGCCCCTGATCCGCTTCCTCTTCGAGCCCCCGGTCGAGGACGAGAAGGCCTGGGGCAAGGTGATGAAGGAGGGGAGCGGCGAGATTCTCAGCGCTGCCGCCGAGGCGCTCGAGGCCGCTGAGCCGTTCGCGCCGGAGCCGATCGAGACCGCGCTGGCCCCATTGCTGGAGCGCTTCGGTCTCAAGCCGGGCAAGCTCTACCAGCCGATTCGGGTCGCGATCACCGGCACCTCGATCTCCCCAGGGATCTTCGAGTCACTCGCGGCGCTGGGGCGTGAGCGATCCCTGGAGCGCATCCGCGCCGCCGCGGCCCAGCTGTCCTGAGCGACAGCCCCAACGCCAGCCCGTTCTCGGGTCCCTGCCTCGAGAAGGACGGAAAAGACTTTTCGGCTAAACCCGCGTGGACTTTTTGCCGATGAGGTGACCCAATGAGCGTCACCACCACGCAGAGCGCCAGCAAAGTGGCTGTGCAGGAGGGATCCAAAGCGGGGTCCCGTGCTGCCCCGGCACCGGGGAGCCGCCTGGCCGAGGCATTCGAGACGGTCGAGCAGTTTCCCGTCCTGCTCGAGTCCCGCGAGCGAGTGATCGCCGCCGCCACGGCGGAGACCGCCCGCAACTGCGACCTGATCGAGGCGGTCGAGAGCGACGTCGCCCTGACGATCAACGTCCTGCGCCACGCCAACCGCGGCGGTCTGAACGGTGGCATCGCCGGGATTCCCGACGCCGTCGAGTCCCTGAAGCCGGCCGGGGTTCTCGCCATCGCCGGTACCGCTCCCAGCTTTGACTTCTTCGAGCCCAATGGCGGCTGGGAGCTGAAGCCCGAGCGCTTCCGCGTCCATGCCCTCGCCACCCAGCGGGCCGCCGACCGCATCGGCCGCGTCGTCGGCTGGGCTGAACGCGACGAGCTGGCGGTGGCGGCGCTGCTGCATGACGTCGGCCGGCTCGTGATCTCCCGCCTGCACCCCGGTTACAAGGTCTACTTCGACGCCGTGGCCCGCACCCCGGAGCAACGCCTGCGCGAGGAACGCGAGCAGCTCGGCATCGACCACACGCTGGTCGGCGGCGTCCTCGCCCGGCGCTGGAACCTGCCGGCGCGGATCGCGATCGCAATCGAGCGCCACCACTCCGACGACGCCGACGGCCTGGCGGCGATGATCGCGACCGCCGACATGGTCGCCCACTACTGCCAAGGCGAGGCGATCGCCCCCGAGCGCCTACGGGCCAGCGCCGAGCGCTGCGGTCTCAGCAGCGAGGGGCTCCGCGACCTTCTCTACGAGCTGCCGCTACCGACCCAGGACGCTTCCCGCGTCAGCGAGCCCTGCCCGCTGTCGGCCCGCGAGCTGGACGTCCTCCGCCACCTTTCGGAGGGCATGGTCTACAAGCAGATCGCCAGCGAGATGCACCTCTCGGTCTCGACGATCCGCACCCATCTCCACAACGTCTACGGCAAGATCGGCGCGGTCGATCGAGCCCAGGCCGTTCTCTTGGCGCGCGATCGTGGCTGGATTTAAGGCCAAGAGCCAGGCCGTCCCCGAGCGGCGCGAGACCCAGCAGGAGACCGAGTGGCGTCGCCGCTCGCTCGTCCGCGTCCGGCGCCCTGCCTGGGCCACCGCGGAGCCGCGGCCGACGGCGACGACTCAAAACGACATCGCCTGGTAGCCGCGCTAGTCGATCAGGCACTCGCGCACGGCGATCGCCACGGCGTGGGTGCGGTTCCTGGCGCCGAGGCGTGCGAGGGCGTTCTTGGTGTGCGTCTTCACCGTCTCCTCGCTGAGGTCGAGCTCGCGGGCCGCGACCAGGGTCGACTCTCCGTCGGCGAGCAGCTGCAGGATCTGTCGCTGGCGGCGGGTCAGCTTGCCGCGGCTGCCTTTGGGGGGGAGGGCGGGATCGACGAAGTTCTCCTGGGCGACCGCTGCGTCGACCGCCCGTCGCAGCTCCTGTGGTCCGGTAGTGCGGGCGACGAAGGCACTCGCCCCGGCCTGCATCGCGGCGCTGGCGAGATGGCGTTCGGGCAGTTCGCCGTGGGCGACGATGCCGAGCGACGGCGCCAGCCGTTGCAGCTGCCGGATCGCCTCGGGACCCGTGATCGAGTTGCCGTCCCCGTTGCCGCGCCAGCGCATGTCGATAATCGCGACGTCGAAGTGGCCGACGTCGCGCACCAGTTCGAGCGCTTCGTCGCGGGTCGGGGCCTCGTGGACGACGAAGCCGTCTTCGATCGTCCCTCGGATTCCGAGGCGGACGAGCGGGTGGCCGTCAACGACAAGACAGTGGGGAAGTTGGCTCAGGACAGCATCCGATCACTCGTTTCAGGGACGGGCGAGGGAGGTGGCCTCCCGATGCCCACCTCGGCCGATCCTAGCCCAGCATTAGGGGCGTGCGGTAGAAATTCCGGGTGATCTCAGTTACGTCTAAGTCTCGTTACGCGGTAGTTGCGCTCGCGGAGTTGGCGCGGGCCGGAGACCGGCCGGTGCCGATCAAAGAGCTGGCCGAAAGGAGAGAGATCCCTGAGCAATTTCTCGAGCAGCTCTTCTCCACGTTGCGTCGCAACGGCCTGCTGACCAGCCACCGCGGCATGCGCGGCGGCTACACGCTTCCCCGGCCCGCCGAGGAGATCACCGTGCTCGAGGTTGTGCAGGCGCTCGACGGCAAGGTCGGCGCCGAGGCCGATGAGGCCGGCGGCATCTGGGCCGAGGGCGTCACCGCCCTGCGCAAGGTCTTCGGCCAAACCACGATCGCCGAAGTAGCCCGCCGCGAGGCCGAAGAGGCCGGCAGCGGCATGTACTTCATCTGAGACCTAGGACACCAACGCTCTCGCTGCGGGGGGAGAGATCGCGGCGCTCCCGGCTTAAAGGGAACGTCGATGAAGGGAACGCTCAATCAAAAGCAGGCGATCAAGCTGCTGCGAGATAACGGCTGGGTGCAAGCACGAGGAGGTAAGCACCAAGTGAAGATGACCAAGCCTGGGTGGCGGCCCATCACGCTCCCGCAGCACAAGAAGCGCGATTATCCATCCGGATTGACGCAGGCGATTCTCAAACAGGCAGGGCTAAGATGAAGCGAGGTGCACCTATGGAGCTAACTGCCCGCATCCACGTTGAGGAGAGCAGCTATTGGGCCGATGTTCCCGAGTTGCCGGGATGCTTTGCCTCGGGTGAGACGCTGGACGAACTCTTTGAGTCTCTGAAGGAGGGCGTCGCGCTCTATCTCGCGAACGAAGGTGAGGAAAGTGGCCCACTCCACGTCTCGGCTGCGACTTTGACCGATCTCCCGCGGACCACCGCGTGATCGGTTGCTGCACGTGTCTCATCTAACCGCAGCGCGGGTTTAGACTCCTCGCGATGTCGCCCCAGGCCAGCAAACTCGTCGTCATGGTTTGTGTCTTGGTCGGCTGCCTGAGGGGCGCGGCCACGGCGGTTGCGGCACCCGCCATAACTGGCACCTTCCCGGTCAAAGGGATCGGGACGAACAACAAGCTCGTGGCTGGCCCCGACGGCAATGTCTGGGTCACCTTGAGCACGGGCAAAGATGTCGCTCGGATTACCCCGGCTGGAGAAGTCCAGGAATACGAACTCGAAGAAGTAGAAAACGCGGTTGGCATCACGCTTGGTCCAGATGGGAATCTGTGGGTTGTTTCCACCAACAAGGTCACTCGCTTCGCGGCAACCGATCCTGAAAACACTGACAAAACCTTCCCGAACAACGACATCAACAACAACGCTCAGATCGTGACCGGACCGGACGGGAACCTTTGGGTGGCCTCCGAGGAAAAGCTGGTCCACTTCAGCTCCAGCGAACCGACGATTAGCAAACCGGTCGCGGTGTCCAGTCAATTGAGTCCGAGGGACATTGACGTCGCCGGACCGTTGATCGCCGTTGCGGATTTCGGCGGCGCGCGCATCGCGACCTTTGCTGTCGACGGGACCCAGCAGGACTTCAAACTGGCGGGGGGTCCACAAGGGGTTGCGGGCGGTCCGGGTGGCCAGATGGCCTTCTCGCAGCAGGCTGCCTCCCCGGAGGAAGTCGGGCTTATCAACCCCCCTTCTTCCGCTCTGGGGATTCCGATTGACGGGGATCCCTTCGGGGTCGCGTTTGGCGGTGACGGCGCTTTTTGGCTCGCACGGGCAGTCAAAGGCGAACTCATCCGATTGAGCTCTACCGGTCAGGTCACGACTTTTCCTGGGTTGCCCACGGCGTTCTTCCTCCGTCAGCTGACCGCCGGCCCGAACAACACGATCTGGGTGACCATGGAGAATCCGGAAAAAGGGACTAGCGCGGTGGCCAAGGTAAGCGGCGTCGAACCGGCGCCCACCAATCCTGTGGACGGCGGCAGCTCGGGCGCCGACGCCGGCAGTGGCGCTGCGGCTGGGGGTGGTGGCGGAGCCGGAAGCGCTCCGCCGGAAACCACGCTTGGCAAGGTGAAGAAGGTCTACAAGACCGCCGGCAAGCGGGCGAAGGTCAAGATTCGGTTCTCCTCCGCGGGGGCTACCGGCTTCCAGTGCTCGCTGACGCGGCTGAAAGGGAGAGCGACGAAAGCCGCGCCCTTCAAAGCCTGTCCTTCGCCCAGGACCTACAACCTGCGGCCCGGGCGCTACCGGTTCCAGGTCCAGGCGCTCAACGGGGCCGTCGCCGACCCCAGTCCGGCCGTCCGCGGCTTCAAGGTAGTCCGCGTCCCTCGATGAAGATCGGAGCCGAGGCTTCGGCGGTCGTCGGCAACACGCCGATGGTCCAGCTCGACCGCATGGGGGAGGGGCTGCCGGGCCAGGTCTGCGCCAAGCTCGAGTACTTCAACCCCGGCGGCTCGGTCAAGGACCGGATCGGGGTGGCGATGATCGACGCCGCCGAAGAGGAAGGGCGGCTCGAGCCGGGGCGATCGGTCGTGGTCGAGCCGACCAGCGGCAACACCGGCATCGCCCTGGCCATGGTCTGCGCGGCGCGCGGCTATGAGCTGATCCTCACCCTGCCGGAGGGGATGAGCCGCGAGCGCGCCAAGCTGCTGCGCGCCTATGGGGCCGAGGTGCGCGAGACGCCTTCGCTGGGCGGGATGAACGAGGCGGTGGCGCTGGCGGAGGAGATCCGCGACCAGCGCAAGGGCTTCATGCCGATGCAGTTCTCCAACCCCGCCAACCCGGAGGTCCACCGCCGCACCACGGCCGAGGAGATCTGGAGCGACACCGAGGGGCAGATTGGCGCCTTCGTCTCCGGCGTCGGCACCGGCGGCACGATCACCGGTGTTGGCCAGGTGCTGAAGGAAAGGGCGGCGGAGACGTTGGTGGTGGCGGTCGAGCCGGCAAGCTCGCCCGTCCTCTCCGGCGGCAAGCCGGGCCCGCACAAGATCCAGGGGATCGGCGCCGGCTTCGTCCCCGAGAACCTCGACCGCAGCGTCGTCGACGAGGTGCTCGCCGTCGGCGACGAGGACGCCCTGGAGACGGCGCGGCGGGTAGCGATGGAGGAGGGGGTCCTTGCCGGGATCTCCGCCGGCGCCAACATCTGGGCGGCGCTCGAGGTGGCGGCGCGACCGGAGATGGCGGGGAAGAGGGTGGTGACGATCGTCTGCGACTCGGGTGAGCGCTACATGTCCCTACCCTTCTTCTCACCATGAATCGCTGGAAACGGCTGCTCAAGGAGATTCGCGCGGACGTCAAGGCGGCGCGCGAGCGCGATCCCGCTGCCCAGGGCATCTCCACCTTCGAGATCCTCAGCAGCTGGGCTGGTGTGCAGGCGCTGCTGGCGCACCGGGCTGCGCATGCCCTGATGGACGCCGGGGTGCCGCTGCTGCCACGCACGATCGCCTACTTCACGCGTGCGATCACCGGCATCGAGATCCACCCGGCGGCGAGGATCGGCAACGAGTTCTTCATCGACCACGGCTCCGGCGTGGTCATCGGCGAGACGGCGGCAATCGGCAACTGCGTCACCCTCTACCAGGGGGTGACCCTGGGCGGCACCGGCTTCCAGCGCGGCAAGCGCCATCCGACGCTCGGCAACAACGTCACCGTCGGCAGCGGCGCCAAGCTGCTGGGACCGATTGCGGTCGGCGACGGGGCGAAGATCGGCGCCAACACGGTGGTCGTCGAGGACGTGCCGCCCGGCGCTACCGTCGTCGGCAACCCGGGCCACCCGGTGAAGCTTGAAGGCAAGCGGGTCGAAGGCCCCGACGCCGACTGGATCCACCTCCCGGACCCGATCGCCGACGCGATCAAGGCGCTCTCCGAGCGGATCGCCGAGGTTGAGCAGCGGCTGGCGCGGCTCGACGGCGGTAACGGGCCCTCGGCCGAGGTGGCGAAGATCGAGCCCCGCACCGGCCGCTCCTCGGCCGGCGGCTGAGTCGCTCAGGCCTGCGGCGGCGCCCGACGCCTGCGGTAGCTTGCGCGGCCACCCCAACCCCTCGTCCGAAAGGTTCCTCAGTGAAGAAGCTCCATCTCCTGCTGCTGCCGGCAGCCATCCTGGCCCTGGTCTTCGGCCTCGTCGCCTGCGGCGGCAGCGACGAAAGCGACGAAGACAAGATCGTCGAGACGATCGAAACCTCCGCTACCAGCACCGACCCGGCGGTCTGCGAGGAAACTCAGACGCTCGCCTTTATCGAGCAGACGACGGGAAGCAGCGGCAAGGAAGCCAAGAAACAGTGCGAAGAAGATGCGAAGGATGGCGAAAACCAGCCCGACTCGGTCACGGTCAGTGAGGTCGAGGTGGATGGAGAGAGCGCTACCGCGAATGCCGAGTTCAAAGGCGGGAACCTCGACGCGCAGACGCTGGAAGTAGCGCTGGTCGAAGAGAACGGCAATTGGAAGCTCGATGAGCTGATCGGTTTCGCCGGGTTCGACGCTGACAGCCTGGTGAAGGCGTTCGCCGAGCAGATCGAAGAAGAACCCGAAGTCGATAAGGAAACGGCTGAATGCTTCGTCGAGGGGATCGAAGGGCTCTCGGACCCCGAACTCGAAAGCGTCGTGATTGAGAACAACACCGAAGTGTTCGGCCCGATCGCCGAAGGCTGCGAATAGCGGCTACCTGCCCTCAGGCCCCCGCCGAGCGTCTGGCTATGCTCGGCGGGTGAGCCTGCAGGAGCACCTCGACTCCGCCGCCGAGCCTTCTTCGCAGCCGCCGGCGGCCCCAACCGAGCCCGGTTCTGACCGGGTCGAGCGCCTGCTCGCCGGCCTCAACCAGCCCCAGCGGGAGGCGGTCGAACATGGGGGCGGGCCGTTGCTGGTGCTCGCCGGCGCCGGCTCGGGCAAGACCCGTGTCCTCACCCACCGGATCGCCTACCTACTGGCGACCGGAGAAGCGCGGCCGGGGGAGATTCTCGCGATCACCTTCACCAACAAGGCCGCTGCCGAGATGCGCGAGCGGGTCGGCCAGCTGATTGGCCGCTCGGTACGGGCGATGTGGGTGACGACCTTCCACTCCGCCTGCGCGCGGATGCTGCGGGTCGACGCCGAGCGCCTCGGCTACTCGAAGGGGTTCACGATCTACGACCAGGCCGACTCGCTGCGGATGCTCAAACGGTGCCTCGGCGAGCTCGGGGTCGATCCGAAACGGTTCCCGCCGCGGGCGGTCCACGCCAAGATCTCCGGCGCCAAGAACCAGCTGATCGACGCCTCTGCCTATGCCGAGGCGCAGGGCAGCGTCTTCGAGGAAGTCGTTGCCGAAGCCTTCCCGCTCTACGAGAAGCGGATGCTCGAAGCCAACGCGATGGACTTCGACGACCTCCTCGTCCGCACCGTCAACGTGGTCGAGCTGTTCGAGGACGCGCGCGAGCGCTGGCGGCGCACCTTCCGCCACGTCCTCGTCGACGAGTACCAGGACACCAACCACGCCCAGTACCGGCTGCTGCAGCTGCTCGCCTCCGCGCACGGCAACCTGATGGTGGTTGGCGACGAGGACCAGTCGATCTACGGCTTCCGCCACGCCGACATCCGCAACATCCTCGACTTCGAGCGCGACTTCCCCGAGGCGGCGCTAGTCAAGCTCGAGCAGAACTACCGCTCCACCGAAGTGATCCTGGACGCCGCCAACGCGGTGGTCGAACGCAACCGCGAACGACGCCCGAAGGAGCTCTGGACCGAAGACAAGGGCGGTGACCTGGTCCAGCTCTCCGAGCTCACCGACGAGCACGAGGAGGCGCGCTGGGTCGCGGCCGAGATCGAGCGGCTGGGGGAGGAGCAGGGGCTTGCCCGCTCCGACGTCGCCGTCTTCTACCGGACCAACGCGATGAGCCGGGTGCTGGAGGACACGCTCAACCGCTTCGACGTCCCCTACCAGGTGATCGGCGGCACCAAGTTCTACGAACGCGCCGAGATCAAGGACGCGGTCGCCTACCTGAGCCTGCTGGTCAACCCGGCCGACCTCGTCTCCTTCGGCCGGATCGTCAACTCGCCGCGGCGAGGGATCGGCAACACCACCCAGGGCCGGCTCGCCTCCCACGCCAACACCACCGGGATGCCGATCTGGGAGGTGATCGAGCGGGTCGAGGAGGTGCCGGGATTGAGCGGCGCCGCGATCAAGTCGGTCGGCCGCTTCTACGAGATGATGGCCGGGCTGCGCGACCGCGCCGACGAAGCCGGGCCGGTGGCGACCCTGCTGGAGACGGTGCTGAACGAGAGCGGCTACCTGGAAGCGCTGGCGGCGGAGCGCACGGTCGAGGCCGAAGGGCGGGCGGAGAACCTGGAAGCACTTGTCGCCGGCGCCGCCGAGTTTGACATCGAGCGCGAACGGGAGGGCGAGAGCGAAATCTCGCCCTTGGAGGAGTACCTGCAGCAGATCTCCCTCTACAGCGAGCAGGATGCGCTGAAGGAAGAGCAGGAGCTGGTGACGCTGATGACCCTCCACAACGCCAAGGGCCTCGAGTACGACACGGTCTTCATCGTCGGCTGCGAGGACGGCGCCTTCCCGCACATGCGGGCGCTGGAGGAGGGGGGCGAAGAGGAGGAGCGGCGGCTCTGTTACGTCGGCATCACCCGCGCCCGCAAACGCCTCTACATGACCTGGGCGCGCGAACGGCAGCTGTTCGGCCGCTCCGAGCGCAACCTGCCCTCGCGCTTTGTCGACGAGCTGCCGGTGGAACTGACCGAGCGCCACTCGACCGCGGCGCGGAGCCTCGGCCTCAGCTGGGGAACGCAGGTGACGAACGAGGTGACGCCAGCGAGCTCGGTTGATCCCGGACCCGCCCTCGAACTGCAGACGGGCGACGACGTCGTCCACGCTAGCTTCGGCGACGGCGTCGTCACCGGGGTCGAGCCCGGCGGCGTGATCATCGTCCGCTTCTCAGGCGACGGCTCCGAGCGCAAGCTGATGGCCGACTATGCCCCCGTCCGCAGGAGGTGAGCGGGTGGCGGCGCGGGTGATCGACGGCAAGGCGGTCGCGGCGGCGGTGCGCGAGCGGGTCAAGGTCGACGTCGCCGCTTACAAGGAGGAGGCGGGCCGGGTCCCAGGGCTGGCGACGGTGCTGGTCGGCGAAGACCCCGCCTCGCAGGTTTACGTGGGGATGAAGCGACGCACCACCGAGGAGGTCGGGATGCGCTCGATCCACCACGAACCCGAGGCCTCGATCCGCGAGGAGGAGCTGCTCGCCCTCGTCCGCGAGCTGAACGAGGACGATGACGTCGATGGCATCCTCGTCCAGCTGCCGCTTCCCGCTCAGATCGACGAGGACGCGGTCGTCGCCGCTATCGACCCGAAGAAGGACGTCGACGGGCTCACCCCCGTCAACGCCGGGATGCTCGCGCACGGGTCCCCGGCGCTCGTCCCCTGCACCCCGGCCGGGGTGATGGAGCTGCTCAGCCACGAGGGGGTGGCGCTCGAGGGGGCCGAGGTGGTCGTCGTCGGTCGCTCGAAGCTGGTCGGGGTGCCGGTGGCGCGGCTGCTGCTGGCGGCTAACGCGACGGTGACGGTCTGCCATTCGCGCACCCGCGATCTCGACGCGACCTGCCGGCGAGCCGACGTGCTCGTGGCGGCGGTCGGAGTGCCAAGGCTCCTGGGCAAAGAGGCGGTGAAACCGGGTGCGGTGGTGATCGACGTCGGGGTGAACCGGCTCGACGAGGGCTTGGTCGGGGACGTCGACTACGAGGCGGCAGCGGAGGTCGCCTCGGCGATCACTCCGGTCCCCGGCGGCGTCGGCCCGATGACGATCGCGATGTTGCTCTCGAACACGTTGCGTGCAGCCCGCATGAGAACTCCCTGACCGGCGCGCTGCGGCGTCCTCGGTCGCTCGCGTGCAGAGCACGCCACGTTCCCTGCGTCCTTGCATCGCTTGGTCAGGGCACCAGACAGGGATTTCCGCTTGCTTGGCGTATACGTCAACGAACCGCAACTCGAGGAGGAAAAGATGGACGTGGACAGACTCAGCACCGGGGAGAAGATCGCGGGTCTTTCGGCGATCCTGCTCTTCATCTTCATGTTCTTGAACTGGTTCAGCGTCGAGGTGACCGGCAACGCCGGCGGCTTCACCGTCAGCGCCAGCGAAGGCGGCAACGCCTGGGAGGCGTTCAGCCTGATCGACCTGATCCTGATGCTGACCGTGATCGTCACCGTCGCCGTCGTCGCGATCCGGCTCAGCGACTCGATAGCCGAGCCGGCCGTCTCGCTGACCGCAGTGATCACCGCCCTGGGCGGCTTGTCGGTGCTGCTGATCATCTACCGGCTCATCGACACGCCGGACGTCGGCAGCTTCCCCGGCGTCTCGGTCGACGTCAGCCCCTCGATCGGCATCTTCCTCGGCCTGCTCGCCGCGGCCGGAATCACCTACGGCGGCTACCGGGCGATGCAGGAAGAGGGCACGAGCTTCGGCGACGTCGGCGACCGGCTTGGCAGCAGCGGCCACAGCGGCCCCAGCCAAGGCGGACCTACGCCGCCACCCCCGCCGCCCCCGCAGGCTTAACCGGCGAGCCCGCGGCTACGCCGCGGGCTACCTGCTTCGCAAAGGCGATGATGGTCATCATCGGGTTGACGCCGACCGAGGTGGGAAAGAGCGAGGCGTCGGCGACGTAGAGACCTTCGGTGCCCCTGACGGATCCGTCAGGGGCACACACGCCGCGTCGGGGATCGGCGCTGATCCGGGCCGTTCCCATCGGGTGGAAGGCCTCGAGCCGCAGCTCCGAGGTCTTCAGCTTCATCGCCTCGAAGGCGGCGAGACCCGCCGGCTTCAACACGCCGACCCGGGGGATGTTCGGGTAGACCTCGACTGCGCCAGCGGCGAAGTGGACTTCGGCGGCACGGGCGATCCCGAACTGGACCCGGTCCGCGTCTTCGCGGTTGAGGCTGTAGGAGGCGCGGAGGGCGCCGTCGTTGGCGAGGCCGACGCGGCCGTGCGAGCGATCGGATAGGTGGACACCGATCGAGCCGACGTGGCCGACCTCCAGCAGCGAGCGCTGGTGCTCGATCCCGGTTCCGGCCAGCCAGGCGCCGCCGAAGGCAAGCGGGGTGAAGGTCGCCTCCAGCAGCACGCCCTGCGGCTCCCACTGGTCGACGTAGAAGCTCTGCATCACACCCTCCCAGCCGCGCACTTCCTCCTCGTAGCGGGCGCCGACCCAGCAGGCCGGGTGGATGTGGAAGTTGTGACCGACCTGGCTCCCGCCGAGGCCGGAGCGCAGCAGCAGCTCCGGGGTCCCGAAGGCGCCGCCGGCAGCAATCACGGCCCGCCGGGCACGCACGGTGAAGGGGCGGTTGCGGCCGGCGGCGTCGCGCGCCGCGCAGACGAGGCCGACCGCCCGACCGCCCTCGGTCAGCACCTGTCGCGCTTCGACCGCGGCCCGGATCCGCGCGCCGGCCGCGACCGCGCGGGGGAGGTAGCTGACGTGCATGCCGCGCTTGGCGTCGATCGTGCACCCGTACGGGCAGGAGCTGCACTGCGCGCAGTTGCCGGCGTTGCGGCTGATCGGAGCGCCGCTGGCGCCGAGAGCCGCCGCCCCCTCCATCGCCAGCTGCCCGTTGCGCCCCATCCGCTCGGGGTCGAGCGGGGTGACGCGGAGGAAGTCCTCCGCCTCCGCGAAGTCCTCGTCGAGGTCGCGCGCCCAGGCGACGCCGTACTCGCGGCGCCAGTTGTCCAGCACCTCGTCGGGGGCGCGGAAGCAGGTGCCGGAGTTGATCACGGTGGTCCCGCCGATCGTCTTCGCCACCGGCACCGGGATCGGCGGCCGCCCCTGGGCGATCGTCAGCCCGGCGTCGCGGTAGAGGGAGGCCACCGCCTCGAGCCTGTCGGCGGGGTAGGTGTCGCGGTCGTAGTGGTCGCCTGCCTCGAGCACGAGGACGTCGAGCCCTGCCTCGGCCAGGGTTGCGGCCGCGACCGCGCCACCGGCGCCGGAGCCGACGATCGCCACGTCGCATTCCTCGCCCTCGCCTGAGGCCCTGAGGTCGCCCAGCGACCCCGCCGGCTCCGGCAGCGAGCCGTCGGCGAGGGCGCAGCCGATCGTCGTCCCGATCCTCGCCTCGACCACGGGTGCGACGGCGTAGCCGAGGGTGGTGAGGATCTTCGCCATCATCAGCAGCTCGTGGTGCAGCGGCAGGCGCGAGCGCTCCAGGCGCTCCAGGAAGTCCGCGGCAGCCTCCGGGTCGAGGCGGCTGAAGCGCCAGGGGAACGGCAGCCACTCGAAGGCGCGCAGGCCGAGGCGAAGCCGCAGCAGCACCGGCGGCGAGACCCACCGCAGGAAGTCGGCGACCGGGCCGGAGACGTCGAGCTCGCGCTCTGCCGCCGGCAGGCCGTCCAGGCCCGGCGCCATCGCCGCGCAGATCGCGCTCAGGGTGCGCTGCTCAGCGGCCGCGAGCCCTGGCGCGCGCCTTCAACCGGGGTCGGCGGGGCGACCGATCCGCCCCGCCAGCGCCCAGAGCCAGAGCGCCAGCAGTGCCAGGAAGCCGTCGACGAGGAAGTTGAGGAGGTAGATGAAGACCTCTTCCTGAATCAGGAAGAAGGCGAGGGAGCCGAGTGAAGACGCGGTCTTGCCGGCGGCGAGGACCAGCAGCAGCGGCCGGTAGCGGACGACGTCTGCCTGCGCCACCAGGCAGATCCCCGTGATCACGACCATGTAGGCGAAGGCGAGCGCCAGCCAGAGGTACTGCTGGGTGTGGGGGGCACGGTGGTCGTTGCCGAACCATTCGCCGACGTCGGAGATGACGTCTAGGACGCCGCTGGGGACTGCGATGAAGAGGATGCCGACGATTGCGAAGGTCGCGGCGAGTAGGCGCAGGTTGAGGACTACGAATCTCTCGGCCCGGGGTCCCTGCATAGGGCGGCACTCTAACTGGCCAGGCAGCCAGTTTCCATACGCACCTAGAATCCGCCGCCGATGATCGATCGGGACCAGGTGCTGCACGTCGCGAAGCTCGCTCGTCTCCGTCTTGCGGAGGGGGAAGTGGAGACGATGGTGGGGGAGCTTTCGGGGATCCTTGAGCATGTGGATCGGATTGGGAGCCTCGATCTCGACGGGGTTGAGCCGACTTCGCATGTGGTTGCGCTCGAGAACGTGTTGCGGGGTGACGAGCCGCGGCCGAGCTTGGCTCGCGACGTGGCCTTGGCCTCTGCGCCTGAACCTTCTGAGGGGGCCTTCCGGGTCCCGTCTCCGCAGGCCGAATAGATGAAGGACTTGCTCGAGCTGACGGCCCTCGAGGCCCATGAGGCGATGGTCGCCGGGGACCTCGGGGCTGAGGAATACACGGCCGCTTGGCGCGAGGCCACGGCCGGCGACGAGCTCAATGCCTACCTCTGGCGCGACGAGGGCGGGGAGGCAAGCGCGATTGCGGTCGAGCGCGACTGCGTCGCTCCGATCGCGGTCAAGGACATCTTCTGCACCGAGGGGGTGCCGACCACCGCCGGCTCTCGCATCCTCGAGGGCTACCGGCCGCCTTACACCTCCACCGCCGTCCGCAAGCTGATCGAGGCGGGAGCGCCGATCCTCGGCAAGACCAACATGGACGAGTTCGCGATGGGCTCCTCGAACGAGAACTCCGCCTACGGGCCGGTGCTGAACCCATGGGACCGTGAGCGCGTCCCGGGCGGCTCCTCCGGCGGCTCGGCCGCGGTTGTCGCCGGCGGCCTGGCGCCGTGGTCGATCGGCACCGACACCGGCGGCTCGATCCGCCAGCCCGCCGCCTTCTGCGGCATCGTCGGCCTCAAGCCCACCTACGGCGCGATCTCGCGCTACGGGATGATCGCCTTCGCCTCCTCGCTCGACCAGTGCGGCCCGCTCACCCGCACCGTCTCCGACGCGGCGCTGCTGCTGGGGATCCTGCAGGGCAAGGACCCCTGCGACTCGACCTCGCTCGGCCTCGAGGGCGGCATACGCCTGCCCGATCGCGAGGACCTCGCCGGGCTGCGCTTCGGCGTCCCGGCGGAGCTGGCGCGCGACGCGGTCGACGCCGGCGTGCGCGAGGTCTTCGAGCGGACGCTGGCAAAGATCGAGGAGCTGGGCGGCGAGATCGCCGAGGTCTCGCTGCCGAGCGCCGAGCACGGCATCTCCGCCTACTACGTGATCGCGCCGGCCGAGGCGTCCTCCAACCTCGCCCGCTACGACGGTGTCCGCTACGGGATGCGGGTCGACGGCCAGGGGGACCTGATCGACATGTACGAGACGACCCGCTCGGAGGGATTCGGCCCCGAGGTGAAGCGGCGGATCATGCTCGGCACCTACGCGCTCTCCTCTGGCTACTACGAGGCCTACTACGGCCAGGCGCAGAAAGTCAGGACGCGGATCGCCGAGGACTTCAGCGGCGCCTTCTCCGGCGTCGACTTCGTCGTCACCCCAACCGCTCCCTCGGTTGCCTTCAAGCTGGGGGAGAAGACCGACGACCCGCTGGCGATGTACCTCAACGACTTCTTCACGGTGCCGATGAGCCTCGCCGGGATCCCGGCGATCTCGATCCCCGCCGGGCTGGCCGAGCCCGAAGGCGGCGGCCCGCAGCTGCCGGTCGGATTCCAGATCGCCGCCCCCGCCTTTGCCGAGCAGCGCCTCCTCGACGCCGCCTACGCGCTCGAGCAGGGGATCGGCTTCGACGCCCGTCCCGGAGGCGCCAATGGCTGAGCTCGAGGCGGTCATCGGGCTGGAGATCCACGTCCAGCTGGCGACCAAGACTAAGATGTTCTGCGGCTGCGAACTCTCTTTCGGCGATGAGCCGAACGTCCACACCTGCCCGGTCTGCCTCGCCCACCCGGGCGTGTTGCCGGTGCCGAACGAGCAGGCGATCCTCTACGCGTTGCAGATCGGACTCGCGCTCGAGTGCGAGATCGCGCCGCGCTCGATCTTCCACCGCAAGAACTACTTCTATCCCGACAGCCCGAAGGCCTACCAGATCAGTCAGTACGACATCCCGATCTGCGGCCCCGGTCGGCTGGGCGACGTCCGCATCCACCGCGCCCACCTCGAGGAGGACGCGGCGAAGACGATCCACGTCGGCGGCTCCGGTCGCATCCACGGGTCGGATGCCTCGCTGGTCGACTTCAACCGCGGCGGCACGCCGCTGGTCGAGATCGTCACCGAGCCCGATTTGCGCGACGCCGCCGAAGCGGCCGAGTGGGCGCGGCTGCTGCGTGAGACCGTGCGCCAGCTCGGCGTCTCCGACGTGAACATGGAGGAGGGGAGCCTGCGGGTCGACGCCAACGTCTCGGTGCGGCCCGCCGGCAGCGAGGAGCTCGGTACGAAGACCGAGCTGAAGAACATGAACAGCTTCCGCTTCCTGCAGCGCGGGATCGAGGCCGAGCTGGCCCGCCAGCGCGCCCTCGTCGAGGCGGGGGGGACGGTGGTCCAGGAGACCCTCCACTTCGACCCGGCGAGCGGCACCCTGACCCCGCTGCGCTCGAAGGAGGAGGCCCACGACTACCGCTACTTCCCCGAGCCCGACCTGGTGCCGCTGGCGCCGACCGAGGAGATGCTGCGCAAGGCGCGCGAGGCACTGCCGGAGCTGCCGGCCGCGCGCATCGCCCGCTATGAGAACGAGAAGGGACTGCCGCAGGATCTATCCGTCCTGCTGGCAAGCAACCCAACTATGGCCGAATTCGTAGAGGGCGCGTGGCAGATGATGCCGACCGCTAATCCGACGGCCGTAGCTAACTGGGCTACCGGCGATCTGATTGCAGCTTTGCGAAAGGTCGGCGCAAACGAGGATTTCCTCGATCGCCCCGTTTCCCTTGAGGACTTTGCGGTTGTGGTTGAGATGGTGGACGCCAAGAAGATTTCCCACTCCAGCGGGAGGATCGTTTTGGCGATTTTGGCTGCCGAGGGCGGTGACCCAGAGGCGATCGTCGAGCGCGAGGGCCTGGCCCAGATCTCAGGCGACGACGGCGAGCTGGCCGCGATCGTCGAGCAGGCGATGGCCGACAACGCCGATGCCGTCGAGCGCATCCGCGAAGGCAACAACAAGGCGATCGGCGCCATCGTCGGCGCCGTCATGCGCGAGACCAAAGGCCGCGCCGATGGCGGCGAGGTCAATCGCCTGATCCAAGAGCGGCTCAGCTCGTAGAGACAAAGCCTCCGTCGCCGTCAGGCCAGGTGACCCCAATCCCCTGACTCTTTGCCAGCGCCAGAAGGTCCGGCCTGGGTTTCTCCGGCACCAGGATCAGTTTTGCCTTCGGTGGCTTTTTCATTAGCCGGGCGTAGTCGGCGAGCTGCCCAATAGCCATCCGAATCGCGGGGCGGGCGACGCTGCTCTTCGCCTCGACGATGGCCCTCGCAGTCTTGTCAAAGAGGTCGCAGCGGATCGCCGCTGCCTCGCCTTTCGCATGCAGAATCAGGCTGCACACCTCGTGCCCTGCGGCAAGCAGCCACGCCTCGTAGTCCGTGACGAGCTTCTGCTCCCGTCGCTTCGCTTTGTACGGGTTCGCCTTGACCTCGAATTCGCCGGTCGTCCGATGCTGTTCGACCTTCGTCTCTTTGACCCAAGGCCCCGATTTATCGAGATCCACAGGGGCCGGTGGGAGCGTGGTGGTCCCGCTGAGGCGACGCAGGACGAAGACGATGACCTTGCGGTCCTCGCCACCGCCGCGAGGTGGTGCATCGGCGTCGTAGTCGCGCACATATTCGAACTCGCCCAGGTGACGAGCGACCCCTTTCTCAACATCGAAGACATGTAGAGCGCGGCCTTCTTTGCGGTGATCGCGGATCGCTCGGTTGCCCTGCACCATGCGCTGGTCGCCATAGCGCCCCTCGCCGGTGTAGTGGAGCGTCCCGTCTTTGTGCTCGCCGTCGTAGATGTAGCCATTGGCTGCACCTCGCTTCTTGTCCATGAAGAGAAAGACGTTGGAGGTGGAACCAGAGGGACTGATCCCACCTTGTTCGCGGCCGCCATACCGCTTATGGAGGTCTTTCCGCCTGATTGAAGCGCCTGGTCTCACCGCTATCGCCACGGCCGACGACACTACGTCAGCGGCCAGCGGATTCGTGACTGCTGACACTTTGTAACAACGTGTTACAAGCGTGCTAGGTTGAGGCCATGGCCTGGAACGTCGTGATCGCGGGTGGTGGCTTCGGGGGCGCTGCGGCGGCGCATGAGCTGGAGCGGGTGATGCCGAAGCAATCCGCGCGCCTGATGCTCGTCAACGAGACGAACTTTGCGCTGTACACGCCGTTCCTGCCGGAGGCGGCGGCCGGGACCCTGGAGCCGCGCCACGTGGTGACGCCGCTGCGAGAGATGCTGAACCGGACCTACTTGCGGATCGGCTCGATCGTCGGCCACGATCCCGAGGCGAAGACGGTGACGTTGCGGGCCAAGTACGGCGAAACCGAGCAGCTGCCGTATGACCAGCTGCTGCTGGCGCTGGGATCGACCTCGCGGGTGCTGCCAGTGCCGGGCCTGGCGCAGCACGCAGTCGGGTTCAAGAGCCTCGCCGACGCGATCTACCTGCGCAACCACGTCGTCGAGACGCTCGAGGAAGCAAACGCGACCGAGGACCCGGCGCGGCGCGAACAGCTGCTCACCTACGTCTTCGTCGGCGGTGGCTACGCCGGCCTCGAGGCCCTGGCGGAGCTGCAGGACTTCGCTGCCGACGCGATGGACTCCTACCCCCGCGCCCGTCTGCATGGGATGCGCTGGGTGCTGGTCGAGGCGACCGACCGGGTGCTGCCTGAGATTGACCGCGAGCTCGCCGACTACGCGCTGCGGGAGCTGCGCGGCCGCGGCATCGACATCCGCCTCGAGACGACGCTGGAGGGGGTTGGCCCCGACAGCGCCCGCCTCTCCAGCGGCGAGGTGCTGCCGACGAGGACCGTGGTCTGGACCGCCGGCGTCGCCCCGCAGCCCATCCTCAAAGAGCTGAACCTGCCGCTCGACGAGCGCGGCCGCGTCCCCGTCGACTCCTACCTGCGGGTGCAGGGCATGGACTCGGTCTGGGCGATCGGCGACTGCGCCGCCGCCCCGGACCCGCGCGGCGGGACCTGTCCGCCGACCGCGCAGCACGCGGTTCGCCAGGGCCCGGTCGTCGCCCGCAACATCGCCGCCGAGTTCGGGATCGGCTCGGCGAGTCCGTTCGAATACCGCAGCGAAGCGAGCTTCGTCAACCTCGGCCGCTACAAGGCCGTGGGCCGGATCGGGGACCGCACCTTCCGCGGCTTCCCCGCCTGGTGGATGGCACGGACTTACCACATGAGCCAGATTCCGGGCGCGGCCCGCAAGTTCCGCGCCGTGCTCGACTGGACCGCCGGACTACCCTTCCGCCGCGACATCGCCGAGGTCGGCACGATCGGCAAACCAAAACCGCTGGTCTGAGCGAAGCGCAAGAATGGCTACGTGCAGTACCTAGTCATCGCCTTCTTCTTCGGCCTCGCCACCGGCATCGTCGGCAGGGGCAAGGGCATCTCCTTCTTCATCTGGTTCCTGATCGGCATCGTTATCCCGCCCCTCGGCCTGCTCGCCGTGATCTTCTACCGGGTTGACAAGGACGAACCCGAACGCCAGTGCCCCACCTGCGGCAAGGCGCTGAAGCTCTACGTCCAGGTCTGCCCCCGCTGCGGCACCGACCTCTTCCTGCCGGACCCCGCCGCGGTGCGCCACCCGGGCGTTCGCTGAGCCGGGCTCAGTCGCTGGGCGGGAAGTCCTGCGCCGTGTAGGCGAGGCGACGACCGTCGGGGGACCACTGGAGCCCGCGGATTTCCTGCCCCGGGAGCTCGGCGATCAGCTGCTCGTCGCTGCCGTCGGGACGGATGCGCCGGATCTCGGCGTCGTAGGTGGAGTAGGTGATCCAGCGGCCGTCTGGGGACCAGACCGGGCCATCGACGATTTCCTCTCCGATCTTTTCGTCGAATAGCCAGCGCACCCTGCCGCCGGCGACTGAGACGACGCCGATGCCCCCGCGGCGGTACCTGGCGTCGGTTCCGAGAAAGGCGATCGTCCTGCCGCGCGGTGACCAGACCGTGCTGAGGGCGTTCCCCAGCGTCACCAGGTTGCGCGGGTCCGAGCCATCGGGTCGAGCCGTCCAGATCGCGGGCTTGTGAAGCTGGGTGCGGATGTATAGGAGCCGCTTCCCGTCCGGGGAGAAATCGGGGTCGCCTAGATTGCTTTCGAAGGTCCCGGTGGGGATCTGGAGGATCCGTCTGGGCTTGCTGTCGAGATCGTCGACCACATAGAGCGCCGGCTTCGGCCCGATCAACCCCTCTTCAGCGTCGATGGCGTAGGCGCCGGTGCTGAACGCCAGCGGCAAGCCCTGGGGTCCCCAGGCGAGCGTCTGCGCCTTGACGGGCAGTCGCGTCTGCCGCAGCCCGGAGCCGTCCCGCCCGATCTCGGTCAGCCAGGAGACGTGTTCATCGCGCGGCCCCTCCGAGGTGACGTACCGGAAGGTCTTGCCGTCGGCCGACCAGGACAGCGGCCCGGGGTCTTCAGGGAAGCCCTGCAGGATCGGCGCCTCGATCTCCCGGGTCTTCCCGCTCACGACGTTGCGCAACCTGATCCCGGTTTTGACCGGGATCGCGATCCACCTGCCTTCAGGCGACCAGGCTGCCTCGCCGCCGACCCGCTCCGGCAGCCGGACGCCGATCACACCTTGGTGAAAAGAGGTCTTGCCGCAGCCGGCTCCAGGGATCAGCAGCAGGATCGAGACTGCCAGGAGCAGCGGGAGCAGGAGACGCCGGGACATAAAGGAGGAATTACCTTAGCCAGGTACGCACGATGGCGTTGGCGAAGCCGGCGCCGTAGCGGAAGGCCGCCGGCTTCTTCGAGTGGCCGTGGAGGCGCTGCTCGACGGTGATCGGGATCTCCCTCGCGGGGATGTTCCGCTTGATCGCCTCGATCATGAACTCGGAGGTGTGGAACTGCTCCTGGCGCAGGACGAGCTGCGGGAGGACGGTGGTGCGGACGGCGCGGTAGCCGTTGGAGCAGTCGGTGACGTGGGTGCGGGTGATGAAGGAGACGAGGCGGTTGAAGAAGACGATCCCGAGCTCCCGCGCGAAGTGGTTGCGGTCGGCATGGCCGAGGACGCGGGAGCCGTGGGCGACATCCACTTCGCCGTCGATGATCGGCTTGACCAGGCGCTCCATCTCGTCGGGGCGGTGCTGGCCGTCGGCGTCGAGGGTGACCACGATCAGCGCCCCCGATTCGACCATCAGCCGGTAGCCGGTGCGCAGGGCGGCGCCGCCGCCGCGGTTGGTGACGTGGCGCGCTACAAGGGCGCCGTGCTCGGCGGCGACGTCGCCGGTGCCGTCGCGGGAGCCGTCGTCGACGACGAGGACCTCGGTGCGGACGCCGCAAACGGCCGGCGGGATCTGGCCGAGGACCGTGCCGATGTTGTCGGCCTCGTTGTAGGCCGGGATCAGGATCGCGATCTTGTCCTTGAAGCGGTCGGGGAGGCCGGCCTGGCGGAACTCGTTCCAGGCCAAGCCCTCCAACGCCGCCGCCAGCTGCCGCGCGTTCCGCGCCGATTGGGCGAGCGCCCGCAGCGTCAGCAGGAAGAGGACGAAGATCGCGAAGACGGCGAGGCCAAGGATGCGACCGCCGTTCCCTTTCTCGAACGAGAAGGCGGAGAGGAGGCCGTTGACGACTTCGGTGCCGGCGACGAGGACGAGGCCGAGCCCGGAGGCGATCAGGATCAGGACGTCGACGTTGCGCAGCGTCCGCCGGCGCAGGATCGCGTAGGCGATCAGCAGGACTGCGGTCAGCAGCCCGGCGGCGCGGAGAGCGGTCAGCTCGGCTGGGAAGAGGCCTGCGGTGGGGACCATCGGGAGCCGGAGGATATGGCCGCCAGGGCGGAAGAGAGGGCGAGGCCGGCAAGCGGAAAGACCAGCGTCATCAGCACCTCGTTGCGGCGGGGGGCGGCGAGGGAGGCGGCGCCGACCGCCGTGACGAGGGCGATCGGCGCCGCCAGGACGACCAGCTCCCACCAACGGCGCCACAGCGCCAGGAGGATGAGACCGGCCACTCCAAGGAGGACGAGGAGGACCTGGATCGCGCGGCCGGCGGTGCTGCTCATCGCTTCGCCGACGCCGCTGCTCCACATCCGCCAGACCTTGCGCGCGGTCATCGCGGCGTAGTCGCCGGGGTCTTCGCCGAGGTACTTGTCGAGGTTGTCCTTGCCGGCCCGGCCGAGCGCCTCGTCGCGGGTCAGCTCCGGGTGTTCCCTCCTCACCTCATCGGCGACTTTGTCGAAGAGGGGGGTGGGGTCGACGGCATCGAGGGCGGGCGAGCCTGGCTCGAGGTCGCGCCCGAGGTAGCGCTGGGCGAGGAGCGCCTTCACCCGCTGGTATTCGCCGTCGGCAGGAAGGTAGGTGCCGACGTAGAGCGCCTTGCCACCGCCGGTCGAGACCGGCACCACGCGGTCGAGGACGACGAGGTTGCGGACGGTCCAGGGCAGGATCGGGAGGATCAGGGCGACGAGGAGCACGGCGCCGCCGGCGAGGCCGAGCCGCCACCCCGACCGCTGCCAGGCCCGGATGCCGGCGAGGACGACGAAGGCGGCACCGACCAGCAGGTACTCGGGCCGGAACATGGCCGTCAACCCGAAGAGGAGGCCGGGGACGAGCCATGGCCACGTTCGCTCACGTTCGGACGCCCAGAGGAACGCGAGGATCGCCGCCGGCAACGTCAACATCGCCGGCGGCTCGCTCATCAGCTCGCCGGTGGTGTGGATGAACGGCGGGTAGACGGCGACCGCAAAGGCGGCGAATAGGCCGACCCAGCGACCGTAGACAGCGCCGCCG
>Ga0190273_10000063_pt1 | contig 64464 bp, 59 predicted proteins | sample Popmic504IS_FD_134513 | JGI IMG/M metagenome (GOLD analysis project Ga0190273, IMG submission 134513) | Populus adjacent soil microbial communities from riparian zone of Shoshone River, Wyoming, USA - 504 IS | ecosystem: Environmental > Terrestrial > Soil > Riparian zone > Trees stand | place...
GCGGATGGGCCTACTATTCCTTGCGTAAGTGGGGATGATGCTTTCTCAATAGTTACATCAGCCTCTCCACTAATAACTGCTTTTTCACCTTTATCGTTGGTGTATAGTTTCCCCGAAATACCAGTAGTTGAATCCGTTACGTATTGCTTAGAGTCATTCCAAAGTCCTGTTAAAGTGACCTTATCACCTTTATCAGTTGCAAATAATGCGCTTCCATTGCCGCTACTAAAACTGAATGTATCGTTACCAGCACCATTGTTTAGCTGATAGAGTGCACCATCTGAATGTACACGTGACTGTACATCCGCAAGTGATGCTCCATTGGTAAAGCCTACTGATGGGTTTGCAACACCTTTAACAGCATTACTTAAAAGGTAATTACTACCTAAAATTGACATTGACATTACTAGACCCCCCTCATTCTCATTGGTGTTGTTTTAGAACTGGCGTTTCTTAAAACGCCTACGCCTGGGTTAATTATTTTACTTGTATTTAAATAAAAACATTAAATTCTTTAAGATTGACTCGTATTTATATCAATCTTTCTAATTTGGATATCAATCCATATAGTGATAGCTTCCCCATTCTCTACTCAATCGATGCGTTATGCCGCTCTTTTAGTTATAATGCCTTATAAGTCAATGGATGAGAGTTAAATCGCCTAATGCGTCAGTTTCTTTCCCCAAAAGTTATTATCTCTCTTGTTGTTGTAGCTTTGCTCGTTTTAGGAGCGATTATTTGGAAAACTTATAAGAAGCAACAGGATGCCCTCTCTCTAGCAGGGGAAGTTCAGGCTCAGGAAATTCGCAATGCTTCTCGATTGAGTGGCCGTGTATTAAAAGTATGGGTTCATGAGGGGCAACCCGTTAAAGTGGGTGACCCTCTGATTGATTTTGATGATACTGAGTTGTTGTCCAAGATTGCTGCTGCAGAAGCCGATTTAAAAGAAGCACAGTTGCGGGAAAAGCAAATAGCTCGTGGCGCTGATATTGATTCAGTTCGCCAGGCAAATGCCGGTGTTAGTCAGGCTCAGCAACAAGTTAAGTTGGTGGATGAAGGTCTTCGTCCTCAAGAAGTAACTCAGGCTAAAGAACGCTTTGAAGTTCTTCAATTACAAGCAAAACAAGCCAAAGATGCTTCGTTAAGTGCCAAAACCTTGTTGGATAATGGCATTATCTCCAAGCAAAAATATGACACTATTCAGCAGGCTGCTATGACTGCCCAATCGACTGCAGACTCTGCAAAAGCTGGGTTTACAATGGCAAAAGCCGGTGGACGTCCTGAAGAACGCTCTATTGCTCGTGCTCGCCTTTCAGCGGCGAGAGCCCAGGCTCAACAAGTGGCAAAAGGAGCCAGTCCTGAACAAGTCGCTATTTCATCTGCCAATGTTGATAAAGCTAAAAGTCAGTTGATTGCGTTAAAAGCACAACTTAAAGAAGCTCACATCAAAGCGCCTTTTTCGGGATCTGTGAGTGTAGTCGCTGTTAGCCCCGGAGAACTTATTGCTCCTGGTCGCCCTGTCATTAATCTTATTGATATTGAACATTTATGGACTGATGTATTTGTTCCTGAGTCCAGACTCTTAAAGTTGCATGTCTCCCCGAGCGACGAGGTTACTATTGTTCCTCGTGCGGATAAAACTAAAACTTTTACTGGAAAAGTTCTCTTTGTGAATCCCAAAAGTGAATTTGCGCCGGGCGGTGAATCAACTACGGATGAACCTAATTTTCGAGTTAAGATTGAAATCCAGAAAGCCGCTGTCAACGGTAGACAGTTTCTTTATCCTGGTATGAAAGTTGATGTACGTTTCCTTTCACGCGATTAATTGTATAGTTCAAGAATCAATCTTTGATTCTGCAATTCGACGTTTTTAACTTTTCCTGCTGCTTTTAGATGCTTTTCTTGCTAGGAATGATTTATGTCTTTTTCAAGCTCTTTAGAGAATTCTTCTGTAACGACAGAAAGTTCTCATGATAGTGCCATTATCGTTGAAGATTTGGTAAAGACATTTGGAAATAAAATTGCAGTTGATCATCTTAATCTAAAAATCGATCGGGGTGAAATCTTTGGTTTTTTAGGACCGAATGGCTCCGGAAAATCCACTACGATTAAAATGCTTTGTGGCTTGCTTGCCCCGACATCGGGTAAAGCCATTGTCAGTGGGATTGATGTCCGCAAAGATCCTGAGGTGATTCGCGGCAAAATTGGCTACATGCCTCAAAAATTCAGCCTCTATGAAGATTTAACGGTTCAGGAAAATCTTGATTTTTATTCTCAGCTCTATGGTGTTAGAGGCCCGAAGGCCCGCAAGCGCAAAGAAGAAGTAATCGCTCAAGTAGGTGTTGGCCATTATAGAAACTTTTTGGCTAAGCAACTTTCTGGCGGCTGGAAGCAGCGCTTGGCCCTCTGTTGCGCCTTGGTTCATCAGCCCGAGATTATCTTTTTAGATGAACCTACTGCGTCAATGGATCCCGTTGCAAGGCGTGGACTTTGGGATCTTCTGTTTACGCTAGCCAGTAGTGGTATTACGCTTTTTGTGACCACTCACTACATGGATGAAGCTGAACGCTGTAGTAACGTTGGATATATCTATAACTCTCGACTGATCGTGAGCGGTGGACCGGATGAACTGAAACACGCACGTAGCGTTGTGGGTCAAGGCTGGAGCCGCTTTGAGGTTGTTTGTCGCCCCCTGGTCCGTACTTTCAATTATGCGAAAGCCTTACCTTATATCAACGATGTTACTATTTTTGGCCAGGCTCTGCATATCACCAGTCCGAATGACAATATTGAAGAATCCTTATATCGTGACTTGTCAGAGGCTGGGATTGAAGTTCTGAGTATGCGTCCCATTGAACCGTCATTGGAAGATGTGTTCGTTTCACTCACTAAAGCCAGTATGCAAGCGGAGGAAGAAGAGACAGCCCATACAAAGCAAAGCCCACTTTTGCGTCTCAATCCTCTTGGAGCCTTTGGAGATGAAGACGCCCTTGATGAATCGGATTCCAGTTCTTTGAAACCAGGAGATCGATCCTAATGAGCCAAGTCCAAACTCTCAAAGATCAAATTCGTCTTTCTCTACTCGGGATTAAAAGCGTTTTTCGTAAAGAGCTGATACAGCTGATGCGCGATCCTTATTTGGTGATGTTTATTATTGCTCTTCCTGTAGTTCAACTGCTGGTAACCGGTCTAGCTGTCCAACGGGATCTCAAGCACATACCCATCATGGTCGCAGATTACGATAGAAGCCAGGCATCAGAGTCTTTGTTAAAAGATTTTGATAACAGTACTCTGTTTTATGTTCAAAAATTTCCATCGGACGATCAGGTTCGTAAAGGTATTCGCAGTGGGAAGTATCGCGCGGGAATGATTATCCCTGCTGACTTTTCAGAAGCACTCCTCTCCGGCCGCTCTACTCCTCATGTTGATATCATGATTGATGGGACACAAAGCACTATTGCGAACTCTATTTTGAGCGGTGCACAACAAGTTATCTTGAATCATAATCGTAAAATTCTGGCTGAAGTCACGGGTATTGTGAATGCAGACTTAGGGGCTGGAGATACAGGTCTTCCCTCGCAAATTTCTCTTCGTTCGAATATTCTCTACAATCCGCAACTGTCATCGGCTTATTTTCTTGTGCCCGCGATTCTTGCGATTGTTATGCACATGTTGACCATCCTGTTTACCAGTTTCGCGATTGTTCGTGAGCGGGAATCTGGAACACTGGAACAGCTAATGGTGACACCGGTTCGAGTGACGGATCTCATGCTGGGCAAGATATTACCGTATGCAATGATTGGTTTTATCGATATGATCCTGACCCTAATCGTTATGGTTGCCTTCTTCCATATTCCGATTACGGGCAATTTCTTCTTCTTGTGTATTGCCTCCTCCATTTTTATTTTGACGTCCTTGGGCATGGGGCTTTTGATTTCAATTTTATGCAGTACTCAGGTTCAAGCGATTCAATTAACCGTAGCCATCTTTTTACCGAGCCTTCTGCTAACGGGATTTGTATTTCCATTAGAGCCAATGCCTTGGGCGATCAAAATTTTGAGTTACCTTTTGCCTTTAACCTATTACCTCGAAATTATTCGTGGAATTGTCATTAAAGGCATTGGTCCCCAAGAATTGCTCCTCCAAACGAGCGTCATTCTTCTGATGGCAATTGCAACCCTTACGGCGAGTATCATGCGTTTCAGCAAGCAAATTGGATAGTTTTGTCATGCTTTTTCAAACTGTTTTAAACTCTAAAAAAGCTCGCTATGGCGTTTTTGGACTGAGTCTTTCCTTCGGACTTTTCCTAGCCTCTCAGTCATTTGTATTTGCTCTAGGACTTTTACCCCAGTCCATAACAAGCACTCCCCATCAACAACATACGACAACGCTTGCAGGTGGTTCGGCACATGAGCGAAGAGCCTCTGTTTTTGAATATCCGGTGGAAAAAAACTTTCTGATCCAAAATTCATTAAATTCCAAGCATACACAGCAATTGGCTTTCAGAGACAGGCACCGTAATCGCTCAGAATCCGTAAAGCCGACTCCAATTTTACCGAATCCAGCAGACCCTGTTTTCACGCCCAGTTCAAACCCCGAAACCATTGACTTGCTGACCGAAATTCGTTCCAAGCCGTGGGGATTAACACCGGATAAAACTCAAGAAGCGACTACATCACAGCATATAGGCTTAAGTAAAGTGTTTTTGGATGCTGTGCGTCAAAGCTACAGTGTACGGCAAGCGGTGTTAAAAATAGAGGATGTTCCACAAAAAGGCAGTCCTGCTCAAGAAGCGAATGCCAATATGTTGAATTGGATTTTACCGGGCAATACCAATAGTTTAAAAGAGGCGGCACGCCTTAATACGGAAGCCTCTAAGGCTCATGTTAATGCTGTAAGACAAAAAGTTTTATTGGAGAGTTCAAAACTTTATTCAGATCTTTGTAAGTCTTACCTGGAACGCTATTTGGCCTCTCAAAGCATGGACCAGTCTGTACGACAACTGAGCGCTGAAGAACGACGTTTCCAGACAGGCGATATTGATCATTTCGATGTCACTCGGCTTGAAATGTCTTTGATTGACCGTTATGGGCGCTACTTGGCGACTGATAGCACTTATATGTCTTTATCCAGTGCGCTGTCTCAAACGCTTGGATACGCAACCCAGCAGCCGTCTAAACAGGCATCTTTGGTTCCTGAGGAGTTGTCCTGGAAAGATGGCGATCCCGGTGTTCCTACTTTAAACCTTTTTCCGGAAGATTTAACGATTGAAGCAGCTCGTCGTGCAGCTCACATGCGCCCGGACCTTAGAGAGGCTAATCTTAAAATCCAGGCTTTGGAACGTTTGGTTAAAATTGCCTTTGGTCCTGAAAAAGAGAAACGCAAGGTCCAACAGCAACAAATGGAGCTGGAGCGGGACAAGGGTCTTCAGGCTGCAAATATTGCTTTAGAGCGGGCTTTTAATGATTTTAAGCTCTCTCAAAAAACGGTTGGATTAGCCCAACAGCAAGCAGTGCTCTCCCAGCGCTTTGTTCAACAGTTGCAAGTCAGCTACAAAGCAGGTTTTTCAAGTGTCAATGAACTCTTGGATGGTCAGGCACAGTTGCTTAAAGCTCGCACGGCCTTATTGTCTGCTCAGGTTGCTGCTAACCAGGCGCGTATCCAATTGCTTTACGAAATGGGCCAGTTGAGTGAAACCTCTCTGCAGCGCCCCTTGCAAGATGTTTTGTAAGTCTCTTTTACTCTTCTTTCTCATCAAAGAGTACGCGGATCGAAGCTGACAAAACACCTTCCAAGCCATTCAAGCTCTTAGCAAGAGCATTGACATCCGGTTGAAGGCCGTGGAGATCGATCGTGTAAGAGAAGGTTGCTGTGTGACCGTCTTCGCTCCGTTGGAGATGGATATTCATTGTTTTATTGGGGAATTTCTTCTCAAGCCATTGTTCTATCGTGTGAACTGAAGCACTTTTGCTTGTAACTTGAATCTTTAAAAAGCGGTACCGTTTAAGATGTTTGCGAAACATGTTTCGTTCCAAGGTGCCCATAATAAAGAGCACCAGGAAAGCAAAAAAAGTGGCAACAATAGCCAGTTGATAGTCTCCAATACCAATAAGCATGCCGATACTCGCCATAGTCCACAAGCTGGCAGCAGTGGTGAGTCCTCTAATATTCGCACCATGGCGTAATACGGCCCCACCGCCAATAAAACCAATCCCAGAGACAATTTGGGCTGCAATACGGGAGGGATCTTGCACCATACCCTGCCCAGCCGAGACATAGGGATGACCATTAACCATCATTCCCCGGCTCATATCGGAAATAGAGACGAGCATAAAAACGGTCGCCCCCAGGCAAACCAGGATATGAGTTCTCAAGCCCGCTGATTGCTGAGTGTATTCTCGTTCCATTCCCACAACGGAGCCCAGTAATAATGATAAAAATAATCGAAGTACGGCTTCCTGCAACGGGAGTTCCATAAAAAGAACACATTCCTCTCTCTTTGCCCATCACTGTTTAAATTCTAGCAGTTTTTAAAGTGAAAAGAATATAGGCTACATAAACATTTCCCCTGCAAGAGAGGGCAATCTTGCACAGAACACTGGCTCTATTGCGCTAAAGTTGTCGCAGAATTAGCCGAATAAAGCTTTAGAACCGAGATGGAAGACAGCATACAGAGAAAGGGATGTTGAGCCTGTGGGATTAGCCGCCAGCCAAGCACGCTATTTAGGCTTAACCCTTCGCAAGAGTGATCTGGAGCTTACCGGGCAACAGATTAACCAGTCACGTATGCAGCTGGCCAACGTTTCAACCCAACTGTTTGGCTTAATGGCCAACTTGGAACCCGATTCTCCAGAGGCTATACAACTCCAATTCCGGGTTAATGCGTTACAAACCTTGGATAAGGCCCTCGAACTGCAGATGCGACGTGTTGATAGTCAGCACGAAGCGGTTCAAACGGAGGTCGATGCCGTCAAAAAGGTTATAACCAAGAATATAGAAATGTCTTTCAAAACCTTTGGTTAGTATGTGTCCTACTTTTTATAGGTGCGAGATAATAGATTCTACAAAACTGACCGATGTTTTGTTATAAGAAAGAGTTTTCCCTAGAAAAGATTACAAATCACCCTATAGAGTCTTGTTTTCTTAGAGTCGATTTTTGGATGATAATGATACTTTTACGATTGGTATACTAGAGACATTGTTGTGGAGAGACCTTCTCGTGCCCGAACTTGCTTTACCTGAAGAAGGCAACGCTCAACAATCCTTGGTGAGTGATAAACCCAAGCCGGACTCCGGTTGGTACTTCGGCCTGCCCTGGGAAAGCCTGAGCTCCATGATTCAGGGGCGATCGGCGATCGATTTAACTGCGATGCCTATTTCCAATCGAGAAGAAGCGGAATCGTTTGTCTTAAACTACGGTTTTGACCTCACTCTGGCTGAAGACCGCCTTGAAGTGGAAGGCTACTTTAATGAAGCGATTCGTTTCATTGAGCATCGCTTTTTAAGTGATGAGGTGGATTGGATAGAACAAGGCGAAGCACCCCCTCCAGCTGATCGTATCCCCCTTGAAGTCATTAAGCGCCGCGATATCGTTGATCTTTTAATGATGGCGTCTCAGGCGAATGATCCGCACCGACCTTGGGCATGTGCTTTGCTCAAAGTCATTCATACACTGGTTTATATCCGCAATAGCCCGCTTTATCGATACCATTCCTATGCGAGTGAGGTCATTCTTAAGCGTTTCCGCAGTATTTTAATCCCTCAAGCAGATGGGACCGTCTTGCTTCAAGGGAAAGAAGGGCACGATCTGCGCTTGCATTCTTTTGAGGCTAAACACTATAAGCCTCGGGAAAGTATTCTGATTAAGCTGCTTTGTAAAAAAGAGAATGTCGCCGAGAATGTCTGGGATTTAGTCGGTGTGCGGCTTGTGACGTTTCATGTTGCAGAAGCCGTTTTGGCGGTTGAATTACTGCGCGAACAAAAAATTATTCTCTTCCCTAATGTAGTTCCGAGTCGTTCACGGAACACCTTGATCGATATCAAGCATTTCAGAGAGCTCTACGAAAGCAAACTGGAACAAGTTCAATCAGGAAAGCTGGATCTGTCTGCCTTGGAATCACTGTTTCAATCAGATGAGTTCCTTTTACCCGAAGAAACGCATGCGAGTCAAAATCCATCCAGTGCGCAACATTACCGCTCTCTCCATATTACATGCCGTCAACTCCTTAAAATTCCTGCTGCGGCCGGTGTTGACCCTTTAGACAGTCGCTTTGCCTTTCCTTATGAAGTCCAGATTTTGGATTTGGAGAACTATGTGCTGAATAAAACAGGGGATGGGGCGCATGGTAACTATAAGCTGAGACAATTATGCACGGCGCGTAAGCGGGTTTTGGGCAGTTTACTGAAGAAGCAAGATTGAACTCTTGTAAGCCCTATGCCTTATGCCAATATCAACCGCACAGAGACTAGGTCATCGTCGATCAAAAAATTCTCGATGTCTCATCCAACCCCCGATTCCGAAAGCGTTTGCGATTTCACCCAGGCGCGTCCTGAGAATGTATCTCGATTTCAAAAGCTGGATCTAGGGCATCCATAAAAGCATTCTTCAATTTTCCCTTAAAAATTTTTGTAAAGAATTCTAAAACATTACATCTGCATTACACTTCCAAGTAAAAAAAGCGGTGTTATAGTGCAAGGTATTAGTTCCTGGAACTGCAATTCCAGAGCCGATGAAAGTTTAGTGGTCGATCCCTAATTAGGATTGATAGGTTTTCACACTCAGTAGGGCGATGTCGACTTTAGCCCGAAAAGGATAGTCCTGGGAACCGAATCCACTTAGAGCGCATTGAACTAATCCCGTTAGGCTGGCGTCACGGGTTACTGGATGCCCCCCTCTAATCTGTCGGGGAGACAGGTTACCTCAGCACCGAGCGGGGTTGCGCGGGCCATGGACCGCAGCTCGGTTTTTAAAAGAAGTAAATTTTCTACCAATGACGCAGTAACGCAGTAAATGCAGGTGTCAGCTCATTCTGAAGTGGACGGCAACTTCCATAGCGCGCGCATTGTCTTTCCAGACTTGCTCGATGCTTTCATCTTCCGGTAATTCGAGGGTAATGACGGGAATATTACGAATTTTACCGGCATAGGTTCCAAACGATCCGGGTGTTGGATAACCGATATCCGCGACAACAGGATACCCGCAGGCTTTGCCGATGGCGTTGGCCAGATCTTCCGCAGGACCATCAAAGTTCACGACCTTGTAAGGTGAGTGTACGGTCACAATTTTCTTGGGTTTGTAGCGAGCCAGTAAATCAATCACAAGGCGTGTTTCAGGCTCACTGGCCGGTGTTTTGCCCGAGTAGTAAATACTGTCTGGGTTGAGTTCTTCCCAGGGAGCAATTTCATCGGTCGGATAATTCCGGTTCAGATCGACTTGGTTGGCATTCACACGGGTTTCTGTTTTGAGTCCGTCCGGGTTCAGAATGGGCACTATCAAGACCGGGCATTGATCGAAATCGATGGCTTTATGAGCCCACTGTTGCTGTTTCCATGCGTGAATGACGCGTTGGAGCAACTCAGTACTGATGCCTTCATCGCCGTGAAAAGCTCCGAAAAAGAGGGTATCCAGTTGCGCAGCATCGGGAGAGCCAAAGTAATAGCCGAGAATATCCCTGCCTTGAACGGATTGGCCCAGTACATCCACTCTCAAACCACGCTCTCCTTTATGGGGTTCTAAATTAAAATCCTCTGAACCATCTTGGGATACTCCTTTTTAATAGTAGCAAATAAATTCGTTTGGGCTTCTGTTCATCTCCACTTTCTCTCGTGCTATAGTGTTTGGGTCGCACCATCAGACGCGATTGCTGAGGCGTCAGGCAAATGAACCTTGTCAGGACGGGAACGTAGCAGCAATAAGTTTTCTTTGGCGGGTTTGGCTCTCACGACTGAACTGGGCAACCAGGGTGCGGCACTTCTTTATTCTTCAGATGGGTGGTTTGTTTACTGGTGTGAGGGGCTTAAGAAGCGGAGTTTATCCCATATGAATCCGTCCTTGAGTGACGCCAAGACTATCGCCGACCAAATTGCAGAACTCGAAGCCGAATGGCCCTCTGACAAAAGTCCTTCAGCCAGTACTCTTCGACTCGCTCAAGCCATCTTAAAGCAACTGGGTCCCCACGGACAAGGCTTATGCGGTGTTGCTCAAATCAATACCAGCCCCGGTGATCTGGAAGGGAATGCGCGGCGCATTATGCGCGCCATGGCCATGGCTGAAAGCTTGGGACTTGATTGGCTCATTACACCTGAACTCTCTTTAATGGGATATCCGCCACGTGATATTATCGGGCGCCATCCTTTTTTAGTGCGGGAAAATGAGCTTTGGTTAGCGGCTTTGGCGCAAAAAAGCGGAAAAACGAGAGTTGCTGTTGGCTATGTTGAAGATCGGCACTTTCAAGCCAATCCGGGCCATACAGGTCGCCCTTATTACAATAGCGTGGGTATTTTAGCAGAGGGACAGATACAGGCTCGAATCCGAAAGCTATTTTTACCGGAATACAATGAATTTGAAGATCAACGTCAATTTCAACCCGCGCCTTATTTAGGCTTTTACCCGGAAAATCCCTGTATACAGCTGCACGGAAAGCGGTACGCCTTTAGTATTTGTGAAGATGTATGGAACGATCCCGATTTTTTTGAGTATCCTCTTTATACCCAAGAGGCTAGCCCAGAGAAGCCGCGAGATTTAATTCAAGAATGGCAGCAAGCGGGCGCTCAAGCTCTGATTAATCTTTCCGCTTCTCCCAGTCGTTTACGAAAAGCTGAGATGAAGCATGCCCTTTTAAGCCACACGGCTAAAAAGGCCGAATTGCCGCTTTTGTATGTGAACCAGGTGGGCAGTGTAGACGAAGTTTCCTTTGATGGTGGTAGTTCGCTTTACCATGCGGATGGAAGCTTAGTGGGCAAAGCCAGGACTTTTGAAGAACAGTTTTGGATTGCGGATTTGTTTGGTGTATTACCGGAAACACAGGATAAGCGTTCGATTTCAATCCCGGTGTCGACTGAGAGGCTTCTCTCAAATTCTGCGGGCTCGACTTGTCAAAAAGCATTTGATGCGTTTGATGAGGAGGATTTGCCCCGTCTTTACGCCTTATTAAAACAGGGCATACGGGATTATTTTGGAAAAAGTGGTTTTAAACGAGCTGTATTGGGTCTTTCTGGTGGCTTGGATTCCAGCGTAACGGTTGTTTTGCTCGCTGACGCTCTGGGTGCCGAGAATGTGCTGGGTATTAGTATGCCGTCTTCGCTTACCCAAGATGAGAGTCGCCAGGATGCGGAATCGATTGCGACAGCGTTAGGAATTCAGTTTATTGAAATTCCAATCGTCGATATTACACAATCCTTTCAAACGGCTCTTCAAAAGCCTGACTGGACTGCCTGGGGCTCGGTGGATGCCGTTTCGAATGCCGCAGAAAATATTCAGGCGATTAGTCGTGCCACAGTACTGAGGCAGCTTGGCAATCAGTACAGAGCTTTCCCGGTTGCCACCAGCGATAAATCCGAACTTTATATGGGCTATGCTACTGTGAACGGAGATATGTCTGGCGCGTTGGCTCCACTGGGAGATGTGACAAAATCCAAGGTCAGACAGCTTGCTGCCTGGTTAAATTCACATCGAGTCGATTCTCACGGAAATCCTTTACCCGCATGCCTGCCGGATGTCGTGATTCAGAAACCTTCCGGTGCCGATTTAAAGCGCGATCCTACCGGTAAACTCGTGACGGCGGAATCCGAATTGATGCCTTATGCGTTTGCAGATGAAATAATCTGGCGTTTGGAAAACTTCAAGCAAAGCCAGGCAGAGATGCTAAAGGAAAGTTTCCAGTACGAGGCTTCTCACTCTGTTTCTGCTGAACAAAAGGCTGCTTGGATTGCACACTTCTTTAAGAAAATGACAACGGCTGTTTTCAAGTGGTTTGTTGTGCCTCCTATTCTGATTTCCGATGGTAAGGGTTCTATCGCCAAAACCGATTATCATCATCCCATAGTTGCAGGCAGAATCGCTTGGATGGGTCATAGTGATGATGCGATGCACAGCGTGCTTTCTGAGCTGACATCGTCCATAGTTTAAGATTGCCTTACATGCATTAGCGCTTCCCTGCCCTTTGCGTATAATGGGGGGAAGAAAAAAGAGATAGACTGACGATCGCGGATGCTTATAGTGAGTATCTGAGGAAAGTCCGGGCACCACAGAGCAAGTTGCCGGGTAATTCCCGGTGCGGGCGACCGTGAGGATAGTGCCACAGAAATGATGACCGCCGATGGATTGGAATAGGCTGCGCGAGTGGCTTGGTAACAATCACAGGTAAGGGTGCAACGGTGGGGTAAGAGCCCACCGGCAGGGTCGAGAGGCCCTGGCCAGGTAAACCCCGTCTGGTGCAAGGTGTTGGAAGCTGCATTCTCGGATGCAAGGCTGCTCGTCTGCTTCCCGTATCCCGCTAGAGTTCGTCGGAAACGGCGAATCGAGATAGATGATCGTTTAAAACAGAACCCGGCTTATGGATGTCTCTTTTTTCTTTATTCTTTAGTTACTCCTTGAGCCTCACTTGGGTGTGTTATCCATTAGCGTTAAGGTAGAGCAGTTTCGAGGAAATAGGGGCGCAGCGACAGGCGTTTAGACGGTACTAAGTAACTGAGCGAGCACCGCATTGACGAAGAAAATGACTGCCAGGGCGCTAATGGATGACACACCTTAGAGTTTTTGATAGGCTGGTCGGCAATAAGCTGCAGGTTAACAGCTCGTATTCGGGTGAGTTACTAACCGAGTGAATTTTTACCTCAAATGAATCGAACGTTTTAGAGTAAATACCGCTTTGTATAAAGCGAGAGGACTTGTTCATGAGCCCATTGATTAGGCCCTTACAGTTTGGGCAAAACCAAGACTTTTGGCCGGGGAGGCCCTACGCACCCATTGTTCCGATGGCGACTGTGCCGAATGCCAGCAACCCAGCGATGGCTACTTTGGATAACGATACCTTTAAAGAAGCGAATCCCGGAAACCCGGCAAAGCCTTTACGGGCGCACGATTATGCATTAGCACCCATTAAAGCATTTAAGGATGAACACGATCAACGCCACGATCTCGTTCAGCAGGATGCTAGACAGGGAGCGACTATGATTTCAGAGATGAATAAGCATCAACTGGGGGAACAGCTGAATACTAATTCAACTATAGGACCTAGGCCTGTTAACAGTTAGCCCCATCCGTATAGCAAAAAGCAACGGCGGCTAAGGACTTGGCGCTTGGGAAAAATGGCAACAAAGTGGATGCAATTTGGTGGATTTAGGCTGGGCAGAATGGGTTTTCTCTTAACTCCTCGCCAATGGATGTCGCTCGGCCATGGCCAGAAACTACAATGGTAGACTCGTCCAAAACGTAGAGTTGTTGTCGGATTGAGGCCATCAGTTGATTGGTATTGCCGCCCCAAAGGTCCGTTCGGCCAATACTGCGTCGAAAGAGGGTATCCCCCGCTAAAACCAGTTTTAGTTGTGGAAAGTGAAAGCTCATAGAGCCTGGGGTGTGTCCTGGTGTCCAAAGCGCTTCGCCGGTTAAGTCTCCTGCAGAAACAGTTTCTTGATGCGATAGCCATTGGTGAGGTTCGGGCACAGGCTGATAAGGGATATTAAACATGGCGCACTGGCGTTCTAAAATATCCCACAAAGGCTTGTCCTCTTTGTGTAAGCAAAGCGGGGCTCCTGTTTTTTCGTGCAGTTCCCCGGAAGCCAAAAAATGATCAAAGTGGGCGTGGGTATGCAGAATAGAAACCACTTTATTTAAACCGGCATTCTGCAAGATTTGAAGAATTTTATCCACATCACCACCGGGATCCACCACAATGGCTTCACCTGTTTGTGTATTGCCTAAAATCGTGCAATTACAGCCCAACGGACCGACTGGAAAGCTTTTTTGAAAATACAGGGTTTCAGTTGCGACAGGCTCAGTCATAAATAATTATTTGTCTTTAGAGTCGAGCATGGAAAAGTAGGCATCCGGTTCCATAAGCTCGGTGATATCTTTTTTACGGAGTACGGTAATCTCGATCATCCAGCCACTATCATAGGGTGCATCGTTGACGGTTTCAGGCTCTTCACTCAATCCAACATTCACCGCCACCACTTCACCGGAAACGGGCAAATACAAATCGGATTGTGCTTTAACAGACTCAATCGAGCCGAAGGCCTCGCCTTTTTCAAAGGTTTGTCCGACTTCTGGAAGCTCAACAAACACAATGTCACCCAATTGACCGGCTGCATATTCAGTAATACCGACAAGAGCCCGGTCGTCATCGAGTAGACGTAAAAATTCATGGGTTTCGGCGACTAAAACGTCTTCAGGCACCGTGTATTCATCGCGACTCGACATTTTCTAAAGCTCCTTAGGCAATTCTGAAGGTTGATAAAAGGGACGTTCGACCAGCTGGGCATGAATGACCTTGCCACGAACAAGAATATCTATGGTATCACCCGCTCCGAAGACGGCATCGGTTTGGATATAGCCCATACCGATAGGCTCATTAAAGAGGGGAGAGATTGAACCACTGGTAACCACGCCAACGTCGGTCCCATTTTTCAGGATTCTATCCCCTTGCCGGGCAATACTGCGATGTTTGACCGTAAAACAATAGAAGTGACGCGTCAAGCCATTTTTAACTTGCTCTTCCAGGATGGATTTCCCGATAAATTCAGTTGGTTTTAGAGGGGTCGAACGATTAAAACGTACAGACCAGTCAAGCCCTGCCTCTAAAGGGGTGTCGTTTTCTGAGATGTCGTGTCCGTGTAGCGGGTAAGCTGCTTCCAGGCGTAAGGTGTCTCTGGCAGCGAGACCAATGGGCTTGATTCCGTTGGGGCGACCGACTTCTAGCAATAAATCCCAAAGGGCGTTGGCTTGAGCACTGGGGACAATGATTTCAACACCATCTTCGCCGGTATAGCCCGTGCGGGAAATCCAAACGGGTGTGCCTTGTATCTGAGCTTCCTGAATATGAAAGCGCTCCGGTAACGTATCGGTTTCATAGCCAGTTCTGGCAAGGACATCTTCAAAAAGAGGACCCTGTAGAGCAAAGAAGCTAAAACGGGTAGTAGCCTGAGCTGGACTGCTCAGGTTGTTTTTCAGGCTGTCCAGTGAAGACTCAATGCGGAGGCCCTTAAAATTGAGTTGCTGTGCCTGTTTTTGAAGCCAGGCTGTATCGGCTTCCGTATTCGCGGCATTGGCGATAATTAAAAACTCTTGAAACTCAGAGAGGTGCTCGGATTCAGGCATCTCATAAATAATAATGTCGTCGATAATCCCACCATGCTCATTGAGTAGCTGGGTATAAACAGCCTTGCCGGGGTAAAGCTTCGCCAGACTTCGAGGAACCATACGTTCCAGAAAGGCGTGGCTCATGGTGCGATCTCCGCTGTGGATTCGAATCAATCCCATGTGGGAAATATCAAAAAGACCAACGGACTGACGCACTGCATGGTGCTCTTCCATAATGCGTCCATATTGCAGGGGCATAGTCCAGCCTGCAAAAGGGACCATTTTGGCGCCCCGGGCTACGTGGTTTGCCTCTAGGGCTGTTGTTCGCAGAGGTGTTGAGGAGGAGGTCTCTGCATGGCCGGTAGTCATATTAGACTCGGAAGAATACTGCATCATCATATAGTAGATTTTTCACTACGATGACCCGCTTGTCAATCCAGGGATTGTTTATAGGTGCATCTACTTTGTTACTGCGCCGTAATTCCTACGGACCTTATTTACTACGACCTAAGGGTCTCGAAATAAGCTGCGCACTCCTCACGTATGTTTGCATACGCTCCGGGTGTTCAACTTCGTTGCGTTCCTACATCTCCTAGTGACGGCAAGGCGAACTCCCATCTCTAAGCCCTCACGTGCAAGAGTGTGGGGTTTCGTAGCTGTACCTATAAACAATCCCTGGATCTTAAAAGGGTAGGCCAGATTCCAGATAGCCAAATCGCCATCCGCCCCGTTCAAAAAGCATCATAATTTTTACTCGATCGACAGAACCATTTTCATAGTCCAGGCGAACTTCAATTGAACATTTTTTTCCATCATTTTCAGCAATTTCAAAGTAGCCGTACCGGTGAAAGTACACTGCATTACTTTTCTGGACGAAGCGGCGCCAAAAGCGAATAATGAGATCGAGCGTATTACTTTCAAACATCAGTTTGATTTCAGGCGCACCGAGTTGTGCAGCGGTTGCAGCGGCATTATTGACCTTATACAGATCTTGCAATGTCCAATTAATAAACTCTTTCTGTGTTTTGTCTGAAAATAACTGCCAACAGGCTTGCAGCTGGTTTTGCATCAAACATTGAAAGAAAAACCGGGCAACATCATTCGGTTCTTGCTTTTTTTTGGACATAACAGTTTTTTGACAACTCCTGGCTCAAAATGGGATGGAATGATGACTCTCATTCCAAAGCTTGTGCTGTGTTGCTAGAAGGGGAAATTCTTTATTGGGTTTTGAAGATAATCGTATAGTTTTGGGTGCCGACACTGCCATTGAAGGTTTGCAGGAACCTGGCATCGATTTTAATAGCATTATAGTTATTAGTTGATTGAATTTGGTCTGTAGGTGTTACAGGGGGCAGTAAAATTAACTGGCTGCCATCCGGAAGGAGGGGAATCATTGTATTTCCGAGATAAACATTCCCGTTATCTCCAGCGGCATTGGTACCCTGCATCACTCGAACCCGGCAATTGGCTGCTGTTGCCTGAACGCCGCAGTCGGTTAGGTTGGTATCATACGTGGGAGAAATGGATCGGTAGTCGAAAGCCTCATTAAAATAGACTCTCATAACGGCTTTGGCTGGAATTGTCCCGATGTTCATTGAGGTGCCTGTGATATTAGTATCGAGATAGACCGTGTTATCGATGAAGTTGTATACCAATAAGTGATTTGGGGAAACATTTCCACCGTTCCAAACGGTATCAAAGTTGATAATATTGCCTGCAGGTTGCCAGGCTGCATAACCGGGTACCTGTGCCCCAGCCGGCAGGGTGATTGCATTTCTGTTTTTGAAAATTCGTAATTGTTGTGCTCTATCCATAATCACGCCGCTTGTGGGCTGTTCCCGATTTAAACGAACTTGAGAAACAAGGGTGATATCATCCAGGTAATACCCAGCCTTACATGTGGGAGTAAGGCCTGGATTAAGAGCATCGGGCTGAATAGCAGACTTACTGGTCGATGATTTACAGACGCTGGCATTGCTGATTACTACAAAGGGACTGGACTCGGGAATCGTATCGGTTACTATAAGCCTGGGTACATTCAGGTTGTTAACGGCAGCGGGATCTGTGGGGTTGTAGTAGGCACCATTCGCAGGAATACGGGTACCTTGACCGCCAACGACAACATAACGATATTGACCTAATAGACCAGTGGGGTTAATTGGGTCAGGATTTTGGTAGACAAGCCCGGAACCCGTGTACATCGGTTTTTGGCTACCAACTGGAGTTTTAAAGTTTAGAAAATTACTTCTGGGAAGGATACGCGTTGCCAAGGCTTCCTGGATACCGGATTGGCCCACGTAATAGGCCTGTAATGTTTGCTTCGTAACTACGGTCCGAATGGCGTTCATATTCGACATACTGGATAAAGAGCCTGCCATAATGACCAAGGCCACCAAAACGGTAACGGCAATGGCAATAAGGCCCCCTTGCCCTGGCTGGGCTGGAAGCGACTGTGTAATTGAATTTTTTGGGGAGATGTCTTGAGTAGAGTTCTGGGGATTCTCGAAGTATTTTAACGCCTCGAAGTTTTTCAATGGGTTATTCCTTCGAATAAGATCAGTGTTCATTGTTTAATTATATAATGTTGAAGTTTATTAGGCTCAACATAATCTCAAGCTTTTCCCCTTCTATCGTCGATTCAAAAATGAAGTTGAATCCTTTGTAAGCAATTTTTCATATATCAGTTCAGCCTTTTAAAATTGTTCCGATATACACCCATAATCTGATCTATTGATGGAAAGACGCGCTTCGATGATGCATAGACCGTTAGTCAAAAAAATCGTTCAAAAAAGCAGCGTAAAGCACGCCGGTATTTCTCTCCTGGAAATGGCGATGGTAATGGTCGTTGTTTCAGTTGCACTGTTGCCTATTATGCAAACCTTAAACGGTGCTCGGGTTAAATCGGGTGGCGGTGCCAATGAAATGTCGGGTCCGGCGGATCGGATGACCGGCTATAAGTCTAAAGAAGCGTTGATGGCGAACACCTTGATTGAGCAGGCTTTGGCTGGCGATTATGGCAATTTTAACTGCGGTCCAGCGGGATCAAACACTTTTAACCCGGATACAGACTTTCCGGCAGCCGGTACCAAGAAAATATTTAACCGTTGTACCAACAGTAGCTATAACCAACCCATGTACTATCAGTGGACCATGTATAGTGTTGCCTTACCGGAGCAGTTACAAAATCAATATTACCGTGCCAGCTTAAATGTTTATAACCAGGCTTCCGGTGGCACACCCCTATTAACCCTACAAACCAACTTTTTCCGTAATAAGGGGGCTTATAGCACAGGAAATAATACCACCGGTATTATGCTGGCCCTTGATAACTCCGGTTCCATGAGCTCTGCCAAGATAGAGAACGCAGGCTTGCAGTCCTATGACGGCATTGCCTCTCCTTTTATGTTTTATCGTTACATTCCGAACGGCCAAACCCTAAGCCTGTTTGAAGGAACAAATTACACGAATAATTTTAATGGCACCAATTATTCGGTCAATTTTCCTGCTAATAAGGTACCCGGCTCTGCCCCAATCGGAACTTATACAGCTGCCAGTTTAGGGGGTCCAGGTAAGACAGTTTTAGACAAGTGGGACAATACGCAGCTGGATATTGGCTTGGCACAAGCTATTAATACAACAACCCCACCCTTTCGGCCGGATTTTTCAGATCCCAATCCCGCAACTGTGGCAAATGACAAATTTCCATACTCTCGCACCCATAATGTACTTTTGGGGCAACCTGGAGATCCAATTTGGGGTCAGGGGATACTGGGTATTGGAAACTGTTCAGCCCTTAATCTTGGATTACTACTACCAGACGAATTAACATTTACCAAAGCTAATGATAACAATGGTCTTGCACTAGATAAAAATATGAAATATACCTTTCTCCCGGAAGCGAGAGATGATATTCGAGGGCTTTTAGGAGGCAATCCCATTGGCGGACGTATCACCATTAGTCAACTGTGTCAGCCTAAGACGTCTACCAATGACTGGAAAGATACTTTGAATACTTACATGTCTCGGTTTGAAGCGGCTCGTTCCGGCGCCTTGACCATGCTCCTGACCTTGGAGCAAAGCCCCTCCGTGGCGTCGACCATGCAGTTCGGTTTTTTCCCTTGGAACGCGGGTGTCGATGCTCGGCACTTGGTTTCACCTGAATCACCGGTTCAAGTGGCGGCTGCTAATGATAACAAGCTTCACTTTGTGAATATGCGCGATAAGTTACTGTGGGTGAACCGTGCCGATCCCTCCAACAGTAATTCCCAGAAGCCAGTTAGAACCGGCGGCGGTACAGGAATTTCCTGTGCGATTGATTATGGTCGTCAGCAGTTATTGGCCCAAGATTATGGACACCGGATTCTGGTATTGATGACCGATGGATTTCCGCAAAATTCAGGATGCGCGAATAATACAACGTCTGCCTTACCCAATTATGTAAAAAATACCATTGGAACGAATGCGCCTGATGATAAGCAGATTACCTTGTTTACGGTTCAATTTATTTCAGGTGATCCCAACAGTTTGTCCCAAATGGCTGCGAATACGCCGGGTGGTCAAAGCTTCAACGTAACCGATTTGTCTCAACTGAATGCGGTTTTTGAGTCGATTTCGTACTCGATTCAGAAGGCAGCTTTGACGAACTCGGTAAAACGTTACGGAATCACTTTATAAGACGAAAGTCTCTAATGTAAAATACGTCATCCCCGCGCAGGCGGGGATCCATTAAAAGCAAGGAATTGCAATTTACTAAATGCTTTGTTGAGAGCCTTTGCAATTAGAAGGGTTAATTATTAAACAAATAGGTCAAATTTAATATTACTGCCAGAATGGATCCCCGGCTGCGCGGGGATGACGTAATCTCAACCTTCGTAAGCCTAGTGTAATAGAGAATAGTAGTTATGATGAAGGGTTTCATTTACATCACTTTGTTGTGTGCTTTATTGACGCATGGCGCCGTTTCCGTACCGGCCATGGCCGTGCAAAACTATGCTGCCAATTCCCCGGAAGCGATTTTTGTTTCGGGCTTGACCTATGCGCGTCAAAAACAGTTTGCCTTAGCCAAGACGGCCTTTGAAAAAGTGATTATGATGGTTCCCCCACAAAGTGAGATTGCCGTTCGCGCACGAAACAACCTGACCTATGTGGGCGAGCAAAGCATGCTCCAGAGTGATGGCATGGCGCGCACGCAGCAAATGGTTCAGTCCTCTAAAAAAGCGCAGATTTCTGGCAAGGATAATTATTTGGCGAATATCCTCTCGGATGGCCGCGTTGTCCATTTTAGCCGTCAAAAAATGCCTTTAAAAGTTTTTGTGGGAGACGGGCAAGCGATTCCCGGTTGGGTCGCAAGCGATAATAGCGCTGTAAAAGAAGCGATGCTGTCCTGGCAGCAGGCAACCCGTGGCATGGTCCGCTTTGTGGTGACGCCCCGACAAACCGATGCGGATATTGTGATCCGTTGGACTAAGGTCTTCACTGATAATATTTTAGGTGCGACACCTCACGTAAGTGTGGGCAGCCATTTGGTTCGATCGGATATCTGGCTTGCCGTCTCGATGCCAGACTCCCCGTCCGTACTGATTCCTCAACCTTTAATTGCCAGTATTGCCACTCATGAGTTGGGCCATGCGCTAGGCTTAAAAGGACATAGCCCTTTCCCCAGTGATGTCATGTTTCCCAGTACTCAGGGTGTATCGAATCAACAGCCGACTAATCGGGATATTAACACTCTGTCATTACTTTATAGCCTGGATGCGGATGTTTCCAATCAAGCCAATGCAAGCCCTGCGATGCTGCGACAGTATTTTATCCTCTGTATGAAGGGGGATACGGCAATTAAGCAACAGCAAACAACCCAAGCCATTGGCTTTTATCGCCAGGCTTTGCATTTGAATACGGGCTTGCCGGATGCACGGGTTAACTTAGGCGCTTTGCTGATTAACCAGGGTGTCGATGCCGTCCGGGGGCAAGACATCGAGAACGCCAGAGAACGATTTCAGGAAGCGGTGGATGTTCTGAGCCTTGTTCCGCAAAATATGGACTCGTCATCGGTGAGTCAGAATAATCTTGCGATTGCCCAGCGCAATTTAGCCCTGGTTAATTCTGCACTGAACCATTAGCAAAATGAGCTTTTACGTCCATTATTGTCATTCCCGCGAAAGCGGGAATCTCAAGGCGCGAAGCGTAAACTTGGAAGGGTACAGAAAGATTTATAAAATTCTATAGAGGAGGGTCTTGTGCCATCCCGTTATCCCCTTTGCGGGAGCCCACAAGAGGCTCCCCTACGTTGTAGAATTGAAAGGGAAAGATTCCCGTTTTCACGGGAATGACAGGTACTTACTCTGTTTTAAACCGCTTGGGAGACCAGCTTTTTCTCTGTAATAGGGTTTTTAATAATGATGGTTTGCTCGCGATCCGGGCCAACACTCACAATACTAATGGGGCAAGCGGTTAATTCTTCAATGCGGGCTAAGTAGTTACGAGCCGCCTGGGGGAGGTCTTCGTAGCGTTCCGCAGTGCTTGTAGAGTTTTCCGGCCAACCGGGCCAGCTTTCATAAATAGGCTCAGCGTTTTTCAAAACGGCGATTTGAGAGGGGAAGTTTTTGAGAACTTCATCGCTTTCCGCAATTCGGTAGCCGGTACAGATTTTAATTTCGCTTAAGCCGTCCAAAACATCAAGTTTGGTCATAGCAATGCTATTTAAGCCATTAACACGGACACTGTAGCGGGCAATGATGGCATCAAACCAACCACAACGGCGTTGACGACCGGTGGTGGTTCCAAATTCCTGTCCGACTTCCAGCAAGTGTTTGCCGTTGGCATCGTTTAACTCGGTAGGAAAGGGGCCTTCTCCAACACGGGTCGTATAGGCTTTCATGACACCGAGCACATGATCTAACTGCGTTGGACCAATACCGGATCCCGTACAAATTCCGCCTGCGGTGGCATTGGAGCTGGTGACATAGGGATAGGTTCCGTAGTCGATGTCCAGCAAGGTGCCCTGAGCGCCTTCAAAAAGAATGCTTTTTCCTTCTTCGAGCTTTTCATGAAGCAGGTTTACGGTATCGCTGACATAGGGAGCCAGCTTTTCAGCGTACTGTTTGCACCAGGTCATTAAGCTTTCAAGACAGGGAGCCGACTCACTCGGGCATAAAGCCAGCATGGGGGCTTTGGCGTCAAGAATCTGTTGAAGGCGTTCTTTTAGAACGGTTTCGCTGGTAAATAAATCACCGACTCTGAGGCCGATACGGCCCACTTTATCAATATAGGTTGGGCCGATACCGCGACCGGTCGTTCCGATTTTATGCGAGCCTTTCGCGGCAGCTTCCAGCGCTTTATCGATTTCTATATGGAAGGGGAGTGTCAGGTGAGCGCGATCACTGAGTTTCAGATTTTTGGCACTATAGCCGCGCCCTTGTAGAGAGTCGATTTCGTTGAGGAGAACTTCGGGATGAATGACGGTCCCATTGCCGATCATACAGAGTTTATGCGGATATAAAATCCCTGAGGGAACCAGGTGAAATTTAAAGACCTCACCTTTGTATTGAACCGTATGACCCGCGTTACAGCCACCCTGGCAGCGCACGACACAATCGGCACTTTCTGCAAGGAGATCGATAATTTTTGCTTTACCTTCATCGCCCCACTGGGCGCCTAATACTACAACGTTGCCCATAAATTTGTTAGCAAGTCCTTCGGTTAAAGAAGAGTCCATCGATTAATTAAATGCATTAAAGAGAGGTCAACTAACTCTTCATATTGATGGTGAAGAAAAGAGCACAGGAGTATAAAAGCCAACGATACACAGCTGCATGAATCGAAACGGCATTTTGACCCCATTTTTAGTGCATCTGTACTTTATCGAAGCTGTAGGGGTTTGGCAAGTCTTTGAAAACAAATAAAAAGAGCTACCAGTCATGGTAGCTCCGAGAATCACAGTATGAAGTCTATTGAAATGGATGGGAGTTTAAGATGAAATAAGGGAGTAGGTGGGGATAGAAATTTAGCTGGTTTTCAGCCCTAAGGTTTTTGCAATTTGAACAATCTGCGCTGCACTGAGCGCTTTTTGATTTTGATCGATGAGGCTGACCGTGTTGCTGTTGAAGTCGGCTGAACTGAGGTTTTTTCCGCTTAAAGCTTTGAGAGCCGATAGTAAGGTTGCATTGCCAGGGGTCGATGTTGCACTGCTTCCACCGGGGCTATCGGCACCTGCTGTTATGAAAGCTGCCGCAAAATAAGGAAGGGAGGCTTTACCACCGGGGTAAACGTTGCTTTGTGCGGAAGAAATGGTGAGGTTGCCTTGTGCATCCCGGCTATTGATACGGGCCATTAACTTGGTATTGAGACGACGGGACAGTTCTGTACCACTGGTGGCTAACTGAGGATCTGAAAGGAGCATTTGGCCATAAATGGTGCTGTCGATGACGTTAGCTGTGAGCTCTTCGTTCGGGCCATTGCTGGAGTCTTTATGGAGGGTTTCGTGTGATAAAACGTCCCCGAGTAGGCGGAAGTCTTCGTATTGATACTTGGAATCAATCACAATGGAGGGTTTGCTTTGAGTGCCGGTGGGTGGGTTAACTTGGGCGATGGCGCCAGTTGCAGTGGGTGTTCCGAAGGCTACGCTGCTGAAATCACCATTTTTAATGGCATCGATGGAGGCACTGCCGATGGTTCCGTTTAACGAAAGTAATCCGGCGCGGATTCTGGCATCGGGAATGACCTTTGTGAGCTTCGGGTCATCCATTTGAGCGACTATTTTTGAGGCGCTTTTGGAATCATAATTTCTTTTTAAGAGGGTCGATGTTAATCCGTTTTTGAGTTCACTGGTACTGATAGTCCGCGCTGCAGCCGGTGCTGTTGCTGCGCTGCCATAAGTTTGTGTTGAAAATAAAGCGGGATTGGTCGGTGAAAAGGGCGCTTGCTTTAAAATATCTTGAGGTTTGGTGCTGGTGATGGGGGTACTTCCTGGGCAACGTCCGCTTTGATCGGCTGCGACGGTTTGGCCCGAATGGCAGTAGTTGCGGGAAAGAAACTTGTAGAGCAAGGAGGATTGGAGGGTACGGGTTTGGGTTTGCATTCAAATATCTCCTAATTAAATTCCACGATGCTCAAATCCGTCGTAACAGGGGCTGTTCGACTTCAATAGGCGGATAAAGGGTCTTTTAAAACCTAACTACTGCCCGATACTGTGACTTTAGGGATGAATGATTGAGGTTGGATAGGAACTGTATATCTTATTTAAATAAAAACGATTGGTTTTGGAGAATTGCCTCAGCAATTTTATGACTATAGGTTGAATTCTTTTTCGAGATCGGCAACAATAGACTTCTGACCTTTTGGAAGGGGTCCGGATGGTGAGGAAGCCGCCTTGAAAGCGGTCGCCCGCAAGGGTTGCAGGTTCGAATCCTGTCCCTTCCGAATTTTCAGTCATTTCCAGGGTTAATAGTCTGGGTATGCTACATAATAGAGGGTAGCTAGGCTATTAGGCGATAGGGAACGACACCACTCCCGTTTTTGAGAGAGCTTGAAAGAAGAGAGAGAGCATTAAAAAATGGAAGAGCATCGCGTTACAAAAGACCAAAAATTCAGTGCTGCCAAAGAACTCGTTGCCAACTACCTTCGTGGCGAAGGCGCAAAAAATGTTGCACCGGATCAAATAGGCCCTCTGTTCACTCAAGTTTTCAAAAGCATTGATGACGCAATGCCCGATCCTGAAAAACGGCGTGTAGGACTAGGGCTGTAGTTCTCTTTCAAAATGACTGACTCTAAAGTGACGGAATTTCCTGAGAGTTCATCGAATTCTGACAGGAAGCGGTTCTTTGTTTCATCAGATCTTCTAGCGCTTTTGTTTCTGATTCTCCTGGGTATCCTTTTTTGGAACCTCGTGGATAATGTACAAGCGGGCTTTACTCATGATGACGGGGTTTATCTTGAAGCTGCCCGCGGCTTAGCCTTAGGCAAGGGTTTTAAGCTGATGCATGTGGTGGGTCAGCCTAGCCAGGTGAAATATCCCATCTTTTTTCCGCTACTTTTAGCGCCTATTTGGTTTTTCAATCCTCAGTTTCCACAAAATCTTCCATGGTTTAATGCGCTGCAAGTCACATTAACTGTGGGTGCTGCAGGAATTATTTACACTTTTTTCACGCGAGGCTATCGTTTCCCCGCGTGGTTAGCTGTTTTGATCCTGGCCATCGTATTTGGCAACTTTTATGCCATGTATTTCTGCACAATGATGATGACTGAGGCGCCCTATCTCTTTTTCTCGTTCTTAACCTTATTTTACCTGCATCGACAATCGCTTCGCGCGGGCCACTGGCCATTAAAAACGGTAATTCTTGCAGGATTATTGTCTGTCATTACCTTTCACGTTCGGGTTCCTGCAATCAGTCTGATGGGTGCGACGGGAATTTGGCTTCTATTAAACCGACAGTACAGAAATGCAGTTATTTATGGTGGAATCAGCCTATTTTTAGGTCTTTTACCGTGGTTAATCTGGACTAAAACCCAAACCCCTGCTTTAACTGATTTGAATTATCCACTTGTCAATGCCTATAGCAATTATGGGCTTGAATTCTGGAACAATATGCGTTCCGCCAAAAATTACTTGGGTGGCGTTCAAAAGGTTGCTATCGCAATTCTGGATAAAACGCTCAATAATATGATGCCCATATTACCTGACTTTGCGAATCTTTATCCTCCCAAACTCTATCCAAAAATAAAGCCCTGGATTTTACCAGAGCGTTATTTCACGCTTACAGTGCTTTATGGCATGGTGGGTCTTTATTTATTACAAATGATTCATACGGTGAGGCTGAGTGTTTACCAGTTACGCTCTGAGTTCCATTTAAAGAATTTTCATCCCCGTGCTTTCAGTATTCCAGCCCTCTATGTCATTTTCTATATTCTACTGATTACTTTTTGGAATTATGAAGATCAAACCACTCGCTTTTTGATTGTTATGACGCCTTTGTTTTGGCTGTATATCTTTAAGCCCTTTGTTGGAACGCCACGTTTATCCGCTGCTTCTGTTGCTGGCTATGCCGGTGGAACGGACTCTCTGCCAACACGCCGTCCATGGGTAAAAAGCACTGTGTTGATTGTTATGGCAGTTTTTGCTGCCGTATCAGGTTTGTATCTTTCTAAAAGTGCTTACGATCAAATCCATCAATACCGCGCCAATAAAATTGTTGCCCGGGGCCCCGGTCGAGAGTTTTTGTGGGGTGATTATCAGTCGACTTTTGCTTGGATTAAGGAACATACAGCACCCAATGCTCCCCTAGGAGCGGCCAGTGATGTCGTTTTTGGCTTGTATACGGGTCGCCCGACTTATTACGTATTCTGGGCCAGTTTAAAAATGAAAAATGGTAAGTATACGCCTGACTCCGCTGCCATTTTGATGCAGGACCTGGATCGGAAAAAAGTCGCTTATTTGATTGGCGAACCTCACATGCAAGCTCGCAACATCCGTGGGCCAATGAACATCGTGGCTCGAAATCTCATTGCAGCCTACCCCAAGCGTTTCAAACTCGTTTATGGAGCACCGCACCACATGATTGGTGTTTTTAAAATTCTGCCTCCGCCTGTAGAATCAAAAAATGTTCCTGGAAAGAAATGATGTTTCTATTTACTCCATTGTATTTGCTCTACGTCATCCACGCGCAGGCTGGGATCCATTCTGACAGAGAGCGAATGTTTAAACGGCTTCAAAAAATGCATTGTAATGAACTATGCAAGCTCAAAACTCTTTACTTTTAATGGATTCCCGCCTAATCGCAAGCTTGCGCTTTTATCGCGGGGATGACGTATGCGGGTAACATTATGATTCCTACAGCTTATAATTCTGTTATCGAGGCGATTGGTAAAACACCTTTGGTCCGTTTAAATCGGGTTTTTTCAGAGTTTCCTAAAACAAAGGTTTTTGCCAAGTTGGAATTTGTGAATCCCAATGGCTCGATGAAAGATCGCATTGCCCTGCAGATGGTGGAAGAGGCCGAGAAGAAAGGTCTCATTAAACCGGGCGATACATTGGTTGAACCTACAAGTGGGAATACAGGGCTTGGCTTAGCCATGGTTTGCGCCGCTAAAGGCTACAAGCTAATCATCACGATGCCGATGAAGATGAGCGAAGAGAAGCGTCGACTTATTCGTGCTTTTGGAGCGGAATTGATTTTAACGCCGACCGAACTGGCCTTTGATCATCCGGATAATTACATTGAAGTGGCTAAGCGTATCGCTCGGGAACGCCCCAATCATCATATGCTCAATCAATATACCAATGCGGGTAACCCTCAGGCTCACTACCTGACGACAGGCCCAGAAATTTGGGAGCAATGCCAGGGTGAAATAGACGCCTTTGTTAGTGGGATGGGAACCGGTGGAACCATTAGCGGTACGGGTCGCTTTTTGAAAGAGCAACGTGCTCAGGTTCGTATTATCGGTGCCGACCCGGTGGGCTCAATTTTTTCGGGTGGAGAGCCCGGGCAATACCTGGTAGAAGGCATTGGTTATGATTTTTGGCCGGGTGTATTGGATAGAAGTATTATTGATGAAATGTTCACCATTCCCGATCAGGACTCTTTCGCTGAAGCGCGACGTCTGGCTCGAGAAGAAGGACTGCTGGTCGGTGGCTCCAGTGGAACCGTGCTGGCAACAACCCGACGCTTCCTGGAAAAATATCCCGACCTTGCTGGTAAAACCATTGTTTTGATGTTGCATGACAGTGGGCGGAATTATATTTCTAAAATGTATAATGACGAATGGATGCAGGAACACGGTATTTTGTAGAGGGTTGACTGCCCAAGAAAGCTTTTCTGCATCATATCTGTGTTTAGGGGGCCGCATGAAAACCGATCCAATGGGGTCAATGGTTTATATTTTGCGTTTTTATTCTTTTGTCAACTATAAACTCTCAAGAGAGTTGTACATTAATCAATCACTATTTAAAGATAGAGCTATTAATGTCACCCCCTTTGCCCCCAACACCATCACCATCATTGATTCAGTCCGCAATAAACCGTCGGTCCCGTTCTCTTTCGCGTTCTCATTCTGGCTCTCGCTCTGCTAGTCCACAGCCATCAATCAATGAGGCCGTTGAAATAACGCTTCAAAAAAAGAGAGCGTACTACGAGGATGAATTTCAAAGCCCGGCAAAACAAAAAAAAATACGGGTTCGTGCTTCAGGTGAATATAAAGCCCAATCCAAGGCTCCAAACGCTAAGTCATCCTTACTTTCTATTCTAGAGAAAGTGGAGGAAGAAGAAAAAGGTAACTTTCCTAAGCGTGCAGAACGCCGTTATGTTGAAGCAATACTTGAAAATTTAAGATCCTCATCCTCTTCACCCACTCCATCAAATCCTACAACAGTTTTAGGCAAACGTCGTCGTTCTCGTTCTCGCTCGATTAGTCCACAGCCAGCAGACGATGTGTTGGTTAAAACGACTCTTGAAAACAAGATCGCTTTTTATACTCGAAAACTCAAAGGACCGCGATTACAAAAAAAACTTCGGATTCGGGCTGCAAAAAAGTATATAGCTCAAGACAAGGATCCAAACGCTAAGCCATCATTACTTTCTCTTCTAAAGGAAGTGGAGGAAGAGGAAAAAAGTAAATTTGCAGAGCGTGCAGAGCGCCGTTATGCAGAAGCAATGCTCGAAAATACTTTCACAGACTCAGACTCGGAAACCCACCGTTCCAAAAGAAAGGCAGTTACGAAGTCTCCCAACCCTTTTGCAATAGAAGGCTCTAGCAATAGTGCTGACAAAGCTATACCCAGTATAGAAACTCCTAGAGAGCAGAGTGCTTTCAGGCTCTCTGATGAATTGAATCCGAAGGAGAAAAGACGTTTAAGTGTTCCCGTTAATTTTGTGTTTTCTGGTTTTTCAAAGAAAGGTGTGGATCCTACAATTTCCAGACCATCGCCTTTTTCTCGGCAGGCTTCTCAGACCATTGCTAGAGAAACTCCTCTTGAAAGCTATTTTACACCGGCAGATCGACCTTCACCTTTTCGTCGAAATCCCTCTAATTCAAAGGAAAAACAACCCTCTTCTGTACAAATACTTGCTGTTCAAAACGCTTCAGAAAATGGACACAGTGATCCAAATCAACACAGTTCCAATAGGCCGAATTCTCAAGGCCCCCCATCTCCCCCATCTCGGGAAACACCTTCTGCCCGTCCAGATTCAGCTCAATCTAATCGCCGGTATCGACCAGCAATGGCAATGGAGGACTTAACACGCTCCAAAGCTTTACATGGTTACCTTAAAGACCTTGAAAATAGCTCAAAGAGTGATTGCAAAGGAAAAGAATATCCGCCCGACGGGCAGGATTACTGTGATGGAGGAGGCGCTCTTTACTACTTAAAGCAGAGGTTTAACACGGAAGAAATACAAAACCTAGTAAAGCAATATCCCAAAGCGGATATATTGGGGACTGCTAAGAAAAAGAGGTCTAAAAAAGCTCCTCCAGAGCCAACTCCAAGGATTCAAAGGGTGTCACCACCACCTACAGCCTCAGAAACTATTGAAGTACCAAGATTGAGCATCCCGACATCACCTAGCAACCCTGAAATGTCTATTAGGATGCCTACTTCTAATACTTCCCCTTTTCTTTCAATCCCAGTTACTGCCGAAGGAGCGAGATCGAGCGTCTTACACTCTCCAAAAGCTTCTACCCCACGGAAATCGATAACTCCTGTAGGGTCAAGTGGGCGTTCAAGAAAAAGGCTAAATTTCCTTAATCGTAAGGAGATGAAGCAAGTTTTCTTTGAATATAAAACAGATATCAAAAGAAACAAGCTATCTGTAGGAGAGCGTAAAGCTAAAGAATATCCTGCGGATACAGACAAATATCATTGGTTTACGACGGGGGGCTCTTTATATGACTATACAAAAAACACTACTGGCGAAGCGTATTTTGATAAAATTATCCAAGAAGTAGATGCTCTAGTAGCAACAAGCAGCGTAAACTCTTACTTGGGTTGAAAACATAAACATTTATGCTACTGGTTACTAACTCAGGATTTGGCAGGTGTTATTCAAGTGAAAAATCTGCTATAACACCGGTATAGAGTATTGTGCGTGAGGTCATTTATGACGTTTCCTTGTTCCAAACAAAACCTGCTGAGCCTGGTAGTGGCTGTTTTAATGATTGCCCCTTTAACTCAGGCATTTGCCGCGGAAAAATACCAAAGCCGTTTAAATAGCCTGCTGATCCATAAGAATGATTTGTACCTGCCTTCACGATTGGTGTTGGGTGAAACGGCCAAGTTTACGGTCAAAGCCGCCCCGGGAAGCAAGGTAAAACTGTTTATTTCAACCTCGGGCGATGGCTATAGCCTTCCATCAGGAACCTTGCTCCGGGTTGGCAAAGATGCCCAGGAAATTGACGGTGTGGTTCCTGCCAATGGTATTTTGGAACTTCAAATGGACATGCCTAAAAACGAAGTCTTAGCAGATCAATATTTGTATATTGATGCGGTTGCTGGCCCCACCGATGAAGAATTAAAACCCATTGATTTGGTCGATTCTACTGGGCGCCGTACCGGAGATAATACGCTGGCCATTATGAAACCGAATGAACTGGGTGGCCCTGGTATTAACCCCAACATCCCAGGGATTTCGCCTCAAGTATTCAATCAGCTTTCCCAAATGGGCAGCATGTCCAAAGACGATCCTCGTCGTCAATTGTTGGATAACGGCTCGATTAATCAAAACCGGGCGCTCGATAAAAACCCCTTCATCAATCGAGGTGGTGTTAATGGCCTAGGTGGCGGTCAAAATTAGCTCACACATTATCTAAGAGTTTTTTGAGTTGGCTGTTAATTGATTTATTCATCGCTTTCTATTGAAGTAATGAGTTTAATTTAATCTGCCATAATAAAAAGAGGGTTGAGAACAGGAATAAAATCCGATGGAAAGATTGTACTTTTTTGACTTCAAGACATGTTCATCTGGCTTTTCTATTGCTGAAATTTTAATTTGTCTGGCTTTAGTTGGTATTCTGGCGGTTTTTAGTGTTCCCCATTTGACGAGTATGGTAGGAGCAGATTTAAGTAGTAAACAAACCGCCAAAGCTAAAAGTGCCGCTCTAATGATTGCAATAGCCTATGACCGTTACAAGGCTGCAAATAGCTCAACAGTCCCTGCATCGTTCGTCTTTTCTGATATGCAGGCTTACTTAAATTACGTGAAAGTAGATTCAAGCAATACGATTGATACTTCTACTGGCGCTAGCCTTGGCTGTAGTGGTGCGGGCAAACAGTGTTTAATGTTACATAACGGTGGCACAATTTACTACAATACGACCGTCACGTTTGGGGGCACGAATACTACGAATGCTATATGGATAGGCTTTGATCCCGATGGTACCCGCAACGGTCAACCATCGCTTGGAATGGCTCTCACCTATGGCGGTTTTGTTAAGAGCTATGGAAATATTGACCAAACCTACTACTATTATTCTGCTACCACAACCGCTATTGCGGCGGCTCCAGATCCAGCCTGGTTCCAAGGGTTTTAAGAAGTGGCATTCCGGTTTTTACTTGTCTATAAATTTATAAACCATTAGTACGCCTTACCTATATATAAGCCGTTCTAAAGCATAGCGTTCTGGCTTTAAGCTGAGCCAACAACTATGGGTTTGTATAAACTCGCTTTTGATGGGGATGAAGCACGTGTTGACAGCTTTCAAAGCAATACGCCAATACGTCTGTGCGTTCGACGGGTAAAGCGAAAAACGACATCAGGGTGTGAATATCCGGTAAATACTGATCGGGTTTGCGATAAAAATTAATATGGCAGCCAATTTCCGCACTGTTCCAATGGGCTTTGCGAAGTAAAATTTGGGCCAACAGGCGCATATCCAACTGACAGCGTAGATACGGTTCAGGAAGTTCCGTATCCAGGCTTTGAAAACTGCTGTCTTCAGAATCCATACGGAATGTAAAATAGCCATCTTGCAGAGCAATGGCTACTGTCCAAGAATTTTGGTGGTCATAGCGTTCTTGCGCTCGCCAGAGGCTTTGTCGTGCCTGTTTTAAGAAGGGTCTCATCAGGTTGGATAAGGTTAAAGCCGATATCCCTGCCAGGCTTTCATCCTCTTCATAAGGATAACGTTTTTTAGACAGAATGCTTTCAATATAGGTGTTTTGTGCCGCAACATCGATCGGCTGGTAAGGACCATTAATGATACTGTTGGTTTTTAGGTCGAAGCTTTGCCCTTCATTCAAAACAAGGGCTTTTATGCCTTGAGAATTTTGGGTAACGTAGTCTGCTGCTTCATCCCAGGTTGTCGTTCCAAGATAGCGATTTTTTGTCCACTCTTTTCCGCCAATCACATAGGCCCCCGCAAAGGGCATAATATACTCACAGCCTAGGGTTTCGCCCATGCTTACCATATGAGCCAGGTTTCGATCCAGTACAGAACGATGTCGTTCTTGCTTTTCAGTGTCGCTTAAATTGTCAAAGCAACTGGGGAAGGGGCCTGCGGCGTTGTAATTGAGCTGAGCAACCGTAAAAGGGCCGAATCGTTGTGCGATATCCGCCGCTGTTTCAAGGGTGAGGGCATTATCGTTGGCATTGAAAATCGAGCGATTATTGGCTTTTACCAGGATGGCACTGTCGATTAAATTGCCAATTTCAGCTTCATGGTGCGCATGTTTGGCAAAGGGGCTGAATAAAGTGAGTTCAAAAGGGCCGAATTCATAGGGTTTTTCGGGAGGAATGACAATGACCTTTTTAAAACCCAGATTCTCCAGGCTTCTTTTTAAAAAGCCGGGATAGGCATCCAAAATGAAGATAGGGATATCCCGCCGAAAAGCGCTCAAAGTCTTGAGATCGTAGTGATCGGGGTGAATATGGCTGATGAAGAGAGCATCAACATCTGTAAGATCGTGGGGCTTTGTTTTCAGAGCCGGTGCATGAAACCAGGCACCCTCAAATGCGCCGTCTACAAGCCAAGGATCGGTAAGAATCCGCATGCGATTGGCTTCATAGACGCAGCAAGCATTTGAAATAAAAGTTACTTTCATAACATGTAGTTTACCGAATTGGATGTCTCCCAAAATCCTCTATTGAACTGACTCTTTATAAGCTTAAGCATGAATGGGCTTATAAAATGGGTCTTTTTCTGGAAGAGCTTCGATTCTTTCCCTGTAAATGCTGGATTTTAGGACTTTATAGTCCTAATGTTGTGCTTTGGTTTTAGGACTAAGTGGTTGTGTTTTGGTCTGCATTTTATAAGGCACAGAGAAAATCATTAAAAGCAGTTTGCAGCAGCGAAAATTGTAAAGATTTCTAAAATAGTAGACGTCATGTACACCTTAAAATAGGCGCATGAGTATCGAATTGAAATAAAAACACTCTTGTACGGGCTTTTTAACCCAAAAAACTCTCTTTTTTAGGATGCTAAAACGAAAATTTATAACGCCTGAAATTTAATTAGTCACCCTTCGTAGACAGTTTTAGACTATCGGGTGTATCCATCGACTGGAATATCCGCTAAAATGGGCGTGAAGAGAGTTTAACAGTCACTCAATTTGGCTGTAACAATAGTTGAGGACGGTTTCTTGAAAAAGTCAATCCTTGTAATGGTTCTTGCTGGTGGCGAGGGCAAACGTTTATACCCTCTAACCGCAGATCGTGCAAAGCCCGCAGTACCTTTTGGCGGTAAATACCGCATTATAGACTTTGTTTTGAACAATTTTATCAATTCAGAGATGTACAAAATCAAGATTTTGACTCAGTTTAAGTCGGATTCTTTGAATCGTCACATCGCTAATGTATGGCCTAAATCGCCCTTCCTGAACCAGTTTGTGGACCTCGTACCTGCCCAAATGCGCCTTAGCCAGGACTGGTACCGTGGTACGGCGGATGCCATTTATCAAAACCTGAATTTGATTTATGACGAAATGCCGGACATAGTCTGTGTTTTTGGTGGCGACCACATCTATAAAATGGATGTGAGCCAAATGATCGACTATCACCGGATGCAAGCAGCCGATCTAACGATTGCTGCGATTCCTGTCCCTGCTTCTCAGTCCAAAGAGTTTGGGATTACGCGCGTCGATAGTATGTTCCGTCTCACAGACTGGCAAGAGAAGCCGGATCGTCCCCGTGAAATGCCATCCAGGCCCGGTTGGGCACTCGCCTCCATGGGGAATTACATCTTTAATCGGGATGTTTTACTCGAAGAGTTGATGGAAGATGCGGCCAATCCCAATTCCAATCATGACTTCGGTAAAGATATCATTCCTAACATGTTGAAGAAGAATCGCCGCAGCTTTGTTTACGACTTCTCTTCCAATATCGTACCCGGCCAAACCGAAAGTGAACGGGGCTACTGGCGCGATGTGGGAACCATTGACGCGTATTGGGAAGCCAATATGGACTTGGTTGATATTTCACCTGATTTTAATTTGTATCATCAGGAATGGCCAATTAAAACGGCTGAAATTCAGCTCCCCCCTTCTAAATATGTTTTCGACAATGATGAACGTCGTGGTTATGCGACGGATTCACTCGTTTCATCCGGCTGTATTATTAGTGGAGGCCGCTTAATTCGATGTGTTCTATCCCACTCTTGTCGTATTAACAGCTTTGCCCAGGTTGAAGAATCCATTCTGATGCACGGGGTTAATGTCGGTCGGCACGCGCAGATTCGAAAAGCGATTATCGATAAGGAAATCGAGATTCCTGCCTATTGCAAAATCGGATATAACCACGATGAAGACCGTGCTCGCGGCTTTATTGTTTCCGAAGGCGGCGTAACCGTTGTTCCTAAAGGGATTGTACTGACTTAGTTTCAGCTTTAGTGATTGAATGTGCTTCTAAGGCCCTGTTGGTCAAGATTGCTGTTTAAGCCTGCCGGTTTTATGGATGCTTCTATAGTAGTGCTGTCGTTGTTATTGCCTGTTTTTAGGACTTCTGCATGCACGCCGGTATCGTAAACGGGCGTCATGTAGGAGGTTCTTGGCATTGCGTAGAGCAATTCCTGGCTAATACGTCTTGAAGCGGAGCTGAAGGAACGTTCGCTATCCGTATCGTCATACACCGACTTCGTGATATTACGAACATTGGAAAAGTCGACAGACCGTTGCCAGCTACCACCCCAAAGTCTTGGCATGTTTGCGCTTTCAGTATCAAAGACCTGAACACGGCTTTTAACCATCATTTTAATATGCCTGGGGTTTGCATCCATTAAAAGGGCTTGGACACGGTCTTTGAATCCGGTTGAAGCTTCAGGATTGTTCATGTCAACATCGCTTTCCACAAACATAATGCGTGAAATGGGATAGCCGCTTTCTGTAATCTGTTTGAGTAGCCAATGGGTTGCTTTTGGTTCAGGACGACCTGAACGAATGTAATACTCCATCATTTCATCGTATATGGCACCGATACCCTTTTGTTTGATGCTTTCTACGGTATAAATAGGGTTATAAATGTGGGTTTCCGGTGAAACAACGGACGCTATTTTGTTGGAATATTCCCGAGCAAAGAGGAGAGGCATATCACCAAAGGCTTTTTCCTCGCCGTGACGGATAACGGGGAAAATGGCAATCCCGGGTAGCGCTTCGTAATGGAGGGGGCGTCCGTTATGGTTGCTTTCATGAGAGGTATTGATCACGGTATCCACGATATTACGGACATGATCAGTTACAGGTTCCCGTGGTTTTTCCTTCCAAGCCTGAAATTTTTCGTTGAGGTTATCTAAATAGAGTGCTGTTTTTGTCTTTAGGCTGTCCGTTTTCAGGATAGCGCCTTGTACGGGGAGGGCTTCATTTGGAAGCGTCCCTAAAGTTCCGTAGGGGGAAGGGGTTAAGGTTGTGCGATTGCTTGTGCTGGGAAGAGCGGAAGCTATCGTTGATAGTGACGATGCGCTAGTGGTTGGAAACGAGGGTGCTGTTGAATTGTCGACTTTAGCAGGGCTTAGTCTCATTTCAGGGATAGTCGTTATGCTGGATGACGAGGGACTCAGATCGGGGCGGGAAGGAATGGCACTCATACCTCTTAAAGGTAGAACGTCAGAGTGGTCGGCGAGAGTTGTCATTTCCGCTGTCGGCTTTAAATCAGGAGCTGGCTCGGCGGCGCTTAAGTCGTCAATGCGGTTTGGGATGGCAATGGGTAGCCCAACATTAGCCATAGGGGCAGTCGTGTTTGTTTTTGACTTTTTCTTGGCTAGGCTTTTTGTTTCAGTGCTTATCTCAGGCAGAGCAGCGATTTCTGAATTGGGGTGAGTTTTATTCTTTTTAGGTTTTTTGTTGAGTGCGGTCTTTGCCACGGCGGCTTGCTGTTGCTTCTTTTTGATCGCTTGATCTTGGCGCATTAAAATTTCGAGCACTGTACTTGGAACCTGGGTATTAATTAATGCAGGCTGATTTTGTGGCAAGGGAGTGCCTTGCGCGAATGCGCTGAGCCCACCGGGCAGAAGTCCCATAAAGGCAATATTGCTAAGGCTTAGGCTCAGGCAAAGTATTTTTTTGCTTAGGTGTCTCAATGGAGGGAACTCCCCAGATCATCTCTATTATTGAATACGCTTTGTTTGGGCTATCGGTCATTCATTCTGATATCTTGATTCTATCGAGCCCGTATTGGAGAATTATCCTCAACTTGATGTAGAACATTTATAGTTTATGTTTTTTCCATCGAAGGGCGACTACATCAAATAAAAAAGAGCGGCTAAAAGCTTGTCATTTGCTTTTCAGCGCTTTCTTTTAAGCTTCTTTTATTGTTTGAGCGCGACTTTTCCGATATTTGAGTATTTGGACTTTTATCCTCATGATTGAACGTTATACCCTTCCTGAAATGGCTTCTATCTGGAGCCGCGATGCTATTTTTAAGAGTTGGTTGCAAGTTGAGTTGGCCGTTCTAAAGACTCAGGAAGAGATGGGGCTCGTCCCTGCGGGTGTTCATGCCGATGTGCAAGCAAAGGCATCGTTTAATATTGAGCGTATCGACGACATTGAAAAAGAAGTCCGGCACGATGTCATTGCTTTTCTGACCAATGTGGGAGAGTCTGTCGGAGAAAATTCCCGCTTTATCCACATGGGTTTAACGAGTTCGGACTTATTGGATACGGCTTTGGCTTTGAATATTCAAAACTCAGGAGCCTTGCTGCTTCAAAAGTTGAGTGCCGTGATTGCGGTACTTCGTGAAAAGTGTGTTCAGTATCGCGATACCGTCATGGTAGGGCGTTCGCACGGGATTCATGGTGAGCCCGTTACCTTTGGTTTGAAACTCCTGAACTGGTTGGATGAACTTGAACGTCAGGAAAACCGTTTAAAAGCGGCTCTGGAAGAAAATCGGGTCGGACAATTTAGCGGTGCCATGGGCTCTTACTCTAATATCACCCCGGATGTTGAAGCGGCTGTGTGTCAAAAGTTGAACTTAAAGCCTGCAAAAACGTCTACACAAGTTATCTCTCGCGATATTCATGCTCAGTTTTTCTGGGTTTTGGCGTCGATTGGAAGTTCTATTGAAAAGTTCTCCGTTGAAATTCGTCTTTTGCAAAAAACCGATACTCTGGAAGTGGAAGAAGGCTTTGCCAAGGGTCAAAAAGGTTCTTCTGCTATGCCCCATAAGAGAAATCCGGTGTCTTCAGAAAACTTGACGGGTTTAGCACGGTTGCTACGGAGCTATGTGACGCCTGCTCTCGAAAATGTCGCTTTATGGCACGAGCGCGATATCAGCCACAGTTCTGTGGAACGGGTACTTTTCCCGGATGCGTGTGTGGTTATGCACTATATGTTGAATCGTTTTGAAACCGTCTTATCGGATTTAATTGTGCATGAAGCCAATATGATCCGTAATATGAATCTCTACGGAGGAATTATTTTTTCTCAACGGGTTCTATTGAGCCTGATTGAATCGGGTATAAGCCGTGAAGATGCCTATCGCTTGGTTCAGCGGAATGCGATGTCGGTCTGGAATACGGATGGCGGTGATTTCAAGCAGTCTTTGTTAAACGATTCCGAAGTCCTGGCTCATCTTTCCCCTGAAAAAGTGTCTGCCTGCTTTGATGCGCGGGACTACTTGAAGAATATACCCCAGGTTTATGAGCGGATGGGCGTCTAAACGCTTCAGTATAGCAAGTGAATAACCCGAAAAAGAGAATAATAGTTTTCTAATTGTTAATAAACAAATTTATCTCATCCTTTTAATTCACGCATGTTTTGCCCTGTATCGCCAAGATGCGCTCTAGTTGAGAATAAGCAGAATTTGACCTAATTTATAAAACCCTTTAGATGATAAAAATAATCTATTAATGAGCTTAATATTTATATAAATAAGTTAAGATATATGAATTTTTTGCTTTGTGTTCTCTCAACAATTAAGTTGCTTTCTTAGCCTTTATACTAGCCAGTTGAGGGGGTATTTGGGGACTTGAAAAATCATATCTTTTGCAATTAGTTAGGCGAAGAACTTGAAAAGTGTTAAACTAGTAAATCTGAAGACGCAAGAAAACTTTAGTTAGAAAGTTACACGCCTTTACAATTAAGTCTCCGCCTAACACAGTTCCTATGTTTCTCTTTTTAATATAAGTATCCGAAAGGGTATGGAACATAGGTTTAGTGACACGCTTATGAAATAGGTGATAGGGTTACCTGTTTCGGGAAGGAGGATTTATGTAACGGTCTGTTTTTCGTGGAGGGATATAATCCTTATGCATTCCATTGATGATGAAACTATCTCAGTAAAAAAAGAAAAATCAACTAAATCATTTGATGAGTTGCTTGATGAGTTAAAAAGCAGCCCTTCAGAAAAAATCCGTTATAACGCAGCTCGTATGTTGGGTGAATTGGGTAATGCGGACGCGGTTGAGCCTTTGATCGAAGTTTTGAAATTCGACAAAAACGGTTCGGTTCGTTTGTACGCTGCTCGTGCATTAGGCGAGTTAGGTCACGCCTCTGCAACTGAGCCTCTGATTGAATCCTTACGTACCGACCGCAACGTAGACGTTCGTGTTCGTGCGGCTCGTGCTTTAGGTCGTTTAGGCGGCGTTGACGTGGTTCTTCCTTTAGTTGAAGCACTCAGTGATGGCAATAGCCAAGTGTGTATGACAGCAGCGGACGCCTTAATTGAGATTGGCGACATTGCTGTAGCTCCTTTGGTTGAAAGCCTTTCTAACGAAAAAGTGAATGTTCGTTGTGACGCAACCCGCGCTTTAGGCGAGTTGGCTAGTCCTTTAGCAGTTGATGCATTAATCAGCGTGTTAGGTGACGAGTGGGTGAATGTTCGCATCTATGCGGTTCAATCTTTAGGTAAAATCGGTGATCGCAAAGCAGTTACAAGCTTGATCGGTGTTCTCGAAAACGAAACTGAGAATGACCTGGTTCGTGCTGGTGCTGCAGCTGCGCTCGGTATGTTGAAAGACACCAAAGCGTTAATGCCTTTACGCAACCTCATTATGAAAGCTGAAGACCTCGGTGAAATCGAAGACACCGCGTTGAAAGCTTACAAAATGATTATGGCTGCTAACTGGAAAGGCGGCCCTGCTGGCAACGCTAAACGTAGTCCTGCAGCGAAGTAATTCTCTCCGATTATACAGACCGATTACAGACCGTATTTCACACAAGTTATCCTCAAAAAAGTCCCTGTTTGGTTTCGGCCGAACGGGGCTTTTTTATTGGGCCAGATCGGTATGCCGTTTACTGGATCCTATGTTGCTTGCTGCTTTCACATCATCACTTCAATGATAATTAATGTAAATTGGTAATTGAGTAAGGTGGTAAGTCAATGTACAGTAATAAGTACTGTGACGATCAAGAGGCTTACCTCGTGAAAAATCGGGTTTTTGCTACGATTTCATCAAAAAATCAGATCGTGATTCCGGCCCAGCTTAGAAATTTATTAGCTTTGCAGGTGGGAGATCGTATTGAATTTGATGTGGAAGACGATCGAGTTACGGTGAAAAAAGCATCTCCTGTAAAAGATCCTTATTTAGAAGCGATGGATCAAGTTTTTAGCGAGGATTGGAATAGTGTAGAGGACAGTCGCTTCGATGAACTACTCTAAATACGAGGTTGTAGTCGTTCCTTTTCCTTTTACGGAAAGTCCCCAAAAACAGAAACCCCGTCCAGTTGTCATTTTTAGTAATCTTGCATTTGCAGAAGAAACTGGAAACTTTTTAGGTCTGATGATTAGTTCATCGAGCCTTCGAACCCGCTTTGATATTGAAATTAAAGACTTAGATGCAATCGGTTTGCCCTTTGAATCTTGGTTAAAACCTAAGATTGCGACATTACCGATTTCTTTCATCAAAAAATCACTGGGTCAACTATCGAAGAGAGATAGGAAAGCTTTAGAACAATTGATAGTTGCTATGACACAAGAGCCTTAATATGTCTGCTTCCTCTTCCCCTCTGACCTTAGAAACCTTACAATTCCGACAAGCCACTGAATCAGATGCTGAAAGCGTGGCGGCTTTTGCCCGTACTGTCTTTATAGATACCTTTTCGACCCGTAACACGCCTGAAAGTATGGCACACTATGTAGATGCTGCGCTTACCAACGAGAAAATTCTGGAAGAGATTTTAGATCCCGAGAATACCTTTGTCTTTGCTGAGCATAATCAGCTGATTATTGCTTATTACAAGCTGACAACGGGGTTTAACTCTGAAGATGTCTCCATTCCAGAGCAGCTTTCAGAAAAAGCGTCAATTATGTTGGAGCGATTTTACGTGGATTTTGCCTGGCATGGCAGCATCGTTGCGAAACAAATGATGCAGCATTGTTTGGCGCTGGCTGAATCTTTGAATAAAAACTGCATTTGGCTGGGTGTCTGGGAAAATAATTTTCGGGCGCAAAAGTTTTATCAAAAATGGGATTTTGAAATCGTGGGTTCCCATCCTTTTGTGATGGGTGATGAAACCCAAACGGATTACTGGATGGCCCGCCCACTTTAGAAATTACAATGGAACTTTAAGCAACGTCATTCCCGTGAAAACGGGAATCTTCACCTTTCAAATTCAACAAGTAGGATTTCAGTCAATTCGATTATCAATTCTCTGTACTTTTAATGAGTAAGATTCCTATTTTCACGGGAATGACAATTTGCTTTCTATATAAGAAGAGCCTGTACAAAAGTACAGGCTCTTCTTGCAAACAAACGAAATACTACGAAGCTTACTTCGTGGTTTTGTTCATTAACTCTTTTTCTTTTTGCTGTCTTTGTTCATGCTTTTCTTGCATTTTTTCAACTTTGTCATCAAAGAAGGCAACCGCTTTCTTTTGTTGTTCAGGTGTCAAAAGCGCTTTTTTATCAAAGGCAGCTTTCAGCTCTAATCCTTGAAGCTGGCTTTGGCTTTGCTCAATAACGCCTTCTCTACGCGCAGCTTCTTCTGGGGTAGAAGACGAGGTGAATACGTAGTTCATTAAATCTTGCTTACCATCCCAAATGGATTTTTTGAGAGGCTCTGTTTCAACGGCGTACTTTTCGTGCAAAGCGACGAACTGTTTCTTTTGCTCAGGGCTTGCATTGATGGCTTTAAAAAAGTCTTCCATCAACTCCTGTTTTTTCTCTGGCTTCATGCCATCCCAGCCGTCGTGGGCTAAGGCCATGCTGGCTGCGGAAGAAAGAACGATAGCCCCACCGGCAACGAGGGTGAAAAGACGTTTTGCAATACTGGATTTCATAATAAACACTCCTAAATACTCATACCAATCTTGAAGTCATTTAATGACTTTGATTATTGTTTATAGTAACTCGTCAGCAGCATTGAGCCATTCCCCATCAGGGGCATCTTTTACTAGCAATGTATGAATTTTCAGTCCCTCTTTTTAAGACTATCAGGGCATTTTGATACCATGAGCTGTGAAAATAGGCCATGTTTGAAAGAAATATCTGTGAAAACCCCTTTGCAAGACCGAAGGGCTGTGCTACATTCATTAGGTAATCGCTTCGGGGACGTAGCTCAGTTGGTAGAGCGCCTGCTTTGCACGCAGGATGTCGCGGGTTCGATTCCTGTCGTCTCCACCATCTATCTTCTATAAAGATAGATACCAAATTTGAAAAATCGGAAGTATCTTGCTTCCGATTTTTTGTTGTAATTTTTAGAATTTCAGAAAAATCTCTGCTTGTGTGGGTTTAATTCGTTCAGTCTGTACCTTAGGAGTGGTTAATTTATGCCAAATGAGCCGATACAATCCACAATGTCTACAGCTGCACACCAGGTTCATAGCACAGCGAAAAGACGACTTCCACGGACGCGTTCACGTTTCGATGCGAAAGCTTGTAAAAAGATAGAAAATGCCGTGGATCGTTTTGAGCAGTTAGCAAAAAGTTCTGATCCTGACTCACGACAACTGATTGATGACCTGATTGATGATTTTGGCTTTCTTGAGCACTACTCCTCATCCGCTGCGAGTCCCACCCCTCAGTCTCGTTCATTGTCAGCCCCTAATAAAAATGTACGCCAAGAGAATAAACTATCCCCCTTTGTTGCTCTGCCCAAATCTAATCCTCAGTTGAAACAATCCGGCTCTTATGCACCATTATGGCAACAAGAAATTAGCAACACTGTGAAAGATCGTAAAGAGAGAAGGATAGGATATAGCAGGATAGAGTCTAGATTGGCAATTATGGAAACTTTGAAAAAACAATTTCCTTCAGTTCCAGAAGTGGATTTAAGAACACATCTTGATAAAGAGGTTAATGCGCAAGGTGGAACTACAAATCAGGGACTAGTTAATGTGAAGCGTAAAAGAAAGGGAGCTAGCAGTAGCTAGCCTCGATGTGCTGATCTCAGATACTGTTGTCCCGGTGGTATCACACGGTTGATCTCCTCAATCGTGGATAAACCGCGAACAACTTTATTAATGGCTGACTCGTACAGGGTTTGAATCTTTTGCGATTGAAGATGATGCCTGATTTTTGTGAGTTGCTCTTTATGATAAATCAAGTTGCCTAAGGTATCATCGAAGGGCATGATTTCAAAGATGCCTTCCCGGCCATAATAACCCGTATGGAAGCATTCCTCGCAACCGACCGCCTTATAAAACTTGTAGTGGTCGTGCATCGGTAGATTCAGGCTTTTCAATAAATCAGTCGCAGGGGTATAGGCTTGTGCGCAATGCGTGCAAACCCGCCGAATCAAGCGTTGAGCTACGACTCCCAAGGTAGCGCTGGCGATGAGATACGGTTCAATGCCCATGTCGCTGAGTCGAATAATAGCACTGGGAGCATCATTGGTATGCAAGGTCGATAAGATGAGGTGACCGGTCAGGGCTGCTTGATAGGCAACCCCTGCCGTTTCGGCGTCTCTGATTTCACCGAGAAGAATCGTATCGGGATCCTGGCGCAGAATAGAACGGAGTCCACTGGCGAAGGTCAAGCCGACTTTAGGATGCACTTGGACCTGGGTTGTCCCTTTGAGTGGATATTCAATGGGATCTTCAATGGTGACCACATTTTTTTGAGCACTCAAAACATGGCTTAGCGTTGTATAAAGCGTGCTGGTTTTACCCGAGCCGGTTTGCCCCGTAATCAAGACCATTCCCTGGGGTTGATTGATCCATCGCTCGTAAGTCTGTAGGGCTTCCCCTTCAAGGCCTAAATCTTTTAAGTGTTGGAAGGGGTTCTTATTCGGCAGTAAGCGGATCACAACCTTTTCGCCGTGAAGGGAGGGCAAGGTACTGACCCGTAAATCGACCGATTCATTTTCAATACGCTCTGTGATGCGACCATCTTGAGGAATCCGCGTTTCCACGATATCGAGATCGGCAGCTACTTTGATTTGTGAAACCAGCTGCGTATTGAAATCAAAATCTTGCGCTTCCAAGGTTTTGACTTCATGCAAAAGGCCATCAATACGGTAGCGAACCAAAACAGAATGATCCAACTGGGGTTCTAGATGAATATCGCTTGCTCTGTGTTGTTTTGCCCGAAGCAAGAGGTCTTTGAAGATATGGGTCAACGACTGAGCCTCGGAACTTTCTGTCACGACTGCTTTTAAACGCGCCTGAATCACTTCAACATACTGCCAAAATCGAATTAAAGCCTGTTCGGAGCAGGAGTAAAGACTAACCGGTTGTTGCAATACCTCGCTCAACTCGGCCTGTTGCTGTACGTTGGCATTGGGACGCGCCATATAGAAACGATTGTGCATGGAGGCGATCGGTATCAGCTTGTTTTCTCGAAGCCAGGACAGTTTAAAGGAGGTAATTAAATCCCAGCCCAGCGGAGGTAAATCGTCACTAATTTCCAACAAGGTGAGCCAATGAAGCATGACGGTATTATGATCGCCCTGTTGGAGGGCTTCCAAAAAATTCTCGTAGTTTGAAAAATCAAGGCTGCTCATCGTGTTGGGCTGGCATGGCATTGTGCGGGCAGCAGACTAAGGCTACCCTTGATCGTAAAAGGCAGTTCTTTTGAGCTTGATTGCCAAGGGTCAGCTTGTTTTTCCAAAAGTCCACCCGCTTCTTATACTAGGCACCCACTTTATTTTATCAAGCTGTTGTCGGTCCTAGGTCCCTCAAGTGATGGGTATTATCTGGAAGGAAATACAAAGCGTTCAGGTTTTTCAAAAGGTTTCTGAAATGACATTGTCCTATTAGCACCCTATTGTCATGCTGCGCGGGGTCGCAGCATCCAGAAAACTTTGTTTCACTCTGGATTCCGCGACTAACGCGCGGAATGACGGAAAATGGTGGAGAGATTCCCTGAACCTTTCTGAAGTTTACAAATTCTTGCGCATCGAATAAAAATTCGATAAGCTAAGAGCTTACGATTGATTCAAATTGAAAGCAGGCATGTATGGAATTAATGCAGCCGCAGTTTAAACGCGCCCAAACACCAACGTTAGACTTTACAACTGAAACCGGTTTTCAATCACCGGCGCACGACTATCGCGTGAAATCCCTTAGCTTGGATGAGCTCTTGATCCGCTCCCCCGCTGCGACTTTTTTCGTTCGAGTCGATCACAGCGATATCGACGGCATTGAGCGGGAAGATATTCTCGTCGTTAATCGGGCGCATGCTTTGGTAGATGGCCGCGTTGCCGTCATGGTTATTGATGGTGAATTCGCGCTACGTCGACTTCGACGCTATGGGCAAACCTGGCTTTTGCAGACCGATACGATTACGCAGCAACAAAAGATCGATGAAACCATGATTTGCTGGGGGATTGTCGATGCCGTCATCCGAACTTGCTGGTCTTGAGCTTCGCCCGTCGAGTCGGGTCTATGGACTGGTTGATTGCAACAGTTTCTACTGTTCTTGTGAACGTGTTTTCCAACCCAAACTCAACGGCAAACCGGTGGGAGTGCTATCGAATAACGACGGTTGCATTATCGCGCTGACGCCCGAGTTAAAAGCTTTGGGCGTTTCTATGGGTGCGCCACCGCATTTGCATCGCAGTGTTCTGGAAGATAACAAGGTGGCTTTGTTTTCCAGTAACTACGAGTTGTATGGGGATCTATCCGCACGAGTGATGGGAACCTTGCAGCACTTCAGCCCCATGGTGGAAGTGTATTCCATTGATGAAGCCTTTGTGGATTTAAGCCATTATGCAGCCGACTTAGTATCTGCCGTGGGACGCCAGATTCGCAACGTGATTTATAAGCGCGTCGGTATTCCGGTCGGTGTGGGGATCGGGTCGACTAAAACCCTGGCCAAGTTGGCGAATCGCTACGCGAAAGAACACGGTGGCGTCTATTCGTTTATGGGAGTGTCCCAGCCGGAGCTTTTGAAAAGCATTCCGATTAAAACAATCTGGGGTGTGAGTCATCAGTATCAGCAGCGACTTCAAAACCATGGGATTAAAAGTGTCTGGGATTTGACGCAAGCCGACGATACCTGGCTAATGAAGTTTTTCCCGGTGACTCTGGTTCGAACGGTTTACGAGTTGCGCGGCTACGAGTGCTTAAGCCTGGCGGAGCTTCCAAAATCGAAACGGCACATTCTCAATTCGCGATCCTTCGGGCAGTACATTTCCGATAAAAAGACTTTAGCTTCCGCGTTAAGTTATCACGCGAGTCGGGGAGGGGAGGAAATGCGTAAGCAAAAGCTCTGTGCGAATGCGCTGAGTATCTTTATTAAAACCAATCGAAATCGCGAGGATTTGCCCCAGTATTACGGCAGTACGACGATAGGACTGGAGTCGCCGACCGATTACACCCCGGATTTGATTCAGGTGGCTTTGCAGGCCTTGGATCGGGTGTATCGGCCCGGCTATAAGTTTCAGAAGGCGGGGGTGATTCTATTGGACCTGGTGCCGGATGGGATTCGTCAGCAGTCTTTGTGGATGGCGGAGGATACGTTGAAGGGTCAGCGTGTGATGCAGGCCATGGATACCGTGAATGGATTGATGGGGAAGGGGACGCTGCGTTTGGGGACGGAAGGGTTTCAGCGGGACTGGGCCATGCGTCAGGAAAAGCTCAGCCCGCGCTACACCACCTGCTGGGATGATCTTTTGAGAGTGTAGATATTTTATTATTGCGTCTAACTCCCCTTCTCCCCTTCAGAAAGCCAACCTTACGTGTAGCTGCTTGCATTTAAGCGACTCGTGCCAGATGTACAGGCTACCCTATCCTTAATTCGTCACTTTGCTCAATTCTTCATGCTCAACCGCTATTTGCGACAAATCCATATCTCAGTAGTCTATAATAGGCTCATCTATAAGCTGCCATCAGGCCTGCTACTACGAAGTATAGGAAACCACCCAAAACAGCTAAAAGAACCAAGGCAATTACAGTCCATACCACATAACGTGTTTTGCGACTAAATTGATTGAAAGCGGTTGCTTTTGGTACAGGTTGATCGAAAATCATTGTCATTGTTTGTTCTATAGTATCTTCCCACCAGCCATTAGCCAGTAGCTCGCTTTTAATTGCTTCTCGTGATTTCCCCGTAAGCAGAGCATTTCGAATATATTTATACGGTTCTGGCTCACTATAATAGTTGGTCAAAATGATCGTCCTCATGCATTCCTGCCACCTGCTAACGATCTTATCAGAATGAAGTAGTCTTGGTATTTTGACCGAAAGGTGAGTTTTCATCGCTCCCAGGATTGGGATTATGGTTCTGAATGCATCGTCAATGCATCATCCGATGCCCAGTTTTTGTCACGAATCGAGCTGGAAAAAGCCATTTCTCATTTTTCAAATGATGCATACGAATGTACATATCAAGAAACGAAGCTAAATCGGCAGAAATACCCTGAGTTTGGGCTCCCGTTTTCGTTTTGGGAAGAAAAATCTCCCGTTTTTTCAAATTGAGCTTGTCCATGGCAATACTTAAAATTTCCATATGACGCATTCCGCAGTGTGTCTTTGAAATTCCCCACTTCATCTTGCAACTCTCTTTATTAGGACCTGAATCTATTATACAGATGTGATTTATCTCACTATGAGGATGAGACCCTTAGCATTTTCATGGAAGACCGGATAAAACGCTTGCGTTTAACCTGTCTTTTAGGAAGAATAGTATTCATAGATTCCCTTGGGAATGCGGTGTGCGCTCGTAGCTCAGTTGGATAGAGTGCATGGCTACGAACCATGAGGTCGGGAGTTCGAATCTCTCCGAGCGCACCATTTTAAAATCTTGTTGAGTGGTAATGTATATGCCTAGTGAGTATCCTCCATTTATTAATGCCACAGGTAATGTTTCAAAAGTTTTAGAAAAGATCAAGTCGGCTCAAACACCTGAGCGGTTTACTAATGATTTTCTAAAAACCAAGTTGGGAATTACAAGTAGCAGTGCAGTGCCTTTTCTCGGTGTCTTAAAAAGAATGGGCTTATTAACAACCGATGGACGGCCAACAGAGTTATACAATCAATTTAGAAATCCTAGCCAATCAAAGGCCGCTATGGCGCAGGCCATTAAACAGGGTTTTAAAGACCTTTATGAAAGAAATGAATATGCTCATGATCTTGATAGGAAAGATTTGGAGGGTCTGATCATCTCAATGACAGGCGCTGATGGTAAGTCGAAAACCGTTGTGGCTGTTGTTAGTACTTTTTTCGAATTAAAAAAATACGCGAATTTTGATCAGCTTGAAGCCACTGCATATGAAAACCAAGATGTGGTTCAGCAGGTTGGAGAGTATGAGGTTGAAAAAACTCCAACTTTGAAGCCTAAAGACTTAAAAATGAACCTAGGGTATGTAATAAATTTAAATTTACCTGAAACTACAAATATAGCTGTTTTTAATGCTATTTTCAAAAGCTTAAAAGAGCATTTATTAGATTGATGTATAAAAAAAATATTAAAGAATTTGCGATGACTAATCTTCTCATAGAGAGTAGTCTGGTTGAGATTGAGCAAGAATATGAGATCAATCTGGGTAGAAAAAAAGCAACAGAATTTGTAGATAAAGATGAACAATATTATCCTCAATTTTCAGAAAAAATTCGTCATGAAGCTGCTCAAATGTCTCAGCATTATGAAATGTTTTATTGTCTTGAACAATCAATTCGAGATTTAATTAGCAATCGATTATTTGAGGAAAAAGGTGCCAATTGGTGGGAGAATACAGTACCAGATCCAATCAAGGCTGAGGTTGAAAGAAGAATTCAAACGGAAATTGAGCAAGGTGTTACTCAGAGATCTGAAAAACATATAGACTATTCAACCTTTGGTGAACTTAGCCAAATTATTGAAAAGAATTGGGAACTTTTTGATGATACTTTTACTAATTTAAGAGCAGTAAAGAGAGTCTTGAGTCTTTTAAATACTATTCGGGCACCCATTGCACATTGTTGTCCGTTGGCTGAAGATGAAGTGGGTAGGTTGCAGCTAAGTGTAAAAGATTGGTTTAGATTAATGACTTAGGGCATTAATCTTTTTATATTCTGAGAACGAGAGTTAAATGGACGATACTGGTTGGAAAAACTATCGCAGAGCATTTAAATGTTTGCAGAATACAGTCGAGGCAATTAATAAAGAACCTCAGAACTATCTTTATGAGATGGCGATGATTCAGGCTTTCGAATTTACAAGTGAGCTAGCTTTAAAAACTCTACGAAATTATCTTGTTTATCAAGGTTGTATAGCAATGAACTCGACTCGCGATATTATCAGGCAGGCGTTTCAAGCACAAATCATCGTAGATGGGCAAACTTGGATTGAAATGTTAGAAGCTCGAAATGAGATTTCTTTTGCCTATGATGACAAGCAATTGAGCAAAATAGTGACTCGCATTCGAGATGATTTCTATCCAGTTTTAATCCAATTACAAATTGATTTTCTAAACGTATTTAACGCGGACTTCATAAAGAACTAAGTGAATCAATTCTTTTTATAGAGCTGTAGATTAGTACTTCAGAAAGGGAAAGATTCCTGCTTTCGCAGGAATGACATTTACAAAATGCCTAATCTAGCCGGGCATATCGATTGCCGGGACCATGGGAGCCGGATAAAAGTTTCGCTATTTTTTGTAAATGCTGATTCGTTTCTTTTTGGAGTTCGATCAATTCGTCTATGCGACTGAATAGTTCGGCATTGCTCGTGTCGTTCGGATCATCGCTCGGCTCTTCATTTGACGCTTCGTCCGCCTCATGCATACTATCGTCCGCTTCAGTCATGTTTTCGTTGGCGTCCATAAAAACCTCCCTTTGCCTCATTATGAAACCTTTTATGGAGGCGAGGAATAGTACCCGAGTCTATTTTTTATTCTAAAGGTTTAGTTTTCTGTATCCACAATGAATCTCAAATCGCTATGAGTGGGGCTGTGAGCCTGAGCGAGCTGCATTTAGTATTAGTCCTGGGATTTTTTCTTTTTATTGTCTTCTTTCTTCTCTGGAGCATTGGGTTCTTGTTGCTTCGGTGGAGGAGGGGGTGGAATGAAGAAAGTCGGCGGTGGGGTCATCGGTTGCGGGGTGATGCGTTTCTGTAACTGGGAGAAGCGCCTGCTGATATTCTTGCTATAAGGACCTGGATAGCGCTTCGTTTCCTTATCAATGCTATCCGTAACAATGTTTTGCAGTTCCGTAAAGTTCTCAGTGCTCATGTGCTGCAACGCATTATCATCGGCAGCACAGGCCGATAAAACATTCACCAGCTTCGTTGATTGTCGCTTCGTCAGCCAGCTGCTCTTGCCATAGGCACCCATCACAAAGCGGAAAGTCGAATAATCAATGTTGAGTTGATTGTTGGCCTTAATGAGCGCTTTTTTGGATTCATCCAATTGACGGCAAGCGTCCGTAAAAACTTTTTCCTCGTTGGCATCACTGACCAGGAACAATGGCTTTGAATCGATGAAGGTATACGTCGACGATCCGTCGGTTCCCATGCTGGAAATGTATTTGGACTTCGATAAGCGATCGCGGAGTCGCGCCTTGGTTTGCTCCACCACTTGGTTTTGGAGGATCACGTCGTTGGCCAGATTGCAGGTATTCCCGATGGATTGCTCAACGGTAATCGTAGCGTGTTGAATCTCGTTGCGATGGCGCTCAGATTTCGTTTTATGCCATTGGTAAGCGGCATAAAGTCCACCCAATAACCCAATAATATGAAAAGGATTAATAGCCGATCCGAAGGACGTGAGGGTCGGATAGAGGAGCGCCAGCGACACGACTTTTTTTAAGAATTTTTCCGAGTGATGAAAAGCGGAGGAAAAGCGATGCTTCAGGTTTGCTTTATTGAAGTGATTAGATTTTTCGAATTGATCAAACCAAGTGGAAACCTTTTGCTGAGATTGACTAAAATCGGGAGCTTTGGGCAGTTTAATGTTCTTAAATAATCCTTTTGCCTGCTCCATTTTTGACTGTTTGTTGTGTGAGCTTTTATTATGGGGGCTTTTAGGATCTAGCTGCAAAACAGTGGGCTTTGATTTGACCGTTGGGTCTGTATTCAAAGAGGAGTGCCTCGCTGCTAATACAGGAGGATGATGCAAGTTCGGGTTGTGAGAACTGATCATGGTGACATGAAACTCGGAATTAATGCAACTGGAAAAAAGCCATGCTGTCATGCAAATTTTATTTATACAAGAAAACTTTTTTAAATTGACATTTTTTTACTTTTCTTTTTCCATGAACTTATATTATCACTTTTTTGATAAATTCATTGAAAGTTCATCATGCCTAAAAGAATTGGACCTGGTACTTTTTCAGTTTCTAGAAATACGAGACTCAAGCCTGTAACCCGGCAATCAGCGTCTCAAACTCAACCCGCTAATGCGGTTAAGGGCAGAATTTTACGCTCAACTCCAAATGCTGACACTCTTATTAAACAACAGAGCCAAGAGTCTAGTAGGGAGAGTAAAAAACGAAAAGCACCAGCTGCTAAGCCATTTCAATCTAAAAAAATAAAATTAACTCGGCAGTCCAGATTGCGTCTGCAAAGCGATAACTCTGAAAGTCAACATGTCCGTTCTGCTTCCGTTTCTTCGGCGGAAGGTGCCGGATGGCATACACCTGGTTTAATTCCATCCGCTCCGGGAAGCGTTATTGCTGAAGACGGTTGGGAAACAGCACAAAGCAGGTTTGCTTCGCCGAATCCATTTGTTCGACAACCAGTAAAGAAATCGGATAAATTCGCACCTATTTCCCTTGAGGATACGGGTAAAATTGTAGATGCATTGGCTCAAGGTAAAAGTACTAAAGGTCTATCAAACTATGCTGTGAAACGCATTAAAAAATTGAGAAATCTTTTTCCAGACGATGCAATTAAAGCGGGTAATACCGAACCTACACAAGAGCATATCAGAGAAGCTTTAGAGGCTTTAAAGGATAAGGAGGCAAGAAAAGTCTTTGAAAATTCGTCTTTAACGCTTAGGGAACTTGAAAGGTTAAAGAAAGATCCTAATGCAAAAATAGAGCGAAAAAAGGTAGCTGCACGTCGTGAACAGCATGGGTCTTCGGCACTACGGAAAAGCTCTGTTCCAATTAGGCCTAAAAAGAGAGCAACTGGTGTACAGGAAGAAAGCCTAAAGCCCAAGCCAACTAAGGATGTTTCGCCAGCTTCAGAAACTAAGGCAAATAGTGAACCAAGAGAAAAGACTGACACTAAAGGCCTTTGTGATCGTTTGATTAGCGATTATGTCCAAGTATTCTTGCAAACAGAAAAACCTAAAAAAGTGGGTCGACCTTCAAATAAATTTCGTCTTCCATATGATGATATCTTGAAGCAAATTAACGATGCCACAGTCATGGGTACTCGTTTAACAAAAGAGTCTATTTATAAGCGGGCTTTAGAAATGCGAGAAGCTGTTATTCAAGCTATTGGCTCAAAAGGTATTCCAAAAATATTGCCTCCAGAAGAAATAATTTAGAATATTAACGAAGTCTGATTTTTCAAAAGCTTTTCAAGAGAGTTTCATCTACTTGGATCTGTTTTCGGTATTATTGCAGGCGGTACAAGTACTTGGGGTGCTTTGTAATAACCGGTATAGATCGGTATATTGGCACTGTCTTTTTCGATGAGTTGATCCAAATTGGATTGAACAATCGCAAGCTTCTCTAAGTCTTTATAAGACATCATGGATGGGTTAGCGTTGCGCAGCTGTCCTAATAAGTAGGAATAGTAGCGCAGGACGCGATTGGACGATTTGTCGGCTTCTTTTCTTTGGGAAAAGGCTTTGTTTTTTTTCTGTTCCATCGTCGATCGATAGGAGGAAAAACACGGTTGGAGCTGATTGATGTTGTCCCCCAGCTCAAGGAGTTTGGCGTTATAAAGCGTGCGAGTTTCAAAGAGATCTTTCTCAGTGAGCTTTCTGCTTTCAATTGATTTGAAAGCCTGAGTTCCCCGATCGCTTGAATTCAGAAGGGAAGCCATTTGGTTATATTTTTGGCTCAGTAAACTTGCCTCTTGGATTGTGATGATGCAGTTATTCATCACCTTTTCCAATTGGAAAGCAGCGGCTTGGGCTTTGAGAGTACTCTTGTTGTTTTGCTCTCTATTTTGTAGCCATGCTGTTAGTCCTGCGGTGAAAGCCCCGAAACTCAACAGTTTTACAATGTCTAAATTTAAGTGCTTCAACCACGATTTCTTTTTGTTTTGGGGAAGCGAACTATTAGCGGGAAGTGTTTTATGGTTGAGAATAGGTTTACCGGGAAGAGCCAACGTATTCTTGAGTGCTGCCTGATGGGGGAGCTGCAGAGTAGTCTTGGGATGGGGCTGAGTAGGTAAAACCAGGGTATTTTTGAGAGCAGGCTTATCTAAGGAAGCAGTCGGACTCTTCTCTATTTTTTTCTCAAGCTGGGTGATGTCAGAAACAGGCTCAGAAATAGGTACAGGAAGCGAAATGGATTGAGGAGGAGGAAACGATGGAGCTGTTTGTACGACTCTGTCAGGCGGCATGCTTCGGGAAAAATGGTGGGACTCACTGTGAACCCGCTCTGCTTCCACATCGCCTCTGAGTATAATTCTGACGAGTACTTTATCTTGTTTTAAAGCGCTTCTCGATGGCAATTCCATTTATATCAACTCCATCGGAGAATTCTGCCATAAAATGACGGTCAAAGTTATGATTTTACGCAGCGGCTCGGCACAACGAAGCTCTGCGAGCAATGTCAGCCAATTGTTTAATGTGATCATTAGCGAAGTACTGGGCCTTGCCGCCTACTAGCGCTTTAATGATGAACAAAATAGTATCTTTTCCAGTTCCGCGCGTGCCGTTAAGCTAAGCCCACGAGCGCCCGTTTGCTGGACGAATAAGGGATGTTTTTAAGAGTCAGATAGCAGGAAGCAGGGATAAACTCGCATCCGCTTGATTCTCGTGCAGGTAACCATCAGCGTCTACACTAATGCTGCTATTGCCGTTATAAGTTTCTACAAAAATAGGCTTTCCATTCACCTTCTCGGTTTTATCCGAATCGCTGATCGTGCTCGTACCTTCTCTCATATGGCCATTAACCGTAGCGGCATAGCTGGCATCACCGGCAGCCAAATCGGAATCGTTATTACCGACAATTTTAAAGTTAGGATTAATGGCACGGGCTGCGCTCGCCATCGCCACAACAATGTCCTTCATTGCCGCTTTATTTTTTTCGGAGTCGCCACCCACTTTGTCCCAGCCGTCCATGGTATCCAAAAACATACCATCAACGCCGGATTTTGCGGCATCGGTAGCGCGCTGTACCATCAACTTTTTCCATTCAGGGCTGGTGACATCCACATATTTGCAATCGGGCCAGCTGGGATTCGATCCCCGAACGATGCCTGCTGAATTAGCAGCGTCCCATTCCTCGCCGGTCCAGTTCGCGGTTTCGCTCATGCTCTGGTAGGCCAGGATATTGCGATGAGTGCCGTCCGGTTTGGTTTGGAGTTGTCCTAGCTGACCGTCTTTTAGGTAACGGGTTTCCAGGAACATTGTATCGACATCGCTTTTGCTTAAAGCCTCGACATCTTCACTGACATTAACGCATTGATAGTGAAAACTATTACCGGCCCAATCAGCAGATGTATCCTGCGAACTTGTAGTAGAAGAATCTGTTGTGGCGGCGGCCGCTGTGTTTGTTGTACTCGTAGTCGTATCTGATGAGCCTGTTGTGCTTGTATCGTCAGTGGTATTAGTGCTCGATGTAGCCGTGGAACTGTTTGAGGTGCTGCTTGTTCCGCATTGAGCATTGTTGTTACAGCCTTGCCCAGTGGTGTTTTGCTGTGTGGTGCTGTCTTGTGCCGGGAGCGTCCAGTTTTGGGGCGTAGAATTCATAGGATAGCCTTGTTGCTGCATAAACGTCTGCAGCATGCCCATCACGACCGTCATCATTTGATAAAACTGATTTTGCGAGGTTGCAATGCCCGTGGATGAAGAAGCTGTGGAAGTCGTAGTCGTTGCAGATGTATCAAACGATGCGGTATCCGCTTGGGTAGTCTGGTTCTTTTGTGACGTGGGTGAATTTTTGATGGCAGAATTCCAGCCATGGTGCCGTATGTGCATTCGGTTTCAACCCCTCGGATTTAATACGCTCTCTTCTCTCTTTCGGACGAATGATTCCGATCTGATACACCCAAGCGGTTTAATTAACAAAAATTTATTGCAGAGATTTGGCTAGGCGATACAAAACTTTAAAATTTGGGAAATCCTCAATCGACTCTTAGAGTTCAATAGTGCTCATTTTCAGAATTATTGGATAAGAAATCGGGGGGCCTTTTACCAAAATGGTTTATTGCGAGCCTTGGAGCTGGGGAAATGCCACAGTTTTGCCGATAGATGCATGAGCTATGTTAAAATGATTGAAGAAAGAAGCTTCTTTTCTCAGTCACTCTTGATGTAGCAAGCCTTTCCAAGAGGCGAATGACTCAATTGTTCTGTGGGAAGTAGTCTAGGAAACTCTAATGTTTCATTTGGCCAACGTTTTAAGTGGATGGCGACAACCAACGATTAAAAAAGGCTTCACGTTAGCAGAGCTTTTAATCACCCTGCAGATATTAGCGATTATCGCGGCGTTTACCATCCCTAAAATCATTGGTAGCCAGCAAAACAGTAGGTATAAGGCCATCGCAAAAGAAGATATTGCGTCAGTTGCTGCTGCGTATCAGCTTTATACATTCAGCACTACCCCCCTAGCGAGTACGACTGGCGGAGCGTTAACGCCTTATTTGAATTATGTGAAACTGGATACGAGTGGCGTAACAGTGGACGATATTCAGGGATTCGGGACTTTACCCTGTGATGCCACTGCCCCATGTATGAGGATGCATAATGGCGGTACCATTCAAATTACGCCGTATTCCTTTAGTGGTACGGCGACCACGAATGCCATCCGCTTTAAGATTGATCCGGACGGCCGCGTGACGGATGGAACCACAAACGGGCCTGGGAAAAGCTTATCGGTTCGAGTCTATATTGGGGGCAGGGTAACCTCGGAAGATAATATGTTGCCGAATACCTGTGATTCTTATGGTTGTTTTTCACCGGCTCTGGGTCAAGATCCGAGCTGGTTTAGCTGGTAGCGTTTAAAAGCACGACTTTTCCTTACTTTTTTCCTTTTCTTGGATGCCTGTGGGAAGGGTTTTTGAGTCTTGTTTACCATGGTGATAAAATGCCTCTGCAATGGGATAAGAGAGGTTTAGCAAAGGACGCATGGCCGTAACTCAAAGCAGTTTTCAGCAGTATTTACCGGTTATTGAACTTATTATTTCCACGATAACGCCTATTGTTGTGGCCGTTTTGGGTGTTCGTCTCCATCACATTACAAAGAGTTTTGATCATCGCCAGTGGCGTAATCAAAAGTTGATCGAAAAGCGTTTGGATATTTATGACGATCTGGCCCCCTTGTTGAACGATAATCTGTGCTACTTCACCTATATCGGTAAATGGAAAGAGTTTTCCCCGGTGGATGTTATCCTCGCCAAACGGGTGATCGATCAAAAGATTTATTTAGCAGCACCGTTGTTTTCACCGAATTTTTTAACGATTTGTCTGGCCTTTCAGGATCTCTGCTATGAAACTTTTACTGGGACCGGTGGGGATGCACGTTTAAAAACCGACTTTGAGAAACGCAAGCTGTATAGCTTCAAACCCTGGGAAGAGACTTGGGAGGCTTGCTTTAGCCGAGAACTTTCGGATGAACAGGCGATCCAGACCGCTTATCAAAAAGTGATGGATTGCTTCTCCGATGAAATCGGGATCAATAGCGAGAAAGAGTAGAACGGATGGAAGTATTTAATTCGTCTCCGGCTGAAAACAGGCTTGTACTTAGGCCTAAAAGAAACAGCAGCTTAGGTATGCGGATTGGTGCATACTTGCTTTTAATCCCTGTAGCAATTATGTTGGCTGTTTATGAAGCCAGTTTAATTTGGTTATATTTTCATCCTAAATTAGGAATGGATAATTCTTCTGCATGGGTTTTAGGTCTAGCTGCTCTTCCTATATTGATTTGTTTTGTGTATTTGCCGATTGCAGCCCGGTGTGGCGAAGGTGATTTAATTCTGTCACCGGAAGGCTTTGAAATTCGTGTCTTATTGGGGAAATCTCCCTGGAAATATCAATGGACGGAAGTGACCGGATTCTATGTTTCTTGGACTTCTAATAAGGTTGATACGCCAAACCCGTCTACCTATGAGTGTATTTGTTTTGATAAGGCTGGTTGGACGACTCGATCACGGCAGCAAATTCTGTCTTTTGAACAGTACCCTATGACAAAGCAGGATTTAGCGGATCTGTTAAATGAATGGAAGGCAAAATATGGGCCCAACCCTGAAGGCGTTACATTCAATCCAATCCCTTCTGCTCCAGACAGACGACCGTCAAAAGTTCAAAGCATTATCGGGATTTCCTTCGGACTCATTAGTTTGTTAGGAGTAATTGCCGTTTTTGCATGGCAGGGCTACGTATTTTGGAGTAGCGTCGTTTTTCGAGCGCTCAACAGCCTACATTAATCTAAATTCCCTGCTCCAAGATTAAGATGAATTCGCTTTTCTGTCTAGTTTAAATGAATTCGCGTATATGAGGGGTATGACGCTTAGATTGCGGTCTTTTGGATGAGTTTAGCGGTAAAATGGATCTGAAGCAGAAAGTGGGATTCCATAATGCAAGCTGATTCATTGAATACGATACTGGTGAAACGTCTAAGAGGACCTCATAAGCCGATTTATAGGCATCTGCTTTTTTTGTTCTTTGTATTGAGCGAACTTCTTGCTGTTTGGTTTATTATTCACCCCTTTACTAAAGACTTTCTATTGCAGCTACTTATACCCTGGGGATGGGCACTCAATACGCCCCTGCTTATTTGGACGTTGTGTGGCATTATTTTACCCGGTCAGGGAGATTTAACGCTCACATCGAAGGGTTTTGAGGTCAAAAATGTCGATCCGTCATACCGCAGAAAGTATCGATGGTCAGAGGTTACCGGTTTTTATCAGGAATCGACATCTCGGTATAATATACCGGGTGAGCCCATTGTTTGTTTTGATGTTGTAGGTTGTTCGACTAAAAAGCGAAAAAAGATTTTTAATTTTTCGTATGAGGTGGATCGCCCGGCATTAGTACTTCTATTGAATGAGTGGAAGGAAAAATACGGTCCGAATCCCGAAGGCGTGATCTTCGACCCGATTCCGGAACCTCCAAAACAGATCAGCAGGCCGATACAGAAAATTATTTTGATTGTGCTCGGTATTCCCTTGGTTGTGTGTTTTCTTTTAGGAATTGTCGGAGGGGTAGTTATGGGGATTTTTGAATTTAACTCAACGTCGATTCGCATTGTGAATAAAACTGGGGAAGCACTGAAAAACTTTTATGTGGTTGCCTATCCCTCTGATACGAAAAAAGCATTGTCTCATTACATTGATGCATTGAAGCCCAATGAGGCAACAAACGTACAATTATGGCATTTTACTGACGGCGATATTCGTCTCGTTTCTAAAAAGCACCAGCCCTATTGTCATTATGTATCTCATACTCAGTGCCATTGGCGGGATGGTGACAGCATTTTTCTGAAGCCCCATGGGAAAATAGAGGCTCATGGTACATTATGTCGTTCAGAGAAAACAAAGATGATCGACGAAATGGTAATAATGCCTTGTGCTAAGAAAGATGATTGGATTCGGAAGCAAAAATTCCACTATGATGCAACCCGAGGTGCAGCCATTCATGCATCTAAGAAATAAGATTAATCACAGTAGATAAATAAGTAGAGAGTCTGGAATTGTATGACAGGGCCTGCCTTACCTAATACGCTAATACTCAAACGGCAAAAAGGACTCATAAACTGGTTTCCAATTGCAATAATTTTCCTTTTTATGACAGTGATTTGGCTTGTATCACTGTGGTGCATATCTCACCCTTGGCACGGGTATCTGGATATCCTCATTTGCCATTGGCTTATGAGTATTATTTATCCATTTACTTGTTTAGCGATGTTTGTTCAGTTTTTTCCCGGGCAAGGCGATTTACTTCTTTCTCCGTAAGGATTTGAGATTAAAGCGATTTATAATGGGTATCGCCGAAAGTATTGTTGGGATGAGGTTATTGGTTTTTATCTGGAGTCAAGACCTCGAAGTTATAAACTGAAGGAAGCATTCGTTTGCTTCGACAAAGCAGCTTGTTTAACGAAGAAGTGCAAGGCCGTGATTCCCTTTTTCTATGAAATGGGTTCTCAGGCATTGGTGGATGTATTGAATGCGTGGAAAGAACGATACGCTCCAAATCCGGAAGGTGTCTTTTTAGATCCCTTGCCAGAGCCGCCAAAGTTTGCTGCTCTTTACTCAAAAAAGGGCAAAAATACTGCGATGGATAGTCGCGATTAACCTTCTTATCATCACTGCTACACTTATTGGGGTGTTCGTTTATGGTAAGCTCATTCACGAAAAGAGAACTCACACGACCATTATTTAAATGAAGTGACATTCAGAGCAGGGGCTGTTCTTAACTGGTTGAATCGTAAAATCAGGCGACAGTATTTTTAGGGAGATGATTTTTGGCTTCTGAACAATTAAATGCAAATCAATCTGAATTGAAACCGACCTTAGGCTGGTTATCTGCAACCTGTATCGTAACGGGATCCATGCTGGGATCAGGCATATTTATTGTTTCTGCTGATATTACCCGAACGGTCGGAACAGCGGGTTTGTTAATGGCTGTTTGGATTTTTTCAGGAATCCTGACTGTTTTAGGGGCTGCCGCATACGGTAAACTGGCTGCCCATATGCCGAAAGCGGGCGGGCAATACGTTTTCCTGAAAGAAGCCTGGGGAGAAATTCCTGCTTTTTTATACGGATGGTCCTTATTGACGGTTATTCAAAGCGGCTTTCTAGCAGCTGTTTCCGTGGCCTTTACTAAGTTTTTGGGTGTTCTGATTCCTGTTGTTTCGTCAAGTCCTATCTCCCCAGTTATTCCGTTTTCACGACAAGGGTTGCTTGCCGTTATCGTTTTGCTTGTACTAACACTCTTTAATTCGACCGGCATTAAAAGCGGTGCCATTTTACAAAATATATTTACGGTCTTAAAAGTGATTGCACTTTTCTTAGTGATTATCTTCGGTTTTTCGCTGGGTCATCACTTGTGGGATGGGTCTATCAACTGGACTTTGTCTCTGCCCAAGATTCAATCCGAGCATGGAAACTGGTTAACCATTTTTATTTTTGCATCTGTTGGAGCCCTGTTTTCATCAGATGGTTGGAATTACGTCACCTTTATTGGGAGTGAGGTGAAGGAACCTTCTAAAAACTTACCCAAAGCTTTGACGTTGGGAACCGCATTAGTAGTTCTGCTCTATTTAGCGGTTAACCTGGCCTATTTGAATTTATTACCGCTATCAAGCATTCAGCATGCCGGAGAAGATAGAGTTGCCACAGCAGCTATCGAGACTATATTTCCGGGCTTTGGCGTTACTGCGATGGCCGTTATTATTCTGATTTCTACATTTGGTTGCTTGAATGGCATGCTATTATCAGGCGCACGGGTTTTCTATGCCATGGCAAAGGATGGCTTGTTGTTCCATAAATTTGGTGAAGTCCATCCCAAAACGCACACTCCCAATTTTTCGATGTGGATACAATTCATATGGGCCTCGGTTTTAGCGTTGTCTGGAACCTATGGTCAATTATTGGATTACATTGTGTTTACGGCTTTGATTTTCTATATTGTGACGATAGCCGGGCTGATTCGTATGGGTAAATCCGTACCAGAATTAAACATGAAGTCGACTTGGGATTATGTATTAGCTGGCCTTTATATTTTAGGGGCCAGTTTAATCGCCTTTTATTTACTCTTTGGGGATATTTTTACGCCTAACTTTATAGAGCGCTGTACACACGATTTTTACCATACCAAGTTTTTCACCAGTGTGGCGGGTCTGGCTTTAACGGGTCTTGGATTGCCTGTTTACTTTTGCTGGAAAAAAATGGTTGCAAATCGGTTTTGAAGGATGGGGCGGTCAAAAATATTAGAGTGACGCGATCGTCCGGTAATTCCAAGTGGAGAAAGCTTAACTGGACTCCATCAAGTATGCTTCCGCAATGCATAGCGATTCCCTCCTCGTGATTATGGTGGGGAAAACCGTGCCCTTAAAACACCCACATGTGTTTTCTGCTTCATTCTTTCTATGATCGGGGTTTTATAATTGAAGTAGCAGTAAAGGAAATAGAACGGGTCGAAAATGTCTCAGTCAAAACTCTTATCGACACTAGTTTTAAAACAAAGCCGATTAAAAAATTGGGTTCACTATGTGTGGATACCATTTTTTCTCACGTGGGTTGTACTTATGACAAAAATATTGCCATTCTTGATTTCTAGACCTACACCGATCGGTATACTGATTCTATTGTCAATGCTAATTTTCGCAGTGCTAGCGCTGCATAATACTATTTTATTTTTACCAGGACAAGGGGATCTAATCTTGACTCCTGAAGGCTTTCAATTACGGATGCCATTAAAACAAGACCGGAAAAGTTATCGGTGGGATCAAATCTCAAATTTTTACGTTAAAAGTATTAAAGTTAGTAAGGATTTTCAGCAAAGAGTTTGTTTTGATGTATTAAAAGAGGACGAAAAATCAGAAAGAGAATACTTGTCTCTTGATTATGATTTGTCCCTAAATGCCCTAGAGACATTGCTAAACGATTGGAAGCAGGAATATGAGTCGAGGGTATCTCATGAAGGTGCCTGAAAAATGTGGAAATGCTTTCAAGAGGTATTTAGTGGAAGGTTTCATGAATGTCTGAACAACTAGGGCAATCAGCAACTCTGCATATAAAGTGTGATTCTCTGAAGTGTGCCCGGGAGCTTTTATCATTATGGCTCCTTATCTTTTTAGTGGAATTCTTGATTTTTATACCGCTCGTTCAAGGATTTTGTCACGGCCTTACGCTTCTAAACCTGTCATTATTAATTATTGGTATTATTTTCATTGATTTATTGTTACTACGCTTCATTTTTTATAGGCCTGGACAAGGTGATCTCTTTTTATCTTCCAAAGGTTTTAGGCTAATCAACCATTTCAAGCAGTCTACCGAGTATCCTTGGGAGGATATTAATGGCTTTTATCACGCCAATGATGGACTACAGAAAAAGGTGCCAAGAGTATTTTGTAACTTTTTAAATAGAAAGGCTCTAGCTTTTCCGCGTTTTTATGAAGTGTCATCTGAAGAGCTATTGAGCATACTAAATCAATGGAAAAATAAATATAATCCTAATTCAGTAATTATAGAGCTTAATCCAGTTTTAAAACTAACTAAAATTTCAAAAATCATAACGTATTTATTTGAAATCAAAAACCAGGTTTCTATCTGTATACTCATAGTGTCTCTGATTAAATTAATTTTCTTCGATAAAACTGAAATTTTTATTGTGAACAATACAAAAATGCCAATAAAAAATATTCAAGCCGTAGGCACAGATTCTTTGTTTAAGCAGCTCAGGCCTTTTGAGATTAAAAGCCTTTCTGCTGGGCAGAGCCTAGCAATTCAAATTCCTCACTTTGATGAGGAAGGGGGAATTCAATTCATTTATGATGGAGATAAAACTTACTGTGGTTATTTGCAGCGTACTCAATGTGAGTGGCAATCTGGAGAGCAGATTTATATAGAATCTCATGGAAAGCTTGCCAGTAACAATCGTATTTGTTCTCATTCAAGTCGTCGTGCTCCTTCGGAAAAATTGTACGACCAAATGGTGATTAGCCCTTGCAGAGAGCTTGAAGTCGAGTTTTCAAAAATAGGGTATAAAATGATTGACCCTGTGAATGTTGAATCCAAGCCTGTTGTTCAAGATTTATCCAATGTTGTGATAAATAACTCCCAAGGAGCTACTGCGCTTTTAGAAAGCGAAATTAAAAAACATTGGCATCCCCCGAATGTTCTTGAAGTGTGGACTACAAAGGTTCGTCTTAAGAGCTTCGGCAATGGCCCCATTACAATAACCAGTTCTCATAATGCGGAATGGGATAGAACCTCTTTAGAGGCTATTCAGGACATTGGAACTATCGAAGCCTACACTATCGGTTTACCAATGAATTCAATAATTGAAGTTACATTTAATTACTACCCTATGAATAGCGTTCATAAGTCAAAAGTAACTGCTGAAATTTTATCCAAGAGTGAAAACGAGTAATGGATCAAAGCTTGGAAATATTAATTATTAAGCGTGATTGGAAGAAATACTTTCATTCTCAACGGGCACTATGGATCGTGTTAACGTTCGTAGAGATTTTATTTTTAGGAGCTATGTGTTTATCGTTATATATTAGGGATGAATTGTCTCTTTCCCTTTGGCTCTCAGGGATTGGCATTGGAGTATTCATGCTTGTTTTGGGAATGTTTCTTTTACCCGGACAAGGGGATATTATTCTAAGCTCTGAAGGATTGAAAATAAATTGGTTTTTTAGACTATGGCCTTTCTGCCGATGGGACAATATCATTGGATTTTATCTGATATCAGAGCCTAAATACGAAAAACTTCCCAATGTCATCATTTGTGAGATGCAGAATCAAGGTTCCAGGCGCTCTTTCCGAAGAATCGTTCCTTCTTGTTATAATGCCTCTCCCGAAGCGCTTTGTGAGCTTTTTAACGAATGGAAAACTCGACATGCTGCCAATCCTGAATGTGTTAAAGTCGATGAGTCAAGGCACAAGGTTCTGCCTAAATTAAGTGGCCTCGATGCTACTCTGTCTGCATTGGATTCCAGCTTTTTCGTAGATTTTATTAGACTTATTTACCATGTGATTGTTGGCGTATTAAAATTTCTAATGCACCATTAAGTGCTTCAATCTGGAAGGGTTTCAATCAAATTGGATTGCCTTATATCAACCATTACCATGCATTCATTTTGGGATTTGAAAGGGTAAGATTCCCGCCTGCGCGGGAATGACCTTTTACTGTAGGGGAGTCCCTCGTGGGCTCCCGTTTCAGAAATCCTTAGAATGATCTAAACTTCCCCTCCTCTGGCGGGTGCGCCTTTAGCGCGGGGTGGTTCCCAGTGCAAGACAAGGGGTTGGAAACGTTGGCTATTTTGTAACTACCACCCGTCTGGCTCCGCCATCCACCCCTCAAAAGAGGGGAATTTAAAGATCGTCCTATTAATCTCCCTCTCCATCCAATAGCGGGAGTCCTCAAGGGACTCCCCTACGGTTTAACTCAGGTCTTTGAAAATACACCAGTACGATAATATACATGAACTATAAATTGGATATTCAGAGTAGTTTTATACCCTTAAAATACTTTCTATGAGAGTGTTTTACTGAAAACGGTTTTTATCAAAAATAACTGATATAGTACATGTATTAGTTCCCAAGACAGCAATCCTGGAGCAGATGAAGTTGAATGGTTGATCACTAATTAAGGTCGACAGGTTTCC
>Ga0190273_10000064_pt1 | contig 61332 bp, 52 predicted proteins | sample Popmic504IS_FD_134513 | JGI IMG/M metagenome (GOLD analysis project Ga0190273, IMG submission 134513) | Populus adjacent soil microbial communities from riparian zone of Shoshone River, Wyoming, USA - 504 IS | ecosystem: Environmental > Terrestrial > Soil > Riparian zone > Trees stand | place...
AAGCTGACCGGGATCACCTTCGAGAGCCGCGACGAGCGGCAGGCCGAGAACTACCGGAAGATGATGGTGGCGATGGCCACCGACGTCAGGGTGATCCTGATCAAGCTGGCCGACCGCCTCCACAACATGCGCACGCTCGGCGCCCTGCCGAAGCAGAAACAGACGCTGAAGTCCCACGAGACGCTGGAGATCTACGCGCCGCTGGCCCACCGGCTGGGAATCCACGCCATCAAATGGGAGCTGGAGGACCTCGCCTTCGCGACCCTGCACCCGCGCAAGTACACGGAAATCAAGCAGCTGGTCGCCCAGCAGCGCGATGAGCGGGAGAACTACGTGGCTGAGGCGGGCGAGTTCCTGGCCCGCGAGCTGGAGCAGGTCGGGATCGAGGCCGAGATCTCCGGCCGCGCCAAGCACTTCTACTCGATCTACACGAAGATGGCCAAGAAGGGTCGCGAGTTCAACGAGATCTTCGATCTCACCGCGATGCGGGTGATCGTCCACTCGGTCAAAGACTGCTACGGCGCGATCGGCGTCATCCATTCGCTCTGGAAGCCGCTGCCCGGGCGCTTCAAGGACTTCGTCGCGATGCCGAAGGCGAACATGTACCAGGCGCTGCACACGACCGTAATTGGACCCGAGGGCAAGCCCCTGGAGATCCAGATCCGGACCGAGGAGATGCACAAACTCGCCGAGTACGGGATCGCCGCCCACGTCGCCTACAAAGAGGGGACCAACGGCGACCCAAAGCGGGAGAAGATGACCTGGCTGCGACAGCTGGTCGAGGCCGAGGGCGAACAGGACCCGACCGAGTTCCTCGAGTCGCTCAAGGTCGACCTCTTCGAGGACGAGGTCTTCGTCTTCACCCCGAAGGGCGAAGTGAAGAACCTCTCCGCCGGCTCGACCCCGCTCGACTTCGCCTACGCGGTCCACACCGATGTCGGCCACAGCTGCGTCGGCGCCAAGGTCAACGGCTCGATCGTGCCGCTGCACTACCAGCTGCGCTCGGGCGACATCGTCGAGGTGCTGACCGCGAAGCAGAAGCGCGGCCCCTCGCTTGACTGGCTGAAACTGGTGCGGACCAACCGCGCCCGCAACAAGATCCGCTCCTGGTTCAAAGAGGAGCGCCGCGAGGACGCCGAGCGCGACGGCCGCGAAAAGCTCGACGAAGCGCTGCGGACTCGCGGCATCCCGATGCAGCGGGTTTCCGGCTCGGCCCTGCTCGCGGATGTGATCCGGGAGATGGGCTTCCGCAAAGGGACCGACTTCTACATCGCCCTCGGGCAGGACAAAGTCTCGGCCAAGGCCGCTGCCAACAAGCTGATGCAGCGGCTGAAGGCGGGGGAGGGCGTCGAGGACGAGGCCGAAGCCGCCCAGCCCGGCCGCGAGGACCGCGCCCGGCGCACCAAGGACGCCTCCAACTACGGGATCAGCGTCAAGGGCGTGGAGAACGTTGCTGTGCGGCTTGCCAAGTGCTGCCGCCCGGTCCCCGGCGACGCGATCGAGGGCTACGTATCGCTCGGGCGGGGGATCACGATCCACCGCGCCGACTGCAAGAACGTGAAGTCGCTGAAGAAGGCCTCCGAGCGCTTCGTCGACGTCAGCTGGGAAGGCGAAAACGAGGCCGCCTACCGGGTCGAGCTGCAGATTGACGCCTACGATCGCACCCGTCTGCTCGAGGACCTCTCGCGGACGTTCTCCGAGGTGGGGATCAACATCATCGGCGCCAGCTGCACTACCAACCATCCGATGGTGAAGAACCGGTTCGTGGTGGAGGTCGGCGACACCGAGCAGCTCAAACACTGCATCAGCCGCCTCCGCAACGTCGAGTCGGTATTCGATGCGTATCGGATTACCCCGGCCGCTTGAGACGGCAGATCGGACGGGGTAGATGCCTTTAGCCGTCGCAGTCACCGGCCCCACGGGGGAGATCGGGAAGCCGCTGATGTCAGAGCTCGAGCGGCGGCCCGAGGTCGAGAGCGTGCTGGGGATGGCGCGCAGCCCCTTCGACCCCGCCGAGGAGGGCTGGGAGAAGGTCTCCTACCGGCGGGGCGACATCCTCGACCGCGGCGCCCTTGCCGCGCTCTTCGATGGCGCCGACGTCGCCGTCCACCTCGCCTTCGCGATCTTCGGCAGCCGCGAGGAAACGCGCAAGGTGAACCTGCAGGGGACGCGGAACGTCTTCGAAGTGGCGCTCAAGTCCGGCGTCAAACGGCTCGTCTACGCCTCCTCGGTCGCCGCCTACGGCTTTCACCCGGAGAACCCGCAGCCGCTGACCGAGGACGTGCCGGCCCGCGGCAGCGAGGACTTCTACTACTCGCGCCAGAAGGCCGAGCTGGAGGAGTTGCTCGACGATCTGCTCATCGACAGCGACATCGAGGCCTATGTCTTCCGACCCTGCATCGTTGCCGGGCCGCGGGCGACGATGCTGGTCGAGCAGGTGGTCGGAGCGGTCCGGGCCGGCGACCCGGTGCCGCTGTTGCGCAAGGGGATCGAAAAGGTGCCGCTGGTGACGCCGGTCCTGCCGGACCCGGGCATGTCGTTCCAGCTGGTCCACCATGACGACGTCGCCCGGGCGATGGCCGCGGCGATCGGCGGCGAAGGTTCCCCCGGCGCCTACAACCTCGCCGGCGAGGGAGAGGTCTCGATGGCGGATATAGCCCGCGCCCTCGGCTGGCGATCGGTCCCCATGCCGGGGCCTGCGGTGAACCTCGGGGCCGCCGCCGCTAAGCGCCTCACCTTCGCCTCTACCAAGCTCGAGTGGGCGGCTGCATTGGACACTCCGGTTCTGATGGACACCGCGAAGGCTCGCCGCGAACTTGCCTGGAAACCGCATTACGACGCGGGCGAGACGCTGCGTCTGACGGTTGCCGGTGCAAGAGAGAAGGGGCTTCTCGACTAGCTGTCCAACGGAAACTACTTGCGTCGGAGTATGAGGATCGGGTAGAAAAGAACCAGGAAGTTAACCCAACCAGTCGCGAGGGTAAGCGTAGACCGATGGGGGTTACTGTGAAGGGAGCTGGGGTGGAGCGGGAGGAAGGCGCGGACCAGCGCCAGGTCACCGTTGCTCTGAGCGATCTCGCCTTCGAGGCCGTGATGGGCGACGAAGCCCATCTCCAATCAGAGGCGCCGCTGAGGATCGAGAGTGCCTTGCGCTGCTACCTCGGCGACAAGGGGTTTGGTCGCGCCGCTTGGCCGTATCCCGGCTTTCTCCGCGGCAGCGAGACCCAGCGCGACGTCGAGATCGAGCTCAGCCTCGAAGCGGGCTTATGGCGCTCCTTCCAGGAGGAGGCCACCGCCCAGGGCCTCTCCGTCGAGCAGCTGGCCGAACACGCCGTCTTCTACTTTGCCGCCGAGCTGGATGCGGGACGGCTCACCCAGCGAATCCTCGAGGACCTCGACGAAACGGACTAGGCCTCGGGCGGACCGGCGACCACGGGGGCGGCGTCGAGCTCGATCAGGTTGGCGCGCAGGGAGCGGCGTCCTCGGTGATGCAGGCCGTGCACCGAGCTCTCGCTTTTGTCGAGGGTGTCGGCGATCTCGACCGGTGAGAGGCCGATGATGTGGCGCAGCACCAGGACCTCACGCTGATCCTCGGGCAGGTCCTCCAGCGCCTGGCGCAGCGCCTGACCGCGATCGAGGGCGGTCTGGGCTCGTCCGGTGTCGGTCAGCCTGACTTCCTCGGTCGGTATCGCCCGCCTCGCCCGCAGGTGATCTAGCGCGGCGTTGCGCGCGACGCGCAGGATCCAAGCGTCGAAGGGCACCGCTCGCTCTTCGTATTTGTTGATCGCCGTCATCAGCTTGGCGAAGACGTTCTGGGTGATGTCTTCGGCCTCGTGATGATCGCGGATCAAGCCGGTTACGTACCGGAGGACGTCATCTGCGTAACGGACGTAGAGGTAATGCAGCCCCTCTCGATCTCCCGCCTTGGCACGAGCCACGGCTTCCCTGGTCAGGTTGCCGGTCCCGTTGTCCGATCCTGGACTGTCGGACGCGCTGCTCATTGATGCTCTCCCTCATGCTCACCGCATGAAAAGTACTGCTGGGTTGTTAAAGAAAGTTCCCAAAGTGGGAAACCGGTTAAGAAGCCCTATCCGGAGGAAGCGGGCTAATTTTCTAAAAAGATGATCATCGGATCATCCAAATGTCAATCGGAAAGTTCGACTTTTGGGTGGGTGCCCGAGAGTTCCCTGCAAACGAGATGCTTTTGCTCAGGGGGCGTTAGCGGCCTAAAAGGCTGAACTTAGGAGGAACTGCCGGAAGCGGTGAAAATCCTATCCACCCCAGAGGAGTTCCTTATACGGGGTGATCAACGTACAACTCGGAAAAATCGCATGTGCTGGACTCGAAGTCCACTTTGGGGGAGACATCCCCGCCGGCGCCAGGCAGGCGCTGGTTCATTACGCCTACAAGCTGAGGGTCGGGCGGCCGCCGGTGGCACCGCCCCGGTTCGACGTCGACCCATCGCCGCCACGGGCGACATTCGACCTCACCCTCGATCGCGAAACCGAAACGGCGTTGGCCGATGAGGCGCTTCGCCACGAAGTCACGGTAAGCCAGCTGGCCGCCCACGCGGTACTGGTCTACCTGGCCGAGCTGGAGTTCCTCGGGGTCGTCCCCCGAGGAACACCGACAACGCCGAACGGCGAAGGCGCGGCCTAGCTAGTCGTTGCTGGGGACCTGCGCCGGCAGGTCCGAGGGAGCACCGGTAAGGGCCTCGTCGACGCTGCGGACCGCGACCCGACGCCCGTCGGCCCGCAGAGAGGCCTCCAGTGCCTCCAGGCCGAGCACGACCTCCAAGCCCAGGCGCGAGTTTGATACCGGGGTGGTGTTCTCCCGGATCGCCGTGGCGAAGTCCCTCAGCTCCTGGCCCAGCGGCTCCAGGGCCTGGACCCGCGGCGCGACCATGTCGCCGGTGCGGTAGGTGAGGCGGTACTCGCCGAAGTTGGCCGGCGGCTCGTCGAAGTCGAGGCCGCGGTCGTAGATCCGCACCGAGTCGTCGGCCGCGGTGTCCTCGTACTGGACCATCCGCCGGGAGCCGACGACGACCATCTGGCGCATCTTGCGCGGCGCCAGCCAGGAGAGCTGGACATTGGCCTGGGCCCCGCCCTCGAAGCGCAGGGTGAGGAAGGCGGTCTCGTGGACGCCGTCCTGGAAGACGCTGCGTCCCGTCGCGGAGACCTCGACTAGGGGCCGGTTCATCCAGTAGAGGAGGATCGAGAGGTCGTGCGGCGCCAGGTCGAGGACGACCCCGTCCTGCTGGTAGAGGCCGAGGTTCATGCGCGAGGAGGTGATGAAGTAGATCTCACCCAGCTCGTCGCCCTGGATCAGGTCGCGGACGGCGTTGACCGAGGGGCTGTAGACGAAGGTGTGGCCCGGCATCATCACCAGGCCGAGCTCATCGGCCAGCTTGATCAGGGCTGCGGCCTCCTGGGAGGTGCGCGCCAGGGGCTTCTCAACGAGGACGTGCTTGCCGGCCTCCAGCGCCCGACGCACCAGGTTGTAGTGGGTGTGCGGCGGCGTGGCGATCGCGACCGCCTCGATCCGCGGGTCGGCCAGCGCGGCATCGAGATCGGGCTCGATCCAGATCCCGGGGTGGCGGCGGCGAAAGTCTTCGGCGCGGCCCTCGTCGAGCTCGCAGAGGCCCATCAGGCGGAACTCGGGGCGCTCGACGACGTTGCGGACGATGTTCGGTCCCCAGTAGCCGTAGCCGACGACCAAGGTTCCTATGGCTCCTGCTGGATTCACTCTGCTCCCTTTCGACTGAGGACGACCCAAGGGGTCTTTAGAAGGATCACGAGGTCGAGGCCGAGCGACCGACGCTGCACGTACTCGATGTCGAGCCGGACCATTTCCTCGTAAGTGCGTTCACTGCGGCCGCTGACCTGCCAGTAGCCCGTCAAGCCCGGCTTGACGGAGAACCGCTCGCGGTACCAGCTCGGGTACTCGGAGACCTCGTAGGGGATCGCCGGCCGGGGACCGACCAGCGTCATGTCTCCCCGCACGACGTTGAAGAGCTGCGGCAGCTCGTCCAGGCTCCAGCGCCGGATCCAGCGGCCGACCGGCGTTATCCGGTTGTCGACCGCGAGCTTGTAGAGGTTCTCGCGGCCGCTGTCGGGCTGGGCGTCCTCGCCCTTGATCAGCGCCGTCACGTATTCGCGGTGGCCGCGGGGGTCGGCGTCGACCCGCATGCTGCGGAACTTGAAGAGGGTGAACTCCCTTTCGCCATGGCCGACCCGGCGCTGGCGGAAGAAGGCGGGCCCGTGGCTGTCGAGCCGGACCGCGATGGCGACGCCGATCAGGATCGGGCTGAGGACGAGGATCAGGGCGCCGGCGAAGACGACGTCGAAGAGCCGGCGCACCACATCGACCGTCCGGCTCTGGCCCCTGGTGCGGGTGAGCGTCTCCTCGCGGGTCAGTCCGTGGGCCTCCATTCATCAGAGACAACGAAAGCGGGCCCGGAACACTTGCGGCGGCCGGTCCGATCGAGGATGGAAAAAAGGCCGAAGGCGGGTCCGCCGGCCCTTCCCGGGCAAAAATTTTCCGGGCGATGAAAGAGCAGGGCATCTCGTCCGTTGATTACGCATGGCAGCCCGAATCGTCTCCGTCATCGGCTCGCGCCCCGAGATCGTCCAAGCCGCGCCGCTTTCGTTGGCCTACGCGAACTGTCTGGAGGAGATCCTCGTCCACACCGGTCAGCACTACGACCCGGGCATGTCCGATCTGCAGATCGCCGACTTGCACCTGCCGCTTCCCGAGTTCAACCTCGGCGTCGGCTCGCTGCCGCCGGATGCGGCGGTGACCGTGGCCGAGGAGCGGATCGGCCGGGTGATCGCCAGTCGCGAGCCCGACGCCGTGCTCGTCCGCGGCGATACCCACGCGACGATCGCAGGCGCTCGCGCAGCGGTTGCCGCCGGGGTGCCCCTGATCCATGTCGAGGCGGGCTTGCGCAGCTACCGCGCGGACATGCCGGAGGAGGCCAACCGGATCGAGACCGATGAACTTTCAGATCTGCTCTTCGCTCCCTGCGAGCACGCCCGCGACGTCCTCCTCGAAGAGGGGGTCAAGGGCGCCGTCCACGTCACCGGCGACGTCCTCGCCGACGTCCTTTTCGCCACCCGCGCCCGGCTGCCCGAGCGGGGGGAGGAGGGCGAGTACATCCTCGCCACCGCCCACCGCAACTACAACACCGACTCGGCCGAGCGGCTCTCCGCCGTGCTGGGCTGCCTCGGCGCCGCCGAGTGCCGGGTGATCTTCCCGCTGCACCCGCGGACGCGGAAGAGCATCGAAACCTGGAACCTCGAGGTTCCCGCCAACGTCGAGGTGCGCGCGCCGCTCACCTACACCGAGATGCTGACCCTGGAGCGCGACGCGGTGGCGATCGCGACCGATTCCGGCGGCGTCCAGCGCGAGGCCTACCTCTGGGGCGTGCCCTGCATCACGATGCGCGAGGAGACCGAGTGGATCGAGACCGTCTCGACCGGCTGGAACACGCTGGTGGGCGTCGACGAAGGGAAGTTCCGCGAGGCGCTCTCCAAGCCCCTGCCGGAGTCCCACCCGCCGATCTTCGGCGACGGGCATGCCGCCGAGCGGATCGCCGAGCTGACCGTTGCCCACCTGGATCGAGCGATGGAGGGGTCCCTTGCCTGAACAGCTTCGAGTCGGCGTCGTCGGTTGCGGCCGCATGGGCGCCTTCCACATCCGCAACTACGCTCAAATCGACTGCGCCGACTTGGTCGCGGTCGCCGATCCCAGCCCCGAGGCGCGCAGCCGCGCGCTGGCCGGCGCCCGGGCCTTCGAGTACTCCGACTGGCGCGACCTGATCGAAGAGGCCGACGAGCTCGACGCGATCTCGATCGCCTGCCCGTCCGAGCACCACGCCGAGGTCGCCCTGGAGGCGCTTGCCGCCGGCCTCCACGTGCTCGTCGAGAAGCCGATCGCGACGACGCTGCCGGACGCGCTGCGGATGCGGGGCGCCGCGATCGAGGCCGACCGCAAGCTGATGGTGGGGCACGTCGAGCGCTTCAATCCGGCCGTCGAGAAGCTGCGCGAGCTGGTCGCGGACGGACGCCTTGGCCGGGTCTACCGCGCCCACACGACCCGGGTCGGGCCGCTGCCGACGCGAATCCAGGACACCGGCGTCGCGATCGACCTCGCCACCCACGACCTCGACGTGATGCAGTACGTCCTCGACGACACGATCCACGAGATCTACGCCGACGGCGGCCGCTTCCTGCACAGCTCCCAGGAGGACCTGCTCACCTGTCTCGCCCGCTTCGGCGAGGGCGGGGGAGAGCAAACGCTGGGATTGCTCGACGTCAACTGGCTGACCCCGGAGAAGAAGCGCGAGATCGCCCTGATTGGCGAGAACGGCCTGCTGCGGGCGAGCTACATCACCCAGGACGTCTGGTTCGTCGAGTCGACCACCGCGCCGCTGCAGTGGGACGGGCTCTCGGTCCTGCGCGGCGACGGCGAGGGCGCGGCTGTCCGCTTCTCGCTCGCCAAGGCCGAGCCCTTGCGGGCCGAGCTCGAAGCCTTCTGTCGCTGCGTGCTCGACGACACGCCTGAGCCGGTCAGCGCCCACGACGGCGTCAAGGCCCTGGCGGCGGCCCTCGCGGTCCGCGAGTCCGCCGCCGTCCGTCGCCCGGTCGAGTTGCTCGACATCCCTGCCCCCCGGCCCTTGGAGGTCTTCGCATGATCCGCTTCGTGATCCCGGCCTACAACGAGGCCGAAAACATCCCCCGCCTGCTTGCCGACCTCGCGCCGGTGGCGCGCGAGCTCGGGGCCCGGGTGATCATCGTCGACGACGGCTCCACTGACGGCACCGGCGAGGTGATCCGCGAACACGCCCAGGACATGCACCTGGCGGTGGTCACCCACACCGTCAACCGCGGCCTCGGGACCGCGATCAACACCGGCATCCGCTCGGCCCTGAAGGAGTCCTCCGACGAGGACGCGATCGTCACCCTCGAGGCTGACACGACCTCCGACCTCTCCGACCTGCCGCGGATGCTCGAGCTCTTCGCCGAGGGCAACGACGTGGTCCTCGCCTCCTGCTACGCGCCCGGCGGCGAAATCGTCGGCGTCGCCGGCTGGCGGCTGGCGGCGAGCAAATCGGTCTCCAACACCTTCCGCTATTTCGGCGGCCTGCGCGAGATGCACACGCTCTCCTCGCTGTACCGGGTCTACCGGGCGGGGACGCTGCGCAAGGCGGCCGACACCTACGGCTACCTGCTCGTCCGCGAGCCCGGCTTCGCCGCCAACGTCGAGCTGCTTCTGAAGCTCTACAACGCCGGCGCCAAGGTGGCCGAGGTGCCGACGACGAACGACTGGACGACCCGCAAAGGCGAGTCGAAGATGCAGCTGAAACCGACGGTGCTGGCCTACTTCCGGGTGATGGCCGCGCACATGGTCGGCCGCATCCAGCCGCCGCCGGTCTCGCCCCTGGCCGAGGCGACCGCGCCCTCGGCGCTGCCCGAGCCGGCTGCCGCGACGGCGACCGAGGGGTCCCTGGCCGACGGCCGCGCCCCCGTCGCGCAGGGCTGATGGACGGGACCGCACCGCGCGTCGGCATCGTCGGCGGCGGTGTCCTCGGCGTCTCGCTGGCGCTGCGCCTCGCCCAACAGGGTGCCCGGGTGACGCTGATCGAGCGCGGCCCGAGCCTTGGCGGCCTCGCCGGCACCTTCGACTTCGGCGGCCACGAGGTCGACCGCTTCTACCACGTCATCACTCCGTCTGATGAGCGGATGATGGCGATGGCCGAGGAGGTCGGGCTCGGTGACCAGCTGCGCTTCACGCCGGTCGGCGCCGGCTTCTTCGCCAACGGCGAGATGCACGACTTCAACGGCATCGGCGACCTCCTGCGCTTCTCGCCGCTGAGCCCGCCGGCGCGGCTGCGGCTGGGCTGGTTCGTCGCCCAGTGCCAGCTGCGCAGCTCCTACGAGAAGCTGGAGACGATCCCGCTCGAGACCTGGCTGCGGAGGATCTGCGGCAACCAGGTCTGGTCGCGGATCTGGAAACCGCTGCTCGACTCGCGCTTCGACGGCGACCCCTCGGGGCTGCCGGCCACCTACCTCTGGGCGCGGACCCGGCGGATGTCGGGAGCGCGCCAGGGCAAGGGACGCGGGGGAGAGGAAATGGGCCACATCGTCGGCGGCCATCAGCGCCTGATCGACGCGATGGTGGCTCGAGCCCGTGAGCTCGGCGTCGAGGCCCGGACCGGCGCGCCGGTGACGGGTCTGGCCCTCGCCGAGGACGGCTCGGTGACCGGGGTCGAGCTGGAGGGGGAGACGCTCGATTTCGACCTGACGATCCCCACCCTGCAGCCGCCGGCGCTGCGCTTCCTCCTGCCCGAACGCCACCAGCACCTGCTGGCGCCCTACCCACAGCGCTGGCTCGGCGTCGTCTGCCCGATCCTCAAGCTGCGCCGCCCGCTGCTGCCCTACTACGCGATCAACATCACCGAGCCGACGCCGCTGACCAGCGCCGTCGAAACCACCCAGGTGCTCGGCACCGAACACACCGACGGCCTGCACCTGGTCTACCTGCCCAAGTACTGCGATCCCGCCGCGCCCGAGCAGAGCGAGGACGACGAGGCGGTCTACCGGCGCTTCAGCGACTACCTGGCCCGTCTCGCGCCCGGCTTCAGTCGCGACGACGTTGTTGACTGGACCGTGCAGCGGGCGAAGCTGGTCGAGCCGGTGCACCAGATCCGTGACGAGGCCGGCCCGCGTGTCGCTCCGATCTGGCCCGGCGTCCCAGGCCTGGCGCTCGCTTCCAACGCGCAGATCTACCCCTACCTGCTGAACGGTGACTCGGTGATGGGCTTTGCCGAAGAGGTGGCCACTGAGGTGACGGAGCGGCTGGGCCTTTCCGGCCAGCCGGCAGTTGGAAGTGCGAGAAAAGGACTAGCTGGGACGTTGCATACCTAGAGGGTTGGCCACCGCACCGGTACTGGCTCTCGCTCCTTAGCCATGTACCAGGTCGAAGCCTCCAAAGCCCTCCTGAAACCGCGCCTCTGGGCGCGCCGCTCGGCCCGGCTGCGGGTGCCGCGAAACGTGGTCATGCTCGGCACCGTCAGCCTGCTGACCGACATCTCCGCGGAGATGGTCGCGACGGTGCTGCCGATGTACCTGATCTTCTCGCTGGGGGCGAGCCCGCTCGTCTTCGGTGCGATCGACGGCACTTACCGCGGCGCCGCCGCTTTGGTTCAGGTGCTGAGCGGCTTCAGCTCGGATCGCTGGCGCCGCCACAAGGAGGTGGCAGGGCTTGGCTACGGTCTTTCGGCAGTGGGCAAGGTGGCGCTGGTCGCCGCCGGCAACACCGTCGGCGGGGTCGGCGCGATCGTCGCCGTCGACCGGGTCGGCAAGGGGATCCGCACCGCGCCCCGCGACGCGCTGATCTCGCTCTCCAGCGCCAAGGACAAGCTCGCCACCTCGTTCGGGGTGCACCGGGCGATGGACAGCGTCGGCGCGATGCTGGGGCCGCTGATCGCCTTCGGCATCCTCTTCCTGGCGCCGGCCCGCTTCGACGCCGTCTTTGTCGTCAGCACCCTGTTCGCGGTGCTCGGCCTCGCCGTACTCGTGCTCAACGTCGAAGGCAAGCCGCGCCGGGCCCCGCGCGAGGGAGCGCCGCCGCGCCTGGGCGCAGCCCTCTCGCTGCTGAAGGACCGGCGGTTCGCTCCGCTGCTGCTTGCCGCCGCCGGCCTCTCGATCGCCAGCGTCTCCGACGCGCTGATCTACGTCGGCCTGCAGCGGGCGATCGACTTCGAGCCGGCGGTGTTCCCGCTGCTCTATGTAATGACCGCGATCACGTTCATGGGGCTGGCGATCCCGGTCGGCCAGCTCGCCGACCGGGTCGGGAAGGTGCCCGTCCTGCTGGCCGGCCACGCGCTCCTCTTCGTCGTCTACGCGGTGCTGCTGATGACCTCGGTCGGCTACCTGGCCCTGATCGTCTGTCTCGTCGCGCTCGGCGGCTACTTCGCCGCCACCGAAGGGGTGATGACGGCGCTGGCGGGAGCGGTGCTGCCGGAGAAGCTGCAGGCGAGCGGGATCGGGATACTGATCACCGTGGTCAGTCTCGGCCGGCTCGTCTCCTCGGTCGCCTTCGGCGCCCTCTGGTTCGCGATCGGCCTGCACAGCGCCGTCCTCATCTTCGCCGCCGTGCTGGCCCTGGCAATGGCGCTCTCTGCCCCACTACTACTGCGGGCTCAGCGCCCGGCCTGGAATGGATAGGCGTGGCGGCAGGATCACCATCGCCCTGGTGGTCGCCTGTGTACTGCTCGGCGGCGGCTATGTCGTCTACGCGGCGATGAGCCCGAGCGACACCACCACCGACGCCCGACCGCGGGCGGGGGAGGTGCTGGCCGACACCGAGCTGATGGTCCGCGCCGTCGACCCCGCCAGCCCCAGCCTCAACGGGCGCGTCTTCGTGGTCGGCGACGGCAAGCTGCGGCGCTCGACCGGCGACCTCAGCTGCGAGCGGATCTACTTCGCGGCGGGCCGCGGCATCTGCATGGGGGTCGCCGCCTCGGGGGTCGACTACGGCGCCACCGTCTTCGACGACCGCTTCCGGCCCGTGCACTCGCTGTCGCTGACGGGGCTGCCCTCGCGCGCCCGCGTCTCTCCCGACGGCCGCTACGGGGCGATGACCGTGTTCGTCAGCGGTGACGCCTACCTCGCCTCGCCGACCGCCTTCTCGACCCGCACCTACTTGCTGGACATGAAGAGCGGCGGGACGATCGGGCAGCTCGAGCAGTTCGGGGTGACCAAGGACGGCGCCCGCTTCGACGCGGTCGACTTCAACTTCTGGGGGATCACCTTCGACCCCGCCGACTCCGACCGCTTCTACGCGACCCTCGGCACCGGTTCCCATCACTACCTGGTCGAGGGCAGCGTCCACGACCGGTCGATGCGGGTGCTGCGGGACGGGGTCGAGTGCCCCTCGCTGTCTCCCGACGGCAAGCGGATCGCCTTCAAGAGCAGGGTGGAGGGGACGAACCGCTGGCGGCTGCACGTGCTCGACGTGGCGACGCTGGAGGACCACCCGGTGGCGGAGGAGCGCTCGATCGACGACCAGGCCGAGTGGCTCGACGCCGAGACGCTCGTCTACTCGAACGGGATCAACGTCTACACCGTCCCGGCTGACGGCAGCGGCGAGTCGGGCCTGCTGGTCCGGGACGCCACCTCGCCGGTGGCGCTGAGGAGCTGAGATGGGGTCGGCGAGAGGGGGTCTCCTGATGATCGCGGTGGCCGTCGCCATCCTGGCCGGGGTCGCGACCTGGCTCGGCTCGGGCGGGCCGGATGGCAGCACTGAAGGCGCCGCGGTGGCGGCGACGGGGCCCGAGCGCGCGGGTGAGTGCGAGATCGTGCGGAACTCGCTCGACTCGCTGCAGGCCGCGGTCGAGGAGGCCGGCGGCGGCGAGGTGATCTGCCTCGTCGACGGCTCCTACGGCGAGCTCGAGGTGGGCGACGACGGCAGGGACGCGGCCCGGGTGGTCGTCCGCGCCGAGCATCCGGGGGGAGCCACCCTCGCCGGCGCTGACATCGGGCGCTCGCGGCTGACGCTGGCGCGCTTCACGATCAGCGATGGGATCACCGTGCAGCCGGGCACCGTCGGCGTGACCATCGCCCACAACCGGGTCAGCGGCGGCTACCTCGGTATCGACGCCGGCCCGACCACCACCACTACCGTCAACGACGTCGCGATCGTCGGCAACAAGTTCGTCGGCCCCTTCGGCGAGGACGCGATCAGGCTCAACCGCTACCACGACGCCAACGGGGACGGCATCGGTGCCCTGGTCGCCAACAACGAGTTCACCAACATCAGGGAGAACGGCAACCACAGCGACTGCCTGCAGACGGTGTGGGTGGGGGACCACCTCGTCTACCGCGGCAACTACCTGCACGACAACCGCTGCCAGGGCTTCTTCGTCAAGGACCAGGAGCGACCGGTGGAGGGGATCCTCGTCGAGGACAACCTCTTCCTCCGCAACGACGCGGCCTGCGCACCTGGGGCGGACGGCTGCGGCGCCCCCAGCGACCTGCAGATCTTCGGCCCTCATACCGGCCTGACCATGCGCCGCAACACGATCTGGGGACCCGGGGCGATCGCCGCCTTCCAGGAATCGGACGGGACCCGCGCCAGGATCGAGGCAAACGTCATCTTCAAGTTCTGGACCTCAGCCGACCTCTCGCGTGCCCGCTTCCGCGACAACACCCGCTGCCAGCGCCAGTCCTCCGACGGCTCCTGGCCGAAGAAGGTGAAGGGTGAGGTCATCTCCTGCTCGCCGCAGTTCCGAGACCCGGATCTCGATGACTACCGCTTAGGCGGCGCCCGCGGCGTCACCTGGGCGCCGCTGGAACGTCACTTCGGGCCCTGATCCACCCACGGGAACGCCTCCGGCAGATGGCCGGGTCAAGCAACGCGATGTTTTGGCAGGGGGGCGGGGGGTACTCGAACAAACGTCCATCTCCGTAGGTTTTGGGTGGAGGCGGAACCAGTCAGAGGACCCGATGGGTGGGGAAGGAGACGCCATGCGATCGCTAGCGGTGCGCAGGATGTCCGGGGGTGCGTTCGGGATTGCCGTCGCGCTCGCGGTGCTCATAGGGGGCAGTGCCTTCGCCTTGGCCCGGTCCGGTCAGGGCCTCTCGGCTGCGACGGCTGTCTGTAAGGGCAGCGAGGTCAGGCTGCTGAATCCGGGGCGGTGCAGGACGGGACCGTCGGTGGGGACCGAGGCGGATGCTCGCCTGCGCCCGTCCCACCGCAGTCGGCGCCACCGCCTCCCGAAGTCTCCGGAGGCACCTCAGGAAACCACCGCCTCCACGGAGCTGACGGCGGCGAGTGCTCCTACCGAGCCGAAAAGCTCCAGCGAGACGACGCCTCCAGGCCTTGCGATCGGAAAAGGCCATCCCGCCAAGTTCTCGGGTGTGGATCCGCCTGACCCTGCCCCGGAAGAACCAGCGCCAGAAGAACCCACCACGACTCCACCGCCGCCAGAAGAACCGACTACCCCTCCGCCTCCAGCGCCAGAAGAACCCACTATTCCTCCGCCCGAGGAAGAAGAGCCCACCACTCCGCCTCCGGTTGAGCCGAGCAGCTGCGATCAGACGGTCGACTCGACCTCTGAGGCCGCGAGCGCGCTCGCCGCGGCGGCCGCCGGCTCGGTCGTCTGCCTCGCCGACGGGACCTACGGCAGCCTCTCTCTGAGCTCCTCGAAGCCGGCCCCAGGGGTGACGCTGGCCGCCGCCAACCCGGGTGCGGCGACGATCGGCAGCGTCTCGGTCTCCGGCTCGGGCTACACGATCGCCCGCTTCGTGATCGACGGCGGAGTGAGCATCAGCCGCAACGTCGATCGCACGGTCGTCGACCACAACCGCATCCTCGGCGGCAACCACTACGGCGTCTTCGTCTGCACTGCGGAACCCCCGGACCAGTGCAACGACACGGCGATCACCGGCAACGTCTTCGCCGGCGCCATGGACGAGGACCAGATCCGCGCCAACGTCTTCCACGACGGCGACGGCGACGGCATCGGCCTGCTGGTCGAAGGGAACGAGTTCCGGGGCAACCAGGAGCGCGGCGGTCACAACGACGTCTTCCAGTCGGTCTGGGTCGGCGACCACCTCGTCTTCCGCAAGAACTACCTGCACGACTTCGGCGGCCAGGGCTTCTTCGTCAAGGACCAGGGCACGGCCATCGACGGCTTCATCGCCAATAACAACCTGATCGTTGACCAGGACCTGCCCTGCGAACCGGCCTCGCTTTGCAGCGGCTATCAGCTGTCCCCGTGGCAGGTCTTCGGCCCGATCGCCAACGGTGAGATGAAGCACAACACGGTTGGGTGGGGATCAGGCGGTGGCACCGCCGTCCTCACCGGCACCTACATCAACATCGAGTTCTCCGACAACGTCTTTAACCGCCTCACCGTGACGAACAGCGGTGGCAGCGTGCCTTCGATGAGCGGCTTGAACAACACCTATTGCGATTCGAGCGGCTGGGGCGTGCCGCCGGGCTCGAGCGTCGACTGCTCCCCGGACTTCCTCAATCCGGCCGCCGGCGACTACCGGCTGGCAAGCGGGCGCGGGATCAACTGGGTCCCGTCCGCGCAGCACTACGGACCGTAGCGAAGCTCTCTCGCCTCTCCGAAGTTGACCTCGCTATAGGGAGGTCAACTGCGGAGTGGGTGCGCGGCAGCCGAGCATGCGTCCAGAAGTGTCCTAGTACATACGTCTGAGACTGGACCGCCGAGTCACCCAGGATCGCTCCCGCCCGACCTAAGGGGGGTGGTGGGAAAGAAAAAGATCCTCATCGAAAGGCGGCTCGGGATGAAGCGGTCGGTCCTCGTCGGTGCTCTGCTGGCCACGATCTTGGGCGCGTTCGCCGCTGGAGCGGTGGCAAAGCAAGGCCATAACGGCCGCCTTGCCCTCTCCCGCGTCGCGATCAAGCCGTCACGCGACATCACCGCCCCCAATACCTCCCTCACCCAGGTGCCGCCGCTGAGCACGACCAGCCTCAGCGCCGCCTTCTCGTTCGCCTCGAGCGAGCCGAAGTCGAGCTTCTCCTGCAAGCTCGACGGCGGCCGCTGGGGTCGCTGCAATCCGCCTAAGGCCTACTCCGTGTCGCTCGGCTCACACCAGTTCTCGGTCCGCGCTACCGACCCGGCCGGCAACACCGACCAGACCCCCGCTTCCTACAGCTGGACGGTCACTGCGCCGGCCCCGGCTCCCGACCCCGAACCTGAACCGGCCCCAGAACCGGAACCGACTCCGGAACCCGAACCGACTCCGACGCCGACCCCCGAACCGGAACCGACTCCTGAGCCCGAACCGACCCCGACGCCGGAACCCACTCCTCCACCGACCCCGCCCGCTCCCGAGGAATGCGATCAGACCGTCAGCTCGCTCGCCGCGGCCCAGAGCGCGCTTGGCTCGGCACCGCTCGGCTCGGTCGTCTGCCTCGCCGACGGCAGCTACGGCAGCCTCAGCCTCTCGACCAGGCGGGCGGCGCCGGGGGTCACCCTGCGGGCGAAGAACCCGGGCAGCGCCAGCCTCGGCAGCGTCAGTCTCAGCGGCGGCGGGGTCGCGATCGAGCGGTTCAATACCGGTTCGATCAGCGTCTCCGCCTCCGCCGATGGGGTCGCCTTCCGGCGTAACTCCATCACCGGCGGCGTCTACGTGATCGGCAACAGCTCCTCCTACGTGAAGAACGTCGAGTTCTACGGCAACCTGATCAAGCCGGGAAGCGGCAGCGGCGAGAAGGACACCTTCATGGTCCAGCGCTTCGAAGGACTGCGAATCGAAGGCAACCAGATCTGGGTGGCCGACGAGGACGGCGGTCACAACGACGGGCTGCAGACCGTCTGGGGCGGCCGCGGTCTGATCTTCCGCGGCAACTGGATCCGCGGCGGCGCCGGCTCGCAGGGCTTCTTCATCAAGGACGGCGAGGTCAGCAACGTCACCTTCGAGGACAACCTGATCGCCGGCCGGCCGAGCAAGCTGCCCTACGCGGGCGCGCCGCTGCAGTTCTACGACACGGTGCCGAACCCCGCCCATCCCTTCTACACCGGCTACGGGATGGTGATCCGCCACAACACGATCTGGTCGAACCCGAACATCAGCTACGTCCGCGAATGCCAGAACAAGAAGATCCTGGTCGAATTCAACGTGATGGACGGTTGGTCGGCACCGGACGGCAGCTCCTGCGTCCTCGGCGAGCTGACCCAGGACTACAACGTGGTCACCGGTGGGACGATCGGCAAGCGCGGTATCCATGACACCACTCTGGCGCCGACCTTCCTCGCCAGCGCCAGCCAGGACTGGCGGCTCGCGGCCGGCTCGGCGGGCGACTTCAGCGCCGGGCGAGCCGGGGTTACGTGGCGGCCTGCGGACCGGTCCTACGGGCCCTGATCAGGGGCCGCAGCAGCTTCAAGAAGAGGTTGACCTCGGTCGGGGCGATGAACGGCAGCAGCCCGACGTAGAGGATCGTGCCGACCGCGCCGGCGACCAGCGCGGCGCCGAGGGTGCTGCCGACGGCGGCGCCGAGCGCTGCCCCGAGCCCGTAGCAGCCGCCGGCGGCGAGGATGAAGCGCAGGGCGTCCCGGCTGACCTCGCGACCGAGATGCCCGGCGATTTCCGGGGCGCCCTTGGCGAGCATCACCGCGGCGAACAGCGCCGGCGCGACGAAGGCGGCGCCGACGACGCCGAGTGACCCGAACAGGGCGCCACCGGCAACCGAGACGGCGACGTGGACGGCGAGCAGCGCCGGCGCCAGAAGGTTGGTCAGCCGAGCGCGGCCGAGCGCGAACATCGCCGGCAACATCAGGTTGACGAGCAGCGCCGCCACGGTCCAGATCGCCAGCAGGCCGCCGAACTCCTGCAGGGTCTGGATGTCGTTGGGATGCAGGCTGGCGGAGAAAGCAACGCCGATCACTGGGGCGCCGGCGACGACGAACCCCGCCAGCGCCGGGGCGCAGATCAGCATCGAGTAGCGGAACCCCTGCGGGACCGTGTCGCCGAAGGCGCGGCGGGCGTCCGAGCGGGCGTGCCGGCTCATCTCGGCGATCCGGGACATGCCGAGCGCGAAGGCGGTGCCGGCGACGAGGTAGCTGGCGAAGAGGTAGGCGTAGGAGAGGACGGTCGCGTCGCCGGGGGCGAAGGAGGTCGTCAGAGCAAGGGTGATCAGGTAGAGCGCGTTGAAGGCGAGGTAGATGCTGGTCCGCCCGAGGATCAGGCCGGCGTCGGCGACCAGGCGGCGCAGGCGCAGGGGGCGCGGCGCCACGGCGTCGGTGACGTCGCGACCGCTGCGGCGCAACCCGGCCAGCATCAAGCCGCAGGTGACGACCGCCATCGCCAGCATCGAGTAGCCGAGCGAGAGCTCGCCGGCGCTGCCCGAGACGATCAGGTAGACGACGAGGCCGCCGACAGCGCCGGCGATGTAGGCGCCGGCGATCGTGTTGAAGCGGTCCCGGACGGCGAGGACGGTGGCTCCGCCGGCCGCCCACAGCTGCAGGATCATCGCTCCGCCGAGGATCGGCAGCGCCTCCTGGGTGACGGCGCGGTCGGCCTCGCTCAGACCGGGCGCGAGGAGCAGCGAAAGGGGATGGGCGAGGAAGATCGTCAGCAACGCCACGGGCACCGCGATCAGGGCCAGGGTGGCGCCGAACTCACGCAGCGGCAGCGAGCGCTTCTCGTCGACTAGGAGCGGCGCCGAGCTGACGCGGATGCTCTGACTGAAGACGCCGAAGACCGTGTAGAGGGCGAAGGCGACGAAGAAGCCGTCGGTGCGCCCGTCGATGCCGAAGGAGTGGAGGTAGAGGGCGGCCTGGATCCCCGAGGCCGCGGCCATAGTGAAGGTCGCGATGGCCATCGCCATCCCGGCCTTGGCGCGCTTGCCCTTGCTCGACTCCTCGCTCACGTCAGACCAACGATCCGGGACGGTCGGAACTTCTCATCGCGCTCAACTCGGGCTGGAGCCGATCGCCGCGCGTCCCAGCGGCAGGCGGTCCGGGAGCAGGCGGCGCAGGAGGCCGCTGACGTCGGCCCATACGTGGGGGAAGAGGGCCCGCAGGGCCAGCGCCTGGGCGGCGATCCCGGCAAGGCCGGCGACGAGGACGATCAGCGGCGCCGCCAGATCGACGTCCCGGAGCAGGTCGGCGAGCGGAAACCCGACCGCCAGCACCAGCGCGCTGCCGGCCACGGCGGGGGCGAGGTCGGTGACCAGTCGGCCGATCGGCAGGCCGAGCACGCTGCGGAAGAGGACGAGGTAAACGGCGGCGAGGATCGCCAGGTGGATCGCCACCACCGCGATCGCCACTGCGACCAGGCCGAGCTCGGCAGTGAAGAAGACGGCGACTGCGTAGGCGACGAGGACGCAGACGTTGAAGACCATCAGCGGCCGCGGCCGGCCCGCCGCCAGCATCACCTGCGGGTAGCCGGTGAGGATGGCGGCGATCATGCCCGCCACGGCGAGGATCTGGGCCGGCACGACCGCGGCCCGCCAGGCGTCGCCGAAGACCAGCGGGACGAGCTCGGGGGCGGTGACGATCAGGATCGCCAACAGCGGCGCCACCACGGCGCCGTGGATCCTGGTCGCCCGCTCGTGCAGGCGCTTCATCTCGTTCAGATCGCTGGTCCGCGAGTAGATCGGGAAGGCCAGCCTCATCATGATCCCGCTCAGCTTGTCCTGGTACTGAACGCCAAGCTGGAAGGCGCGCCAGTAGATCCCCACCTGGGCCGGGTTGAGGCGGGCGGCGAGGACGGCGTAGTCGACGTTGCTGATCGCCACGTAGACGACTCCGGCGGCGGAGGCGGGGCCGCCGAAGCGGGTGATCTCCGCCATCTCCCGGCGGCGCCAGCGCGGCCGGCGGCGGGGGGTGACGGCGAGCAGGGAGAGCGAGGCCAGGCCGGCGGCGGCGACACCGCCGAGGACGATCGCTTCGGCGCCCAGCCCGAGCGCCGCCAGGCCGACCGCGATGAAGGCGCCGAGGGCGAGCGAGCCGGCCTCGATCATGCTGATCAGGCGGAAATCGAGCTCGCGGGAAAGGACGGCGCGGGAGACGGTGCCGAGGCCGGCGAGGGCGAAGACGGGGGACACGAGCTGGATCAGGTGGGCGATCTCGTCGCTGAAGATCGGGGCCGCGACCACCGGCGCGAGCAGGTAGGTGGCGAGGCTGAACAGGATTCCCGCCAGGAGGCTTGAGAGCGTCGCGGCCTCGAAATGGCCCTCGTGGACGAGCTTGCGCTGGACGAGGGCGCTGCCGAAGCCCTCGTAGGTGAGGATCACCGAGAGGGGCAGGAAGATCAGCGCCACCGAGGCGTTGCCGAAGTCGGCGGGGCTGACCAGCCGGGCCAGGGCGATCGCGGCGACCAGCTGCAGCGCCTCGGTCGTCACCTTGGCGGCGGCGAACCAGCGCACGCCGGAGACGGCCGCCTGGGTGAGCTGATCGCTGCTCAGCTGGGGGCGTTCGCTGGAAGGGTCGGTGGTCACCGCATTACAAACGCGCGGCAGCCGGGTCCGCTTGCGAAAAGAACTAGTCCTGTGAGCAAGTTTTGCTCCGGCGGGACCGTTCTTGCGGTGATGAAACGAATGAAAAAGGGCCGAAGCGAAACGGAGCGAGCATGGAGATAGTCGGATTCGTCAGGACGCTGCTGCAGCGCAAGCTCGTGCTCGGCATCCTCTTGGCGCTCGCGACTCTCGCCGCTCTGGGCACGGCCTTCAAGATCGGGCCCGACGGGATCGAAAAGCGCTCGATATCGGTCGGCGCCGCGACCAGCCAGATCCTCGTCGACTCGGCCGAATCGACCCTCGTCGAGGGCGCCGGGACCGACCAGATCGCCGCCCTGGGCACGCGCGCGCGGGTCTACGCCCAGTACCTGAGCAGCCGTGACGCGGTCAACCAGATCGCCGAGCAGATCGGTGTCGACCCGCTTTTGATCACCGCCCGCGGCCCGTTCAGCGAAGGCACCGGGATCCAGGACTACGACCAGCAGGGGGCTGAGTCACGGGCCCGTGACCTGGTCGACGAGGGCAAGGAATACCGGCTCGTCTACGAGGCCCAGGAAGACGTTCCGATCATCACCGTCTACGCCACCGGCCCGAAGACCGAACAGGCCCTGCTGCTGGCCCAGGCTTCCTTCGACGTGCTCGAGGGCTACATCAGCCAGCTTAAGGTCGCGGCCAGGAAGGCGGAGCAGAAGCTGCCGCCGCCGAAAAACCCCACCTCGACCTCGAGCGTGCCGCTGGTCGAAAACATCGTCGTGCGCGAGCTCGGCGCCCCTGAGGGCGGCATCGTCGGGGGCAACGCCGACCTGGTCCTGATGGTGCTCGCCTTCCTCGCCGTGTTCGGGATCGGCTGCATCGCTGTCGCCGCCGGCTCCGGGTTCATGCGCCACTGGCGCCTGGCCGGAGAGATGGAGCGGCTCGGCGCCGAGGCCGACGACTGGCTCCGGGACACGCCGCCGCCGGCGCCCAAGACCAAACGGGCCACCAACGGCAAAGCCGTGCCCGAGCGCTCCAACGGCAAAGCCGAGCGCAAGCGCGGGCCGGCTAAGACCGGCTCGTGACCTCCTCCGCCCAGGCGATCGGGCGCCTGGGCGTCCGCCACCGGCGCACCCTCCGGGGCCTGGTCGGCGACTGGCCGCGAACCACCCGGCCGCTGCCCTGGGCCCTCGCCGGCTTCATGGCGATGCTCTGGCTGCTGCCCTTCGACAGCATCGACCTGCCGATCGGGTTACCGCTGGAAGCAAAGCTCGACCGGCCGGTCCTGCTCCTGATAGTCGCCCTCTGGGTACTCTCGCTGACGATCCTCGACGGCGCCCAGAAGGTCCGCTTCACGCCGATCCACTATACCTTCGTCGGCTTCGTCCTGATCGCGATCCTCAGCCTCGTCTACAACGCTGAGACGACCGTGCGTCTGGGCGAGCTGGAACTCGGGGTGCGCAAGCTCGCGCTGCTGATCTCCTACCTGACCCTCTTCCTCGTCGTCGCTTCGGGGATCCGCCCCGGCGAGGTGCGCGCCTTCATGACCTACATGTGCGGCCTGGCGGTGGTGATGGCGCTGGCGGTGATCTGGGAGTACCGCTCGGAATTCAACGTCTTCTTCAGCTGGACGCACACCTTCCTTCCGGTCTCCTTCCCGGAGGAGCTCGGCAACTCCGACTCGATCGGCCGCCGCTCGGTAATCGGCCCGACGATCCACCCGCTGGCGCCGGCGATGATGATGGCCTGCGCGATGCCCTTCGCGCTGATCTCGCTGTACGACAGTCGCGAGCTCCGCGGCAAGATCCTTTGGGGGTTGGCCGCAGGGATCATGCTCGCCGCTGCCCTCGCCACCCAGCGCAAAACCAGCATTGTCGCCCCGGTCGCCGCTACCGCCGTGCTGATCGCCTACCGGCCGCGGTTGCTGCGCCAGCTGATCCCGGGAGCGATCGTCCTCTTCGTCCTGGTCCACATCTTCACCCCCGGCGCCCTCGGCGGGGTCGGCAAGCAGCTGCTGCCGCAGAACATGTTCGGCGTCGCCAGCACGGTCGACCGGCAGAGCGACTACTCAGCGATCGAGCCCGATGTCGTCAACCGGCCCCTGCTCGGGCGCGGCTATGAGACCTACGACCAGAAGAAGTACAGGATCCTCGACAACCAGTTCCTGACCACGATCATCGGCACCGGCATCGTCGGCATCCTCTCCTACATCTCAATCTTCCTGGCGATCTTCCTGATCGCCCACCGGGTGGCCCGCGAGGGCAAGCCGGACCGGGCCCCGCCGGCGCTGGCGATCGCCGCCGCGACGGTGGCGATGCTGGTCGGCAGCGGCCTGCTGGACATCCTGGCGCTGCCGCAGCTGCCCTACCTGATCTGCTTCTTCGCCGGCTTCGCCGCTGTCCTCTCGCGTGAGCTGGACTCCGAAACAGCGACCGCCCCGGCGCGCCGGCGCCGGCGGGCCCCGCTCGGGCCGGGCGGGCCGCTGCCGGCCGCGCGCTGAGCGGCGATGCCGGGGCAGGGAGAGCGGGACATCGTCTTCAGCTTCGCCTACGCGAGCTGGGGAACCGCGGTGGCCCGCGGGATGTGCTTCTCCGAAGACCGCATGGTCGAGACGCTGCTCGGGCACCCCGAGGTGCGCCGGCTGCTCGTCGCGGAGACCCCGCGCAGTCTGCCGGTGAAGCTGGCGCGGGACAGGCTGCAGCCGCCCCCGCCCTTTCCCGCTACCGAGGCAGCCTCCCTCTACGGGCCGGTCCGCCTGTGGCGTCAGGACCCGCAGCGGCTGGGGGCGATCGAGCGCAGCTTCCGAGTCTGGGACGCGCAGCTGCGGCGGGTGGCGGCTCGGCGCGGCTTGGAGCGGCCGGCGCTGATCACGACCCACCCTCTGATAGCGGGCTTTGCTCCGCTCGAGTGGGCCTCCTCGGTGACCTTCTACGCCTACGACGACCTCGCCGAGTCGCAGCCCCTGCGGTGCCTCTGGCCCGCCTATCGCGAGGCCTATCGCCGCATCCGCGAGAGCGGGCGAGGAGTCGCCGCGGTCTCGCCGGCGATCCTCGACGTGATCCAGCCGACGGGGCCGAGCGCAGTGGTGCCGAACGGCGTCGATCCCGCGGAGTGGGAGGCACCCGGTTCGCCGCCGGGGTGGTTCGCCGATCTGCCGGGCTCGCGCCTGCTCTACGTCGGCAGCCTCGAGTCCCGGGTCGATGTCGGCGCGATCGCCGCCGCCGCCGCGAAGCTGCCGGACGCCTCCTTCGCCCTGGTCGGGCCGCTGCTCGACCGCGCCCACTTCGAGCCCCTGCGAGCGCTCCCGAACGTCCGCTTCTTCCCGCCGGTCTCGCGGGCCGAAGTCGTCGCCCTGGTCGCCGCCGCCGACGCCTGCCTGATCCCGCACGTCGACAGCCCCCTGACCCGGTCGATGAGCCCCCTGAAGCTGTATGAGTACCTGGCCGGCGGTGCCCCGGTGGCCGCGCTCGACCTACCGCCGATCCGCGATGTCTCCCCACGCGTGGTCATCCGCGACGACCTCACCGAGGCGATCGCCGCCGCCCTGGCCCTCGGCCACGGCCCCGAGCAAGAGCGCCGCGCCTTCGCCCAGGCCAACTCATGGCGCCAGCGCCAGGAGCGGATCGTGCGGATGGCGCTGGATCCGGTCGGGCCCTGAGCCTCAAGCACGCCGCAGCCTCCTGCGGGCCGGCTGGAGGCGGTCGCGGGTCTCGCCGAGGAGGCGCCGAGCCAGCGGCCGGAGGCGCCGCGGCGGCGCGGCGACCCTCTCGGGAGAGACGGCGTCGGGCCGCTGGAGGCGCAAATCCAGCGACGCGCCCCCGTGGACGGCGAAGGGCTCGGCGGCGGGAACGGCTCCGTCCGGGGTCTGGACGATCTCGCCCTTCGCTTCCCAGGCCGGCTCGACCACGGCTTGCCGCGCCTCGGCCGGGACTTCGACCGTGATGTGGCGGGAGTAGGGACGCAGGCGCAGGAGGTCGCCCTCGAGTCGCCAGTGGACGTTGGCGGCCGCGAGCGCTCCTAGGGACCCCCAGCGAACATCACCGAGCCGGTTGACCGCGGCGCTGCGCTCGGCGAGGACGTCGAGTCCGTCGGCGAGGTCGTCGTGGTGCCCGTAGAGGATCAGCGGCTGGTCGAGGTAGGCGCGCAGGGCGAGCTCGGCGGGGGAGAAGTGGGGCTCGGCGAGGGGGTGGCGGAGCAACACCGGCAAGCCGCTCGAGGTGACGTCAGCAGGCGCCCAACCGGTTAGCGCGCTGCTCCCGCCGCTGGTCAGCCAGTGGTGGGGCGGGGCCGAGAGCCAGGGGAACGGCCGGGTCATCGAGATCGCCGCAAAGCCAGTCCGGGCCAGGGCCGCGGCCATCGTCTCCGAGCACTCCTCGTGGGGCGGGACCATCACCCGCGAGACGGGCACACCGGTGCGTTGCTCGAAGGCCGTGATCCGCCGCAGTGCTTGCGCGGCCAGGGCCATCGCCTCGTCCTGCTCGCGAACCCACCCGAGCTCGCCGCCGTAGTGGTCGTTGCCGTGGATGCAGAGGGATATCCCGGACTGCTCGCGCAGGATCCGGGCGGCCGCGGGATGGGCGATGCGGGCGTCGAGCGGCACCATCGCCAGCGCTAGGTGGTAGCCGTGCTCGGCGGCGTGCCGGCTCAGGCGCGGCAGCGAGAGGAAGCCGTAGGAGGGCCAGTGGAGGTTGGGGTCGTCGAGCAGGAAGGTCGCCCGGAGCGGGGGCGGGCGCCAGGCGGCCCCGGCGGTCAGCTCGCGGAGGAGCTCCAGCAGGGGCAGCAGCGCCAGCGAGCGGCCGGCTCCCAGCCGGTCGCGCAGGGGCTCGCCCTCGGCCAGCTCGGCGGGGGCGACAGTGACGACGTCGAGCCGCCCCTCGCGGGTCCAGGCCGGCGCTCCCGCGACGCAGGCGAGGACCTCGGCCGCCCGTTCGGCCTCGAGACCGGCTATGCCGTGGAGGTGCCGGTCTGGTAGCTCCTGGCCGTGGAGGCGGCGGTCCAGGCCGGCCGAGGTGCATAGCTCGACCAGGGCCCGCGGTCCCGGCTCGCCCTCCGGGGCGAGGGCGGCGAGTGCTCGCACGCCTGCGGCCGCCGCCTTTTGCGCCTCGCGCATCCCGCCGAGCTCGACCAGCGCATCCAGGCCCGCCAGCTCGCCGGCCTCGCGGGCCTCGAAGCGCACCTCGGGGAAAGCTTCCGACAACACCGCGAACAGCCTCGGCCTGCGCCTCAGCTCGGCGCCGGGATGAACGCCCACCACCTGCACGGCGCTCACCGTAGCGCGTAGACGCGGAAGCCCTGGGAGGGGTTACCCCCGCCCGGGGCGGCGCTCAAATCGCCGTAGGTGGCGACCAGGCGTCCCGAGCGCAGGTAACGGCCGAGCAGCTGATCGTAGCCGCTGCCGAAGCGGCCGGTTTCGAAGGCCGAGGTGTCGCGGTTGCTGACCAGGGCGTAGCGGACGCCCTCGCCCTGCAATTGCGCGATGGCGGCCCGCTCGTCGGCCTTCGTATCGAGCAGGCCGGGCAGGAACATGTTCTCGTAGAGCGGCTGCGGGCGGTCGGCGAGGAAGTAGGTCCCCGCGTCGGCTGGGAGGGCGAGGACGGGCTCTCCCGGGGCCGTGTGCGTGCGGATGAAGTCGAGCGCCTCCTGCTGCGCGCCGGCGCTGCGACTGTCGGCGACGTAATCGCCGGCGGCGGTGTGGACGACCGTGCCCTTGTCGGGGTAGAGGCCGACGGCGGCGTAGAGGGCGATGCCGGCGGCGACGGCCCCCAGCATCGCCATCACGGCCGGGCGGGCACCGGGCCACCGATCGCCGACCCGCTGGTGCAGGAGGCCGAGCAGCAGCACCGCCGGGGCGGCGTAATAGGGCGCGGCCGAGCTCATCGTGAACTGGTCGTAGGCCCGGGAGCAGAGCAGGATCGCGACCGCGACCAGGGCGAGGTCGACGGGCCAGCGGCCGCTCAGCGGCGCCTCCTGCCGGCGCCACAGCGCCCGCGCGACCAGCACCCCGGCCAACAGCGAGAGCAGCGGCAACCAGCTCATCCCCAGCAGCAGTTGCTTGGCCTCTTCCTGCACGGCGGCCTCGGCGCCGGAGAAGATGCCGCTCGCCCTCCAGGCTGCAAGGAGGAAAAGCGAGCCGAGACAGGCGGCGGCGAGCGGCCAGAGGGCTCTCGCCCGCGCCAGGCCGCGGGCGCCGTGGAGCTTCACGACGGTAGCCGTCAGGCCGGCGAGCAGGGCGAGGTAGATCGCCCCCCGGGCCAGCGAGGAGGCGACGCTGGCGGCGTCGAAAGGAGTCCACTCGCGGTAGGCGTTGAAGCCGGCCGCCCGCAGGAAGTCGATCGGCCAGAGGTTCTGCCAGAAGAGGCGGTCGGCGCCGACGCTTGCCGCCAGGGCACCGAGCACGGCGACGGGGATCGCCAGCGCCGGCCCGGCGATCCAGGCCAGCGCCCGCAGCGCGGCGCGGGCATCTTCTTCCCGCCAGATGCCGGCCACCCAGGCCAGGGCGGCGATCCCGGCGGCGGCGGCGAACTCGACCCGGGTCAGCGCGGTGAGGCCGATCGCGGTGCCGGCGAGCAGGAAGTGGCTGCGGGTCAGCGCCAGCAGCGCCAGGATCAGGAGCAGCAGGCCGAAGGTGGCCGAGTTGGTGTGGGGGAGGATGAAGTTGAACTGGGTGCCGGAGAAGCCGATCGCGATCAGCACCGCGGTTGAGAGCGCCGCCGCCAACGGGCGCAGCAGCTGACGGGCGAGGGCGTAGAACGATCCGACGATCGCCACGGTGACCGTCAGGCCGAGGGCGTAGGCGGTCGCGAGGCTGGTGCCGAAGAGCTTGAAGGCGCCGGTCAGCGTGTAGACGCCAAGGGGGCCGTAGAAGTAGCGGGTGTCCTCGTAGGGGAGGTGGCCGCGCACGGCCTGGGCCGCGGTGGTGAGCTCGGCTCCGGCATCGATCTCGGGCGTTCCCCACTTGCGCCAGCTGATGACCGTCAGCACGAGCAGGAAAAGGCCGAGGCCGGCAACGGCCAGGGCATCCGCAGAGCGCGCCAGCGCCAGCAGGCGGGCGGGACGGGCCCGGCTGCTACCGCGCAGGCGTTCGCTGACGATCGCGTCGTTCGCGCTCACATTGAATCAACGGATCGACCCTCGGCGGGCTTGCGGCCCACAGCGCGGGCCGGACCTACGGTTTGCCGACTTCGTAGTGCGCTAGCACCGTCGCTGCCGGGAGGGCGGAGGTGTAGAGCGCGGGCTCGTCGATCGAGCCCTGCAGGTAGCGCTGGGCGAGGCTGGTCGCGGAAATCGGCCGGCCGATCCGCAGGTCACGGGCGCTGTTCCAGGTCGGGTCGGAGGTGAAGAGGTCGGTGGCGCGCTGGACACCGTCGACGTAGATCCGCGCCCGGGTGCCGTCATAGACCCCGACGAGGTGGTGGGTCGTGTTGGGCGCCGCGGTGGTCGCGCTGATCGCTTCTCCGCGGGACACACCGGAGGTGGTTTCGCGGGCGACGACGAAGATCGGCCGGTTGCTCGAGTCGATCACCAGCGAGAAGCCGTTGTCGAAGTCGACGCTCGAGTCGCTGACCAGGAAGTGGTAGCCGCCCGCGGCCTTGGTGGCGCTCGTACGCACCCAGGCCTCGACCGAGAAGAGAGTGGGGGCGCCGAACGGCGTCGGTGAGAAGTCGACGTACTGGCTGCTGCCGTTGAAGGAGCGGGCGAAGCTGTTGGTCTCACCGCTGATCAGAGGGGAGACCGAGGTCGGCCCGCTAACGTAGGTGCCGTTGTTGTTGGCCCCGTTGGCGTCGGTGGCGACCGTGCCCGAGGTCTCGTCGAGGCGCCAGAAGTCCCTGATCCCCGTCGTGCCGAGGACCGCCGCCCGGTAGGCGCTGTTGATGGTCAGCGAGCGCGTCGTCGTCGCGGTGGCGCCGTTGTTGTCGGTGATGCGGAGGCCGACACTCCGCGTGCCAACGGCGGTGAAGGTTCTGCTGGTGGTGGCGCTGGCGCCGGCGTTCGTCTCGTAGGTCCCGTTGGCGTCGAAATCCCACTCGTATTGGGTGATCGCCCCATCCGGATCGCTCGAGCCGGCGCTGCTGAAGCTGACGCTCTGGCGGGTATTAGCCGGGTTGGGAGTGATGGTGAACGAGGCAGACGGGGCGCGGTTATTGACCGTTACCGTGCCCGTCGCGGTTGCCGTCTGACCGTCGTCATCGGTGACCCGCAGTCCGACCTGCACCGTCCCGGCGGTGGCGTAGGAACGGCTGGCGGTTGCAGTCCCGCCCGTGTTCGTCTCGTAGGTCCCGTTGCCGTCGAGGTCCCATTCGTATTTCGTGATCGCCCCATCGGGGTCGCCGGACCCGGAGCCGTTGAAGGTCACGGTGGCGCCGGTGTCGGCCGGGTTCGGCGCGATGGTGAAAGCAGCGGTCGGGGGCAGCAGGCTGACGGTGACAATTTTGGTCGAGACCGAGGTCGCGCCCTTGTCGTCGGTCACCCGGAGCTTCGTTTCCACGGTTCCCGCGGTCGAGTAGGAACGGCTGGCGGTTGCAGTCCCGCCCGTGTTCGTCTCGTAGGTCCCGTTGCCGTCAAGGTCCCACTCGTATTTGGCGATGGTCCCGTCCGCGTCGGTCGAGCCGGAGCCGTTGAAGGTGACCAGCTGACCCTTGTTCACCGAGCTTGGGGTGGCCGTGAAGGAGGAGGCCGGCGCGCGATTGGTGACAGTGACCGTCTGCAGCGTTGATGATTTGTTGCCGCTGGAATCGGTCACGCGAAGGCGCACGTCATAGCTGCCGGCGGTCGCGTAGCTCTTGACCGCGACCGGTTCGGCGCCGGTTTCGGTCTCGAAGCTGCCGTTGCCGTCGAGGTCCCACTCGTACTTGGAGATGGTTCCGTCCGGGTCAGCGGAGGCCGAGCCGTCGAAGTTGACGGTTTCCGCGGTCTGGGCCGGGTTAGGAGCGGCCGTGAAGGAAGCGAGGGGCGGTTCGCCGCCGCCGACCGAGCCGAAGTAGTGGTCTTCGATCGTCGTCGCCGGCAGCGCCCGGTTGTATAGCGCCACCTCGTCGAGGTCGCCGGAGCCGAACAGGGCGCTGGCGGCGCGCGACATGAAGTAGAGGCTCGAGTTGGCGAAGTTGCCGGCTCCGGTGCCGCTTTTGGTCTTCACGTAGGCGACCGCTTGGCCGTCGACGTAGGGGATGACCTGGTCGGCAGCGGGGGCAGTCGTGTCCATGACGATCGCGTAGTGGTGCCAGGCGCCGGCGCTGGGCCGCGTGAAGTAAGCGTTGTTGCGGCTTTCGCCGCTGCCAATCCCGACGGCGAATTTGCCGCCTTCCTCAGGCGCGTTCGGGTCGACGATGAAGCCGCCGGGGTTGGAGTTGAAGTTAGGCGTCATCTCGAAGGCGAGGTCGTCGTCGTTGGCGTAGCCGTCCCACTTCATCCAGAACTCGAGCGTCAGCTTGTTGGTCGCCGAAAGATTGAGGGCGGCCTGGGCGGCGCTGGTGGCGCCGTCGAAGCTGACCGCGGTATCGCCGCCGCCCGGCAGGGCGCTGGAGATTCCGAACTGCGGCGAGCCGACGACGGTTCCGTTCGCACCGCCTTTGCTGTCGGCGAGCGTCGTGCCGGCGGCATCGCCCATGCGCCAGTAGTTGGTCAACCCGGTGGTTGCCTGGACGCGACTTGAGTAGGCGCCGGCGCCGGTCTGTTCGACCGTGACCGTACGCGTGGTCTGGCCGCTGTTGCCGACGTTGTCGGTGACCTGCAGCTTGACTTCGTAGGAGCCGGCTGAGGTGAAGGTCGTGCTCGCGCTCGGCGTGGTGCCGGTGTTCGTCTCGAAGCTGCCGTTGCCGTCGAGGTCCCACTCGTATTTGGCGATGCTGCCGTCGGGATCGGTGGATTCCGAGCCGTCGAGGCTGACCAGCTGGCCGGCCTGGGCGGGATTGGGCGAGGCGGTGAAGGAGGCGATCGGCGCCTGGCTGTTGCCGCCGAAGTGCTGGGCGATCGTTGCCGCCGGCAGCGCCCGGTTGTAGAGCGCCACCTCGTCGAGGTCGCCGGAGCCGAAGAGGGCGCTGGCAGCGCGGGACATGAAGAAGAGGCTCGAGTTGGCGAAGTTGCCGGCGCCGGTACCGCTTTTGGTCTTGATGTAGGGCACGGGCTGGCCATCGACGTAAGGAATGACCTGCTGCGTAGCGGGCGCGGTGCTGTCCATGACGATCGCGTAGTGGTGCCACTGACCGGCGCTGGGACGGATGAAGTAAGCGGTGTTGCGGCTTTCACCGCTGCCGATGCCGACGGCGAATCTGCCGCCTTCCTCAGGGGCGCTGGGATCGACGAGGAAGCCGCCGGGGTTGGAGTTGAAGTTAGGCGTCAACTCGAAGGCGAGGTCGTCGTCGTTGGCATAGCCGTCCCACTTCATCCAGAACTCGAGCGTCAGCTTGTTGGTCGCCGAGAGGTTGAGGGCGGCCTGGGCAGCGCTGCTCGTACCGTTGAAGCTGGCGGCGGTGTCCGCGTCGCCAGCGACCGCGCCGCTGACGCCGAGGGTGGGTCCGCCCGTGAGCGTGGCCGGGGCGGTGCCCTTGCTGTCGGCGAGCGTGGTCCCGGAAGCCTCGCCCATGCGCCAGTAGTTGATCAACCCGACGGTGGCCAGGACGCGGGCCGAATAGGAGCCGGCGCCAGCGCCGTCGATACTGACGGTCTCCGAGCTGGTGGCGGTTTTGCCGGCGGTATCAGTGACTCGCAGACCCACCGTCACCGATCCCGCGACGCCATAGCTGCTGCTGGCGATCGCGGTGGCGCCGGTGTTGGTCTCGTAGGTCCCATTGCCGTCGAGGTCCCACTCGTATTTCACGATCGCCCCGTTTGGCGAGCTCGAGGAGGAGGCGTCGAAGTTGACGGTTTCGCCGATCTCGGCGGGGTTCGGCGAGCTGCTGAAGGAGGCGGTCGGCGCCAGCGGGTTGCCCGCGTAGTGGGCAGCGATAGTGGCACCGTCGAGGGCGCGGTTGTAGATCGCCACCTCGTCCAGCGAGCCGGCGCCGAAGAGGGCGCTGGCGGCGCGCGACATGAAGTAGAGGCTCGAATTGGCGAAGTTGCCGCCGCCGGTCCCCGACGCGGTCTTGGTGAAGGAGACCGCTTTGCCGTCGACGTAGGGCTTGATCTGTTCCGCGGCGGCCGCGGCACTGTCCATCACGAAGGCGTAGTGGTGCCACTGGCCGGCGCTGGGACGGGCGAAGAAGATGTTGTTGCGGGCGGTGCCGTTGCCGATCGCCACCCCGAATTTGCCCGATTCCTGGGGCGCGTTGGGATCGATCAGGAAGCCACCGGGGAAGGAGTTGAAGTTGGGCGTGTACTCCATCGCTAGGTCGTCGTCGTTGGCGAACCCATTCCACTTCATCCAGAACTCGACCGTGACTTTGTTCGTCCCCGAGAGCGAGAGGTTCGCCGTGGCGGCGTCATCGAGGCCGTCGAAGCTGGCGGCTCCGTCGCTGTCGCCGCTGAGCGCACCGGTGACACCGAGCGTGGGGGAGCCGTTGACGGTGGCGTTGCTGGTCCCGAAGGAATCGATCAGGGTGCTCGAGCCGCCGGCGTCGCCGAGGCGCCAGTAGCTGAGCAACCCGGTCGTTCCCAGCACCCGCGAGGGGTAGCTGCCGCTGCCGCTGTTGTCGATCGAGAGGGCGCGATTGGTGGTGCTGCGCGACCCCTGTTCGTCGGTTACCCGCAGCCGCACCGTGTAGACGCCGGTGGTGGCGTAGCTCCTGGTCGTGACCGGGTTGGACCCGCTGTCGACCTCGTAGGTGCCGTCGCCGTTGAGGTCCCATTCGTATTTGGCGATGCCACCGTCGAGGTCGGTCGAGGTGCTGCCGTCGAAGGTCACGGTTTGGTTGGTCTGCGCCGGATTGGGCGCGACCGAGAACGAGGCGACCGGCGGCTGCGGGCCGGACGGGGGGTCGAGCGTCAGTTCGACCGGCGTCCACGGCTGCACGGTCATGTCAGAGAGGATGTTGTAGGTCGCCTGGATGATGCGGCCGTCGGGGTTCGGCGCCAGCGCGTTGGCCCAGTCGTTGGTGCCGGAGGCGAAGACGAGCGCCCCGCTTTTCGCCGTGTACTTGACCGCCTGCCCGCAGGCGCACTGGCCAGGCGGCGGGGTCTTCGCGTAGATCCGGCCCTCGTCCTGGATCCAGTCGACGTTCTGCCCCAGCGGGATGGTTGAGCTGGTCAGCGGCTTGACCCCGGCCGGCTGGCGGCTCAGGTACTGGGCCTGGGTCGGGATCGCGTCCCACTCCCAGCCGGTCAGGTTGGTGCCGATCGTCGTCGTCGAGCCCGCGGGGATGCCGGTGTTGCGCCAGATTCGATCGCCGGCGTAGTTGCCGCCGCTGCTGGCCGGGATCTGCAGCGGGAAGGCGCCCGCCTGCAGCTCGGCTCCGTAGTACATGTTCCCCAGCAGCTGGTTCTCCGGCATGTCAGGGCCGACCCGGCCGCCTTCGGGGGCGTTGGGATCGCCCGGCGGGGCGCCGTTGTCGCGGAAGGTGGTGGTCGAGTTCTCGGGATGGTCGTCGGCGGTGCCGGCTTTCTGGTCGAGCCCGAGGGCGTCGTCCGCCGTTCCCAGTTTGCCGTCAGGGCCCCAGTCGTTGGCGCCGTCCTGGCCGCTGCCGCTGGAGCCCGAGCCCTCGACCGTCTTGTAACAGACGAGCGTGCGGCCGCCGTCCTCGTAGCGCACCTTCCAGTAAGCGGTGTTGCCGCTGAAGGAGGCGATGTTGACGCCGGCGTCGCGGGCGGCGAGGTAGCCGTTCATCTGCTCCAGCGACCAGTACTCGCTGTGGCCGGAGACCATCGCGATCTTGGCTTTTTTCAGCTGCGCCGGGTTCTGGTGGATGGCGACGTCCTCGGTGTAGGCGACGTCGTAGCCCTGCTTCTCGAGCCACTGGATCAGGTAGAAGTCGGGGCCGATGAAGCGGTTGCCCTGGCGGGGGTCGTTGAGCGGCCGGTCGAAGGAGACCTTGACCGCCCGCTGGGTGCCGGAGATCGTTTTGCCGCCGCCGCCGGTATCGAAGTAGAGCGACTTGCCGCCCGAGGCGCCGCCCCAGTCGTTGTAGGCCTCGTAGGTGGCGGTCGGAACGGCGAAGAGGATGTCGGCGTTCGGCACGCGCGAGTCGTCGCGGACAACGAAGGTGATCGTGTTTTCCAGCCCGCCGGGCGTGGTCAGCTTGACCGTGTAGACGCCGGAGGCCGGCAGCGCCGCGCCCGGGATCGTGTAGCTGTTGGCCCAGCCCGAGCAGCTCTTGAGCCCGGTCGTGGTGTTGGTCGGAGCGCAACCGCTGAAGAGGTTGTTGACGGCGACGCTGGCGCTCGAGGCGGCGGTGATCAGGCGGCCGCCGGTGTTGCCGTAGTAGCCCATCCGGTAGACGTCGACCCGCACGTTGGCGGCGGCCGCGGTGCTGACCCGGCCGAGTTTGAGAGTGACGCTTTCACCCAGGTTGACGCTGGTTTTGGTCGAGAAGCCGGCGACATCGGGGCTGTACTCGATCAGCCGCCAGCCGTCAGAGCCCGGCCCGGTGCAGTTGTTCTCCTGGACGACCGGGACGTCGCTGGGGCAGCTGACGTCGGCCTGGGCAGCCTGGGGAAGGAGCAGCACCGCGAAGAACACGGCGAGGGCCGCGATCGTCAGGCGCTTAGGCGTAAAAGGGGTCGTCATCTGGTGGCTCGCATCGGAACCGGCGCCGGTGTGGACGGCGGGTCCAATAGGTGAACGGGGATCAAAGGCGATTTAGTCCGCGCCCGAAGGCTGAAAAAAGGACGAGTTGGCAAAGATCCGCGCTCGTAGCTCGGTTCGAACGAACCGCTTGAACGCATCATCCTCAACCTTAGGTTGAGCCTTAATCATGGAGCGGTAGTAGCCGTAGAGGAAGGCGATCCCGGAGAGGCCATAGGGCCGCTGCAGCCCCACCTTGAAGGCGCGGATCGTCACCCACCAAGGGCTGTAGCGGAGGATGTAGGCGCACTGGCCGTGGCGGGCCCGGCCCCGCAAGGCGCCACCCCTGGTGGCGACGGGACGGTGATGGCGGGCGGTCAGATCCGGCAGCGAGCGGGTCGAGTAGCCGTGCATCCGGGCATAGGTCTCGTCGATCGTGTCCCAGCCGAGCCGCTCCTCGATCCCGCCGATCGCCTCGAAGCACTCGCGGCTGTAGAGCTTGAGGGCGCCGCGGACGTGATGGGCCGGGATCTTCGTCGTCTCCCAGCCCCTGCCGTTGCGCTCGAGCAGGACGCCGCCGACGACGCCGAGCTCGGGTTCGGCTTCGAAGCGGGCGAGCAGGCGCTCGAAGTACTCGGGCGGGAGCTCGACGTCGGCGTCGAGCTTGCCGATGTGGGTGAAGGCGGTGAGGTCGACGCCGGCCAGCGCCGCGTTGAAGGCGACGGCCTCGGCGGCAAGGGCAAGGCCGTCCTCTCCCCGACGGCCACGCCGAGCCGGCGCTCGGCGGGCCTCCAGGAACGGCACCTCCCCGGCCAGGCGATCGAGCAGCTCGGGGGTCTCGTCGACTGAACCGTCGTCGACGATCAACCAGAGGTCGGGGGGCCGGGTCTGGGCGGCGACGGCGCGAACCGTCCGCTCGAGGTGGGCGGCCTCGTCCCGGACCGGGGTGATCAGGAGGAGGCGCTGCATCTCAGGCGCTTCTCGCGTGCTCGACCAAGCCGTCGACCAGCCCGAGGTAGCCCTCGCGCTGGCGCCGCCACTCGATCTCGGCGAGTCGCTCGGAGGCACCGTAGGCGCGCCCCAGGGCGCTGACCGGAGCGCGGCAGACGCCTTCGATCGCCGCGGCGAAGGAGCCGGCGTCGCCGGGTTCGGCGAGGAGGACGTCGTCGCCGAAGTAGCGCTCGATCACCGGCAGCCGGGAGGCGACCACCGGCAGGCCCATATGCACGTACTCGAGCAGCTTGACCGGCAGCAGCATCTCGGTGAAGTCGTCGCGCAGGGTGGGGACGACGCCGATGTCGGCTTCTTCGAGCCGCGCCGGGATCTGCTCGACCGGGGTCGGCTGCGGCGCCACGTAGACGCCGTCGGGGGCCTGCCGCGCCGCAAAGGCCGCGATCCGAGCCGCCGCCTCCGCGTCGGAGCCGTAGACGTCGAGGCGCACCGGTTTGCCGCGCTGCCGCAGCATCGCCACCGCCCGCACCAGCGTCTCGACCCCGAACCGCTCGGCGAGGCCACCGTGGTAGACCACCCGCAGCTCACCTTCGCTCGAGGGCGAGGCAGGAGTTCGGCGCTCGCCGAAGATCCGCTCGTCGGGCGTGTTCATCACCACCTGCGAGTTCGTTGCGGTGACGCCCCGGCGGGCCAGGAGCTCGCGGGCATCGGGGGTGACGAAGACGAGGCCGTCGGCAAGCGCGGCGCTGAGCCGCTCCTCGACCCGGATCAGGCCGACGAACGGATGGCGCTCGGAGCGGTTGAACAGGGTCGCGAAAAGCTCCGGGAAGGTGTCGTGGAAGTTGAGGATCAGCGGCGTTCCCCGCAGCTTCGGGCGCAGGGCGGTGAACACGAGGGCGTCGGGCATGTTGTGAATCTCGACCAGGTCGAACCGCTCGCGCCGGTCGAGCTCGCTCACCTTGCGGGCGGCGCCGAGGAAGAAGCGGAGGTTGCCGCTCAAGTAGGCCTTCGCACCGCCGCGGGGCTTGCCGACGGCGGCGCGGTGGAGCACGATCCGGCCCGGCCCGACTGGGATCTCCTCGTCGTCGTTGAGGCAGACGCAGTGGACCGTGTCGCCCCGTTCGGCCAGGGCCCTGGCTTGGCGCTGGATCCTCGAGTCGACGACGAAGTCCGAGTAGTGGACCATGCAGACCCGCAGGCCGCCGCGGCGGGCGGCGGCGGGAGGGGCCTCAGCTACCTGCCGGGACTTCAAAGCCCTCGACCGCCGCGACGATCTCCGCGATCTGCCAGTCCTCGATCGCCGGGAAGATCGGCAGCGAGCAGTTTTCGGAGGCAAGGCGCTCCGCCACCGGCAGGTCGCCCTGACCAAGCCCGCGGTCGGCGTAGGCCGGCTGCAGGTGGATCGGCGTCGGGTAGTGGATCGCGCTGGCGATCCCACGGGCGTCGAGGTGATCGCGAAGCGCGTCGCGCTCGGTGCAGCGGACGACGAAGAGGTGGTAGACGTGGTCGCTGTCGGCCGCCGCGGGGGCGGGGGAGACGACGCTGGTGCCGGCAAGCCCCTCGCGTAATGCGGTGCCGGCGTCGCGCCGGCGCTGGTTCCACTCGGGGAGGTGGCGCAGCTTGACCTCGAGGATCGCTGCCTGCAGGGTGTCGAGGCGGTGGGTGCCGGTCGCCAGCTCGTGGTGGTGGCGGATGCCCTCGCCGTGGGAGCGCAGCAGCCGCATCTTGCCGTCGAGCTCAGGGTCGCTGGTCACCACGGCGCCGCCGTCGCCCCAGCCGCCGAGGTTCTTGGTCGGGTAGAAGCTGAAGCAGCCGACGTCGCCGAGCGAACCGACCGGGCGGCCGCGATAGAGGGCGCCGTGCGCCTGGCAGGCGTCCTCGACGACGGCGATCCCGCGCTCGCGGCAGAGCGCCAGCAGCGGGTCCATCTCGACCGGGCGGCCAAAGAGGTGGACGGGGATCACGCAGCGGGTCTTCGGGGTGAGGGCCGCCTCGACGATCTCGGCCGTGATCAGCGCCGTCTCCGGGTCGACGTCGACGATCACCGGAGTGGCGCCGACGGTGCTGACCGCCTCGGCGGTGGCGATGAAGCTGTAGGTGGGGACGATGACCTCGTCGCCGGGGCCGACGCCGAGCGCCCGCAGGGCGATCTCCAGCGCCGCCGTGCCGGAGGAGACTCCGGCCGCGTGCGTGGTGCCGCAGAAGGACGCGAACGCCTCCTCGAACCGCTCCAGTTCGGGACCGAGCGTGAAGGCGGACTTGCTGGCGATCCGCTCGACGGTCTCCATCAGCTCCGCGAAGAGCTCGGGGCAGGCGCTGTCGAGGCGGATGAAGGGCACGCTCGTGCCCTCGGTCGCGGCCAGCGGCAGGACGGGATTGGAAGCGGTTGCTGCAGTGCTCACGTGGTTACCTCTCTGGGGGTGGGCTGGTCGAACTCGAGGAACATGGCGGCCGCCTCACGCCGGGAGCGGACGCCGAACTTGGCGAAGGCGGAGGAGAGATGGCTCTTGACGGTGCTTTCGGAGAGGAAGAGCTCCTCCGCGATCTGGGCGTTGGTGAGCCCTTTGGAGACGTAAGTGAGGACCTGGCGCTCGCGGTGGGAGAGCGAGGGTCGCTGCACGCTGGCCCGCAGCTCGCGGGGGACGACCGACTGTCCCGAGGTGACGGCGCTGACCGTCACCGCCAGGGTCGACTCGATCATCGGCTCGAAGACGATTGCGTCGGCGCCGGCGTCGAGGCCGCGGCGGACGCCGGTGCCGGTGGCCGGAGGCGAGATGGCGACGATCGCCAGCTCCTGCAGCTCGCGGCTGACGCGGCGCAGGGTCGCCATCTCGGCGGGCTGGTCGAGGTCGCAGACGAGGATGGCAATCGCGGGGCCGTCGGTCTCGAAGCCGATCAGCTCCTCGGTCTCGGCGACGAAGAGGGCGGAGGCGCCACCGCCGGACTTCTCGAGGGCGCTTTCGATCCGCCGGCGCATTTCCACACTTTCGGCCCCAAGGACCACGCATAGCTGCCCGGACGAGGCCGACATGTTTCCGACTGGTTCACTCAGGACTGCCACGGATCACCAACGGACGGGGTGACCGAAAGCTTGCGCGCGGCGGCAGCGTTGGAGGGGCGGATGGACGAAGCCATGGCCACCGCCCCTGCCAACGAGGCTCCTCACCGCCTGCTCGACGATGTCTCCTTCGGGGAGGGCGTCTGCGTTTACTCGTTCACGAACCTGTACGGGTGCTCGGTCGGCGCCGGGACGAGGATCGGGACCTTTGTCGAGGTTCAGCGCGGGGCGGTGATCGGCGCGGCCTGCAAGATCCAGAGCCACACCTTCATCTGCGACGGCGTGCGGATCGAAGACGAGGTCTTCGTCGGCCACGGGGTGGTCTTCGTCAACGACAAGCATCCCCGGGCCACCGACGGGGCAGGCGCGCTGCAGGACGAGGCGGACTGGGAGCTCCTGCCGACCTTGGTCGAGCGAGGGGCCAGCATCGGGTCTGGGGCGACGATCCTCGGCGGCGTGCGGATCGGAGCGGGTGCGACCGTCGGCGCGGGGGCGGTCGTCGTCAAGGACGTTCCCGCCGGCGCCACCGTGGTCGGCAACCCGGCGCGGGTGCTCCCACCGCGGTAGCAGTCAGCGCCAGCGCTGCAGGAGGTCCGCCTCGGAGACTTCGCGAACCGATCGAGCCGGAACTCCCATCACCACACTGCGAGGGGCGACGTCGGCGGTGACGACGGCGCCGGCGGCGACGAAGGCCTCCTCACCGATCTCGATCCCAGGGCAGATCGTCGAGCCGCCGCCGACGCGACAGGCACGGCGCAGCAGCGGCCCTTCGAATTCGAACTCCGGCCCATGCCGGTCCATCGTGTTGTCGTTGGTCAGGGTGACGCCGGGACCGACGAAGACGTCGTCCTCAATCTTCGTCCCGCCGGTGATGTAGCAGCGGGTCTGAATGCTGACCCGCTCGCCGATCTCGACGCCGGGGTCGAGCGAGACGTAACTGCCCACCGTGGAGCCAGCCCCGATCACTGCCCCGTCGCGGATTTGAGCGTGGTCCCCAACCCGAGCCCCAGGACCGATGTGAACGCCGTCGTGGATCACCACGTGCCCCCCGATCAGGACCCCCTCGCCAATGCTCACCTTGTCACCGATCAGCAAGCCGGGCGCCAGGTCGGATGGAAGGAGGCCAGCCACGAGGGGCGGCATCGTAGCGCGGCCATCCTGCACCCTTACCTGCTTAGTGAGGGTGCAGGTCGGCCGCGCAGGTTCGCCGCCGTTCTCTCGAGGATGTGTCGAACGTGCCGTGGTTCGTACTTGACTTGGTGGTGGGAGAAGCGGATCGGAGTGAGGCCGTTGGCCACATGGGTCTGAAAGCGCAGCGCGTCGCGGGTCTGCGCCGAGGGCGTGCGGTGGTAGCGCCAGCCGTCGGTCTCGACGACGAGTCCGAGGTCGGGCCAGAAGAAGTCGACCTCGAACTTGTTGACCATCTGTTTGGTGAGCGGAGTCGGGAGACCCGCGGCGGCTGCGAGGGGACGAAAGAGCCGTTCGAGCTCGTCATCGGAGAGGCGGAAGGCGTGCTTGTCGAGGATCCTTCGGAGCGGCCGCACGCCGCGCTCGCCCGAACGATTGTTGAGTGCACGCCGCAATGCGTCAGCGTCGATCACGTCCCGCTTGTCCGCCTCATTGATCGCCCGCTCGATGGTGATCGGCCCCGCGACCGTGGTTAGGTCGAGGAACGTGCGGACGGGATGGGTGACGGAAAGGCCGCGGCGAGTGGTGAAGTCGCCGACGGGGAGGGAAGGCCGGGAATGGACCCGTAGCCCAGGACGTCGATGCTTGCAAGGACGTCGCACGCTGATCTCTATGAAATCTTCGTGCTCCTTCCCGAAGCCCCAGAGCGCTGCAGCGCTGCGATGACTCAACGCGGCAGCAGGTCCAGACGCGAGCACCGCAGCCATCCAGCGCCCCTCACGGGTGAGGTCCTGGCGACCCACCGCGTAGACGCCGCGCGTGATCAAATGGAGCCGGCCGGCGCGATTACGATGCTCGATGCCGCTGCGAGTGAAGCCGAGACCCAGCAACTGCTCGCGCGCCACCACTCCATGCTGGCGCCGCGCCAGCCCCCAGGCGGCCCTGCTTCGCATAGTGGAGTTTGAGCTCGCTATAGCGTGTTCAAAGTCCGCAGCGGCGCAAACTCACCCCCCTGGGGCGCGTTTATCCCTCGTAATGCACGACGTCTGCGCGATCATCGTCTCCCACAACGGCAAGGACTGGCTCGACGCGGCGCTGAGCAGCCTCTATGCGAGGGCCGGCAACCTCGATCTCGACGTCGTGGTCGTCGACAACGGCAGCGACGGCTCGGCCGCGTACGTCGAGGAGCGCTTCCCCGAGGCTCGGACCATCACCTGTGCCAACCGCGGCTTCGGTGCCGCCAACAATCGCGCCCTGGAGACCGGGGACGCTCGCTACGTCCTGTTCCTTAACCCCGATACCGAATTCCTCAGCGGCGGGCTCGGGAGGCTGGTCGCGGCCCTCGACCAGCGTCCGCGCATCGGTCTAGCGGGGGTACGGCAGGTCACCGGCGACGGCGAGCTGGCCCTGAGCATCCGCCGCTTTCCTTCAACCGCCAACATGCTCGCCGAAGCCTGCGCGGTGGAGAGGGTGCCGCTGCTCCGGCGCTTCCTCGGCGAGCGCGTGATCGAGCCCGCTGCCTACGACCGCGAGACGCCCTGCGACTGGACCTCTGGCTCCTTCATGCTCGCCCGTGGCGAGGCGCTGCGGCAGACCGGCGGCTTCGATGAGCGCTTCTTCCTCTTCTCGGAGGAGACCGACCTCTGCCGGCGACTGAAGGAGGCGGGCTGGGAGATCGTCCACATGCCGCAGGTGACGATCCGCCACTTCGAGAGCGAGCGCTCGGCGACCCCTCGCATGGAGGCGCAGGCCGCCTACGGCCGCCTGCAGTTTGCGCGTAAGCATTTCGCCCGGGTCGGTCCGTACCGCTGGGCGATGGTCCTCCGCTACGCCCTCCGGGCCAGGCGAGAGGCTGCCCGGGCCGCTCTGCGCACCGTGCTCAGGGAGAAGTCGCCGCTGCTCGTCCCGGCCGCTCCTCAGGCGATGACGGTGAGCGCGGCGGGGGAGACCCGCAGCTCGATCCGGTCCCGCTCGCCGATGTAGTCGCCGTCGACCTGGAGCGGGAAGGAGCGGAGCGCCCCGTCCTTGGTCTCGGAGATGGTCTCGACCACAGCGTGGGTGACGTCGTCGAAGTGGGCGACCTGCTTGTGCCGGGCCGCGGGCTTGGTCTCGCTGAAGAGGCGGGTGATCAGGGTCGGCATGTCGCGCTGCGCGGCGCGCTTCAGGACCCCGATCGAGAGCGTGCCGTCGTCGATCGCGATCCCCTCGCAGACCCGGATCGGGTGGGTGGTGAAGTAGGTGAACGGGTCCGAGTTCTGGACGATCGTGGTGATCCCCTCGACCGGCTCGGACCCGTCGACCGTCGTCCGCACCCGCACGGGGTTAAGCAGGTACTTGCGGTAGAAGCTGGAGACCCCGGCCCAGCTGTAGTAGTAGGGGCCCGCGTTCCCCTTCAGGGTCGGATTGCGGTCCACCCGCTTGACCACGCTGGCGTCGAGCCCGACCCCGCAGGAGAAGACGAAGTAGCGCTCGTCGACCATCCCCAGGTCGATCTTGCGCGGCTGCCAGTCATCCGCCAGCGTCAGCAGGTGCTCGGTCGCGTCGACGACGTCGTTCGGCATCCCCAGCGTCCGGCAGACGACGTTCGTGGAGCCCCCCGGCAGGATCGCAACCGGCAGGTCGGAACCGGCGAGGCCGTTGGCGACCTCGTTCAGCGTCCCGTCGCCGCCGAAGGCAACGACCACGTCATAGCCCCCGTCCCGCGCTTCCTGCCCGATCTCGGTCGCATGGTTCTGCGCCTGGGTCGAAACCGCTTCGACGTCGAAGCGCCCCTGCAGCGCATAGACCACCAGGTTTTTCAGCCGATCCGAAACCGTCGTCGCGTACGGGTTGACGATCAACAGCATCCGCTTCTTGGCGGGTTTGCGGCGACGAAGGGACCTCAGCTGCGCAGTCACGGACGCTGCACCCTAATGCCGCCCGCGCTTCGCCTACGCTGCCGCCGATGATCGACCGACAGGAGCTGGGCGCGATCTTCCTCGGCGGCGCTGTCGGGGCGCTGCTGCGGGCCGGGCTCGGAGAAGCGCTAGGGGGTGGAGCGCCGGGATGGCCATGGGCGACCTTCCTCGTCAACGTGATCGGAACGGCACTGCTCGGCTACTGGTTCACGACCCTGCCGCGCACGAGCTACCGACGACCGCTGTTGACCACCGGGTTCTGCGGCGCTCTGACGACCTTCTCGACCGTCCATGTGGAGCTACTGGAGATGATCGACGCCGGCAGGGTCGGCCTCGCCTTCGCCTACCTCGCGGCGGGCGTCGTCGCCGGGCTGCTGGGAGCGCAGGCGGCGACCGCGGCCGGGCGTCGGGCGGGGCCGGCTTGAGCGTCGCGGTCTGGTTCGGGGTCGCCGTCCTCGGCGGCTGCGGCGCCCTCGCCCGGCTCGGGTTGACCCTGCTGGTCGCCGACCGGCTCCATCCGCACCTCCCGCTCGGCACTCTCGCCGTCAACCTCAGCGGCGCCTTCCTCCTCGGCCTGCTGGTCGGCGCCTCGCCCGGCGGCGACCTTCGCCTCCTCCTCGGCGCGGGGGCCCTCGGCTCCTACACCACCTTCTCGACCCTGATGCTGGAGACGCAAAGACTGGAGGAGGCGGGCAAGCGCCACGTAGCGGTCACGAACCTCCTGCTCAGCCTTGCCCTTGGCCTCGCCGCCGCCGCCCTCGGCCGCTGGATCGGCTCGCAGCTCTAGGCGTGTCGAGTTTGTCCACCTATGCCGGACAAACTCGACACTAGGTGGCTTCGTAGCGGACGACGCCCTCGTCGTCGACCTCCCGCACCCGCCCCTCGTTGACGCGCAGGTCGGCGTGGCCGATCACCTCGGAGAGGGTGAGGAAAGCCTGGGTGACGGCGACGTTGCCCCACAGCGCCTGCGCGATCTCGTAACCGGTGCGCGGCTGCTCGACGATCCGGCGATAGATCTTCTCCTTGCGCCGCTCGTAGCCGGCCATCCGCGAGTCGATCAGGGCGACGTGGTCGGTGATCGGCTCGCCGTGGCCGGGGAGCACGATCTCGATTGGCATCTCGCGCGTCGCCCGCAGCGACTCGATGTAGGTGACGAGCGCCTGGGTGCGCCGGGAGGAGCCGTCGAGCGGCCGCGCGATCAGGGGGTTGCTTGAGATGTGGGGAAGGAGGTGGTCGGCGGCGATCAGGATCCGCCGCTCCACATCCCAGAAGATGGTGTCCGAGGGGCTGTGGCCGGGCCGGTGCAGGACTTCGAGGCTGCGGCTGCCGAGCTCGAGCGTCCCGCCGTCCTCCAGCGGCCGCGTCACCGCCACATGCGAGCCCCAGCCGCGGAAGCTACGGGAGACGCTGCGCAGGGCGACGGTCACGTCCTCGGGGATGCCGTTGCGCAGCATCACCTCGACCGCGAACTCATCCTCCCGCTCGGCGTCCTCGTCGAACGCCGCTAGCCGCTCGGCCGCCACCCCGAGCGCCGCCACCTCGGCCCCCGAGTGCTCGACCAGGATCTCGACCAGGCCGAGGTGGTCGATGTGCTGGTGGGTGACGATGATCAGCTCGAGGTCGGCGAGCTCGTGCCCGCGCTCGGCCAGCCGCCCGGTCAGCTCGTCGAGCGCCTTGCCCGAGTTCGGTCCGGTGTCGACGAGCGTCAGCGGCTCGTCCTCGATCAGGTAGCAGTTGACCCGCCCGACCGCGAACGGGGTCGGGATCGCGAAGCGGTGGATGCCGGCCAGCGCCGCCTGCTCGAGCGCCCCCTCCGGCGTCGCCGTCACGCCCGGATCAAGCCGAGCACCTCGTCGCGCCGGCGCTCCATGTCCTCGCGCGAAACCAGGGACTCGAGGTTGAGCCGCAGCAGCGGCTCGGTGTTGGAGGGACGGACGTTGAAGTGCCAGTCGGGGTAGTCGATCGAGATCCCGTCGAGGCGGGTGAGCTCACCGTCGGAGAAGCGCTCGGCGATCTCCTCCATCTTCGCCTGGGCGTCGGCGACCTCGGAGTTGATCTCGCCGGAGATGAAGTATCTGGAGCGGAACTCCTCCATCAGCTCGGCCAGCGAGCGGCCGTCGAGCGAGAGCAGCTCCAGCACCAGCAGCGCCGGGATCGTTCCCGAGTCGGCGTTCCAGAAATCGCGGAAGTAGTAATGCCCGGAGACCTCGCCGCCGAAGGCCGCGTCCTCCTCGCGCATCCGCGCCTTGAAGAAGGCGTGGCCGACGCGCGAGAGGTCGGAGCGACCCCCCTCGGCGGCGACCAGGTCCGGCACCGCCCGGCTCGAGCGAGGGTCGTAGAGGATCGTGGCGCCCGGGTTCTTCTGCAGGATCGAGCGGGCGAGCAGGGCGCAGATGAAGTCGCCGTCGCAAAAGCTCCCCTCGCCGTCGATGAAGAAGCAGCGGTCGGCGTCGCCGTCCCAGGCGATCCCGAGGTCGGCGCTGCTCTCCCGCACCCGGTCAATGATCATCCGCCGGTTCTCCTCGAGCAGCGGGTTCGGCTCGTGGTCGGGGAACTCGCCGTTCGGCACGAAATACATCTCCTCCAGCTCGAGCGGCAGTTGCTCGAGGATCGGGCCCACCATCGGCCCGCCCATCCCGTTGCCGCCGTCGACCACGACCTTCATCGGCTTCACGTTCGCCGGGTCGATGAAGGAGAGCGCGTGGGCACGGAATTCGTCCCAGACATCGACCTCCTCAACCGAGCCGCCCCCGGGCGCCTCGCCCAGGCCGCCCTCGATCTCGGCCTTGACGTCGCCGATGCCGGCGTCGCCGGAGAGGGGGAGCGCCCCCTCGCGCACGAGCTTCACCCCGGTGTAGGCCTTGGGGTTGTGCGAAGCCGTCACCATCGCGCCGCCGTCGAGCTCGCGCGAGCCGACCAAGTGGTAGAGCACCTCGGTCGCGACCATGCCGGCGTCGATCACCGTCGCGCCCTCGGCGACGAGGCCGTCTCGCACCGCCCCCGCCATCGCCGGCGCGGTCAGCCGCATGTCGCGCCCGAGCCCGACCCGCAGCTCGCTCGGCTCCTTGCCGCGCAGCCGCCCCAGCACCCGGGCGAACGCGCGCCCGATCACCCGCGCCGTCGTCTCATCCATCTCGGAGCCGTAGAGCCCCCGAATGTCATACGCCTTGAAGATCCCGGGCGGCGCCAGGGGGGACTGGTCGTTCAAAACGCTCCTTTCAGAGCCTCGTAGCTCTGCTCGATCGACTGCGGCATCACTTTCGTATCGGCGATCACCGGCATGAAGTTGTTGTCGCCGGCCCAGCGGGGGACGACGTGCATGTGGATGTGATGCTCGACCCCGGCGCCAGCGACGCGCCCCTGGTTGAACCCCACGTTGTACCCATGCGGCTGGTAGACCTGCTCGAGCCGGTCCATCGCCCGCTGCGCCAGCGCCATCATCTCCGCCAAAGTCTCGCCGGGGATCTCCTGCAGGCGGCCGACGTGGTCGTAGGGCGCCACCATCAGGTGCCCGTTCGTGTACGGGAAGAGGTTGAGGATGAGGAAGCAGCGCTCGCCGCGGTGGACGATCAGGTTCGCCTCGTCGTCCTCCGCCGCCGGCTTGGCGCAGAAGATGCACTCCTCCTCGATGTCCTTGGACGCGTCCTTCACGTAAGCGAGGCGCCAAGGCGCCCAGATGCGGAAATTTGCCACGGGCGGCGCATCCTATGGAAGCGGCGGCACGCTCAGAGCCACTTGCGGCGGCGGAAGTAGAAGACCATCCCAACCAGGATGACCGCCATCAGGCTCAGGACGACGAAGAAGCCGGCCTCGTGGTGTTCTGAGGGGACGAAGGTGTTCATCCCCATCACGCTGGCGATCAGGGTCAGCGGCAGGATGATCACGCTGATCGCCGTCAGCACCCGGAGGATGTCGTTGAGCCGGTGGGAGATCAGCGCCTCGTTGGTCTCCTCGAGCGCCTGTGCGACCTCCTTGTAGTTCTCCAGCAGGTCCCAGATCCGCTCGTGGGCGTCGACGATGTCGTCGAAGTAGATCTCGAGGTCGAAGTCGGAGGCGAGGTAGCGCTGTTTGACCTTCTCCAGATCCCGCAGGACCGGCCGCTGGGGCCGGATCACCTTGCGGAAGTTGATGATCTCCTGCTTGACATTGGAGATATCCCGCACGACCTCCTCGGCCCGCTCTTCGAAGATGTCGTCCTCGAGCGCGTCCAGCTTGTTGCCGATCTTGCGCAGCATCGGGAAGCAGTAGTCGAAGCTATCGTCGACGAGCCGGTAGAGCAGGTAGCCGGAGCCGCGGGAGAAGAGCTGTTCACGCAGCTCCTCTTTGGCGCGGCAGCGCTCGAACAGGTACTCGACCGGCTGCAGCGGCAGGTTCGGGATCGTCACCACGTAGTCGGGGCCGACGAAGAGGTCGAGCTCCCCGGCTCCCAGACGTCCCGCGTTGGGGTCGAAGACGGGGAGATGGAGGACGATGAAGAGGTAGTCGTCGTAGACGTCGATCTTCGGCCGCTGGTTGCGGGAGAGCACGTCCTCGAGGTCGAGGGCGTGGAAATCGAAGTGCTCCTCGAGCCAGGTCCGCTCCAGCGATCCCGGCCACTCGATGTTGACCCAGCGCAGGCCGTTGGACTCGATCTGCTCGACGTTGGGCTTCTGCGGCTCAGGCGCTGCCGGCTGAGAGACGAGCTCGCCGCGCCGGCCGGGCCGCCGCAGCCTCGGTTTCGGAAGGTTCGGCATCGCTCAGTCCGATCGTCTCTTGGGGCAGCGGGCTCATCGTGCGGCCTAGGTTAACTGCCCTGCAAAAGATGGAAGGAGCGGGAGGCGGCTGGTATGGTTCCTCCCACATAAGCGCCACATCTAGAGGGGTGGAGGGACTGGCCCATTGAAGCCCCGGCAACCATCGCGACCGCAAGGTCGAGACAGGTGCCAACTCCAGCAGACCGAGCAGCACGAGGTCTGGAAGATGTGGGGGACGTCCGATCGGACCTCTGCCCCACAAACGGCGGAGGTTTTTTTCATAAGTGGAAAAGAGGATCGGATGTCAGTCGAGAGCTTGAAGTGCAAGGAGTGCGGGACGACCTACGAGCTGGACGCCAGCTACGTTTGCGAAAACTGCTTTGGCCCGCTGGAGGTGGCTTACGACTTCAGCGGCCTTGACGCCGCCGGGGCGAAGCGCCGGATCCAGGCCGGATCGCAGGGAATCTGGCGCTACAGCGACTTCCTCCCCTTCAAGGGGCGCGCCAGCGACCCGCTGGAGCCGGGGCTGACGCCGCTGCTGCGAGCGGATCGGCTCGCTGAGCGCCTGGGCACCGGGGCCGAGATCTACATCAAGAACGACGCAGCCAACCCGACCCACTCCTTCAAGGACAGGGTCGTCGCCGTGGCGGTTGCCAAAGCGCAGGAGCTCGGGTTCACGACAGTGGCCTGCGCCTCGACCGGCAACCTCGCCAACGCGGTGGCGGCGCACGCAGCCGCCGCGGGTCTCGATTCCTACGTCTTCGTCCCCGCCAACCTGGAGGAGCAGAAGCTGCTCGCCACCGGCGTCTACGGGACCAACCTGGTCGGCGTCAACGGCAACTACGACGACGTCAACCGGCTCTGCACGCAGCTGGCCGAGACGCACCCTTGGGCGTTCGTCAACGTCAACCTGAGGCCTTACTACGCCGAGGGCTCGAAGACGCTCGCCTATGAGACGGTCGAGCAGCTCGGTTGGGAACTGCCCGACCGGGTGGTCAGCCCGATCGCCTCCGGCTCGCTCTTCACCAAACTCGGCCGCGGCTTCCAGGAGTGGCTCGACCTCGGCCTCGTCGAGGGCAAGCAGCCGGTCTTCAACGGCGCCCAGGCGCAAGGCTGCAGCCCGGTCGCAACGGCCTTCGCCGAAGGCTGGGAAGTCTGCAAACCGCAGCGACCCGAGACGATCGCCAAGAGCCTCGCGATCGGCGACCCCGCCGATGGGCCCTACGCGGTCGAGCAGGCCCGTCGCACCGGCGGCGGCGTCGACTCGGTCACCGACCAGGAGATCCGCGAGGGGATCAAGCTGCTGGCCGAGACCACCGGGATCTTCACCGAGACCGCCGGCGGCGTCACCGTCGGGGTCCTGCGCAAGCTGGCCGAACGAGGCGAGCTGGCCGACGGGGAGCGGGTCGTCGTCTACATCACCGGCGAGGGCCTGAAGACGCTCGACGCGACGCGCGATACGTTCCAGATGCACGAGATCGACCCCAGCCTCGAGAGCTTCGAGGCCGAGTTCCCGCAGGAGGTAACCGTCTAGATGTCAGTCACCGTGAAGATCCCGACCCAGCTGCGCGCCGCCACCGGTGGCCAGGCGGAGCTCGAGGTGGAGGGGGGCACCGTCGGCGAGGTCCTCGACGCCGTCTTCGACGCCCACGGCGGCCTGCGCGACCGCATCACCCAGGACGGCGACCTGCGCCGCTTCGTCAACGTCTACGTCTCCGGCGAGGACATCCGCTTCCAGCAGGGCCTGGAGACCTCGATCAACGACGGCGACGAAGTGACGATCCTTCCCGCGGTCGCGGGCGGCTCGACTTAGATCGAAGATCTTTTCCGGGTATCAACTCGTACCCAGTTGAAACCTTGACAGGTCTGGAGCGCTCTGTTCGGCTTGAGTAACTACTTCGAGCCAAAGGGGGCGCCATGGGTGTCATCGACTTTTTCACCAACGGGGAAACCGCCGAAAGCAAGCCGACGGACGTGAAGACGCCGGCCTTCAGCGCGACTAAGGTGCATGCGGCGCTAGGGGCTCTCGTCGTCGCGATTCTCGGAGTGGTTCCGGCCAAGCTCTCCGAAGACGAGCAGATTGTGATCGCGGCCATCGCCGCCGGGACCGCGATTCTGCTGGGGATGTTTGGGCTGGTTGCAGTTGACATCCGCACCCGACAGAAGGCGAGGGAGGCGGCGCTGCGATGGGGCGGAGGGGATTCCGGGCCGCAGACCTTCCCGGCAGTCCCGACGGAGGATCTGGTCCTCCAGAAGGGGCACAACGCGGCCGAGTACGAGGTGAAGATGGCCTTCGTCGAGGAAGGAGCTGTTCGTCTGGTCGCCGCGCGAAACGGGGAGCTGGTCTCTGCGACTTTCAAAGAGGCTCCGGGCCAGCCATGACCCAGCAGGAGATAGCCATGTGTGAGGTCGAGGCGATCAGAGCCGTGACCGAGAAGGGCGGCAAAGAGGGGATGGTCGCCGATAGGGCGCTGCCGCGGGAGTAGGAGGCGACGGGTCGCACGGCCTCGCGGGCGAAGGTGCTCGATAATCCCCGCGTGCACCCTCCGGTAGTCATCCTCTGCGGCGGCCGCGGGACGCGGCTGCGCGAGCGGACCGAGTCGGTGCCGAAGGCGCTGGTGGAGATCGGCGGCCGGCCGATCCTCTGGCACGTGATCCAGATCTACGCCGCGCAGGGGTTCGACCGGTTCCTGCTCGCGACCGGCTACATGGGCGAGGCGGTGGCGGAGTTCGCTGCGGCCGAGCGCTGGCCGGAGGGGGTGCGGGTCGAGTGCGTGGACACGGGCCTCGACACCCCCACCGGCGGCCGTGTCGCGGCGCTGGCCGACCGGCTCGACGGTGAAGGCTTCTGCGTCACCTACGCCGACGGGGTCGCCGACATCGACCTCGGGGCTCTCCTCGCGTTCCACCGCGAGCAGGACGCGCTGGCGACGGTGACCGTGGTCCAGCCGCATCTCCAGTGGGGCGTCGCGGAGCTCGCCGATGACGCCGTCACCGGCTTCGTCGAGAAGCCCCGCAGTGAGCACTGGATCAACGGCGGCTTCTTCTGCTTCGAGCCCGGGGTTCTCGCGTATCTGAAGGAGGACAGCGTGCTGGAGCGGGGGCCGCTGGAGCGTTTGGCGGCCGACGGGCAGCTCCGCGCCTACCGCCACGATGGCTTCTGGGACTGCATGGACACCTACAAGGACGCGGTCGTGCTCAACGACCTCTGGACCGCCGAGCGCGCCGCCTGGCGGATTTGGGATGCGGCCTCGGTGGAGGCTTCATGAAGCGGGCGCTGGTTACCGGCGGCCACGGCTTCGTCGCCTCCAACCTGGCCCGGGCGCTCTTGGAACGCGGCGACGCGGTCAGCGTCCTCGACCTCGCCCCGCCGCCCAACTCCGGCCTGGCGCTGCAGGGGATCGACGCCGACGTCGAGCTGCTCGAAGTGGACCTGCGGGACGCGGCGGCCGTCGACGCGGCGGTCTCCGCCGGCGAGTTCGAGGTCGTCTTCCACCTCGCCGCGCAGACGCTGGTCGGCCCGGCGATGGCTGACCCGACGCAGACCTTTGAAGTCAACGTCCGCGGCACTTGGTCGCTGCTCGAGGCCTGCCGCCGGGCTGAGGTCCCGGCAGTGGTTGTCGCCTCCTCAGACAAGGCCTACGGTCCCAGCGATGTGCTGCCCTACCGTGAGGAGATGCGCCTGCAGCCCGCCTCTCCCTACGAGGCGAGCAAGGCGGCAGCGGACGCGATCGCCCTCAGCTACCGGCCCTCCTACGGGCTGCCGGTCGCGGTCACCCGCTTCGCCAACATCTACGGTGGCGGCGACCCCAACTTCTCGCGCCTGATCCCGGAGGCGATCGCCGCCGTCCTCGACGGGCGCCGGCCACAGATTCGCTCCGACGGCAGCCCGGAGCGGGACTTCCTCTACGTCGGCGACGCCGTCGCCGCCTACCTGGCGGTCGAGCACGCGGTCGGCGCCGGCGGGCCGGGGGCGGGGGAGGCCTTCAACGCCGGCGGCGAGCGGCCCTACTCGGTGGCGGAGGTCCTGGAGACGATCGTCGCCGTATCGGGAACCGACCTCGAGCCCGAATTTCTCGGCACCGGCAACCCCGCCGGCGAGATCGATCGCCAGTACGTCGATTCGACGAAGCTGCGCGAGCTGACCGGCTGGCGCCCCGAGGTCGACCTCCGCGACGGCCTCATCCGCACCCTCGACTGGTACCGGGACCACGCCGAGCTGCGGCCCGAGGCGCCGGAGCGCGCCCGGCTAGGCTGAGCCCATGTGCGGCCGCTTCACCGTCACCGGCAAGGACACGAAGAAGATCGCCGACCGCTTCCAGGTCGAACTGGAGAAAGCGCTCGAACGCGGCGGCGCCGGCGTCCCGGCTAGAGAGACCGCGAAGGACGGCGCCGGCAAGGAGGACGGGGCGGGGGAGAAAGCGCCACCTGGCCTCGGCCGCTTCAACGTCGCGCCGACCCAGGAGGTCCTCGTCGTCCGCGCCTCGCCGGAGCCCGAGGAGGCCAAGCAGGGAGAACGTGAGGCACGGCTAATGCGCTGGGGCCTGGTGCCGGTCTGGGCGAAGGACCTGAAAGTCGGCTACCGGATGATCAACGCGAAAAAAGAGAACCTGATGAAGAGCCGCGCCTACGGCCCCCTGGTCGGCAAGTACCGCCACCGCTGCCTGATCGTCGCCGACGGCTTCTACGAGTGGATGAAGGCCGAGGACCCGAAGCAGCCGCGCCAGCCCTGGCGCTTCACCGTCGACGGCGGGGAGCCTTTCGCCTTCGCCGGGCTCTGCACCCGCAAGGAGTGGCCGGACCCCGAGGACCGCGGCTACGACGACGGCTACCTCTACACCTGCACGCTGGTGACGACGACGCCCAACGAGGTAGTGGCGCCGGTCCACAACCGGATGCCGGCGATCCTGCCGAGCCCGGAGGCCGAGGCCGCCTGGCTGAACCCGGATCTGAGCGCCGAGGAGGCGGTGGCGATGTGCGGGCCGCTGGAGGCGCGGCGGATGCAGGGCTCTCCGGCGAACCCCGCCCTCAACAAGGTCGGGAAAGGAATGGCGGAGGGCCCCGAGCTGCTGGTCGCGCCGCAGGAACAGCTCGACGTCTAGTCCTCTGCTTCGTCTTCCTCTTCTTCTTTTTCTTCGGCTTTGAGCTCTTCGGCCTCTTCGTCGATCGGTGGCGAGGGCTTCTTCAGAGCCGCTTCGGTCCTCACCTCGGCCTTGCCGTGATCGGATTCGAGGGTGCAGGCGAGCGCCGCCGCAGGCGCGATTTTCTTCGTTTTCCAGATCGTGAAGAAGGGCAGTTCAAGGTCTTTTTTCGGCTTCCCTGAGATCGAGTACTCCAGCCGCTCCTCGCCGACCCGGTACTCGGGCCATTCGAGCTTGACGCCTTTTTCGCTGGTGAAGCGCAGCGGCCGGTCGAGCACTTCCAGTACCGCCAGTTCGCTGCTGTGGGAGCTGAAATCGATGAGCAGCGTTTCCGGCACTTCCTGGTTGTAGATGCCGGCTTCGGAGGAGCGGGGGTAGGTGGCGCGGAGGCCACCGGAGCTCTGGGCGACTTCGGTACCGGGGCGGGCCTTGACGCTGCAGAGGACGGTGCTGCCGGCGATCGGCGAGCCGGCCGAGACCTGGAGCGTCGCGCCCACCGTGAAGAGGGAGTAGCCGCTGACGTTGGTGCCGGTGGCGCGGATGTGGACGTCGGTCAGTTGCATCTCGCCTTTCCCACCCGGGACGGCGACCGCCTTGGAGTCCGGGCCGGTCCCCGCCTGCACCCATTCCAGGTGCGCGGCTTCGCCCTCGCCCTTGCCGGTGGCGGCAAGAGCGGCGACGACGCAGGCGATGAGACCGATCGCGACGACGATCAGGGCTCCGCGCGGCGGTCGGTCGTCCTGGTTCTCGGGAGGCGGAGGGGCGACGCTCACGGCGCGACAGTATCGGGATCGGGAGCGGATTCGCGCCGGCGGCGATACCTATGCACCGTTCGTGGGTAGGTCTTTTCCGTGCCACCCACGCCAAGCACGATGAGCAGGGCAAAACCGAAGCCGCGGGCCGTCGAGGTACACGGGCGACCGATGAACTTCGTCGAAGCCGGATCCGGCCCGGTCCTACTGCTGATTCACGGCATGGCCGGCACCTGCGCCAACTGGGAGTCGGTGATCGAGCCGCTGGCGATCAACAACACGGTGATCGCCCCGGACTTCCCCGGCCACGGCGCCTCGGCCCCTGGCGGAGGCGATTACTCCCTCGGCGGTCTCGCCAGCAGCCTCCGCGACTTGATGCTGGCGCTGGGCCACGAGCGGGCGACGCTGGTCGGCCACTCGCTCGGCGGCGGCGTCGCGATGCAGTTCACCTACCAGTTCCCGGAGATGGTCGAGCGCCTCGTCCTCGTCTCCAGCGGCGGCCTCGGCCCCGACGTCAGCCCGATCCTGCGCGCGGCCGCCCTGCCGGGCGCCGAGCTCTTCATCTCCGCAACCGCGGGGGTGGGGCGGACGGTCGGCGGCGCCATCGGGCGCGGCCTGGGGACGATCGGCCTGCGCCCCAACGCGGATCTCGCTGAGGTGACCCGCGCCTACGCGACCTTGGCCGACGGCGAGCGCCGAAAGGCCTTCCTCGCGACGCTGCGCTCCGTCGTGGGGATGGAGGGCCAGCGGATCGCCGCCCTCGATCGCCTCTACCTGGCCGAAACCCTGCCGCTCCTCATCATCTGGGGCGAAAACGACCCGATCATCCCCGTCGAGCACGCCCGCGAAGCCCAGACCCAGCTCCCCAGCAGCCGCCTCGAGATCTTCGAGGACACCGGCCACGTCCCCATGCTCGAGCGCCCCGGCCACTTCGTCGCCGCCCTCGAACGCTTCCTCGCCGACACCGACCCCGCGGAATTCAACCGCGAGGAGTGGGTGGCGAGGTTTAAGGCCGCGGAAAACTGAGGCGTGTCGCTTTTGTAGTCCTATAGGGCCACAAAAGCGACACGGCATTCGAAGGACGCGCCCGACAGGATTCGAACCTGTGGCCTCTTCCTCCGGAGGGAAGCGCTCTATCCAGCTGAGCTACGGGCGCTCACTCGGCAGATTAACCCGTAACTGACGTAGGCTCGCACGCCGATGGATCTGGCGGTGACTTTTCTCGGGACCGGGGGCTCGGTGCCCTCGGCGCGGCGCTCCACGGCGAGCGTGCTGGTGAGCCGTGGGGGGGAGCGGTTGCTCTTCGACTGCGGGGAAGGGACGCAGCGGCAGATGCAGCGCTCGCTGGGGCTGGTGCAGGCGGACGAGATTTACCTGACCCACTTCCATGCCGACCACGTGTTGGGGTTGCCGGGACTGCTGAAGACCTACGACCTAACCGACCGGCGGGTGCCGCTGAAGATCTACGGACCGCCGGGGCTCTCGGAGCTGTTCCAGGTCTTCTCGCCCTTCCTCGGCCGCCTCAAGTACACGCTCGACCTGATCGAGATCCCTTCCAACGAAGTGATCGAGCACGAGGGCTACGAGATCCGGCCCTTCGAGGCCGCACACAGCGGTAAGGCCTACGGCTACGCCTTGGTCGAGCAGGAGCGGCCCGGGCGCTTCGATCCTGCCGCCGCCGCGGCCGCCGGAGTTCCCGAAGGACCCGCTTACGCCGCTCTGCAGCGCGGGGAGACGGTGGAAGGGGAGAACGGCACGGTCACGCCAGACCAGGTGATGGGGCCGAGCCGCCCTGGCCGCACGATCGTCATCACCGGCGACACCGCCCCCAGCCCGGCCACCGTCTCCGCCGCGGCGGACGCAGACCTGCTCATCCACGACGCCTCTTTCGCCGAGGAGGAGGTGCAGCGCGCCGCCGAAACCGGCCACTCGACCGTCGGCCAGGCAGCCGCGGTCGCCGCTGAGGCGCACGTGAAGCTGCTCGCCCTCGTCCACATCTCCTCCCGCTACCACGTCGGCAAGGTGATCGAGGAGGCGAAGGAGGTCTTCGAGCCCACCGTCGCCCCCAAAGACTTCGACGTCATCGAGCTTCCCTTCCCGGAGCGAGGTGAGCCCCATCTCATCCCGAAGGGAGCCGTGGACAACGGCGGGGACGGGTAGGCCCCCGACGAGCCCTCCCCAATTTGCGAGGAGGGGGCCTACCCGTCCCCGCCTCTCCCGGTGCTACTGTGAGGCCGTCCTTTAACCAGGTCCCGTGAGGCCAGGAAGGAAGCAACCGAAGTGAGTGAGAAGGTCGTGCTGGAGCACGACGATTTGAGGCGAACGCTGCGGCGAATCGCCCACGAGATCGCCGAGAAGAACCCGGACTCCGAGCGCTTGGCGGTCGTCGGCATCCACACCCGCGGCGCCGTCCTGGCCCGCCGCCTCCACGTCTTCCTCGGCGAGCTGACCGGCTCGGACCTGCCGATCGGCGACCTCGACATCTCCTTCTACCGCGACGACGTCGGCGCCAAGGCCCCTGCCTCGCAGCCGGTCGTCCACGCCTCCCACATCGACTTCGACCTCTCAGAGCGCACCGTCGTCCTCGTCGACGACGTCCTCTACACGGGACGCACCGTCCGCGCCGCGATCGAGGCGCTCTTCGACTACGGCCGCCCGCGGCGGGTGCAGCTGGCGGTCCTCTGCGACCGCGGCCACCGCGAGCTGCCGATCCGCCCCGACTACGTCGGCAAAAACCTGCCGACGGCGCGCGAGGAGCGGGTCAACGTCCGCCTCGAAGAGGTTGACGGCACAGACGAGGTGACGATCTCCGAGCCCAGCACCGTGGAGGTGAGCTCATGAAGCACCTGCTCTCGATCGAGCAGCTCTCTCGCGAGGAAATCGAGGCGATCCTCGACCGCGCCGAGAGCTTCGCCGAGGTCGGCCGCCGCGACATCAAAAAGGTGCCGACCCTGCGCGGCCGCACCGTTGTCTCCCTCTTCTACGAGTCGAGCACCCGCACCTCGAGCTCCTTCGACCTCGCCGCCAAGCGCCTCTCCGCCGACCTCGTCTCGGTCAAGGCCGCCGGCTCCTCGGTCGAGAAGGGCGAGTCGCTGAAGGACACCGTGGCGACGCTCTCCGCCTACGACCCGGCGGCGATCGTGATCCGCCATCCCTACGCCGGCGCCGCCCAGATGGTCGCCGGCTGGACCACCGCCGCGGTCGTCAATGCCGGTGACGGCAAGCACGAGCACCCGAGCCAGGCCCTGCTCGACGTCTACACGCTGCGGCGCCGCCTCGGCTCCCTGGAGGGCATCCGCATCTGGATCGTTGGCGACGTCCTCCACAGCCGCGTCGCCCGCTCCAACCTGATCGCCTTCGCGAAGATGGGGGCCGAGGTCACCGTCTGCGGCCCGCCGACCCTGATCCCGCGCGGGATCGAGGAGCTCGGCTGCGACGTCTCCTACAGCCTCGACGGGATCGAGGAGGCCGAGGTCGTCTACGCCCTGCGGATGCAGAAGGAGCGGATGAGCGAGAGCTTCGTCCCCTCGCTGCGCGAGTACGCCGCCAACTTCCAGATCGACAGCCGCCGCCTCAACCCCCGCCAGCTGCTGATGCACCCGGGGCCCGTCAACCGCGGCGTCGAGCTCTCCGGCGAGGCGATCGACTCACCGCAGTCGCTGATCACCGAGCAGGTCGCCGCCGGCCTGGTGGTCCGCATGGCGATCCTCTACGAGCTCCTCGCCGGCGGCGACGCCTCAACCCCCGCCGCCGAGGGCGAGGGAAGCCGCCCAACCCCGATCGGGACCTCGGCATGAGCGCGGAGCGCGAAATGCTGACGACGAGCCTCCGCGACCAGCTCGACGTGCGGCAAGGGGAGGATGCGTACCTGGTCCTGCGCCGAGCCACCGTGCTCGACCCGGTGGCTGGGATCGATTCCGTACACGACGTCGTCGTCCGGGACGGCAAGATCGCCGCCCTCGCCTCGCCCGGCGAGGCCGACGCCGACGGCGCCGAGGTGATCGAGGCCGAGGGACTGCACGCCTTCCCCGCCTTCTTCGATCCCCACGTCCACCTCCGCACCCCCGGCCACGAGCACAAAGAGGACGTCGAGACCGGCACTCGCGCCGCCGCGGCGGGCGGCTACTGCGGCATCCTGGCGATGGCCAACACCCAGCCGCCCGTCTCCACCGCTGCGGACGTCTCGGCGCTGCGCGAGCAGGCGCGGGCGGGGGCCTCGGTCCCGGTCGGCTTCTTGGCGACCGTCAGCAAGGACATGCAGGGAACCGAGCTGACCGAGATGGTCGAACTGCGCGAAGCCGGCGCGGTCGGCTTCTCCGACGACGGCCTGCCCATCACCGACGCCGGCCTGATGCGCCGCGCCCTCCAGTACCAGCGGCTCTGCGGCGGCAACATCGCCCTCCACGAGGAGGACCCGCGCCTCTCCGGCGAGGGCGCCATGCACGAGGGCCCGGTCTCCGCGGTCCTCGGCGTCGCCGGCATCCCCTCGGTCTCGGAGTCGACGATGGTCGCCCGCGACGCCGCCCTGGCCGGCTACGAGAACGCCCGCATCCACGTCCAGCACCTCTCCGCCGCGGAGTCGGTCGAGATCGTCCGCGCCGCCAAGGCCGCCGGCGTCCAGATCAGCGCCGAGGCGAGCCCGCACCATCTCTGCCTTACCGACGAGGAGGTTCGCAGCCTTGACCCGCACCGCTTCAAGATGAACCCGCCGCTGCGCGAAGAGCGCGACCGCCAGGCCCTGATCGAGGGGCTGCGGGACGGCACCGTCGAGTGCATCGCCACCGACCACGCGCCCCACCAGCCGGAGGAAAAGGACGTGCCCTTCGAGCAGGCGGCGATGGGAGTGACCGGCCTTGAGACCGCCTTCGCGGCGCTGCACACCGAGCTCGTCCTTGCGGGGGTAATCGACCTCGGCCTGCTGGTCGAACGGATGGGCGGCGGCGCCGAGCCCTTCGACCTGCCGCGGCCGACCTTGGCTCCCGGCTCAGAGGCGAACGTCGTCCTCTGCGACCTCGGTGCCGAGTGGACCGTCGGTGAGGACGGCTACGAGAGCCGCTCCGCCAACTCCTGGTGCGCCGGGCGCACCCTGACCGGTCGCGTCCTCGTCACGGTCGCTGCCGGCCAGGTCGCCTTCCGCCTACGGAGCTTCAGTCTCGGAGTCGCGGCATGAGCGAGGCCTACCTACTGCTCGAGGACGGCACCCGTCTCGACGGGCTCGCCTGCGGCGCCGAGGGACCGGTCACCGGCGAGGTCGTCTTCAACACCTCGATGACCGGCTACCAGGAGTCCGTCACCGACCCCTCCTACGCCGGCCAGATCATCGTCTTCACCTATCCCCTGATCGGCAACTACGGCGTCTCCGCGGCGGCGATGGAGTCCGACCGGGTCCACGCCCGCGGCGTCGTCATGCGCGACGCTAAGAACGGAGAAGACGTCGCCACCGCCGAGGGCGGCTGGCTCGACTGGCTCGCCAACTGCGGCGTCCCCGCCGTCAGCGGCGTCGACACCCGGGCGCTGGTCCGCCACCTCCGCGACCAGGGGGCGATGCGCGGCGGCATCTTCCCGAGCTCGACGCCCGAATCGGAAGCGCGCGAGCGGATCGCCGCCGAGCCGGCGATGGCCGGCGCCGACCTCGCCCGCACGGTCACCCCCGGTGAGCCGGTCCGCTTCGAGGGAGACGGGCCGCACGTGGTCGGGATCGACACCGGGGTAAAGCTCAGCATCGTCCGCCAGCTGCGCGAGCGCGGCTGCCGGTTGACGCTGATGCCCTGCACCAGCACCCCCGAGCAGGTCCTCGCCGAGGACCCCGACGTCGTCTTCCTCGCCAACGGCCCCGGCGACCCCGCCGCGCTCGACTACGTGGTCGAGACCGTTCGCGATCTGATCGGGCGCAAGCCGGTCTTCGGCATCTGCCTCGGCCACCAGCTGCTCTGCCGGGCCGTCGGCCTGCAGACCTACAAGCTGCCCTTCGGCCACCGCGGCGCCAACCATCCGGTCAAGGACCTGGAGACGGGGCGGATCGACATCACCTCCCAGAACCACGGCTTCGCCGTCGTCGGCCCCGGCGGCGAGCCGAAGATCGAGGCCGACGAGCCGGTCCGCTGGGACACCGACTTCGGCGTCGCCGAGCTCTCGCAGCTGAACCTCTACGACCGCACGGTCGAGGGCCTGGTCCTGCGCGACGTCGCCGGCGCCACCGTCCAGTACCACCCCGAGGCCGGTCCGGGCCCGCACGACGCCCGCCACCTCTTCGGTCGCTTCCTGGAGCTGGCGGCGTGATCTGGCCGCCGCCCGACCGCACCCTGGAGGGTCAGCTGGTGCGCCTGGAGCCGCTCGTCGAGGACCACCGCGAGCCGCTGCGCTCGGTTGCCATGCATCCCGAGGTCTGGCAGTGGATCGACCGTCGCGTGACCGAGACCGACGAAGGCTTCGACCAATGGTTTGACGGGCGCCTGCTGGCCCGCAAGCTCGGCGACGAGCACGGCTTCGCGACGCTGGGCGCTGACGGCGCGCCGCTCGGCAGCTCCTCGTATCTGGCGCCGCGCCCGCTTCATGACGGGGTCGAGATCGGCAATACCTGGCTGACCCCCGGCGCCTGGCAGGGCGGCGCCAACGTCGAGGCGAAGCTGCTGATGCTCGGCTTCGCCTTCGACGATCTCGGCTGCATGCGGGTCGAGCTGAAGACCGACGCCCGCAACGAGCGCTCGCGGGGGGCGATGGAAGCGCTGCCGGCGAAGTTCGAGGGCGTCTTCCGCAAGCACATGCTGATGCCGATCACCGGCGTCCGCGACTCGGCCTACTTCTCGATCGTCGACGACGAGTGGCCGGCGGTCCGGCAAAACCTGGAGCAGCGCCTGGCAGGGGCGCGGGAGGTGGAGAGTGCCTAAACGCGAGGACATCCAGAAGATCCTCTTGATCGGCTCCGGGCCGATCGTGATCGGCCAGGCGGCCGAGTTCGACTATTCCGGCGTGCAGGCCTGCAAGGTGCTGCTCGAGGAGGGCTACGAAGTCGTCCTCGTCAACTCGAACCCGGCGACGATCATGACCGACCCGGAGTTCGCCACCCGCACCTACATCGAGCCGCTGCTGCCCGGTCCGGTGACGAAGATCATCGAAAAGGAGCAGCCCGACGCGCTACTGCCGACGCTCGGCGGCCAGACCGCGCTCAACATCGCGATGGCGCTGGACGCGGACGGCACCCTGGAGCGCTTCGGGGTCGAGCTGATCGGTGCCAACGCGGAGTCGATCAGCCGTGCCGAGGACCGCGAGAAGTTCCGCACGACGATGCAGGACGCAGGTATCCGGGTTCCCTGGTCGGTGATCGTCGAGAGCGTGGGGGAGATGGAGGCGAAACTCACCGCCGGCGACATCACCCTGCCGGCGATCGTCCGGCCCGCCTTCACTATGGGCGGCCAGGGGGGAGGCATCGGCCGTAGCGAGACCGAGCTGCGACAGGTCGTCTCCGAGGGCCTCGCCGCCAGCCCGATCAACCAGGTCCTGGTCGAGGAGTCGGTGATCGGCTGGGGCGAGTTCGAGCTCGAGGTGATGCGGGACCGCAACGACAACGTGGTGATCATCTGCTCGATCGAGAACGTCGACCCGATGGGCGTCCACACCGGCGACTCGGTGACGGTCGCGCCCGCCCAGACGCTGACCGACCCGCTCTACCAGGACCTGCGCGACCAGGCGATCAAGGTGATCCGGGCGATCGGGGTCGAGACCGGCGGCTCCAACGTCCAGTTCGCGGTCGATCCCGAGTCGGGCGAGATCGTCGTCATCGAGATGAACCCGCGGGTCTCGCGCTCCTCGGCCCTGGCCTCCAAGGCGACCGGCTTCCCGATCGCGAAGATGGCGGCGAAGCTGGCGGTCGGCTACGCCCTCGAGGAGATCCCCAACGACATCACCCGCGCCACGCCGGCATCCTTCGAGCCGACGATCGACTACGTCGTCACCAAGATCCCGCGCTTCGCCTTCGAGAAGTTCCCCGGCTCCGAGGGCCGGCTCTCGACCTACATGCAGAGCGTCGGCGAGGCGATGGCGATCGGCCG
>Ga0190273_10000065_pt1 | contig 60817 bp, 49 predicted proteins | sample Popmic504IS_FD_134513 | JGI IMG/M metagenome (GOLD analysis project Ga0190273, IMG submission 134513) | Populus adjacent soil microbial communities from riparian zone of Shoshone River, Wyoming, USA - 504 IS | ecosystem: Environmental > Terrestrial > Soil > Riparian zone > Trees stand | place...
CCTCGCCGTCGCCCAGGCTCAGCACGCGATCAAGGAGGTCGCCGACGAGCTCGAAAAGCGCGGCGTCACCGTTAACTACGCGATCCACCCGGTCGCCGGCCGCATGCCCGGCCACATGAACGTCCTCCTCGCCGAGGCCGACGTCGCCTACGAGAACTTGAAGGAGATGGAGGAGATCAACCCGGAAATGCCACGCACCGACGTGGCGGTGGTCGTCGGCGCCAACGACGTCACCAACCCGGCGGCGAAAAACGACCCCGACTCGCCGATCGCCGGGATGCCGATCATCGAGGTCTCCGAGGCCCAAGAGGTGATCGTGATCAAGCGCTCCCTCAGCCCCGGCTTCGCCGGCATCGACAACGACCTCTTCTACGAACCGAACACCTCGATGCTCTTCGCCGACGCCAAAGCGGCCGCCAGCGAAATCGCAGCCGAGATCGGCAACCTCTAGCCCGCTTCACCAAGCGCCGGGCTTGCCAGCTCGGCGGCGAGTTGCTCTACGGCGGCGACACCGCGGGCGACCAAGGCATCGTTGACTCGCCGGGGCAGCTCGACGACGAAGGCTTCGCTGTGGGGGAGGCGGTGGTTTTGCCAGCGCGAGGCGCTGCCTGGGTAGCGGCTGGGGAGGCTGACCAGGGGGAGGCCGATCAGCTGGGAGAAGCGGCGGGCGGCGAAAGCTCTGCCCTGGGGGCGATCCACCAGGCCGAAGGGCTGGTGGAACCAGATCGTCACGTCGGGACGGGTGCGGAGGATGAGGCGGTGGGCGGCACGGGACTCCGGCTCGGAAAGGGGACCGAGACCGGAGTATTCCCCGCCCGCGAGGGGGCGCCAGTCAAAGGGGAAGTTGCGGTTGAGGTCGACGCCATGGGCGTTGCCGCGGGTGCCGGTGGCGACCCCGTCCGGATTGATCGTCGGCACCACCGTCAGCTGGACCAGTTCGGGTGGGAGCTGGAGGGTTCTCGAAGCGATCAGGCGGCGCGTGATCCGCATCCCTGCCGTCTCGCTGCCGTGAGTGGCGCCGACGACCAGGATTCGTAGAGCTGCGTCGGCTGGGCCGCTGCGGATGCTGACAAGGGGGCGCCCCTGTACCGAGTGGCCGATCGCCTCGCGCTCCACCGCCATCGCCGCAGTAGGGGAGAGGAATGGCAGAACGCCTAGAAGCGCAAGCGCTTGCGCACGAAGTCGCGTTGAACGGGCGATGTCCGAAGGCTAGAGGTGGACTCCCGCCTTGTCCTCTATCTCATGTACGGGGTTGACATGGGAATTGAAAAATGTAGGTTCCCAATAGCCGATCAATCTTCGAGTGATCGCAGCTGCCCCAGCGTTCTCGGCCGATCACTCACTAGGGAGGATTCGAATGAAGAAGGCGTTTGCCGCGGTTGTCCTATCCGCTTTGCTGCTCATGGGGGCCGTGGTTGCTCCTGCCAGCGCCAGTGAAGCCGAAGAAGTGTGGGCGGTGGCGGTCAAAGACGAACTGACGCGCACCGAATCGCCGCTTTCCAACGAAAGCAAGTGGCAGCCGCTGGCCTGGTCGGGGGGTAGCGTCAAAGCCGGTCGCGACACGACCTCGGGCTGGGGCCCGAGCGACGCCTTCTCGACGATCAACGGGGCCTACTGGTACAGCCAGAGCACCGATGCGGGTGGCGGCAACGCCGCCGGCCTCACGGTCAACGTCAGTCCCGAACTGTCCGAACGCTACGTCTCAGTCTGGCTCGACATGCCGAACCCTGGCGGCGTGAAGTCGGGATACCAGTTGCGCTGGACCCTAAATTCCGATCTCTCCACCTACGCAGTCAAACTCTCGAAGTGGGTCTCGGGGACCGAGACTGTCCTCGCTTCAAACTCTTCCGTCTCGCTCCCCGCGGGCACGCGGATGATGATCTCCGACAACGGCGGCACGGTTACCGCCTGGAAGGGGACCACCTCCGGCACGCCACTGTTCAGCGCGTCCGACTCGACCTACTCATACGGCTACGGGGGCATTGAGGCGTCCGGCAACATCAGCCGCTCGAAGGAATGGCGGTTTGCCACCTACGGCATGAGCAAGGTGATCAACCTGCCGATGCGCGACGATCTGCAGCGCAGCGAAGTGCCGCTCTCCAACGGTGGTAAATGGACGAAGCCGGCCAGTGCTGCCAGCATCGGCGGCGCCTGGAACTCAAGCGTCTCCCCGTTCTGGCTCGGCTATGGCACCTCGGGCACGATCGTAAGCTCGGCCTACTGGAACCCGGAAACCTACGCCGACACGGGCGAGGGGGTGGGGGTCAGCGCGACCTTCACCGTCGCCCCGACCAACGGGCAGTGGGAGGCCATCTACCTGAACGGCGGCAATCTCGCTAACGCCTCGCTGGAGAACAAATACGAAGTCCGCTGGACCGGGACCGAAACGACCGGGAACTACACCCTCGACCTCGCCAAGGTCGCCGCGGGCAGTCGCAGCGTCCTCGTCTCGCGATCGGCGACGCTCGCGAAAGGCGACGTGATCGCCCTCACCGCCAAGGCCGGCAACCTTGTCGCCTGGGCTGGGAGTACGCCGACCCCGATGCTGATTTGGAATGACTCCTCCTTCAGCAGCGGCTACGCCGGCATGTCGGTTTACGGCGGCCAGCCGACGGCGGACAACTTCCGCGCCGGATCGCTCAGCATGCTGCCCGGAAAACCGAGCGTGACGGCGACGGTGCCGGCCTCCCCGGCGAACGACAACACGCCTGAGGTAAAGGGAACCGCCGACGCCGGCTCGACCGTGCAGTTGTTCACCAACAGCACCTGCGCCGGCAGCCCGACCGCGAGCGGCAGCGCCGCGACCTTCGGCTCTTCCGGCATCGCTGTCAGCGTCACCGACAACACGACGACGACCTTTTACGCGAACGCCACCAACTCCAACGGCACCTCCCCCTGCTCGACGACCTCGGTGACCTACACCGAGGACTCGACTGCGCCGACGGCGCCGACGGTCAGCTCGACCAGCCCGGCCAGCCCCGCCAACAACAACGCACCGAAAGTCATCGGCAGCGCTGAGGCGGGTAGCACGGTGAAGCTCTACACCAACTCCACCTGCACGAGCACCGTTGCCGCCACCGGCACCGCGGCGTCGTTCGCCTCGCCGGGGCTCGGGGTCAGCGTCGTCGACAACACGACGACGGCGTTCTATGGCACGGCGACCGATGCAGCGGGGAACGTCTCCCCCTGCTCGACCAGCTCGGTGACCTACACCGAGGACTCGACCGCTCCGGCGGCGCCGAGCGTGAGTTCGACGAACCCGGCTAGCGGTTCTAACAACAACAGCCCCAAGGTGATCGGGAGCGCCGAGTCCGGCAGCACGGTGAAGCTGTACACGAACAGCACCTGCACCAGCGCGGTCACTGCCTCGGGGAGCGCGGCGACCTTCGCCTCCCCGGGCATCGCTGTCAGCGTCACCGACAACACGACGACGACTTTCAAGGCGACGGCAACCGACGCCGCCGGCAACGTGTCCGCCTGCTCGAGCACTTCGGTCACCTACAAAGAGGCGACGCCGAAGGTCTACTGGGGCGCACGGGTGAGTGGCACCGTCTTCGAGGAACAGGAAGCTGCCGAAGGGAAACCGCCGAAAGACTGGGGCGACGTCCCATGGAGCAGTGAAACCTGGAACCGGTTCGAGAGCGATGCCGGAGGCAAGCACATGTCGATTGCCGCCTTCGGCCAGCCCGCGCCCTGGAACGCGACCGCGCGGTTCGAGCCTGCGCCGGTGGAACTCTCCCGGAAACGGGGCGCCTACCCGCTGATGACGATGGACAACTGGGGGGCGACGCTGAAAGAGGTCGCCGAAGGGAAAAAAGACACCTACCTCAAAGAATGGGCAGAAAAAGTTGCGGCCTACAAATACCCGTTCTTCTTCCGCTGGGCCTGGGAGATGAACGGCGACTGGTACGACTGGGGTGACCAGGCCGCGGAAAGCCCGCAGACCTACAAGGAAGCCTGGTGGCATTTCCATGACGTGGCCGAAGCCGCAGGTGCCACCAACCTCACCTGGGTCTGGTGCCCGAACATCAGCTACCCGGCATCCGGGTCGCGGCCGGCGAGCACCTCCCTCTCGAGTCTCTATCCGGGCAAGGAATCGGAAGGCAAAGGCAAATACGTCGACTGGACCTGCATGGACGGGTACAACGAAGGGGGCACCGGCTGGAGGAGCTTCGCGACCACCTTCTCGTCGACCTACAACGAACTGCTGATCCTGGCGCCGACCAAGCCGATCATGATCGCCGAGACCGGCTCCAGCGAGAACGGCGGCTCGAAGGCGAGCTGGATCACCGACGCCTACGGCACGCAGATCACCACCAATTTCCCGGCCCTCAAGGCAGTGGTGTGGTTCAACAAACGGGAAGGGACCGCCAAGGACTGGCCGATCGAGACCTCGACCTCGGCCACGAGCGCCTTCGCCAGTGCGATCGCCTCGCCTTACTACGCCGAAAACAGTTTCGAAAACCCGACGACGCTGACGACGATCAAACCTCTCCCCTAGCCAGGGGAGAGGTCACTAAGGCGTTACGGCTCAGTCGCCGATTCGGCACTCTGTTCACCCATTTTTGAAGCCTGTCTCCGTAGCTTCGAGCCATGGGCTCGGAGCGGGGGCAGGGGACGGTGGAGTGGGTCGGGACGCTGCTCGTGGTGTCGGCGGCGATGCTGGCGCTGGTCGCCGTCGGCGTGCGGGTGCCGGGGGCACCGCTGGCGCGGGCTGTGACCGACCGGATCGTTTGCGCGGCGGCGCTGGCAGACGGGTGCGGCGACGAGCCGGCGCTGATCGCCGCCTACGGCACCGAGATCGGGAAGCTGGTGCGCCGGCACATGCCGACGCTGGCCTTCGAGCAGGGATCGCGAGCGCTCCCGGTCGACTTCCGGCGTTGCCGCGAATCTCGCTGCGGCGACGGGGAGGGCGACGGGCTGGTCCATAGGAGCGACGCGAGGCTGCCGGTGACGGCATTCGTCCACGTCGTCGACTGCCGGGACGGCGAGGCGGAGCGGGCGGAGGTGGCAGGAGCCGACTGCTCCGGCGGGCGCGCCGGCTTCCTCTACGTCCAGTACTGGCTCTACTACGCCGACTCGGCGACGTTGCGAGGTGTACCCATCGCCGGGCCGAAGGGGTACCACGACGACGATTGGGAGAGCGTGCAGCTGCGGTTCGGACCCGACGGCGAGGTAAGCCAGCGGGCCTCCTCGCACCACGGCTACAACTACTCGCGCGGCGCCCGCAACTGGGGATCGGACGCCGGGATCGACCCCCTGAAGGCCGCCGCCGAGGTGGTAGGCGCCCGCCGCCAGAACGGCTGGGGGCCGGAGACCCACCTCCTGCTCGTCTCCGGCGGCAGCCACGCCGGCAACGTCTTCGGCACCTTCGACCTCGACCGGGTGGACCGCTTCACCCCAGGTCGCCGGGTGCATCTCGTATCGCTCGAGGAGCTCGCCGCCGAGGGCACCGCTTTCGCGATCTCGCCGCCCTGGCTGAAGGGCGTCTGGTTCGACCCGGAGGCCGAGGGGACCAGCTAGACGGCGGGTACCTGCTGGGTGATGCAGTGGATGTTGCCGCCGCCGAGGAGTATCTCCCGGGCGGGGACGCCGACCACCTCGCGCTCGGGGAAGGTACGGCGCAGGATGACCGCCGCCTCCTCGTCGTGGCGGGGATCGAGCAGCGGGTAGACGATCCGCGAGTTGCCGAGGTAGAAGTTGACGTAGGAGGCGGCCAAGCGGTCGCCGGACCGGCGGGGGACGGCCCCCTCGGTGGCGTCGATCCCTTCGGCCTCCTCGGCCGAGATCTGCAGCGGCCCGGGGGAGGGGAGGAGGACCACCTCCAGCGAGCGGCCGCGGGCGTCGGTAGCCGCTTCCAGGCGCTCGCGTGCGTCGCGCGAGATCGGGTGCTGGGGATCGTTCTCGTCATCGGTCCAGGTCAGCAGCACCGTGCCGGGGCGGGCGAAGCAGGCGAGGTTGTCGACGTGCCCGTCGGTCTCGTCTTCGAAGACGCCGGCGCCGAGCCAGATCACCTTCTCGGCGCCGAGGTACTCGAGCAGCGCTCGCTCGATCTGCTCCTTCGAGAGTGCCGGGTTGCGGTTGGGGTTGAGCAGGCACTCTTCCGTCGTCAGCACCGTGCCCTCGCCGTCGACGTGGATGGCACCGCCCTCGAGGACGATCGGTGCCCGGTAGCGATCGGCGCCCTCGACCTCCAGCACCTTGGCCGCGACCCGGTCGTCGCGGTCCCAGGGGAAGTAGAGACCTCCCTCGGTCCCGCCCCAGGCGTTGAAGCGCCAGTCGACGCCGCGCCGCCGGCCGTCGCCCTCGACCACGAACGTCGGGCCGGTGTCGCGCATCCAGGCGTCGTCGGTCGAGACCTCCACCACCCGCACCTCCGGCGGCAGCAGCGCCCGGCAGTGCTCGAACTGCGTGTCGCTGACGGCCATCGTCACCGGCTCCGAGGGGGCGATCGCCGCAGCCACCGCCGCAAAAGCTTCCTGCGCCGGCTTCGCCCCCAGCCGCCAGTTGTCGGTCCGCTCCGGCCAGGCCATCCAGCAGCCGCTGTGGGGCTCGAACTCCGCCGGCATCCGGAACCCGTCTTCCGCGGGCGTGGTCTTGAGGGTCGCGCTCACCGCCCTCTATCTTGAACAGCCGTGGAGGAGATCCGCCTGATCCGCGCTCCAGAGCCGCCCGAGTCCCCTGCTCGCACTCAGCCGCCGAGCAGGCCGCCCTTCCGGATCGCGGCGGTGCAGCACCGCTGGCACGAGGACCCCGAGGAGCACGAGGCGGCGCTGAAGGCGGGAATCGAAATCGCGGCGGGGGAGGGGGCGCAGCTGGTCTGCCTCCAGGAGCTGACGCTGAGCCGCTACTTCGCTGTAGACCCGGCCGGGCCCGAGGCGGCCGGCGCCGAACCCGAGGACCTGCCCGGCGGCCGCACTCACCGGTTCGCCGCCCAGCTGGCGGCGGAGGCCGGCATCCACATCCACGCCTCCCTCTACGAGCGCGCCGACGGCGAGGACGGGCTCGGCTTCAACACCGCGATCGTCGTCTCCCCGGACGGCGAGCTCCTCGCCCGCACCCGCAAGCTCCACATTCCGGTCACCGCCGGCTACCACGAGGACCGCTACTTCCGTCCCGGCCCCGGCGACGCCGAGGCCTTCCCCCTAGTCAGCCTCCCACTCGAACTGCATCAAATTCCCCACCCAGCAGAGGGGGAATTTGATGCAGTTCGGGAGGAGGTCCAACTTGGGCTGCCGACCTGCTGGGACCAGTGGTTCCCGGAGGTCGCCCGCGCCTACAGCCTTGAGGGCGCCGATGTCCTCGTCTACCCGACCGCGATCGGCTCCGAGCCCGACCACCCCGAGTTCGACACCCAGCCGCTCTGGCAGCACGTGATCGTCGGCAACGGCATCGCCAACGGCGTCTTCATGGTCGCCGTCAACCGCATCGGCACCGAGCCGCCCCTCACCTTCTACGGCTCCTCCTTCATCAGCGACCCCTACGGCCGCATCCTCGCCCAGGCCCCCCGCGACGAACCCGCCGTCCTCGTCGCCGACCTCGACCTCGACCAGCGCCGAGACTGGCTAGAGCTCTTCCCCTTCCTGACGACCCGCCGCCCCGACGCCTACGCCAAGCTGGCAGAAGAGGCCACCGAACTGCAGGGCGATTAGGTCTCACACCCCCGCCAGCCGGAGTTCTGTCGCGAGGAGGGGTGGGTATGTCCCCACAACCGGCGTCCCGATTTCGCGGCACAGGCTCAGTGGCGAGTCCGATTTCGGGCACCCACCGGACCGGAGGCCTCCTCCGGGGTGGCCGGGCTACCAAGCGGGATGATTGCCGAGGCCATCTGCCGCATCTGTTCGGGGATGCCGAGCTCGATCTTCTCGCCGGTCGGCGAGGCCATCTCTTCGCCGGCCTCTTTGGCGGCGGTGAGGCGGGTTTCGACGAAGCCGAAGGCGACCGTGTTCACGTTGATCTTGAACCTGCCTCCACTCCTTGGCCGGCGTCTTCGTAATCCCGACCACACCCATCTTCGCCGCCGAGTAGTTGACCTGGCTGGCGTTGCCCATCATCCCCGAGGTCGAGGAAACGTTGACGATCTTGCGGAAGTTCGCACCAGAGCCGCCGTCGCGCGCCCGATCCTGCGGGCAGACCCCGTGACGATCGCCCCTTTCCCATCCAGGAGTTTCATAGCCCCGCTTCTCCTTCGATCGATGAAAGTCGGCGGGGAGGCCATCGGGAGCTAAAGAACTGGTTGACAGGCCAATCGGCCGCTCCGCTCCGCCAACAACTCGCGCGCGCAACTGGAGTACTTCATTGACTTTGCGAGGACAGTCAGTCAATTTCTCACTTTTATTCAAGCGAAGTGGAGGAAACTTATGCACAGGCTGTGCGCTGTCACCGTGGGGCTGGTTCTCATCGCCGTGCTCGCACTCGGCTGTGGAAACTCAGAGAGCTCTAGTGATACGGCTAGCGCTGGAGATACCACCGGGTCCCCCAACACGACGAAAGCCGAATTCATCAAGCAGGCAGACGAGGCTTGTGCAAAGGTCGCTCACAGAAGAACTGCTGCCGCTGCTGCTTGGAGGAAGGGGGTGACCGTGGAGGACGGGACCGGATTCGCAGATGAACAGCAGCTAAATGATGCTTTCCGCAAGGTTGTCGTCCCCGCGATTCAGGAAGAGGTCGAAGCACTCGAAGCCATCCCGGCCCCCGTACAGGACGAACCGGAGATTCGCCAAATGGTCGAGAATCTCGCCGCAGCAGGGGAAAGGATTGCGAAGGAAGGTGCCGGGGGAACCCAGGCGGGAGAGGTCACCGCTTTCCAGCGCCAAGCTCAAGAGTACGGCCTGAGAACCTGCGTTCGAATCTACTGAATCGTGGCGACGGCGCATCCTCCCCGCCGCGCAGTATTGCGCGCGTGCCTCGTCTTGAACCCCTATTTGCAGCGAAAAGACCTTCGACCGATTCCGGGCATCCACTAATCCACAGCTTTTCTTGACTGTAGGTAGCTCATACCGATACTGATGAACACGTTACCGGGGTTGACATAGCTAACGATGGTCGTTGACCCCCACCTCAATCAGGAGAAAGGTAAACATGAATAAAAGAATGATGCTGCTCGCCCTCGCGGCGGTCAGCGCTGCGGTGTTCGCTCTGCCCGCCGTGGCATCGGCAACGTCCAACCATATCAATCAAGCACCCATAGCCTTCACGGTTCATGGTGGAGCAGGGAATCTGAGCACGACATCCGGGTCCACAATCAATTGCGGGACAACCACTGGTACGGGAAACTTCACCACCACCACAAGTGGAACCCTCAACCTGACATTCGGACCGCACTGCACAACGACGGTCTTCGGTGTCTCCGTGACATGTACGAGCACCAGCCCGGAAGAGCCGTCGGGGAGCATTAGTACGACACCGCTGACGTTTCATTTGATCAAACTTGACACCGGCGGCAATGGAATCCTGGTGACACCGCCTGCAGGTGGTGCGTTCGCACACTTCAATTGCGCTGGCGTTCAGCAGACAGTTGAAGGGAACGGAGTCATCGGCACAATTACCGCGCCTGGTTGCGGGGTTCTGAGCAAAACCGCGACAATTGATTTCAACCGTAAATCCGGGATTACCCACGGCCACCAGGAACACACTGTGTGGACAGGCAAAACGTATGACCTGACGAAAGAAGGGTCGACAGCTGCCATGGATACCCACGCAACGATTACGTATGCCGGTGGTGCGAGTCGAAGCCTGGTTTGCACATAGCCTGCAATCTGAGGTTCAACCTCAGAGAGTGTGAAGGGAGCCGCGCATCCCGCGCGGCTCCTTTTTTATGCATGCCTGAGGTGTCGCGACGCGGGAGAAGCCTGATCGACCCGCTTGCCGGGGAAGAGAGGCCAGAAGAAGAGTATGCAGTCGCCCTTCCGCCCAGAGCCAATGAACGACGCGGGTCTGCGCGCGCGGATGCCTGTTGATGTGGCAAATGCAGGAAAAATGCGCAGAATCTACATGGCTGGAGGCCCTGGATCGATTGACTTCATAGGTGCTCTTCGGGTACCAACAAGTGCAGGCAAGTCGGTCTATGGCTGCCGCTAGGGGTGGCGATCTACGGGAGAGGGGAACAGATGGCGGGGGTAGCGGGCGTCGCACGAGGCAACCCGCGCAGGCGGCTTCTGGCAGCGGCGAGTCTAACCAGCATTGCGATCATGGCGCTCTGGTGCTTTGCCGCGCTTGCGTCGGGTGCTGTGGTGACGGAATACCTCTATGACTTTGGACCCGACGGCACGGAAAACTCCAACTTCGAGCGTATCGTTTCCGTCGCGGTTGACCAGCAGACCGGGGTGGTCTACGTCCTCGACGGTGAAACGGGGACCCTGTTCAAATTCGAGGCCGACGGTAGTCCTCTAGATTGGGGAGGCACTGCCGGCTATATCTCGGGTAATGAAATCTCAGGCATCGCTCCGGCCGAGAACAATGGGGCCCAATTGGCCGTGGATTCGACGAGCCATATCCTCTATGTCACCGAACCCCAGTCGGTAAGGGCATTCGAGCAAAACGGAGATCCAGCCAGTTTTACTGAGGGCCCGGGCGATGGGACGAGCGAAATCTCAGGCTTTACCGATCTTGACGGTGTCGCAGTGGACTCCAACGGCAGCATCTATGCGAGCGATTCTACGGGAGCCATCTTCATTTACGCATCCACTGGCGAACCCCTCACCAGTTTCGCGACCTCGCCTCCATCATTCGGGTTCAGCTCAGGGAGTGTCGGCGTGGGCCCGGATGGCACCGTTTCAGTTGTCTACTCCGCGCCGTCTCCAGAAGGGGGCGGAGTCTACAGATACGTTCCCGAAGAGTTTCCGGTCACTCCGACCACCACCTATACCCCTGCCGACACGATTCCTCCTTCATCTGGATCGCTACCCAATGGCATCGGCGTGGACCCGCTCAGCGGTGATATCTACCTCATAGAAGACGCCGCCAGTAGTTCCTGGATTGGCAAATACGACAGCAACGGGAACCTGCTCGAATATATCGGTAAACCTGGTGAGGAAGGGGCAGCAACGGGACTTCGCCAAGGCGTCGCGATCGTCGGCGGCGGCGACGAGATCCAGTTCTACACGGGGACCAATGAAAACGGAGGTACCTCGAGGGTTTCCATATTTGGAGAAAAGGTGGAAGTGGGGCCGCCGGAGATCATATCGACCTCCATCGAGGATGTGACGGCAACTTCGGCAACCCTGAGTGCAACGATCAACCCAAACACGGCCGAAACGACCTACCGCTTCGAATACGGCCTGGGTGATTGCTCGGTGACTATCTGCACCAGCCTTCCAGTCGGAGGCGGCAGGATCCTCGCGGGGCATAGACCTGTCGTGGTGTCGCAGGATCTCAGCGGACTCGAACCCGGTAGGACCTACCACTTCCGAGTAGTCGCCGAAAACCTTCTAGGACCTCCGACGAAAACGGCCGGTCGCACCTTTACGACCCAGGTCATCGACATCGGCTTCCAGCTTCCCGATGGCCGGGTATGGGAGATGGTGTCCCCTCCCAATAAGCAGGGTGCGAGGCTGACCGTTAGGCCCGGTCCAGTCCAGGCGAGCTTAGACGGCGATGGCCTCGTGTACGAGAGCTTTCCTTCGATCGCATCGGACCCGGCCGGCTCGCGCGAAGGAGCATGGAACCTCGCTAGACGACAAGTCGACGGCTCCTGGGGCTCGCACGATCTCTCTCCGCCCTATGACGAGGCTTCTCCGGTATCGGTGGGGGCCGGTGGCGAATACAAACTCTTTAGCTCCGATCTCCGGAAAGGGGTTCTGGAGCCGGGCAGCGATATGCCACTCTCTCCGTCGGCGTCCGAAGGGACCCCATACCTTCGCCAAAATAGCGTCCCTCCGGTCTATACGCCGCTCGTTTCCGGTAAGGAGCCGTACTCCAACGTACCTGCCGGCACCGAGTTCGGCGGCACCGTCGACGTGGTCGGCGTGGCCCCAGATTTCGAGCATTTCGCCTTGCGCTCGGTAGCGCCACTCGTAGTAGCCCCAGAGCTCGCTGACGCAACGCTCTATACGTGGGCGGCCGGGCAGATCGAGGCCGCAAGCATACTGCCAGTAGACGAAGGGGGTATTGGCGTCGCGGGCCTTCTCGGCTCCGGCCCGGGGTCGGTGCAGGGTGCGCTGTCGCAAGACGGTTCCCGCGTGTTCTGGAGCACGGGCAGCTACGGCACGGCTAACGATCTCACCGCGCTCTACGTGCGAGATATGGAGGCTGATGAAAGTGCTCGCCTTGACGTTGCGCGGGGCGGTAGCGGAACCGGCACTGCACGACCGGCCTTTCAAGGTGCAAACCCTGACGGTACTGTCGTCTTCTTCACCGATACTCGCGCCCTTACCGCAGACTCGAGCCCAAGCGGAGCTGACCTTTATCGATGCGAGCTATCGCTCGAGGGTGTCGCATCGGGCTGCTTGACCCTGACCAACATCAGCGCTCCCAGTAAAGATCCCGGTGAAAGCGCCGACGTACAGGGAGTCGCGACGGCGATCTCTCATGACGCGAAAACGGTCTACTTCGTAGCCAGAGGCGTGCTTGAGGAGGACCCCAATAAGCTCGGTGAAACTGCCGAGCCGGGTCAGCCGAACCTGTACCTATGGCAGGATGGAAACCTACGCTACATTGCGACCCTTTCGGATGAAGACAGCCCGACCTGGGGGGGTAATCAGAGTTCGACTTTCGTGGGTGCGGTCCAGCTAAGCGCTGCCGCCTCACCGAACGGTGAGTATCTCGCCTTCTCGTCATTCCGTAGCCTCACCGGCTACGACAACAGGGAGGCCCTGAGCGGCGAGCCCGCACAGGAGATCTTCCGCTACGACGCTACCGCCGACCGACTTGATTGCGTCTCCTGTAATCCTTCCGGCGCCGCCGCTCGCGGCCGCAGTCCCAGAACTGGTGCACTGGTCGATCCACTAGAAGTGTGGTCCCAACAGCTGCCGGCTGCCCTGCTTCCTGAGGCCTTCCCGCTTTACCTAACCGGGCCTACGCTGTATCGACCCCGCAGTGTCTTCGATTCCGGGCGCGTGTTCTTTAATGCTTACGATTCGCTGGTGCCGGCGGACTCCAACGGCAATTGGGATGTCTACCAGCACGAGCCGATAGGTGTCGGTGATTGCAACGCGTCGTCTGGCGGCGCCTCGATCTCCAGGTCAGCGGATGGCTGCGTGGCGCTGATCTCCTCGGGAACGTCCGAAAATGAAGCGGCTTTCCTCGACGCTAGCGGCACCGGTGACGACGCATTTTTCATCACGTCGGCGAAGCTCTCGGTATTCGACGAAGACGAGGAGCCTGACGTTTACGATGCCCGTGTGGGTGGCATCGCTGCGGTTCGCAAGCCTGTCAGCGAATGCCTCGGCGAAGCTTGCCAACCGCCGGCGTTGCCCCCAAGCGACCCGATCCCCGGTAGTGCCAGTTTCCATGGGGCGGGGAACCAGCCCGCGCGCTGCGGCGCGCTCGCAGCGCGCGCAGCGACGCTCACGCGCCGCGCCCGACGGGCTCGCCAGGCCGTGGCTCGATCAGATCGCCCAGGAGAGGTGCAACGGGGCCGGCGCAAGGCCCGACGACTCGCACGGCACGCCAAGGCGCTTGAAAAGCGGGCCAAGCGCTGCAAGCGCCTTGGCCGGAGGGCGGCCCGATGAGAGCCGCTGACCGAGAGTCCAGCACTGTCCTCCAGCCCCTGTTGATGAAGGAGAACGGCCCGATGAAGAAGCGCTCCGCGATCGTGACCGCCACCTTGTGCGTCGCCCTTATGCTGCTCGTCATCTTGCCGACGGCCACGGCTTCAGCCGCATCTCCGTGGTGGCAGGTTTTGACTGGGTCTCGCCCGACGAATCTATGGGAACCAACCGACAACGTGCAGGAAATCACCGCGACGATGGAGGCGAACGAATTCGGCGAAGGCGTAGTCCACAGAATGGAAATCAGCGGAGAAACGCTGGGCTGCCTTGGCAGTGAAACTTTCCTCGGCGAATTCGGGTGTCAGATCTTCGTCGGATCGCCAGCGATCACCAACGCGGCGCAGCTGAAAACCGCGCTAGAACCGTTCTACGGCGGCAACGTGGAAGTGTCCGGTGGTCCCGTCGGAGTGACCCCACTTGTTGTGACCGTTCCCGGTCTCGACGTCCCCTTGATTGTATTCAAGACCAAAGAGGAAGCGGAAAAAGCAGGCGAGGTCCAGATCGGCAGCGTGACGAACAAACTCCTCTCACAGGGAGGGAGCGGACGTCTGGTGCTGACTCTGACTAATTTGGGTGACGCGCCCGTAGACGGGACGGGGTCGCCGGTGCGGATCGTCGACAAACTACCTAAAGGTGTCATCGCATCGGGAGTGGAAGCAATCGCCGGCGCACGCGATACGTACGGACCTGTCGCTTGCGAAGTGAAAGCACCCTCCGAAGTCACCTGCACCTACGAGGGCGAACTGCCCCCGTACGAAGCGATTGAAATCGAAGTTCTCGTCGGACTCACGGGGGCCCCCCCCGTGGCCGGAGATCCTGGGGAAGTGACCGTATCGGGCGGAAACGCAGCCCCCGCCAGCGCTGTGCAGAAGGTCAACGTGACCAGCGAGCCAGTCCCGTTCGGGATCGAACGATTCGAAGCCGAGGCCGAACAGGAGGGCGGCAGCCCGGTGATTCAGGCGGGCAGTCACCCCTTGCAGTTCACCACGACTCTGCAGCTCAACGCCGGAGCGGTCTCCCCTTCGGGCATCAGAACCGGCCTCGGTTCGCGCGATTTCGTCACCAAACAGCCGGCGATGCCGCGTGACCTTCGCTTCCCGCTGCCTGCTGGTCTAGTTGGCAATGCCACCGTGGTGCCGACCTGTGACATGGGAACGTTCCTCAAAGTGAATGGGGATCTCATCAACGAATGTCCTGACGCGACCGCTTTAGGCGTGACGTCGGTGACCATCGTCGAAAGCGGCAATATCGGCTTGGCGCGCTTGGCGGTGCCGGTCTTCAATCTGCCACCGGCACATGGAGAGCCAGCCCGGTTCGGCTTCGTAGCCATGGGGGTGCCCGTCGTGATTGACACGGCGGTTGATCCCGAGGACGACTACCGCATCATGGCCCGAGTGCGCAACATCAACCAAAGCGCTCAGTTTCTGGCGGCGACCACCACCTTTTGGGGAACGCCCGGCGACCCCCGCCACGACATTGCGCGCGGCTGGAACTGCCTCTACTTCGCACCCACCGGCCCCTGCACGGTTCCCCCTCAAAGCAACGAATCTGCCTTCCTACGCATGCCCGTCCAATGTTTCCGTCCCCTGATCTTCGAAGCATCCCTGGAACCCTGGAACTTCCCCACTGGATCGGTGGTGAGCACCGCCTCGTTCCCCGGAAGTCCGCTTCAGGGTTGCAACCGCATCCCCTTCAATCCTGACATCCAGGGAGCGCCCTCGAGTAAGCTGGCAGAGAACCCGAGCGGCCTCAGCTTTTCACTGACCATGCCCAATTCGGGGCTTCTGGACCGGGACGCCATTGCTGAAGGTCAGGCGAAGAAGGTTGAGGTGACCCTGCCGGAGGGAATGAGCATCAACCCGTCGCAGGGAGAAGGTCTGGTCGGGTGCAATCCAGCGGAGTACGCGCGGGAGAATGTGGGCTCGCAACCGGGTGAGGGTTGTCCGGAGGCTTCGAAGATTGGCACTGTGCAGATCTCGACGCCGCTGCTGGCAGAGGACGCGCGGGGTTCGGTATTTGTCGCCAGTCCGCACGACAACCCGTTCGACTCGCTGCTCGCCCTCTACGTCGTCGCCAAGATCCCGGAGCGCGGGATCCTGATCAAGCAGGCCGGACGGGTCGACACCGATCCGACTACCGGGCAGATCAGGACCACTTTCGACAATTTGCCCCAGGTTCCGTTCGACAGCTTCAACCTGGAGTTCCGACCGGGCGGTCGTGCGCCTCTGGTGACCCCGGCCGCGTGCGGCAGCTATGACGTCGTCGCCCGCTTCACGCCATGGTCGGCCACCGACCCGAACAATCCGGCGCCCGAGGAGATCGTCACTCGGACGAGCACCTTTGAGGTCGAACACGGGGTAGACGGCGGCGCCTGCCCCAGCGGCGGAGTACCGCCCTTCCGCCCTGGGCTTATCGCCGGGACGCTCAACAACGCCGCCGGCAAGTACTCGCCGTTCAACCTGCGGCTGACCAGGAACGACGGCGAACAGGAGTTCACCAACTTCTCGGTAAAGCTGCCGCCGGGCGTGGTCGGCAAGCTGGCGGGGATTCCGTTCTGCTCCGACCAGGCGATCGCTGCGGCGAAGGCGCGGACGGGAGCGAACGGCGGCCAGGAAGAGCTCGACGATCCCTCTTGTCCTGCCGCTTCGCAGGTGGGGCGCACGCTGGTGGGCGCGGGGGTCGGCAACAGCCTCACCTACGTGCCAGGAAAGGTCTATATGGCCGGCCCCTATAACGGTGCGCGACTCTCGGTCGTTGCCATCACCGCCGCAGAGGTCGGTCCGTTTGACCTTGGCACCGTGGTGATCAGGCAGGCACTGAAGATCGACCCGGTAACGGCTGAGGTCTCGGTTGACGCCGGCTCTGACCCGCTCCCCCACATCATCCAGGGGATTCCGGTCCGCGCTCGCGACATCAGGGTCTACGTCGACCGGTCGGAGTTCGTGCTCAACCCGACCAGCTGCGAGCGCACCGCAACTGCCTCCACGGTCGTGGGGTCGGGGCTTGACTTCCGCTCGGACGCCGACAACGTGCCGGTGACCGTTACCTCGCCATTCCAGGCAGCTGACTGCGCAAGCCTCGGCTTCAAGCCGAGGCTGAAGCTGACCCTTCGGGGCAAGACCACCCGCGGCGGCAACCCCGCTCTGCGCGCCGTGCTGCGACCGCGCAAAGGCGACGCGAACGCCGCTCGCATCTCGGTCGCGCTGCCGCACTCCGAGTTCCTGGACCAGAGCCACATCCGCACTGTCTGCACCCGCGTGCAGTTCAAAGCGGGAACCGGGAACGGCACCCAGTGTCCTCGCGGGGCGATCTACGGGCGGGCGAAAGCCTGGACGCCTTTGTTCGACAAGCCGCTGGAAGGCCCGATCTTCCTGCGCTCGTCCGATAACCCGCTGCCGGACATGGTCCTGGCTCTCCACGGCCTCGTGGACATCCACGCCGTGGGACGGATCGACTCAGTCAAAGGCGGAATCCGCAACACCTTCGACTTCGTCCCCGACGCGCCGATCACCAAAGTGATCGTCAACCTGCAGGGCGGAAAGAAGGGCCTGCTGGAGAACAGCACCAACATCTGCCGCGGCAAGCACAAGGCGACGGTGAAGATGAAAGGCCACAACGGGAAGCGCCGTAACCTGCGCGTCCCGCTGAGGGCCAAGTGCCCGAAGAAGAAGAATGCGAAGCGCCGCCGCTAGCGCCGCCGCTTCCTCCTTCTTGAGGCCGACACGCGCTTAGCTCGGCGCTAGCGCGTCGATCGTCTCCGCCAGCTTGTCCGGCGTGACGATCGGGGTGAGGATGGGGAGGCTGATGCCGCCGGCGACGAAGGCGGCTAGGCGCTCCTTCATCTGCTCGGGAGTGCCGAAGATGAACATGTCCTCGATCAGCTCCCACGGTGCGGCCGCGGCGGCGGCTTGGCGGTCGCCGGCGTCCCAGGCTGCGACCATCGGCTCGATCTGCTCGCCGTAGCCGAGCCAGCGGTAGAAGTTCGCGTAGACCGGGACGGTGATGTAGGAGGAGAACATGAAGCGGGCGAGGGGCTCGACCTGCTCGCGCTCGCCGGGGATGCAGAAGAAGCGGCAGAGGAGCTCGAAGCCCTCCGGTGCGCCCTTCAGCTGCGCCGTCACCCTCGGCAGACCGGCCAGCGGCAGGAAGTTGGTGAAGGCACCGTCGGCGCGCTCGACCGCCAGCTGCAGCATCTTGCCGCGCAGCGCCGCCAGCACGACCGGCACCCGGTGCGCCGGCTTCTGTTCCAGCTTGAAGCCGGACTCGGTTCGCTCTCCCGCCAGCGCCGGCTCGAGGAAGTCGAGCGTCTCCCGAACCTTGCTCAGCGGGCGCTCGAAGGGGATGCCGTTCCACTTTTCGACGATCCGGTCCGAGGAGGCTCCGAGCCCGAGCACGAAGCGCCCGCCAGAGGCATCCGCAAGCGCCGCCGCCTGCTGGGCGAGCAGCGCCGGGCCGCGCTGGAAGACGCCGACGATCCCGGTCCCCAACCGCACCCGCTCGGTCCAGGCGGCGCTCAGCGCCAGCGGCGTGAAGCCATCGGGCCCCGCGGTCTCGCCGGTCCAGAGGTCGGTGTAGCCCGCCGCCTCGGCGCGCCTGATCAGCGGCTCGTGTTCAGCGAGCGTCAGTCCCGGTAGCGGCAGCGTCAGGCCCCAGCGATCCATCGAGGGAGACCCTATCGCCGCTCCCGAAGTCGTTGCGAACCTCGAAGCGGCGGTGCGCCGGCCACTGGCTGAAGAACGAGCCCGCGTCCTGGGCGCTGAGCGGGCGGGTGAAGAGGAAGCCCTGGCCGTTGTCGCAGTCCTTGGCCTGGATCAGCTTCAGGTCCTGCGGCCGCTCGATCCCCTCCGCCGTCGTCTCGATCTCCAGCGCTTTGCCGAGCTGGACCAGGGTGTGGAGGAGGATCTCCCCCTCGCCGCCCTCGGCCAGCTGCGAGACGAAGGAGCGGTCGATCTTCAGCACGTCGACCGGGAACTGGCGCAGGTGGGCAAGCGAGGAATAGCCGGTGCCGAAGTCGTCAACGGCGATCCGCACGCCGATCGCCTTCAGTTCCCTCAGTCGCCGCGCCGTTTCCTCGGCGTTGCTCATCAGCGACGTCTCGGTGATCTCCAGCGTCAGCGACTCCGGCGCCAGGCCGCTGGCGCTGAGCGCCGCGGTGACGTGGTCGATCAGCTCGTCGGTGTCGAGCTGGAGCGGGGAGACGTTGACCGAGAGCCCGAGCGTCCGGCCCTCAGCCTGCCAGCCGGCAGCCTGCGCACAGGCCGTCTCCAGCACCCAGGCGCCGACCTCGACGATCAGCTTGCTCTCCTCCAGCAGCGGGATGAATTCCTCCGGCTGGACAATCCCGCGGCCGGGCCGGCGCCAGCGGATCAGCGCCTCGACCCCGGTCGGGGTCATCGTCTGCAGGTCGAAGGTCGGCTGGTAGACGAGGAAGAACTCCTCGTTGGCGAGCGCGCTCTGCAGGTCCATCTCCAGTTCCAGTCGCGACTGCACCTCGTCCTCCATCCCCGACTCGAAGAGGAGGTAGCGGCTCTTGCCGCTCCACTTCGCCCGGTACATGGCGATGTCGGCGTCGCGCAGCAGCTCTTCGGCCGTGGGGCGGACGCCGGTGGCGATGCCGATGCTGACCTTGGCGTGCACCCGCGTCTCTTCGCCTTCGTCGCCGAGGGCGAAGGGCTCCTTGAAGGCTTCCAGCAGGCGCTCGGCGATCAGCTCCGGTCCCGCCGCGAGCGAGAGCCCGTCGGCGACGACGACGAACTCGTCGCCGCCAAGCCGCCCCAGCGCGTCGGTCTCGCGGATCGCGCCCTCGAGCCGGGAGGCCACCGCGCAGAGCAGCTCGTCGCCGCTGCCGTGCCCAAGCGAGTCGTTGATCGCCTTGAAGTTGTCGAGGTCGAGGAACAGCACCGCCACCGGTTCGGAGTTGTGGCGGCAGCGGCGCAGCGTCTGCTCGATCCGGTCGAGGATCAGAGTCCGGTTGGGCAGCCCGGTGAGCGCGTCGTGGGTGGCGAGGAAGACGAGTTCCTTCTCGCGGCTCGTCAGTTCCTCGTGGTTGCGCTGGCGCTCGTCCTCGAAGGACTGGCACATCCGCACCAGGGTCACGTCGAGGCTGCGCTGCACCATTCCGCGCGCGCTCGCCAGCGTCTCCCCGGAGAGGCCGAGGTCGGCGGCGCTCTCGTCGAGCACTTCCAGGGTCGAGTCGCGCCAGCGCAGGCAGCGTTTCGTCACCTCGTTCAGCGCTGCCTCCCGTTGCGAGGCGAGCTGGGCGAAGATCCGCCAGGACTCCTGGCCGACCTCGCGGGCGACCGCTTCGCCCTCGCCGGCCATCCAGCGGGCGACGGCGACGGTGGAGACGGTGCCGACGTCCTCGAAGCTGTCTTCGACGACCTTGTCCAGCGTCCGGCTCGACTTGGAGGAAAGCCGCATCATCCGCGCGACGACGTCGTCGGTGCGGGCGCTCAGCTCATGGCCGAGCTGCTCGAGCTCTTTGACTGGCATGGTCTGTCTGCATCGGCCGGCGGTCTAGGAGGCTTTAGTCACACAAGAGCGATTGACCGGAAATTGATTCGGGCAAACGTCCACCTGTCTTTTGGGTTTGCAAGACAGAGGCGGGAAGGGTAGGGAGCCCGGTGACCCCCTTCACTCGCATGCTGGCTGGGTCGCCGCCAGCTGGCCGCGATGGGTTTCAGGCCAGATGCGCAAAACGTTCAGGGGGTCACCGGGCTCCTTTGCCACACGCTGAACTAGACGGCTGAGGGTCCGATGCTGGAGCCAGGAGACGTATCCGACTTTGACCACAGCGGGGTGGGGTCAAAGTCGGATGCGTTCCTATGCTTCAGCTGGAATTCGGTTAGCCTGCGGCCCAGATGGAGTCTGCTTCTCAGTCGGCTGCGGCCGCCGCCACCGCCAAGCCCGACCGCAACCTCGCTCTCGAGCTCGTCCGCGTTACCGAGGCCGCCGCGCTTGCCTCGGCTCGCTGGGTCGGCCGCGGCGACAAGATCGCTGCCGACCAGGCCGCGGTGGATGCGATGCGGCATGTTCTCGATTCGGTCGCGATGGACGGCACGGTCGTGATCGGCGAGGGGGAGAAGGACGAGGCTCCGATGCTCTACAACGGCGTGGGGATCGGCGACGGCACGCCGCCGGTCGTCGACATCGCCGTCGACCCGCTCGAGGGGACCCGCCTCTGCGCCCTGGGGATGCCGAGCGCGATCGCCGTCATTGCTCTCGCCGAGCGCGGGACGATGTTTGATCCCGGTCCTTGCGTCTATATGGAAAAGATGGCAGGCGGGGAAGAGATCGCCGACCTCCTCGACCTCGACCGGCCGCTGCCGGAGACCTTGAAGTTGATCGCCCAGCGCAAGGGCGGCTCGATCGGCGACGTCGTCGTCGTCATGCTCGACCGCCCGCGCCACGAGGAGGCAATGAAGGAAGTGCGCGACGCCGGCGCCCGCATCCGCCTGATCACCGACGGCGACGTCTCCGCCGCCCTGCTGGCGGTGAGCGAACGCTCTCCCGTCGACCTCCTCTGGGGGATCGGCGGCACCCCCGAGGGCGTGATCTCGGCCGCCGCCCTGAAGTCAATGGGCGGGCAGCTGATCGGCCGCCTCTGGCCGCGCAACGACGAGGAGCGCTCGGCCGCGGTCGACGCCGGCTACGACCTAGACCGTGTCCTCACCGCGAACGACCTCTGCTCCGGCGAGGACGTCTTCTTCTCCGCCACCGGCGTTACCGATGGCGACGTCCTCCAGGGCGTGCGTTACCGCGGCCCCGGCGCCACCACCGAGTCGCTGGTGATGCGCTCGCGCTCCGGCACGGTGCGCCGGGTGCATGCGCGCCATGATCGCTCGAAGCTCCGCGAGATCATCGGCGAGCGCTACGGCTGATTCATCCCGCGCCTCCGGGTAGGTAGGAGGCGTGATCGCTGTTGCCGGATCCACCGGGTACATCGGCGGGCTGCTCTGCCGGCGGCTCTGCGAGGAGGGGGCCGAGGTGCGGGCGCTGGCCCGCAAGCCCGAGCGCGCCACGGACCTGAAAGAAGCTGGCTGCGAGGTGCGCCAGGCCGACGCACTGGAGCCGGAGACGCTGCGGCCGGCCTTGAAGGGGATCGATGTTGCCTACTACCTCGTCCACTCGATGGGCCGTGGCTCCGACGGCAACTTCGCCGAGCGGGACCACCGGGCCGCGGAGAACTTCGCCGCCGCCGCTGCGGCGGCAGGCGTCAGGCGGATCGTCTACCTCGGTGGACTCGGCGAGGGCTCGAAGCATCTCGACAGCCGCCACGAGACCGCCGCGGTGCTGCGCGAGGGTGAGGTGCCGGTCTCCTACTTTCGTGCCGCCGCTGTGATCGGCACCGGTAGCGAGTCGTTCCGCACCGTCTTCTACCTCGTACGTCGCCTGCCGGTGATGATCACCCCGCGCTGGGTCACCACCCGCACCCAGCCGATCGCGGTCGACGATGCCGTCAGCTACCTCGCCGCCGCCTCCGACCTCGACGTCCCGGCCGACCGGGAGATCCAGATCGGCGGCCCCGACGTCACCACCTACGGCGGCATGATCGACCAGCTCGCCCAGGCCCTCGGGCGGCGCCCGCCGTTCCGCATCACCGTTCCGATCCTCACCCCGCATCTCTCCTCGCTCTGGATCGGCCTGGTGACCCCGGTCGACGCCGGCGTCGCCCAGCCGCTGATCGAGGGGCTCTCGACCGAGACGGTCGTCAGCGATGACTCGGGGATGGCGCTCTTCCCCGACGTGGCGAAGACGCCCCTGCCGGAGGCGCTGCGCCGGGCCGCAGCGGGCCTGGATCGCGACTAGGCGCTGCTCGCCGCCGCCCGCGCCTGCTCTTCGCCGACGAAGGGGACGAGCGCCTCGTAGGTGAGGTCGGGGAGGAGGCGACGCAGCTCGGCGGCGCGCCCGAGCACCACCTCCTCGTAGATCCGGGCGAGGATCGCCCCGACGGCCAGCTCGTTTGCCTGCGCCAGCTCGGGTTTCGCCCCGTCCATCCCCTCTTCGAAGAGGGCGATCGCGCGCGCGAACTCGGCCTGGAAGATCGGCCGGAAGGCGGGGCCTACCGTGCTCAGCTCGACGAGCATGAAGCGCGCGGTGTCCGGGTCGGCAGAGAACCACTCCAGAGTTGCGGATAGCGCCTCCCGCATCCGCCCGGGCCACGGACCGTCGACGAGGTAGACACCCCTGATCTGCTGCTCAAGGTCGTCGATCAGCAGTCTGTGCGCCGCCAGCATGCAGTCCAGCTTGTCGTCGAAGAGTTCGTAGAAGCTCTCGCGCCCTACGCCGGCCTCTCCGAGGATGTCGCCGACGGTGGTCGCCTCGTAGCCGTTGGCTACCGTCACCCGCACGACCGCCGCCAGCAATCGCTCACGCTGCGAGCGCTCGACCAGCTCGCGGGGGAGCCCGTGCCGCCCGCGGGGGAGACGCCAGCGGCGCAGGTCCTCCGGGCTCTCCGTCACCGGCGGACGACGCTGTCGGTTGCGGCCTCGCGGACCAGGCGGGACTGCTCCAGCGCCTCCTCGTGCCCGCCGTAGGGGGTGACGGCCAGGTAGACGATCTCTGGCAGCAGCTCGGGCAGGCGCTTGGTCTTGCCGGTGGCGATCTGGTTGAGGATCAGGACCTGCGCCTGGCCGAAGGCGAGCCGGGGATCAGTGTGCGCCTGCACTGGCCCGCCGTTGGCGGACCAGAGGGCCTCGAGCGCGGGGAGGGTCGCCTTCCGGTAGCGCTCGATCACCAGCGGATCGACGGCGATCGCGTCTCCCGTCATCAGCTGCGCCAGGCCGGGCCGCGCGGCCATCGCCTCGAGGACCGCCCGGGTTCCCTTCCGAACCGCGTCGCCGGGCTCCTCGCCCGGCGTATGAGCCGCGGCCGCGGCTTCGCGCAGCTGCTCGATGCAGTCAGCTATCGCGGCGTCGAAGCAGGCCCGCTTGTCGGGGAAGTGCTTGTAGAAGGTGGTGCGGGAGATCCGAGCCCCGGCGACGATGTCGGTGATCGTGGTCGCGGCGTAGGTCTTCTCGGCGCAACTGTCGATCATCGCGTCGACGATCCGCTGGCGCTGAGAGCGCGGGCCGATATCGGGTGGAGTGCTCGGCCTCAGAACGCTGGTCGCCTTTCCAGAACTCCGATGTTTTTGCATCAATGCGGATTCTCCCACCCTGCCCGGCGATCTGGACTGAAGGTCCAGCGGGCTCACGCTCCCAGCCGTAGAGAATACGGCAGTATTTATTAATTGGTGGGAGGGGGTGCTGCGCTCGGCTCGCCCGCAGCGTCCTCTTCGCAGCCGCAGGGCCGGGCGGGAACCGCGCGGTATGGGAGCTCACCGGTGTCATGGAGCTCAAAGCGCAACGAGTTGATCACCGCGCCGACCATCAGGGCGAGGCTCAGCACGTAGAACCAGAGCAAGGCGATGAGGATGAAACCGAGGGTTGAGCCGAACTGCGAGAGACTGGACACGTTGGAGAGATAGATCGGGAAAAGCCAGTTGGCGAGGCCGGCGGAGACGGTGACGAAGAGGGCTCCCGGCCAGACCGCGCGCCAGGGCATATGGCCTTTCGGGACCGCCCAGTAGATCACCGCGCAGATCCCGAAGGTGACGAGGAGAGCGGCGGCGAGGACGATGACCGTGTCGATCAGCTTGATGTCGGAGAGCCCGAGGGGGAGATGGTCGGTGCTGGAGAGCACGCCGCTCTCGATCGCCGGGGCGAAGATGCTGGCGGCGATGAAGAGGAGGACCACGACCAGCATCGCGAAGGAGAAGCGCTTCTGCTCCACCCAACTGCGGCACTCGACGTGGTAGATGCGGCAGAAGGCGGTGTCCATCGCCCCCCAGAAGGAGGCGCCGATCCAGAGCGAGCCGGCGAAGGCGGCGATTCCGATCGTCGTCGAGTTGCTCTCGATCCGGTTGAGGACGTCGGTCAGGGTCTGCTGCTCGGTGTTGGGGAAAAGGCGCTGCAAATCGGCGAGAACGCTGCTCTCGACGCCCTCGATCCGCAGCACCTGCCCGAAGACGAAGAGGACGAGCAGGGCGAAGGGAAAGACCGCCAGCATCAGGTTGTAGGCCACCATCGCCGAGAGTCCGGTGACGTTCTCGCGGTAAGCCCGCTGCCAGAAGGCGCTGAGCCAGGGTTTCGGATGGCGCAAATTGCGGGGCATTCGGCTTGACTTCAGAAAGTGAAGCGACTACTATGCGAACAAGCGTTTGAGGAGTTTGTGGACGCTTGCCCCCAGGGCACAATGAACGATGTAGACGCTACTTTCGCGGACCATGCCTTCGGTCCGCTTTTTGTCGGTGCGGCGCGACTTTGCGGTCGCGACGGCATTTCACCGACCAGGACTAAACCACGAGCGCAAGGGAACGAGTAAGAACGGATGCTGGTAGCAGAGCTTCAGGAACTGGAGGAGGTCAAAACCCTCATCAATCGCGGGCAGCAGCTCGGCGTACTCACCTTCGGTGACATCGCCTCCGCGGTTTCCGAGGTCGACCTTGACGAGTCCGATGTAGAGGACCTCTACGGCCACCTCGAGAAGTCGGGGATCGAGCTCGTCGAGGACATGGACCCGGCGCAGAAAGCCGCGGCCGAAGCCCTCCCCGTCGACACCGGCAAAAAAGGTCGCCGGCGCCAGAAACAGGCGCTCGACCTGAAACCGGACATGACCACCGATTCCTTGCAGCTGTTCCTCAAGGACATCGGCAAAGTTCGCCTGCTGACCGCCGCGGAGGAGGTCGAACTCGCCAAACGGATCGAGCGCGGTGACCTCGACGCGAAGCAGAAAATGGTCGAGTCGAACCTGCGCTTGGTCGTCTCGATCGCGAAAAATTATCGGAACCAGGGCCTGCCCTTCCTCGACTTGATCCAGGAGGGGACGCTGGGCCTCGTCCGCGCGGCGGAGAAGTTCGACTACCGCAAGGGGTTCAAGTTCTCTACCTATGCGACCTGGTGGATCCGCCAGGCGATCGCCCGAGCGCTGGCCGACAAGGCGCGGACGATCCGCATCCCGGTCCACGTCGTCGAGAAGCTGAACAAGATCGGTCGCGCCGAGCGCAAGCTGGTCACCGAGCTGGGCCGCGAGCCCACCCCGGAGGAGATCGCCGAGGTGACGGGGATCGATCCCGAGGAGGTCGACTCGATCAAGCGCTCCGCCCAGGCCCCGGTTTCGCTGGAGAAGCCGGTTGGCGACGAGGAGGAGTCGGAGTTCGGCCAGTTCATCGCCGACGAGAAGGCCGAGAGCCCCTTCGACCGGGCCGCCGACCTGCTCACCAAAGAGGCGCTGAAAGAAGCCCTGGAGAACCTCTCCTACCGCGAGCGCCGCGTGCTCGAGCTCCGCTACGGGCTCGGCGGCGAGCACCCGCGGACCCTGGACGAGGTCGGCCGCACCTTCAACGTCACCCGCGAGCGGATCCGCCAGATCGAGAACCAGAGCCTCAAAAAGCTGCAGAGTCTGGGCGAGGCCCAGAAACTGCGCGAGGTCGCTTAGGTCTTAGGTCAGCTGGAGGAGGGGGTCATGCCCTCCTCCGGATTGACCGAGCATTAGCCGTTGGCGGTATGGAGGGACGGGTGTCCCCTGACCTCCCTGGGATTTTCGCCGCTAACTTCGCCAGCTCTCGCTGAGCAGCAGACGCGAAAATCAGGACGCCGGTCGGCCAGGGGACACCCGTCCCTCCTAGCGACAGAACTCCGGTTGACGCTGAGGGACTAAGCGCAGCCGGTTTTTGCCACAGCCCGGTGTGGCGAAAGTCGGATGCGGTGGTGCGCGTGACCGGAGGGGCCCCTCCTGCTCTCGCCAGCGTTAAACAATTTGGCTGAGCAGCCGATACAGGCGGCGATGTTTGAAATCGATTCAGCGCTGCGTACCTTGGTCGAGCGGGGCGGGTCGGATCTTCACGTCAAGGTGGGCGTGCCGCCGACGGCTCGGATGCATGGAGATCTGGCGCCGCTCGAGGGCTACCAGCCGCTCAAGCCGGAGGACACCGAACATGCCTTCAACGACATGGCCGAGGTGCGGTCGACCACTGAATTCGAGGAATGCGGCGAGGCCGACTTCTCCTATTCGGTTCCCGGGCTGAGCCGGTTTCGCGTCAACGCCTTTAAACAGCGCGGCTCGATCTCGATCGTCTGTCGCGCGATCCCCTTCGAAATCCGCTCGGTCGACGAGCTCGGGCTGCCGCCGGTGGTGACGAAGCTGGCCGAAGAGCAGCGCGGGATCATCCTCGTCACCGGCACCACCGGCTCGGGCAAGAGCACGACGTTGGCGGCGATGATCGACCACATCAACCGCACCCGGACCGATCACATCGTCACCCTCGAGGACCCGATCGAGTACCTGCACCAGGACAAGAATTCGATCGTCAACCAGCGCGAAGTCGGCTCCGACACCGAAAGCTTCTCCCGGGCGATGCGCCGGGTCCTGCGCCAGGACCCCGACGTGATCCTGATCGGCGAGATGCGCGACGAGGAGACCGTACGGACCGCCCTCTCGGCGGCCGAGACCGGCCATCTCGTGCTCTCCACGGTCCACACCCTGGATGCGACCGAGACGATCAACCGCATCGTCGACTTCTTCCCGCCCCACCTCCAACATCAGGCCCGGGTGATGCTCGCCGCCACCCTCAAGGGGGCGATCGCCCAGCGCCTCGTCCCCGACGTCACCGGCGACGGCCGCGTTCCGGCCTCGGAGATCCTCGTCGTCACCGGCCGGGTCAAAGACCTGATCATGAACCCGGAGGAGACGGGCAAGATCACCGAGGTCATCTCCGAGGGCGAGTACTACGGCATGCGCACCTTCGACCAGGCCCTGCTCCAGTACGTGATGGAGGGCAAGGTGTCCGAGGACGTCGCCCTCGAGTACGCCTCCAGCCCGCACGACTTCAAACTGATGCTTGCCGCCGGCGGCCAGCGGGCCAGTGGCATCGAGCAGCTCGAACCCTCCGCCGAGCAGCTCGCGCCCTCCAACTGAGTAGGACGGGCGTCCAGCAGACCGCGCTCGGCGACGTGCGTGGTTCAAGCCGAGGCGGAAAACCGCCGAAGAAACTGACGATGGCTGCGATCGATCGGTTCATCCTGCTCGTGCGGGACCTGCGGAGGGATCAGCAGGGGATGGCGGTGCCGACCGCGCTGATGGCCCTGATCGCCACCTTCGCGCTCGCGAGCGTCGCGGTCATCTCGACGGTCGACACGCAACGAGGCACGGCGCGCGACCACGATTCCAAGGAAGCGATTGCCGCCGCCGACGCCGGCGCCAGCGTCGCCATGCTGCGGCTCAACCGCCACCTTCCGGACCTCAACACGACGACGACCTGCATGAGCCCGACCGGCCTCGCGCAGACGCCGAGCGGCGGCTGGTGCCCGAAAACCACCCCGGAAAAAGTGGGCGGAGCCGAATTCAGCTACCAGGTGAGTGCCTTCGGGGCGACCAAAGCGGTCCAGGTGGTCGCCTGGGGAACCTCGGGCGGGGTGACCCGGCGCGTCAACGTCGGCCTGCAGGCGATCGACGGCAAAAACGTCTTCGCCGACGAGAAAGTGATCGGCGAAGAAGGGATCGAATTTATCGGCGCCTCAGGCGAAGTCGATGCCTCGCTTGGCACCAACGGCGAAATTACCAGTACCGGCGGGAGCAAACCGGAGATCTGCGGGAACGGCCGCCATGGCATCGGCAAAGGCCCGGTGCCGCCGCTCAGCTGCGGCGGGGTCGAATCAGAAGGGAACACGACTCTCCCTGAGGTGATCAAGCCGGCGAACCTCGACACGGTCAACGACAACTGCCGGCTGTTCGAGAACATAACCCCCCCTTGCACCGGCGTCGACATCTACTACGGCCAGGGCAAAGGCAAGAGGAGCGCGACGGTCCCGTGGGACCCGGATGACAAAGTGATCGAAGTCAACAACCCGCAGTCGAACCTGACCCTGGGGGGCCAGAACTACTTGGTCTGCAAGCTGATCATCAGCAACGGCAAGCTCTACATGCCGTTCAACTCGAACGTGAACATCTACGTCAAGACGCCACAGGAATGTGGCCTGCCTGCCAACTCCGTCCAAGTCGAAGTCGGCGGGGAAATCCTCTCTTCGGCCTTCATTCCCTCCCAGCAGAGCTACGCGATCCCGAACATCTACCTGCTGGGGGAAAGCACGGTCTACGTGAAGGGCAACGGCTCGGGTGGAGAAGGCTCGAGCGAATTCACCATCTACGGGCCGAAAAGCACCGTCGAATTTCAAGGTGGGACCTTTTGGAACGGCATGGTTGCCGCCAAGAAGGTGATCGTCCAGGGCAACGTGAAGCTCGAATCGAGCTCGAAATTCAAATTGCCGGAACAGAGCTTGACTCCGCTCTTCCAGCGCACCCGCTACGTCGAGTGCGGCGGCACCTCCGTCTCTTCTCCCGCCGCCAACTGCTGAGCCTGCGGCGGGCGCTGCAGCCCTCAAGCGAGGCGCGTCTCCTGCCGACGTTATGCAGGAGACCGATGCGCGAGAAACTCAACGAAAATCCGATGGCCCAGATGGCGCTCGTCGGCGTGCTCCTGGTCGTCGCCGCCGTCTTCCTGATGACTTCGATGGGAGGTGGGGGCGAAGAAGAAGGCGAAGAAGCCGCCGCCGCCACGCCGGCCACCGAAGCCGCGGTCGCGGCCGCCGAAGTGGGCCCCGGCGCTCAGCTGCCGCCCCTTCCCGCGCCCGGTTCCGGTGTCGGCGCCCCTCCCCCGCTGCCGCGGCCCGTGGTCTCGGCGTTCGAGCGAGGCGAGACCGTCGTCCTCCTCTTCGTTCGCACCGGCGGCATCGACGACCGGCTGACCCGAGCGGCCATGAACCAGCTGAATGGGATGGCTGACGTCGCGCCCTTCGTCGTTCCCGCCGACCAGATCGCGCACTATGTCTCGATCGCCCAGGGGGTGAGGGTGAACCGGCTGCCCGCCCTGGTCGTGGTGCGGCCGCGGCGGCTGACCGACGGGGTGCCGACGGCCTCGGTGCAGTACGGGTTCCAGAGCCCGCAGAGCATCGTCCAGGCCGTGGTCGACGCCGGCTACAAGGGCCCGACGCTGTCCTACCACCCGTAGGCATGGAAGGCAGGGACTTTCCGAGCCATCTGCGGCCGGTTCCCCAATCCGGCGACTCGACCGCTCCCGTCCTGCAGGACGAGGCGACCGGCACTCCCGGCCTGACGCCGCCACGGACGCGGGGACGGTCGAGCGGGTTCGTCACCGACGTCCTCGTCGAACTCGGTTCGGTCGGTGAAGAGAGGGTCAGGCAAGGAATCGAAGAAGCCCGGACCGCCGGCAAACCGCCGGAGCGACTTCTGCTCGAGCAGGGGGCGATCACCAGCGACCAGCTTTCGCGCGCCGTCGCCGAGCGCTACGGACTCGACCACGTCGACCTCACCGCCTACCAGGTCGATATGGCGGCGGCGAACCTCGTCTCCGTCAACACGGCCCGGCGCTATCGCGCCCTGCCGGTCGGTTTCATCGACAAAGAGACGCTGCTGGTCGCGATGGCCGACCCGACCAACGTTCTCGCGATCGACGACCTCCAGATGGCGACCGGACTGGACTGCCGCGTCGCGGTTGCCGCCGACGAAGACATCGAGGCGCTGGTCGGGCGCCTCAACACCCTGCAGACCGCGGTCACTGAGGCCACGATCGAGGAAGAGGAAGAAGGCGGCGGCGACCTCGCCGAGGTCTCCGACATGCAGGTCGGCGCCGAGGACGCGCCGGTGATCAAGCTCGTCTACAGCATCCTCGGCCAAGCGGTGGGGGAGGAGGCCTCCGACATCCACTTCGAGCCCGAGGAAGACGAGATGCGGGTCCGCTTCCGGGTCGACGGCGTTCTCCGTGAGGCAGCCCACGTGCCGAAGCGGATGATCAGCGCCGTGATCTCGCGGGTGAAGATCATGAGCGACCTCAACATCGCCGAGAAACGGGTGCCCCAGGACGGCCGCGTCAGCGTCGTCGTCGACGACCGCCGCGTCGACCTCCGTATCACCACGCTGCCGACCCAGCAGGGTGAGGGGGCGACGATCCGCATCCTCGACAAAGACAACGCCCAGCGCTCGCTCGACGACCTGGGGATGGACGGCACCGGCCGCGAACGCTTCGAGCACGCCTTCCACCAGGCCTACGGCGCGGTCCTGGTGACCGGGCCGACCGGCTCCGGCAAGAGCACGACCCTCTACGCGGCGCTGGGAGACCTCAACCACGTCGAGCGCAAGATCATCACGATCGAGGATCCGGTCGAGTACCAGATCGGCGGGATCAACCAGATCAACGTCAACCGCGGGGCGGGGCTCGATTTCGCCACCGGGCTGCGCTCGATCCTCCGCGCCGATCCCGACATCGTCATGGTCGGCGAGATCCGCGACGCCGAGACGGCGCGGATCGCAATCGAGGCGGCGCTGACCGGGCACATGATGCTCTCGACCCTGCACACCAACGACGCGCCCGGGGCGATCGCCCGCCTCACCAAGATGGGGATCGAGAGCTTCCTGATCGCCTCCGCGGTCGATTGCGTGGTCGCCCAGCGGCTGGCGCGGAAGCTCTGCAGCCACTGCAAGCGCCGCACGCTGATTCCGATCCAGGCGCTCAGCGAAGCGGGCATCAGGGCGGTCACCGACCTCGAGGGATATGAGCCGGTCGGCTGCGGCCGCTGCAATCAGACCGGCTACAAAGGCCGGGTCGGCCTCTACTCGGTGATGGGGTTGAGCGAAGGGATCAAGGAAATGACCGTCGCCCAGCGGCCGGAGTCCGAGATCGCCGCGGCCGCTCGCGAAGAGGGCATGTGCACCCTGCGCGAGGACGGCGTCGGAAAGGTGCGCGACGGCTTCACCAGCCTCGAGGAGGTTCTTCGTGTCACGGCTTAAGGAATCCCCCAGGGGGTCGATCTAGAAGCCATGGAGTCCTTCGACTTCTCAGAGGTGCTGCGCCGGATGGTCGAAGCCAAGGCTTCGGACGTCCACCTGACCCCTGGGTTCCCTCCGGCGGTCCGCGACAAGGGCAAGATCACCCCGATGGACGGGTTCCCGGTCCTCTCCAGCCAGGACACCCGCGAGGTCGTCTTCAGCATCCTCAACGACGACCAGCGCAAACGCTTCGAGATGCAGAAACAGCTCGATTTCGCCTACGCGATCCCGAACGTCGCCCGCTTCCGCGTCAACTGCTTCTTCCAGCGCGGCGCCGTCAGCGCCGCCTTCCGCTTCATCCCCCAGGACATCCCGGCGCTCGATTCGCTCGGCGTGCCCGACATGCTGCGGGAGCTGACCCAGAAACCGCGCGGCTTCGTCCTCGTCACCGGCCCGACGGGCTCTGGAAAGAGCACCACCCTGGCGGCGATGATCGACTCGATCAACTGCGAGCGGCAGGATCACATCCTCACGATCGAGGACCCGATCGAGTTCCTGCACCGGCACAAAAAGTCGATCGTCAACCAGCGCGAGATCGGCTCGGATGCCGACGACTTCGCCCTCGGCCTCAAGGCCGCCCTGCGAGAGGACCCCGACGTGATCTTGGTCGGCGAGATGAGGGACCTGGAGACGATCGCCACGGCGCTGTCCGCGGCCGAGACCGGCCACCTCGTATTCGCGACCCTCCATACCCAGTCGACCGCGCAGACGGTGGACCGGATCATCGACGTCTTCCCGCCCGAGCAGCAGGGCCAGGTCCGCACCCAGCTCTCGATCGCCCTGCAGGGAGTCGTCACCCAGCAGCTGCTGCCGACCGCCGACGGGGTCGGTCGCGTCGTCGCGACCGAGGTCCTGGTGCCGACGCCGGCGATCCGCAACCTGATCCGCGAGGGCAAGACGCACCAGATCTACGCCGCGGTCCAGACCTCGGGCTCGGTCGGCATGCAGACCATGGACGCCGACCTCGCCCGCCTCGTTCGCGCCGGCAAGATCACCCGCTCGCTGGCCGAACAGCGCTCCTCGGTGCCCGAGGAGCTCCAACGGGTCCTCGGCGGCGACAGTGCCGTGATGCCGACTGCGCCCTCATATGCCGCTACCGGCTCGCCGCCCCAGCAGCCCTCCTACGTCAGCGGGGGGTAGGCGGTGGCAGCCACCACCTCGAGCACCTTCACCTTCCGCGCCATGGACCTCGCCGGCTCGGCGACGTCGGGCGAGCTCGAAGCCGACTCCAAGTCCCAGGTCTCCGAGCAGCTGCGCCAGCGCGGCCTGATCGTCCTCGACGTCAGCGAGAAGGCCAACCCGCTGAAGATCGAGGACATCATGCGGCGTTGGAAGAGCGTCGACATGCGCGAGCTTGCCGTCTTCTCGCGCCAGTTCGCAACCCTGGTCGCCTCCGGGATGCCGATGCTGCGCACCCTTCACACCCTCGAGCAGCAGACCAAGGACGAGGAGATCCGCGAGGCCGTCGCCGGGATGCGTGCCGACGTCGAGGCGGGCAGCACGCTCGAGCAGGCGATGGAGCGCTATCCCCGCGTCTTCGATCGCCTGTTCCGGGCGATGGTCCGCTCCGGTGAGCAGTCGGGGCGGCTGGAGGACGCGCTGGACCGGATCGCCTTCCAGGTCGAGAAGACCGATGCGCTGCGGCGTCAGGTGAAATCGGCGCTGATGTACCCGGCGCTCGTCTTCGGGTTCGCGGTCGTCGTCCTCCTCGCGATCGTGATGTTCGTGATCCCGGTCTTCGCCAACATCTTCAAAGAACTCGCTGAAGAACACCCCGAGGAATCGAGCAAGATGCCGATGCCGACCGAACTCTGCATCGGCTTCTCCAACCTGTTGACCCACTACTGGTTCCTGCTGCTGCCCGCCATCGGGCTCACGTTCTGGGCCTTCTTCAGGTGGAAGAAGACCGAGACCGGCAAAAACCAGTGGGACCGGCTGATCCTCCGCCTGCCGTTCAAGATCGGCGACGTGATCCAGAAAGTCGCCCTGGCGCGGTGGTCGCGTACCTTCTCTGGCTCGGTCGCCGCGGGCGTGCCGATGCTGCAGGCGATCCAGCTGACCGGGGAGACGGCGGGCAACGTCGTCGTCGAGAAGGCGATGGACGACATGTACGCCTCGGTCAAGCGGGGCGGCTCCTTGGCGGCGCCGATCGAGGAGCATCCGATCTTCCCGCCGATGGTCGGCCACATGGTCTCCGTCGGCGAGGAGACGGGGCAGCTGGAGACGATGCTGGCGAAAATCGCGGACTTCTACGAAGCCGAGGTCGACGCCAAGGTAAAAGCTCTGACCTCGCTGATCGAGCCGGTGATGATCTGCTTCGTCGGCGGCATGGTCGGCTTCATCGTCATCTCGATGTACCTGCCGCTGTTCAGCATCTACGAAAAGATCCGCTGATCCGCTAATCGGTATTCGCCGACTTCCCTGGACGCTCGTCCAAGGATCGAAGTTTTCATCCAACGCGACCCCAATTTCAGGGATCAAGTAACCGGGCCAGCCGCCGATGTAGGGCGTGTGATGAATCTGCCAGTGCCTCGGTGCAAAAGGCAAACCCGCTGCGAGGCGGGGGCGCAAAGCCGTCGGGACTCCCATCCGGGAGTCAGCCGGGCTACCACCGGGGTCGACAGACACCACGTGGCTGCAAGCGACGGGGCTCTGGCGCGAACTATTAGGACCATAGGAGGTCACTAATGTCTCTCCAGAATCTCCGGGCCAACGTAGGCGCCCGGCTTAACGGCGACAGCGAGGCGGGCTTCACGCTCATCGAGCTCCTCGTCGTGATGCTCATCCTCGGAATCCTGGCCGCGATCGCGCTGCCCTCGTTCTTCAACCAGAAGGACAAGGCATCCGACGCGAAGGCCAAGGCCAACGCCCACTCGGCTCAGGTCGCAATGGAGACCTGTGCCACCGAGAACAACAACTCGTATGCCAACTGCACGGAAACTCGCCTGAAAGAAATCGAGTCGACCCTGCCGAGCACCACCGCGGCAGCCGGTACGGAAAGCCTTGCGGTTCCCAGCCACACCACCAGCGCATACGAATTGACGATCACCTCTGTGAAAGGCAACACCTTCTCGGTCAAACGTGAAGCGAGCGGTGTGACCAAATTCCCCTGCACGGTTCCGGGCAAAGGTGGATGTCCGCCTGGCGCCACTGCTGAAGCCACCACCTCTGAATGGACCAAATAGCGGTCTCGGTGGTATGACGAATCTGCGAAGGGGCGGGCCAAGTGCCCGCCCCTTTGTGTTCGGGCCAGTGTTTAAGCAGATCGCCTCTAGCAGCCGATAGCTATCTGGATGTTCCGCAAACTCCTCAGCACCCTCCTGCTGCTCTGCCTGTTCGTCCTCGGCTCGACGACGTTTGCCGGAGCTGCCGTGCCGCTCTTCAACGGCGCCTCGGAAGGGGGGGACGTCGTCTTCTTCACCACCACCGAACAGCTCGTTCCGGGCGACACCGACAGCCGCGTCGACATCTACCAGCGGTCCTTCGAGCCCGCCGTGGGGGATTACGTCACCCGTCAGCTCTCGACGGGACCGAGGGGCGGCAACGACGCGGTCGACGCCCTCTTCCAGAAAGTCGCCAAGGGGGGCACCCGAATCTTCTTCCAGACTGCCGAGCCGCTGGTGGGCGCCGACACCGACCGCAACACCGACGTCTACGCACGCGAGGTGGGCGCCGGCTCGCCCGAGCTGGTGTCGGTGGGGGAGACCAGTCAGAACGGAGGGGAGATCGCCAGCTTCGCCGGCGTCACCCCCGACGGCGAAAAGGTCTTCTTCACCACTTTGGAGCCACTCGCCGTGGCAGACCAGGACGCATCCACCGACATCTACGAGCGCGACCTCGCGACTGACCAGACCTATCTGGTCTCGGTTCCGGCGCCAGGCTGCGCGAGCTGCGAAATGGGCGCCTTCCCGGCCTTCAACGGGGTCGCCGCCGATGGAGACCGTGCCTTCTTCGCCAGTGCCGGGAAGCTGGCGGCAGGGGATACCGACACGGCTCTCGACATCTATGCCCGCGACCTTCCGGCCGGCCCAACCGAGCTGGTGTCCGCGGGAGAGGCGGGTTGCCTGCCCGGCTGCGGCAACGACAGCTCCCAGGACGCCGTCTTCGCCGGCAGCTCCGCCGACGGCGCCCGGGTCTTCTTTGAAACCGCCGAGGATTTCGGCGCCGGCGACAGCGACCTGAGCAACGACGTCTACGAACGCGCTGCCGGAGCGACGACGCTGGTCTCGCCAGGCTCAGAAGAGAAACCGGCCAACATCTCCCGCGAAGGGACCAACTTCCGCCCGGCCATCTCCAGCGACGGGACCAAGGTCTTCTTCGAGACGACCGAGGCGCTTCTCGCCGACAGCGACAGCGCCAACGACGTCTACGAATACTCGGCCGGGACGGTTCGGCTGATCACCCCGAACGGGTGTGCCGGGGGAGGTTGCGGCGCCGGTTTCGAGGCCATCGACGAGGATGGCTCGACGCTTGTCTTCTCCAGCGAAGAGCGCCTCGCTCCAGCCGACAAAGACGACAACTCAGATGTCTACGTCGTTGCCACGGCGGGTGGATCGCCGACGCTCGCCTCGGCCGGCGCCGCTTCGTGCTCGCCGACGTGTGGCAACGAAGAAGGATTTCCGGCCATCTTCAAAAGGTTGGCCGGCGATGCCCCGGTCCTCCTCTTCACGTCGCGGGAGAAACTCTCGCCGCTGGACGGCGACAGCAGCCAGGACCTCTACGCCCGCGATCTCGACGGCGAAGACACCGAGCTCGTCAGCGTGCCGGGGGTCTGCCCGCTGCCGGCCGGCTGCGACGCGGGTTATCTGGGGGCTTCCGGCGACGCCTCCCATGTCTTCTTCCTGACCCCTGAGCGCCTCGACGCCGACGACATCGACGTCGAGGGCGATATCTACGAGCGGGATCTCCTGTCCGGGGTGACGCGCCTGGTCTCGAGGAAGAACGAAGCGACCATCGGTCCGGCGGTCCCTGTTCTCACCGGCACGACCCCGCTCTCGCCCGGCGCCTCGACCACCCCGGCTGTCCTCGGTCGCTCCGACCCGGGGACCATCATCAAGCTCTACCGGGGGGCCGGCTGCCAGGGACTACCGCTCGAGACCCAATCGCCGACCACGGCTGCGCAGCTCGAAGGCAGCGGGATCGTGGTAGCTGTCGCTCCGGCGTCGACGACGACGTTCAGCGCCAGCGCCAGCGACGCCGAGGGTGTCGACTCCGGTTGCTCGGGCACGATCACTTACGTCCAGCAGGATCCGACGCCCCCGCCCGCGGACGAAGGCGGGAGCGGCGGCACGTCCACCGGCGGCGGCGCCGGTGACGCCGGCAGCGGAAGCTCCGGGGGCAGCGTCTCCGGCGGCGCCGCCGTGACGGGAGGGGGATCGAAGAAGGGGCAGCCCGGAATCGTCTACGTCGTCCCGGAGGCGCGCATCACCTTCGGCCCGGCGGCGAAGACCCGCGTCCGCCGGCCGGTCTTCCGCTTCCTCGACGCCACCGGGCAACCCGGCAGCACCTTCTCCTGCAAGGTCGACCGTCAGCGCTGGAAGGTGTGCAGCTCCCCTCTCAAGCTGGCTCGGCTCGGCTTCGGTCGGCATACCTTCAGCCTCACCGCGACCAACGCCATCGGCGTGCGGGCGCAGCTGCCGGTTCGCCGGAGCTTCAAGGTGGTCCGATGAGACCGCCGGGTGTGATGCGGCGTCTGCGCGAGGACGAGGGCGGCGTCACCCTGGTCGAGCTTCTGGTCGGGGCGGCGATGGGGATCGTTCTGATGGGCGCTGTGGCCACCCTTGTCGTCAGCGCCCTCAAATTCCAGCCGCAGATCACCGGGAAAGCCGAAAACGTCAGCGGCGCCCGCTGGGTTCTGGAGCGGATGACCCGCGAGTTGCGCAGCGGCGAACGGATCGAAGTCGGAGAACCTTCGAAAGTCGTCTTCATTGGCTACTCGAGGCGCAGCCCCTGCGGCAGTACCACTGTGCTTCCGGAAGGAACTCCGTCGATCCCGTGCAAAATCACCTACAGCTGTACGACGACCGCCTGCTCTCGCACCGAATCCCCGCCGGCCAGCGCGGCGGGAGCTGGGACCACGCAGATCCTCTACTCCGGCATCAACAGCAACCAGGTCTTCACCTACCAGCCGGCCGGCGACCCGACCAAAGCGACCTACGTGAAAGTGAAGCTGCGAGTGCCCGACCCGAAAGGGTCCGGATCACTGACTATCTCCGACGGCGCCAGCCTCAGAAACGCGACCTTGAGCTTCTGATGAGGCAACGGGCCACAGAGGAGCAGGGGTTCACGATCATCGAGGTGATCGTGGCGATCTTCATCGTCTCGATGGGAGCGATGGTCACCTTTGGCCTGCTGACCAGCGCGACCCGGAACGCGCAGCGGGTGAAGGCGAACCAGGTGGCTGTCGAGGTGGCCGAACAGGAGCTCGAGCGGCTGCGAAGCGAACCCGACGAAAAACTGGCGCTGACCGAACTCCCCTCGCCTGTGTCAGACCCGCTGAACCCCAACTATCGCGTGAAAGGCGATCAATTCGCGCTGTCCCGCGAACCCCTGGGCGAATACGGCGACATCGTTCGCATCGGCGGCGAAATCCAGGGGAGCGGGACGAGCAAAGCGGGCTCCTCGATCACGCAGGGAACCGTCGTTCCGAGCGAAAAATTCGAAAACGGTGATGTGAAAGGAAGGATCTACCGCTATGTCGTCTGGCGCAACGACGCCGCCTGCGGCGCCCTCTGCCCGACCAGCCAGGACTACAAGCAGATCGTCGTCGCGGTGAGACTCGACACCGCTGCCAACGAGACGATGGCGCACGGCTATTTCGAAGTGCAGTCGAAGTTCATCGACCCGACCCGCAACTCCGAAAGCGATCCGCCGAAAAACTCCGAAGGCAGCTACGTGACGGCCCAGCAGTTCTATCTCAGCGATACGCCGTGCGCCGGCAGCGGCTCCACCCAACGCGTGGAACCGATCCAAGAGCACCTGCTCCACAACACGTTGGGAACGTGCGCGATGGGCCCGAAGACCGGTAGCGCCCAAGTAGGCGCACCCGACTCGCTGACCTTGACTCCGCCCGCCGACCCGGCACCGGAAGACCCGGCGATTCCCGGCCTCTTCGACTACGCCACCGACATCTACCTGGAGCCGAACCCCGACACCGACAAAGGGCTGCAGATCCCGCGCTCGACGACCACCAACTGCAACAGCTTCAAACCGACCGGCGTCGAACACCCGGAGGCCTTGGTGCACCGCTGGGTGACGGACAAGATGGCGTCGAAATTCTTCCTCAGCGGCAAGGTCACCCTCGAATTCTTCAGTCGAACGATCGGCAACGGCCAGTACAGCGGCGGGCTCTGCATCTACCTCTTCAAACGGGAAGAACCGGAATCCCCGTTGAAAGCTAATGACACGCAGCTGATGAACCTCAAAGACGGAAAGGCGTACTGGCTCTATGCACCGCCCGGGTACTGGCCGCTTTCAGAACCCCAGGCTCCGCTCTCGTGGAAACGGGTGCGGGTGACCATGGAATTGAGTAAAACGCCGGAAGAAATCCCCAAAGACGCGCGTCTCGGGCTGGCGCTGAGCGTGGACCCGGCCAACACCAATGCCAGCGCGATTCCGATCATGTACGACTTCCCGACGATGGCGAGCCGGCTCGAGGTCGACACCACTACGCCGATCGAAGGGCCCTGAACCATGGCGCCCGCGGCGGTCCTCGCCTTCATCGGCGGCCTCATGGCCGGCAGCTTCACCACGGTGGTATCGCATCGCGTGCCCCGCGGCGAATCGATCGTCGGGCCGCGCTCACGCTGCCCCACCTGCGGTACGCAGATCGCCGCCTACGACAACGTTCCGGTCTTTTCCTGGCTCCTGCTGCGAGGGCGCAGCCGTTGCTGCCGCGAGCGGATCTCGGCTCGCTACCCGGTCACCGAGCTGCTGCTCGCCGCTCTCTATGCCCTCACCGTGGTCGTCCTCTGGGGCGATGCGACGGAGGTGCTGCTCGGGCTTGTCTTCGTGACCACCCTGCTCGCGGTCACGGTCACCGACCTCGAGCTGAGGATCATTCCCAACAAGATCCTCCTGGTCGCCGCGATCCTGGGCGTGGCGATAGTCGCCGTGGGCGATCCGGCGAGCCTCCCACAGCGGATCCTGGCGGCGGCGCTCGCCGGCGGCGGTCTCTTCCTGGTTGCCCTCGCCTATCCCAGGGGAATGGGCCTCGGCGACGTCAAGCTCGCGGCGGTCATGGGCCTGTTCCTCGGGCGCGACGTGGCGCCGGCGATCCTGGTCGCGCTTCTCGCCGGCTCGCTAGTCGGGCTGGCCCTGATCGCCCGTCATGGCGCCCGCGCCCGCAAGCAGGCGATCCCGTTCGGGCCGTTCCTGGCGCTGGGCGGGGTGGTGGGGCTGCTGGCCGGCGATCCGATCGTCGACTGGTACCTGTCGACCTTCTCCTGAGCCGAGGAATTGCAGGACGAAAGTTCTGCCGCGTTCCTGCCGATTGAAGAACTGCGCGCAAAGCGACTTCTATGAACCTCTCTTCCGTCACCAAGCAGCTCAAGATCGGCCGCAAGGCCGCCGGCAACGTGGTCGGCCTCGATATCGAGGCGGGCAGCGTGGCTGCGGCCGAGGTACACGTCAACGGGACCGCGCAGGTGACTGCGGCAGGGATCCAGCCGCTGCCCGCCGGGGTCTTCCACGATGGAGAGGTGGCCGACGGCGACGGCCTCGCGGAGGCGCTGAAAGCGCTCTTCTCCCAAAACAAGCTTTCCAAGCGGGTCCGCCTCGGCATCGGCAACCAGCGAGTGATCGCTAGGACGCTCCGCCTGCCGGCGATCGAGGACACGAAGGAGATGGAGGCAGCAGTCCGCTTCCAGGCCCAGGAGCAGATCCCGATGCCGCTCGATCAAGCCGTGCTCGAGTACCAGGTCGTCGGGGGGGTGCCGGCCGCGCCGGACTCACCCCCGCAGGTGGACGTGGTCGTGATCGCCGCGCGGCGGGAGATGATCGCCTCCTTCCTCAACCCGGTGCGCCGCGCCGGCCTGGAACCGACCGGAGTCGACCTCTCGGCCTTCGGGATGATCAGGTCGCTGGCTGACACCACGGGCAACGGAGCCGAGGGCCGTGAGGTCGACGCCGAGGCCGAGGAGGCGGTGCTCTACTGCAACCTCGGCAGCGTCATGAACCTTGCCGTCGCCAAGCGCCGTGCCTGCCTCTTTACCCGCGTCTCCGGGCTCGGGATCGAGGGCATGGTCGGCAGGCTGGTCTCGGAAAGCGGCCTGATTCCCGAGCACGCCACCCAATGGCTGGTGCATGTCGGGCTCGAACGGCCCACGGAGCAGATCGAAGGCGATCCCCACATCGTGGCGGCTGCCAGGCGAGCCCTCGAGGAGGGCGCCGGGGGGGTGGTGGATGAGCTGCGCCTCTCGCTTGACTACTACGGAGCGCAGGACAGCGCCGTCCCCGTCTCGCGGGTGGTGATCTGCGGGCTGGGCAGCGCGATCCCAGGGCTTCCGGCCCGGATCGAAGCGCAGATGAACCTTCCGATAGTGGCTGTGCGCCCTACGGCGCTGACGGGCTTTGACGACGTTGCGGCGGCGCGGCTGACGCTGCCGCTCGGACTGGCGCTGGAGAGCTGAGATGCGGCCGGTCAACCTCATCCCCGCCGATCAGCGTCGCGGCCAGCACGCGGCGATGCGGACCGGCCCGCTTCCCTACCTGCTGCTCGGTTTCCTGGCGGCGGTGTTGGTCGGCGTCGCCCTCCTGGTCACCGCCGACAACCAGATCTCCGACCGCAAGGCCGAAGCCACCAGACTCGAGCGTGAAGATGCCGTTGCTCAAGCCGAAGTCGAGCGCCTCGCGGCCTACGTCCAGTTCCAGGCCGTCCACGAACAGCGGCTCACCACCATCGCTAGCCTCGCCGACAGCCGCTTCGACTGGGAGCGCGTGATGCGCGAACTGGCGCTGATCCTTCCGGCCGACGTCTGGCTCGACAGCCTCAATGCGTCTGCATCTTCGGCGAGCGGTGTCGAAGGTGGAAGCGGCAGCCTGCGCGGCGCCGTTCCGGGTCCGGCGTTGGAGATCAACGGCTGTGCCACTGGGCAGGAGTCGGTGGCGGGCTTCGTCACCGCGCTGAAGGACATCGACGGGGTCACCCGGGTCGGGGTGGAAGAATCGGCCCTGCCCGAGCTGACGGCCGGCACGGTCGGCGGTGGCGGCGGCGAAAGCTCGGGCTGCCAGACGCGCGACTTCATCGCCCAGTTCAAGATGACGGTCGCCTTCGACGCCGCCCCGGTGCCGGTTGCGGAAGGCGAAGGCGAAGTGCCGACGACGGTGACCGAAGGCGCCGAAGAAGCCTCCGGCGAAGGCGAATCCGAAGCGGCGGGTGGTGAAGAATGAGCGCCTCGAACCGCATCATCGTCGCGATGCTCGCGATCGTCGTCCTGGCTGTCGGCTTTTGGATGCTTCTCCTCAGCCCGAAGCGCGAGGAAGCGAGCGCGCTCGAGGTCGAAGTCGCACAGGCTCGCGAATCGCTCTCACTGCACGAATCGGAAGTCGACCGGGCATTGCAGGCCAGGAAGGAGTTCCCGACTGCCTACCAGCAGCTCGTGGTGCTGGGGAAGGCGGTTCCAGGGGACGCCGAAACGGCGTCGCTGCTCGTCGAACTAAACCGGATCGCCAGGGGGGCCAAGGTGAGGTTCGAGAGCTTGAAACTGGCGGCCACGGGGGGTGAAGCCGCACCCGCGGCTGCGACGGAAGGCGCCTCGCCGACGGAGGTCGAAGCTTCGCTGCTTCCGCTCGGGGCCTCGATCGGCCCGGCTGGACTCGCGGTGATGCCCTACGACCTCAGCTTCACCGGGTCCTTCTTCGAGATGGCCGACTTCATCGAAGGACTCGACACTCTCGTTAAGTCCAAGAACGCGGCGGTCAACGTCACCGGGCGCCTGATCACGATCAACGGCTTCAAGCTCACCACCGACGAAGGGGCCGGCTTCCCGAAGCTGAAGGCGAGCTTCTCGATCACGACCTACGTCCTGGCTCCGGAAGAAACCCCGACGGCCGGAGCCACCCCGGTCAGCCCTGAAACCGTGACCGCGACGCCGGCCTCGGCGACCGTGGAAGGAACGCCGTGAAACGAGCCGGCCCCGACCTCAAGATGCCCGACCTGCGCTCGCTGAAAGTGCCGCCGGTCCTCAACGACCTCTACGAGGACCTCCGCGACCGCCGGCTCCTACCGCTGGTCGGCCTGATCCTGGTCGCGATCCTCGCGGTGCCGTTCCTGCTCGGCGGCGGGTCCGACGAAGAAGAAGCAGCGCTGCCGCCGGCTGCGCCGCTGGAAGGGTCGACCTCGTCCGCTCGCGAGGCTGCGCTCACGGTCGTGCCTGCTCGTCCGGGACTGCGCGACTACCGCAAGCGCCTGCGGCACCGCAGCTCCTCTGATCCGTTCAGGCCTCACTTCACGGGCCCCGTTCTCAATGGGACCCAGCTCGGGGGATCGTCAGAAAGCAGCGCCACGACGACCACCACCACGACGACCGAATCCTCCGCGGGCTCGTCGGAACCCTCCACGGGAGCCGTAGCTCCACCCTCGTCGGGCTCGATCCCGAACTCGCCCTCAGACAACGCCAAAGGCAATGACGACGGGAACGGCGATGCCGACCCCACCCAGGGCATCGTTCTCTACACCTTCGCCATCGACGTGAAGATCACCAAGACGATCACGGACGAGGACGGTCGGAAGTCGAAGCCGGAGGAGCTGGAAAAGCAGCGGGTGCTGGCGCCGGAAAGTCTGCCCGGCGAGAAGACCCCGGTGGTCACCTACATCGGCATCAGTCCGAAGACCAGCCAGCCGCTCTTCCTCGTCTCCGAAGACGTCGAATCCACCTTCGGCGACGTCAAATGCCTGGCCGGAACCGGCCGCTGCCAGCTGCTCGAACTTGAACCGGGCCTGCCGGTCACCTTCGTCTTCGGCGAAGGCCGGGTCCGCTACAAGTTCAACGTCCTCAAGGTCGAACCGGTCGTCGCCGAGCAGGACTCCAAACCCTGAGCCCAGCACGGTTTGACCATAGCTTCAGTAAGTGAAGCTATGGCGCTACACTTGCTGAAGCGAGATCGGTTGATCGCCCGTCTCACTTCCACCATGAGCGCCGAGAGCAACTCAAGCTGCCCCGTCTGCAAGACCGCCGAAGTGGTCTGCGGCAAGTGGACGTTGCTGCTGATCCGCGACCTCGCCGAGGGCAGCGCGCGGTTCTGCGAGCTCGAGCGCTCGCTGGAGGGGATCAGCCCACGGACGCTGTCGCTGCGGCTGCGAGCGCTGGAGGACGAGGGCATCGTCGAGCGCCACACCTACCCCGAGGTCCCGCCGCGCGTCGAGTACGCGCTCACCGCCAAGGGCAAGGCGCTGGTGCCGCTGGTCGAGGACATGCGCTCCTACGGGATGCGCTGGCTGCTGGGCGACGCCGCTCAGCCGGCCGCCGAGCGGCAGCCCGCCGCCGTCTAGGCACGCTGCAAGCGTTCGTGCAAACGCAGGAGGGTCCGGGCGCGGACGGAATGCGTCGGTGTGCGTGACTTCCTCCTGAACGAATCAATCAAGCGGCTTGCCACCGAGGCCGCCGGCCGCTTCAGCTCCCTTGTTGCGATGGGGGAGGAGATTCCCTTCGACGTCGCCGCCGACGATGGGGCCGAGGACTCCGCCTTCTACAGCTACGTGCCGATGACCGACCGCTACGTCCTCGAGCACGCCGATGAGCTGCGTTCGCTGCCGAGCTTTGCCGCCGCCCGCGAGGCCACGGTCGAAGCCGGAGTTGCCGCCCCTTACCTGGAGGCGCGGGGGGAGACCGTCCCTGCTGATCCGGGCGCGCGGGCCGAGCTGATGTTGACCACGTTCTTCGCCTCGCTCTGGGAGGGGTCCGCGGGGTTCTCGCTCGACCGCGAGCGCCTCGACACGGCGCTCTCCACGCTCGACGCCGAATCCCGCGACGCCGACGAGGCGGAGATCCTGATCGTCCCGATCGTCGGCCTGCGGATGTCGATGCCCCGCCTGCAGCTGCCGCACGGCATCCGCATCGTCCGCGCCGACTCGATCGAGGCCCCCGTCGACGCGATGCGCAGCGAGGGCATGGGGCGCGCCGCCTGGGAGCCCCAGTACCTCGCCGTCGCCGAGCAGGCCGAGGACGAGGGCGCGGAGACCGCCCTGCAGCAGCTGCGCGAGTTGGTCAGCGTGATGAGGCTCTTCAAGGGGGGCGGGATCGGCCTCGGCCCCTACGGCTTTGCCCCGACCGGCGAGGGCTGCTGGCGCCGGATCGCCACCGGCGCCCCCGCGACCCGCCCCGGCGGCTACCGCCTGAGCGAGGCCGAGGCGGCGGAGCTGACGGAGTTCGCCAACACGCTGGAGGCACGCCCGGACCCCGACAGCGCACTGACCTGGGCGGTCGGGCGCTTCGAGATGGGCTGCGAGCGGCCGACGGCGCTGGAGGGACTGAGCGATCACCTGCTGGCGATGCGGGCCGTGCTCGAGGGCCACGGCCCTGTCGGGGCCTCGCTGCCGCTGCGCGCCGCGGCCCTGATCGAAGACGAGTCGATGGACCGCCTGCAGGCGCGCGAGCGGGTCGAGGACGTGCTCGAGCTCGAGCGGGCGATGATGAACGGGCTGCCGATCGAGCGCGCGGTGGAGCTCGCGACCTGGATGGAGGAGGGGACGCGCCGCCTGCTGCGCCAAGCCGCCCTCGGCGAGCTCGGCAACGACCTCAGTGCCACTGCCGACGAGACCCTGATCGTCAATGGCCTCGAAGCCGGCGACGCCGAGATCACCGTCTCGGTGCAGGAGCCAGAGGTTGAGCCCGAGTCCGAGCCGAGCTTTGTGCCGGAGCCCGAGCCCGAGGAGATCTCGATCGAAGCCGTCGAGCCCGAACCCTCGGCCGAACTTCAGCTGCCTGTCGACGAACTACCGGAGGAGGACGAGTACATGGAGCAGGAGACCCGCATTATGGAGCCGGTCCCGGCCGAAGACGAGATTCGGATCACGGCCACGCCCTGGCTCGAGGAGGTCTCCGACTCCCGTGGCGACTCGACGATCGAGTGGCCGGTCGACTCCGACCGCGACATCCAGCACCGCGAGCGCGTCGACACCCCCCGCGTCCGCCATCTCTTCCCGGTCCCCGAGGACGCTGACTGGGAGGTCAGCCACCTCGAGTTCGAGTACAGCCGCAACCAGGCTGGCTAGCGCTTTCTCAGATCGACGGGGGGCGGTGGTCGCCCCAGCCGAAGAAGCGCCGCGGGGCTCGCCATCTCTCTGAGAGAGGATGGGGACGGGCCGGAGCTTCCCGCTCGGAGACCTGGCGATACAACCGGTCGGACCCCTTGCGCGGGCGCTCGAAGAACGTGAGGTTGAGGAACATCGAGGCGATGGATCCTCCGGTGGTCTCGACGCGGGCGATCGATTCGTCCTCGATTTGCCGTAAGCCCCGCAGGAACCGATGCACCAGGTCATCGATGTCGCCGCGCCCCTTCTCGTCCGCCTTGTACCGGGCCGAATAGAGATGCGCGCTCGGCTCCGCCAGCTTGCCGGCGTGGAACCCGGCCATGACCTCGGCGATGCCCGCGCTCAGGAAGGCCCCGGCGATGTGCTGCCGCTGGCGGTAAGGAAGTCGTTCGAACTCCTCGGCCGAGTACTCCCTGCCGGCGACAGCCCGGTACCTGTACTGCCGGTGGTTGCCCGTTTCCACTTCGCTGTCGATCTCGACGGAGCCGTCCTCCACCATCTGGCGCAGGTGGTTCCTGACGGTGTTTCTCGACACGCCGATGATTTGCGAGATCTCGGCTGAGGAGTACACCCCGTCGTTGAGGACGGTCAGGATCTGGATGCGGGTCCGGTGGCCGAGTGCATACTCGACAACCTCCTCGATCCGCTTCCTCGCGCGCCGGACTGACCCCTTACCCACATCTCGAGCGTAAAGGCTCTAAACCGTTTTGGAAAGAAAAAGGCGAACACGATTCGCACACTGAGCAAAGAAGTGTGATCGGTACGGATTAACCTTACCGTTCGCTCTGGGGAAGCGCCTAAGATGAGCGACTGTGACTATCGAGCAGGTCGCGCCGACCGCCCCCCTTCTGCGCATCAAGAAGTCGAACTGAGACGGGACTAAGCCCGGCCCGCCGCCATCTCCACCCGCTCCTCGGCGGTGGCGAAGAGGTAGCGGTCGATCTGGGAGAGGCCGGCCAGGTCGTGGACGTCCTCGTCGAGGTAGGGGACGCGGATGACGCAGCTGGTGCGGAGCTCGGAGGCGAGGTGGTCGATGTTATGGGCGTCGCGCTCGGCCAGGGCCTGGTAGTCGGCGAAGTTGGCGGCGACGCGTTTGGCGAGTTCGGGATCGCCGAGCTTGTCGGCCAGGGCCCCGGCGAGGTCGTCGATCTCGGCATGCCCGTCGGTGGGGAAGTGGACCTTGTTGACGATGACGCCGCCGAAGGGGAGGTCGGCCTCGACCAGTTTGCGGTGGAAGTAGACAGCCTCGTCGATCGGCTCTCCCTGGGGGCCGCAGACGACCAGGAAGCAGGTCTCGGGGTCGGCGAGGAGCTTGTTCACCCGCTGCGCCCGAGCCTGGAACCCCTCGACCATGCCGCTGAAGGCGTTGAAGAACTCGGCCAGGTCGGCCAGCAGGTCGAAGCCGACGAGCTTCTTGAAGACGCCGAGGGCGACGGAGACGCCGCGGCCGGTCACCTTCGCCGCCAGCCCGGTCGGCTTCATGAACATCCGCAGCGATTTGCCCTCGATGAACTGGGTCAGCCGTTTCGGCGCGTCGAGGAAGTCAAGGGCGTTGCGGGTGGGGGGCGTGTCGAGGACCAGCAGGTCGAACCCGCCTTCGGTGTGGAGCTCGAAGAGCTTCTCCATCGCCATGTACTCCTGGGAGCCGGCGAGGGCGCTGGAGATCTGCTGGTAGATCCGGTTGTTCAGCACCCGGTCACGCGACTCCTCGTCGGGAGCCTGGCGTGCGATCAGCTCGTCGAAGGTCGCCTTCGCGTCCAGCATCATCGCCCACAGCTCGCCCTTCATCTCGACGCCCTGCTCCTCGAACAGCGCCGGGTCCACCCGCCGCGCTTCGTTCCCGAGCTCCTCCAGGCCGAGGGAGTCGGCGAGGCGCTTCGCCGGGTCGATCGTCAGCACGCAGACCTTCAGCCCCTGCGCCGCCAGCCCCAGCGCGATCGCCGCCGAGGTGGTCGTCTTGCCGACGCCGCCGGAGCCGGCGCAGATGCAAATCGACTTGCCCTCGAGGACTTCGTCCACCGACGCCATCAGAGCCTCCCCGCCAGTCGCCGCGCCGCCTCGACGTCGAGCTCCGGCTCGAAGAGGAAGGGCAGCGTCTTCACCGGCGCCTCGACGCCGCGCTTGAGGCGGCCCAGCTGCGCTCGCTGCGTCTTCGCCCGGTGGAACTCCGAGAGCGCCGCCCGCGCCGCGGCTTTCGCGGCCCCGTTTTCGTTCTCGGCCAGCTGCGCCAGCTTCTCCGCCTCCCCTTTCTTGAAGCGCTCCGGATAGAGGCCGTTGAGGTAGACGCGGTCGACCGCGACCCCGACCTCGTCGCGCAGGTCCCGCTCCAGGTTCATCGACTCGTTGACCGGCATCTCCTCGGGCAGGGCGACGATCGCGGCGCCGGTGTTCTCGTGGTCGGTGATGAAGCGGTCGAGCGTCTCCGCCTGCGAGTGGATCGGCCCGACCCGGGCGATCGAGGCGAAGGTGCGCGGCGTCTGCAGGAAGCCGACCCCGTGCCCGGTTGCCGGCGCGTCGACGATCACCAGGTCGTACTTGCGCCCGCTCTTCACCTTCCGGTCGAGCTGCGCCAGCTCCCAGATCTTCCCGATCGTCACCAGCTCCTTCAGTCCCGGGGTGGCGGCGGCGAGGTAGTTGAAGATGCGGCTGCGGAAGAGCATGTCCCGCATCGCCCGGACCTTCAGCTGCAGCAGCACGTACTCGCGCATCGACTCGTCGGGGTCGATCGAGATCGACCAGAGGTTCTCCTCCATCTCGACCTCATGGAAGCCGACGGAGGCGTGGTCGAAGATCCGCGAGGCGTTCTCCTGGGCGGCGACCTCGCAGACGATCGTCCGCTTGCCTTCGGCGGCGGCGCGCAGGCCAAGCGCCACGGCGACGGTCGTCTTGCCGACGCCACCCTTGCCGGTGACTATGACCAGTCGCTTGTCGAGGAGTTCGGGGATTGGCTGATTCCTAGCAATTTCGGAGGGCGGCAGGAAAAGCGGGGTCCCATACGAATATCCGCGCAATGGGATTTCTAAGCCGAAAGAAGCCGAAGCCAGCTCCTGTCGAGATTCAGGAGGAGCACCCGATCGTCGACGAGCTCCAGGAAATGGAGCTGGCCGTGCCGGAGATTGCGCGGGACGAGGAGCCGTGGGCCGCGGGTCCTGTCGACGCAGGGGACCCACCACCTCCTGCAACTGCGCAGGAGGTGGTCCCCCCTACGACGCCACCCGCGGCAGAGGCGCCCGAGGTTGACGTTGAGGAGGACGAGCCCGCTCTGAATGCTGAAGAGCCTGAGGAGGGTGGGGATGCTCGGATGCGGGCGATCGATTTGATCGCGCCGACCCGGCTCGACTTCCTCAAGGAGAAGGAGGCGGCTGCGGAGCCGCCGGTGAAGACGGCCGAGGTGATCGCCTTTGCCAACCAGAAGGGCGGCGTCGCCAAGACGACCACCACGCTCAACCTCGCCGTCGCCTTCGCCGAGTCCGGCTACCGAGTGCTCTGCATCGACCTCGACCCGCAGGGGAACCTGACGATGAGCCAGGGAATCGACCCCGACAAGGTCGAGAAGAGCCTTTACGACGTCCTTGTCAACGACATGCCGATCTCCGAGATCATCGTCAAGCGGGAGATCGACATCGCCGTCGCCTCGATCGACCTGGCCGGCGCGGAGATCGCGATGAGCACCAAGATCGGCCGCGAGCGCTCGCTGGAGAAAGCGCTGAAAGAGGTCCACGGCGACTACGACTTCGTCTGCATCGACACCCCGCCCAGCCTCGGGCTGCTGACGATCAACGCGCTGACCGCGGCCAACAAGGTAATCGTCCCGGTCCAGTGCGAGTACCTCTCGATGCGCGGCCTGGTCCAGCTCCAGAACACGCTGCAGATGATCCAGGAGAACCTCAACCCAGACGTCCGGATCGAGGGCATCCTGCCGACCATGCTCGATACGCGGACGATCCACGCCAAGGAGGCGGTCGAGATCCTCGAGGAGAACTTCGGCGACCTCGTTTTCCAGTCCCGGATCAAGAAGGCGATCAAATTCGCCGAGGCCCCCGTCAAAGGATCCTCCGTGCTCAAGTACGATTCGGCTTCGAGCGCCGCGAACTACTACCGGGAGCTGGCGAAGGAGGTTCTGTCCCATGGCTCGTCGCAATAAGCGCGCAAGCATGCGTGAGGGCCCGCTTTCCGATCTCTTCCGGTCGACGTCTGAGGACGCACCGATCGATCCGCCGGAGGCGCCGCGGTATGGGCGCCAGGACCCGGCCGAGGCGAAGAAGCAGGAGCAGGAGCAGCTGGAGGTCCAGCCGACCCCGCCGCCTGCCGAGGAGGAGGCGCCGACCGTCGCCGACGTTCCCCTGCAGCAGGAAGAGGCACCGGCCCTCTATGACCAGGAAGAGCCCCAGGAGAGCAGCGAATCAGCGCCGGAGCGGTTGAAGCGGGTCTTCAACGAGGAGCCGAAGCCGCGGCGGGAGCAGTTCGTGCCGGAAAACCCGCGCTATGGACGGGATGAGCCCGCCTACGAGCCGCCGGGCAGCGGCGAGCCGCACCAGCCGGTGATCAAAGTCGTCGGCGTCGGCGGCGCCGGCGTCAACGCGGTCAACCGCATGGTCGACGCCCGCATTCCCGGGGTCGAGTTCATGGCGGTCAACACCGATCTCCAGTCGCTGCAGCTCTGCGTCGCCGACATCACCGTCCACATCGGCGACGAGCAGACGCGCGGCCTTGGCGCCGGCGCCGATCCCGAGGTCGGCCACCGCTCGGCCTTCGAGGAGCAGGACAAGATCAAGCGCCTGCTTAAGGGCTCCGACATGGTCTTCGTCGCCGCCGGCGCCGGCGGCGGCACCGGTTCCGGCGCCGCTCCGGTGGTCGCCCGCCTCGCCCGCGAGGTCGGTGCGCTGACGGTCGGCATCGTCACCAAGCCGTTCAGCTTCGAGGGCAGCCGCCGCGGCACCCAGGCCCAGAAGGGGATCGAGGAACTCGCCGCCGAGGTCGACACCCTGATCGTCGTCCCCAACGACCGCCTGCTCGACGTGCTCGACCAGCAGACCTCGATGGTCGAGGCCTTCAAAGTCGCCGACGACGTCCTCCGCCAAGGCGTCCAGGGCATCTCCGACCTGGTGACGCTGCCGGCCGTGATCAACCTCGACTTCGCCGACGTGCGGTCGATCATGTCCGAAGCGGGACGCGCCCTGCTCGGGATCGGCATGGCCTACGGCGACGACCGCGCCGTGATGGCGGCCGAAAAGGCGATTTCCTCGCCGCTCCTGGAGACCTCAATGGACGGCGCCCGCTCGATCCTGCTCTCGATCACCGGTGGCTCCGACCTCTCGCTGGTCGAGGTCTCCGAGGCGGCGAAGGTGGTCGGCGAGGCCGCCCACCCCGACGCCAACATCATCTTCGGCGCCAACGTCGACGAGGAGCTCTCGGAGCAGATCTGGGTCACCGTCGTCGCCACCCGCTTCGACGGCCGCACCCAGCCCCCGCGCCGTGCCGCCGAGCCGACGATCCGCCGCACCAAAGAGGCCGAGACCGGCCGCCGCGGTCGTTCGGGCGAGCTCGGTATCGACGTCCCAGAGTTCCTGCCAGGCTGACAGCGGCCCCATGCGAGGGGTCGTCGCAGCCGGCCATCCGCTGACCGCTGAGGCCGGCGCCGGTGTCCTGCGCGAAGGCGGCAACGCGGTCGACGCCGCGGTCTGCGCGGTCCTGGCCTCGTTCGCGGTCGAGAGCCCCCTGACCGGATTCGGGGCCGGCGGCCACATGATGGTTCACGAGGCGGGGGAGACGACGCTGATCGACTTCTTCGTCGCCGCCCCGGGGCTGGACGGGATCGAGCGAACGGCGGAGCTGGCCCCCGTCCCGGTCCGCTTCGACGCCGAGACGACGCAGACCTTCTACGTCGGCCCGGCCTCCTGCGGGGTCCCGGGAACCGCGGCCGGGCTGGCGCACGCGCTTGACCGGTTCGGCTCGATGCCGCTCTCGGCCCTCGTGGGCCCGGGGGTTCGCCTCGCCCGCGAGGGGGCCCAGATCAACCGCCAGCAGGCCTACATCCTCGAGATCCTCGGGCCGATCCACGAGCACATGACCGGCACGCGGGAGCTCTATGCCCCGGGGGGCAGGCGCCTCGGCGAGGGCGACGTCTTCGCCTTCCCCGAACTGGCCGAGGCCCTGGAACGCTACGGCGCGGAGGGCCCGGAGCCCTTCTACAACGGCGACCTCGCTCGGGCGATCAGCGACTTCGTCGTTCGCAACGGCGGCGTCATCGGCCCTGGGGACCTCGCCTCCTATGCGGCGATCGAGCGGCCGCCGATCGAGACCGCCTTCCGCGGCGCCCGGGTCCTCACCAACCCGCCGCCGTCCTCCGGCGGCATCCTCATCTCCTACTGCCTCGGGTTGCTCGAGCGCTTCGGCCCCCACAGCGGCCCCGAGCAGCTGGTGGCGGCGATGGAGTCCGCGAACTCGCGCCGCGACCTCGCCTTTGCCGAGTCCCTCTACGAGGAGGGGATGGAGACGAGCTTCCTCGACCCGCTCGGGCTCGACCTCGCCGCCGCCGACCTGCTCGGCTCGACCACCCACATCTCGGTGCTGGACGGTGCCGGCAACTGCGCCACCGTCACCTGCTCGAACGGGTCCGGCTCCGGGGTGCTGGTGCCGGGGACGGGGGTGATCCTCAACAACATGCTCGGCGAGGAGGATCTCAACCCGGCGGGCTTCCACCTGATCGCGCCGGGGCGGCGGGTGCCGTCGATGATGGCGCCGACCGTGGTCCTGCGGGACGGCGAGATCGTGCTGGCCCTCGGCAGCGCCGGGTCGAACCGGATCCGTTCGGCGATCCTGCAGACGGTGGTGCGGGCGGTCGAGCAGGGCTTCCCGGTGGACGCCGCGGTGGAGGCGCCGCGCCTGCACTTCGAGCAGGGGGTCGTCCAGGCGGAGCCCGGGATCGACGAGTCCGCTTTGCAGCGGATCGAGCAACGAGGGGTGCCGGTCCTGCGGCGGCCGGCGATCAACCTCTTCTTCGGCGGCGTGCAGGCGGTAGCGCGCGACCCCGGCAGCGGCGAGTTGAGCGGCGGCGGCGACCCCCGTCGCGGCGGCGCCGTCTCATACGCTGAAAGCTGATGGCTCCCTCTCCGATCGACTTCGAGGCCGAGGGCCTGCTCGCAGGCGTCGAGGGACAGCCGCGCGAGGCGCGCCGCGAGCTACTGGAGCAGCTGAGCGCCGAGGGCTGCTCCCTGGAGGAACTGAGGGAGGCGGTGGCCGCGGGGCGGCTGACGCTGCTCCCGGTCGAGCGGGCGCTGGCCGGCGAGGGGCCCCGCTTCACCGGGCGGGAGATCGCCGAGCAGGCGGGGATCGACCTCGACGTGCTGCAGCGCTTCCGCGCCGCCCTCGGGATCCCCTACCCTGACCCCGACGAACGCCGCGCGACCGAGGCCGACCTCGAGGCGGCGCGGCGGGTCAAAGCCTTCATCGACGCCGGCCTGCCCGAGGACGGGCTGCTGCAGGTCGCCCGCACGATTGGGATGGGGACGGCGCGGATCGCCGAATCCAACCGGGAGCTGATCGTCCGCACCCTGATCCGCCCCGGCGACACCGAGCGCGACGTTGCCCTCCGCTTCGTCGCCGCCGCCGACGCGATGCTGCCGCTGGTCGGGCCGGTCGTCAACTACGCCCTGCAGGCGCACCTGCTCGAACAGATCCGCCGCGACGTGATCGGGGCGACCAACCTCGCCTCCGGCGACGTCGGCGGCACGGTCGAGCTCACGGTCTGCTTCGCCGACCTGGTCGAGTTCACCCGCCTCGGCGAGGAAATTGACCCGGAGGAGCTGGGCATGGTCGCCGGGCGCCTGGAGGAGATGGCAAGCGCCGTCGCCGAGCCGCCGGTGCGGCTGGTGAAGACGATTGGCGACGAGGTGATGCTGGTCTCCACCGAGCCAGAGCCGATGGTCGCCGCCGCCCTGGCGCTGATCGCCGCCGCAGAGGCCGAAGGCCAGCAGTTCCCCTGGCTGCGGGCCGGGATCGCCAGCGGCCCGACCCTGCCGCAGTCCGGCGACTACTACGGCCGCCCCGTCAACCTCGCCAGCCGCATCACCGGCGTCGCCCGGCCGGGCAGCGTCGTCCTCGACGAGGCGACGAAGGAGGCGGCCGACGGGTTCGAGTACTCCTACGTCGGCGAACGACGGCTCAAGGGCCTCGACTACCGCGTCAAGCTCTTCCGCGCCCGTCTGCCGGGTGAACCGCGGGACCGCTCGCCGCGCCTACGGCGCTAAGCGGGCTTGCGGGCCGAGACCAGCAGGTTGTAGAAGAGCTCGGCCGGGAGGTAGGGCTCGAGGGCGCGGGTGTCGACCTTCTGCAGGGCGATGTAGCTCTTGAAGGCGAAGCGGCGCCAGCCGAAGGGGATCGACTCGGGCTCGGCGCTCGACTCGACCGTGCGCAGCGCCCAGCCCCAGGCGTTGGAGAGCAGCTCCTCGCCGCCGACGTGGCGCTGGTCGAAGCCGGCGTCGCGGAGCAGGCGGCGGAGGTCGGCAGGGGCGAAGGCGTGGACGTCGACCTCACCCTCGAGCGAGTGTCCCTCCGACTGCTCGTACTCGGCCATCGCCCGCTCCTCGGCCTTGATCAGCCGGCGCCAGACCGGCGCCAGCGCCAGTCCGGCCCGCTTCGGCATCGCCGCCAGGCGGTCGCCGTAGCGCGAGGGCTCGCCGGCGAAGGCGATCATCCCGCCCGGTCGCAGCACGCGGCGGAATTCGGCGAAGGCTTTGTCGAGGTCGGGGATGTGGTGGAGGACGGCGTGGCCGAAGACGAGGTCGAAGCTCTCGTCCTCGAACGGCAGCACCTCGGCCTCGGTCTCGACGGTGGTGACGCTGTCCAGGCCGAGCGCGTCGGCCGTGGCCGCCAGCCGCTTCAGCATCCCGGGGGAGATGTCGGTCGCGGTCAGCCGCTCGATCACCCCGAGCTGGACGAGGTTGAGCGAGAAGTAGCCGGTGCCGGAGCCGATCTCGAGGGCGTCGCCGAAGCTGCGTCCCTTCGAGCCGCCCAGCGCCTTGATCAGCTTCAGGCGCACCTGCCGCTGCCCGACCTCGCCGAAGTCGATGCCCCACTTGGCGTCGTACTCCTCGGCGGCCGCGTCGTGGTAGCGCGTGTTTACGTCCTTGATGTGCTCCGGGGTGGCGGAGGGGGAGGCCGGCATCGGCGGGCACTCTATTACGGTCCCGGGCAGTGGAGCGCCAGTACCTCCAGGAGAACCAGCCACCCGGGGTCCCGCCGCTGCCCTTGACCGGGGAGCGGACGCTGCCCGACGTCCCCGAGGAGAACTACTGGTACCGGCGCCACCTGGTCGTCTACGAGTGGATCGCCGAGCGGGTGGGGGGGAAGCGGGTCGTCGACATGGCCTGCGGCGAGGGCTATGGCTCCGACGTCCTTGCCCGCGCCGCCGCCGGCGTGGTCGGGGTCGACGCGAATCCTGAAGCGCACGAGCACGCCCAGCTGCGCTACCAGCGCCCCAACCTGCGCTTCGAGCGCGACCTCGTCGAGAGCTTCGCCGAACCCTGCGACGCCGTCGTCTTCCTGCAGACGATCGAGCACGTGCAGGACCCGGGGGCGATCCTTGAGCACTTCAAGTCGATGCTGTCGTCGGGGGGCGTCGCCTACGTCTCCACTCCCAACCTGCTGACCCTGGCGCCTCCCGGGGCGGAGAAGTCCGACAACCCCTGGCACGTGAAGGAGTACCGCGCCGAGGAGTTCCGGGCGCTCTGCGAGGCGCACTTCGAGCGGGTCGAGCTGCTCGGCCTCTTCCACGCTCGCAAGCTGCGCGCCCACGAGCTCGCGATCAAGCTCGGCTGGGACTCGGTCCACAAGCGTCTCGGCCTGACCAAGCCCTTCTACGACCGCTTCACGCCGTCGATCGCCGCCTCCGACTTCCGCCTGCACGATGGGGACCTCGACCGCGCCCTGGACTTCCTCGCGGTCTGCCGTGCCCCCTGAGGGCGACGGCGTCGGCGATCTCGCGATCGTCCTGCACAGCCACATGCCCTACGTCGAGGGCTTCGGGACCTACCCGTTCGGCGAGGAGTGGCTGTTCGACGCGGTGATCCGCAGCTACCTGCCGGTGCTCGAGGTCGCGCGCGACCTGACGATGACGGTGACCCCGGTGCTGGCCGACCAGCTCGAGGACGCGGGCGCGGCGGAGCGGCTGCGGCGCTTCTTGATCGAGTGGCGGATCGGCGCCGCCGAAGCCGACTTGCCGCAGGTGCCGGCGGAGTGCCGGGCCGCCTGTGAGGGCGAGCGAGACCGCTATCAGCACGCGCTGGAGCTGCTCGATGCTGCCGGGAACAACCCGCTCGTCCCGTTCCAGCGTGCCGCGGAGGAGGGTCGGATCGCGCTTGCGACCTCGGCCGCCACCCATGCGGTGCTGCCGCTGCTGGCCACCAGGGAGGGAGTGCGGCTGCAGCTGGAGACCGGTATCCGTTCGCACCGGCGGCGCTTCGGCTGGGACGGCGGCATGTGGCTGCCCGAGTGCGCCTTCGTCCCGGGCCTGGAGTGGAAGCTGGCCGCGGCGGGGGTGCGCTGGTTCTGCGTCGACCAGAGCGCGCACGGCGAGCCCCTCGATGCCCTGGTGCCGGTGCAGACGGAGGCGGGCCCGGTGGCGCTGCCGATCGACTGGGAGGCGATCGCCTGGCTCTGGTCGCTCGACGGTTATCCCTCGCATCCTGACCACGCCCAGTTCGCCGGTAAATCGCTGCGCGGTATTCGCATCTGGAAGGTGGGAGGCGGCGCCTACGATCCGGCCGCCGCCGCGGCAGTGGCCTCCCGTCAGGCGGAGGAGTTCCTGGGCGCTGTCTCGGAGCGGCTGCGCACCTACGCCGAGGGGCGCTGTCGCCGTGGCCTGCTCGTCTTCGCGATCGATACCGAGCTGCTCGGCCACTGGTGGTCGGAGGGGCCGATCTGGCTGCGAGCGGTTCTCGGGGGCGCCGAGGCCGCGGGGGTGCGGCTGGTCACCGTCCCGCAGGCGCTCGCCGAGCACGAGCCGGTCGACCGCCCGCTCCATGCCTCTACCTGGGGGGAGGAAAAGGACCTGCGCACGTGGGACTCGCCGGCGGTCGCCGACCTCGCCTGGGGTGCCCGACGGATGGAGCTGCGCCTGCTGCGGGCCGTCGCCGGAGGCCTCCGCGGAGCCGCGCTGGAGCGCGCCGCTCGCGAGCTGCTCGCCGCCCAAGCAAGCGACTGGGCGTTCCTGGACCAGCGCAAGCAGGCGGGGGACTACGCCTACCAGCGGGCCACCGATCACGCCCGGGCGATGTTGGAGGCCATAGACTCCGGCCGCGCCACCGAACCCCGCATGCGCTCGCTTGCCCCGGACCTGAGCACCGCGCCACTCCTGGAGCCCTGACCCCGCCACCTGGACCCAGTCTCCCTCCCCGAACTTTGACCCGCGTTCTCATCCTCTCCTGGGAGTACCCGCCGCTGATCGAGGGCGGCCTCGCTCGCCACGTGCGCAAGCTCTCTGAGGCACTGGTCGAACGCGACGTCGAGGTGCACGTGCTGACGCGCGGAGGGGAGGAGTCGCCGGCCGAGGAGCGCCGCGACGGCGTCGTAATCCACCGCATCCGCGAGCCGAAGCGCCCGACCGACCTCGGCGAGTTCGTCGCCTGGGTCGAGCGGATGAACTCCGACATGCTGGCCGCCGGCGTCGAGCTCGGCGACCGCTACAGCTACGACCTTGTACACGGCCACGACTGGCTCGTCGCCAACGCCTGCGACCACCTCGCCAAGCGCTTCGACGCGCCGCTGCTGACGACGATCCACGCGACCGAGTACGGCCGCCACCAGGGCTGGGTCGACAAGCATCCGCAGACCTACATCCACGGGGTCGAGCGCTGGATCACCAACCGCTCCCACCGCGTCATCACCTGCTCCCACTACATGCGCGAACAGGTCGCCGACATCTTCGGCGTCGAGGAGGGGCGGATCACCGTGATCCCGAACGGGATCGACCCCGACGACCTGCCCGAGCAGCCGGCCGAGGACCTGGCGCGGCTGCGCTCCGAGTTCGCCGCCCCCGAGGAGAAGCTGGTCTTGCTGATCGGCCGCCTCGTCTACGAGAAGGGCTTCCAGCTGGCGCTCGAGGCGATGCCGCGGGTGCTCGAAGAGGCGCCGGGGACGCGCTTCCTCGTCGCCGGCTCCGGCACCCACGAGGCCGAATTGAAGCGGCAGGCGCAGGAGCTGGGGCTGATGGAGCACGGCACCTTCCTCGGCTGGATCGGCGACGACGTCCTTCATTCGCTCTACCGGATCGCCGACCTCACCGTGGTCCCCTCGATCTACGAGCCGTTCGGCCTGGTCGCGCTGGAGGCGATGGCCTCCGGCTGCCCCTGCATCGTCGCCGACACCGGCGGCCTACGCGAGGTCGTCCCCCACGAGGAGGCGGGGCTGCGCTTCCGCGCCCACGACCCCGAAGCCCTGGCCGAGGTGGCGATCCGCGTTCTCGTCGACGACGAGCTCGGCCGGCGGCTGGTGGCCGAAGCCTACGACCACCTCCGTCGCTTCGACTGGGGCGACGTCGCCGAGCAGACCGCCGCGGTCTACGCCGAACTCGCCGGCGCCAAGCTTTCTTAGAGCTGGAGGGACCAGCCGCTGCCGGTATTGGAGGGGTGGGTGTCCCTCTCCCTCCCTGGGATTTTCGCCGTTAACTCACCCAGCTCTCGCCAAGCTGCCAGCGCGAAAATCAGGGACGCCGGTCGGGAGAGGGACACCCACCCCTCCTGGCGACAGAGCTCTGGTTGACGCCGCGGGATCAAACGCATCCGACTTTTGCCACAGCCCGCTGTGGCGAAAGTCGGATGCGATGGTGCGTGGGGCGCGGAGGATGACCGGACCCCTTCCCGGCAGAGCTTCGCTCAGCCGCAGTCGTCGCCGCGGTGGCGGGGGAGGGTGCGGTCGCTGATCGCGAAGCCGCCCGCGGAGGTGGTGCCGGGTGTCCAGTGGATGCCCTCGAGCAGCTCCATCGGCGAAATCGAGAGTGCGCCGGCGAGCTTCATCAGCGTGTCGACCCGGGCCAGGCGGGTGCCCTGCTCGAGCATCCCGATCTCCGTCCGGTGCAGCGAGGCCCGCGCCCCCAGCTCTTCCTGGGACATCGAGGCACGGCGACGGCAGCGCCAAAGGTTGCGGCCGAATTTGACCGCCACCTCTTCCGAGCGGATTCTCCCGTCGCGCGACATGCAGCGAGGCTTTCGGCAGCGGTTCATTGGGTGCCTGACAATAGGAAGCAAAGCTGACAGACTTCTTGCAGACAAAGGATTTCCCAGAGCCCGAGGTCCCTGTGTCAGGAGATCGTGCGGTTGAGGAAGTCGACCTGATGCTGCTTGCGCAGGATCAGGTGCTCCATCAGGTGCTCGAGTGCCTCGGAGCGCCCGTCGCGCCCGGTGGGCTCGATCGCTCCCTGCAGCGCTTCGACCGCCTCTTCCTCGCAGGCGGCGAGCCGGCGGATCGAGTCCTCGGTGGCGGCGGTGTAGCTGAGCTCGGCGACCTCGATGGTCGGCTCCCCGCCGAAGGAGACGATCTTTTCGATCAGGCGGCGGACGTCCGCCAGCTCGGCGTCGCCGAACTCAGTCAGCTTCGAGCCGAGCGCCTGCGCCTCGATCCCGGCCAGGCTGGAAGCGACGATCGAGTACTGCAGGGCCGAGCGGTACTGGAGCGCGAGCGCTTCGTTGAGGCGTCTCACCGCCTCCTGCTTGTCGAGCTTCTCTTCCTCCTCGGGCATGCCCTGGGCTACCCGCGGCGGACCGGCTCTAGTCGTGGTGCGCCGGCTCCGGCGCCTGCAGCGTCGTCCAGGCCGCCGGGTCCGGTTCGACCGGCCGCTTCCAGCGCAGCTGCTGCGGCGCCTCGCGCATGCGGATGATGCGGGCGGGAATGCCGCCGACGACGGCGTTTGCGGGCACGTCCCTGGTGACGACGGCGTTGGTGCCGATCACGGAGTTGTCGCCGACGCTGACGCCGCGGAGGATGCAGGCGCCGTAGCCGATCCAGACGTTGTTGCCGACCTCGACGTCGCGCTTGTAGATGCCCTGCAGCCGGATCGGCCGCTCGACCTCGACCATGCCGTGGTCGAAGTCGATGAACATCGCCCGGTCGGCGATCACGCACTGCTCGCCGATCCTCACCCGCTGATAAGCCGAGATCGTGCACTCCTGGCCCATCACCGTCTTCTCGTCGATCTCCACCACCCCCTCGTGGCAGCGGATCTTGGTCCCGTCGCCGATCCAGACGAAGCGGCCGAAGCGGATCTGCCCCCGCGGCTCGATCTTCAGTTCGAGCCCTCTGCCGAGGAAGAAGGGCCCTTCCGAGGCCCAGCGCCAGCCGGCCGGAGTGAGGAAGCGGCGCCAGAGGTAGCGCCAGAAGAGCCGCGCGTAGCGCGGGGTGAGCATCCGGTTGCGGGCCAGGAAGCGCAGCACGGCGGGGCAACTCTAGAGGTCGTCTCCTAGACTCACTCGCCCTTGGCTGATGTGGCGAAAACGGCGCCCCTCGCAGAGCGGCTGCTGCGCGGCGAAAAGCGGGCCCTGGCGCGGGCGATCACGCTGATCGAGTCCGACGACCCGGCCGGCTGGGATCTGGTGCGCGAGGTCTACCCGCGCACCGGCAAGGCCCGCATCGTCGGCTTCACCGGCCCGCCCGGGGTGGGCAAGAGCACCTTGATCGGTGCCCTCACCGGTGAGCTGCGCAAAACCGAGCGCGAAGTCGCCGTGCTCTCGATCGATCCCTCCAGCCCCTTCACCCGCGGCGCCCTGCTGGGGGACCGGATCCGGCTCACCGAGCACTTCCTCGACCCCGGCGTCTTCATCCGCTCGATGGCCTCACGCGGCGCTCTCGGCGGCCTGTCCGAGGCGGCGCTGCAGGTGGCGCTGATCATGGACGCCGCCGGCAAAGACGACGTCCTGATCGAGACCGTCGGCGTCGGCCAGGCGGAGATCGACATCGTCGACCACGCCGACACGATCGTGCTGGC